>Ga0163152_10001692_pt1 | contig 34058 bp, 48 predicted proteins | sample OliLakLV19MP8IB2_FD_148635 | JGI IMG/M metagenome (GOLD analysis project Ga0163152, IMG submission 148635) | Freshwater microbial mat bacterial communities from Lake Vanda, McMurdo Dry Valleys, Antarctica - Oligotrophic Lake LV.19.MP8.IB-2 | ecosystem: Environmental > Aquatic > Freshwater >...
CCTACAGTGCAAGATGGCGGCCAGTGCGGGCGCGTGGTCGGGTCGATTGCGTAACCCGTTACACCGCAACAGGTTGCCAATAGGCCATTTGCATTATGCGGCACTGGCGCCGCTGTGAGGGCGTCTAGTGGTCTAGTAAACTGCAAGGTTTCTTGCAAAAAGCCGCACTTTTCTGCATAGAGTGGCGGTGGAACGTATCGTTACAGCCCGGTTCGGGCTGCCCGAAACCCGCCCCTTGACAATCTATACGCAGCGTATAGATTGTATGTCACGGGCGGCACGAGCCACCCCTAACCTGAGAGCCGAAAATGACCACCTGCCAGCACTCGAAAAACCCCTCCCAGTGCAAGCGCTGCCGGGACGCGGCCCCCACAACCCAGGCCGTCGCGGTTGAGCCCACTGAACGCCCCACTGAACGCCCCACCGAGCGCCAGGTGCGGTACGCGGTGGCCCTGTGCCGCCAGCAGCCCGGGGTATTCGGGACCGTGACTGCCGAGGCCGTGTCGGCGTTCGAGCGCAGCCTGCGGACCGGTACCCGCGCCGAGGCATCCGAGGCGATCGACCGGCTGGCGGAGGTGAACTGAATGCGCCCCCCTCATAGAGTGGCGGATGGCAGCCTCGCCGCCCTCGCCGCCCTCGCCCTCGCCGCCCTCGCCGAGGCGCTGGCCAACGTGCCGGACGAGAAAAACACCTCCGCGCAGGAGGACTACGCCACCGCCCACGGCCTGCCCACCGCCTACGGCGAGATCGACTGGTCGAGCCTGCCGACGTTCGGCGGCCGCGAACCGAACGACACGGCCGAGGTGTGGAGCTGGGACGCGACGCACCTGCTGGTCGGAGACCAGCAGGAGCTGGAGATCGTCCCGCGCGTCTGTGGGGAGGACGACCAGTCCGGCACCGACGGCGAGTGGTTGGCCCAGTCGCGCAGCAATCTCGGCCTGACGCAGGCCGCGCTCGGCGCGGCGCTCGATCTCCACGCCAACACGATCGCCCGGATCGAGCGCGGCGAGCTGCCTGTGGAGCGCGTGACCCGCCTCGCGGTCGAGCGGCTGGGCCGTGGTTCGGCAATCTGATGCCGGCGTCGCCCTAGAACCGTATCCCGGCTCCGAGGTATGCCCGGGTCTGATCGGTGCGGATCACCTGCAGGGAGAGGGTGAGCGGGCCGAGGTCGCGGCTCACCCAGGCGCCGGCCGGGCTCAGGCGTTCGTCGGCCAGCAGCCCGGCGGCCCACTGCCTCCGCCGCTGCGCCCGGGCCAGTGTCCGCCGCCAGCCCTCCCGTTCGTCCTCCTCCTCACCCCGCCGCTGATTGACCTCCCCCTCCAGCTGCTGGATCCGCATCGCCCGCTGGCCCTCGCCGAGGACCCGCTCCCGCATTGACAGGCGCATCAGAGAGTCGGAGGCGGTCAGGGAGTCGAACGCGGCGGCGAGGGTATCGTAGGCCACCAGGACCAGGGTATCGGTGAGGCGGATCGTGTCGGCGCGCGCCCGGAGACGTCTGGCCGTCGTCGCCGGCACCCCAGCCCGCCGCTCCAGCGTGTCCGCCCGGGCCGCCGTCTCGGTGAACGCCTGCGCGGAGAGGCTGGAGTCGCGGGTATGCCGGGCGTCCAGACTGTCCAGCCCGGCGTGGCTCGGCGCCGGCAGGGCCGGGCGGCAGACCGCCTGCAGCACCAGCGCGGCGACCACCCCGAGCACCAGGCCGAGCGCGAGGGGCTTCAACTCGCCAGCGGCATCATGCGACGATCCACCACGCGGTAGATCTGATATTCCCCCTGGATATCCCCGGCCTTGCTGCAGATCGCGTAGACCAGCCGGCCGAGGGACGCCGTTAGGTCAGTGGTCAGCGTGGTGCTATCGAGGACGCCAGTGTAGATGCCGGTCACCCCGTCCTCCGCCAGTGCGGCCGTGGATGTGCCGATCGCGGCCCCGGTCGGCGTTAGGCTCAGGCGGCCGGTGACGCCGGTCAGGCCTGTGGCGGGGGTGCGGGTCGTGGCCGTCCCGGTGAGGCGCTTGGTCAGGGTGAGAATGAACTCGAAATCACTCCCGATATTTAGGTCAATTGGCGCGTCCATCAGGTCCCCTGACTGGTGCCGTAGCGGGCACCGCTCTGGTTGGTTGGGCGGTAGCGGGCACCGCTCTGGTTGGTTAGGCGGTAGCGCGCACCGCTGGCGTCCGTGGCCCGCAACGCCAGCGCGAGGGTGGCGGGACCTCCGCCTGCCGTGCTCCCCTCTCCCCACCACCACGACCAGAGGGGCCCGAACATCAGGCCGGGTCCACCGTCTGCAGCGGATTGCGGCTCGCGGCCGCGAAGCTGGCCACCCCGGTCCACAGCGGGGTGGTATCGTCGGTGTCGTAGATGGTAAACGCGCCGGTGCTCGGATCGACGCTCACCTTGTTGCGGATCGCCGCCATAGTATGTCCGACGGTGCGCGTGCCATCGCTGCCACCCGCGATATTGCGGGCGAGCAGGCTGTCGGCGATAGACGATCGCTCCCCAGCGGAGAGCACCATTGACGATCCGGGGACCGCGAGGTTATCCCGCAGCGCTTGGATCGCATCCGTGGCGGGATCGAACGTGCCGCCGATGTCGGTCGGCGTGGAGGCCGTCTTGCTCAGCGCCGCCTTGAAAAAACCGAGCACGGTGTTGACGCCGGAACCGGCGATCGCGCCGAGTCGCGCGATCAGGTTCCCGCTGTCGGCCTTCACCGCGGCGAGGTCGACCGAGACACTCGCCCCGGCCGGGGCGCCGAGCCGGGCGAAGCTGTCGCCGGTCTGCGCCGTGCCGCCGAGGGTGGAGCGGCTGGAGATCGCGGTATCGATGTTCGTTTTCAGCTGCAGACCGATGCTGTTGGTTGTGGCCACGGCCGAGGCAAGCACATTCCACAGCGCCTCGCGCTCGGCCGCACTCAGCGCCGCATTGATCACGCCGGCGGTGACATCGAGTTGCCCGGCACCGACGCCGGCCTGCACCGTCACCCGTCCTGCGCTCGTGTCCAGCTGGCCCGCGGCGGTCCCCTGCTGCACCTTGACGAGGCCCGACGTTAGATCGATCTGGCCGGCCGCCGTGCCGGGCTGAACGGTCTGCCCGCCGCTCGGATCGATGGCGCTGCTGCGGCCCGACGTCGCGGGGAATGCGAGGTCGTCGATCTGCCGGCTGCTCGTGTTCAGTGTGACACCGACATCCATCCACTCGGCACCGGCCGCGTCCGAGCACTGGACGATAATCATGTCGCCATTCATTTCAGCCGCGGTCAGAACGATCTTGACCCACTTACCACCAGCCGGAGTGACCGCCGGAAGATTCGTGCAGTTGGCGGCAGCACCACCATCGATAATGATCTTAAAGTCTCCGGCCGCAATCGTCGGGTTGACCCGAAAGATCGTCGAGTCCGCTTGTGACCTGAGAGCGACATATAGATCCGTCGCGGTGTTCTTCTTGGGAGGAGCGCTTACGCCAGCCATTGCCGACTCCTTGGGTTACGCCGACAGCGCGTAGTTCGGGACGTAGATCCCGCCACAGGGGATCTGCAGCATCAGCTCCCCCTCATCCAGCGGTGGGCCGCCCGCAGCCTGCGTGGCGCCGGTGACCGTGCCCGTGTTGCCGTTGCCACTGTAATCCTGCTGACTGCCGGCGCCTTCGTTGCCGAGCCGGTGGAACGCCTTCGCCACCACCCCGCCGACCGTGACACGGGGACGGAGCTGCCAGCTCTGGATGTCGGCCAGCGACAGGACGGCGCCGAACAGCGCGACCTGCGCCACGTCCCCCTGGATAGCAACCGTGAATGCGCTGTTGTTCCCCCAGATCAGGTCCGCCGCGGCGTCGGCGGAGAATGCCCCACTGCCATCCGTGGCCGACAGGGCACGGGCGGTGGCCGGCGTGGTTAGGCTGCCGCCGTAGATCCCCATCAGGGCGCCGGCGCCCGCGGCCTGATCCAGCGTCGCGGCGAGGAACCGCCATGCACCGGTGGTGGCGAGCGGGGTGTCGGTGGTGGTGTACGTGGTGTCGGCGGTCGCCCTGTCCGCCAAGAACTGCACGTCTCCCGCCGTTCCGGAGAGGCCGAGGAACCAGCCCGCACCGGCCGTCCGCTTGCTCGCGAATGTCCGGTTGCTCGTGAGCGTCGTTATCCGGACCCAGCAGAGGAGTGTCAGTGCCGTCAGGTTGTCGATGCCCGCGGCCGATCCATCGTTGACCCGGGTACTGGTGGTGGCGCCGAAGGTGAGTGCCATCAGGGCTCTCCGACGCAGCGGTCCATGGCGATCATGGCCGGTACGCCACTTCCAGCGGGCGCGGCGACGTTGCCTGCAGCCCCAGCTTCGCCTGACAGAACGGCGAGGCATCCCACGACGACGGCGTGATCGTGCTCCCGCCGCTCGTGGTCAGCGTGGCGCATATCGTGTCCATGGCGAGTTGTCGCAGCGGGCTGGCCGGGCTCACCCGGGCGGCTGAGTCGCCGCCGAGTGTGCCAAGCCGGGAGAACGTCACCGCATGGACCCGGAGCGCCTGCGCGATCTGGGTGCCGTAGTTATAGGCGCAGCCTCGATGTGGGGTGCCCGCGTTCCAGCTCGACAGCCGCACGCCGACGAATTGCATCGTGTCCACCAGATCCACGCTGCGAATCCCGACCTTGCCATCCTTAAACTTGAACGCCACGCACAGCGACGGATTGGCGTTGACCGCGAACAGCAGCCCAGCGAGTGGGGCATCGGTGATCGGGATCATCCCGAACACCGTCAGGGAATCCGGCGTCACGTTGGGCGGAATCACGGGCCGAGTATAGAGTTTCGTGGAACAGGCGAACGTGGTCGCCTGCCCCTTGCGCCAGGCCGTTGGGCAGGCCGAGACCGTGGTGGTGTCGCCGTCGAGCATGGCCGGGATGGGAACCAGCTTCGCCGGCCCCCACACCAGCGGCGCGCCGTTCGCCGGCGCCATCCGCGTAATCCGCACCGACGCGGCACGCGCGGCGGAAAACAGGTAGGCCACGGAATCAGCCGACCCGGTGACTTTGGCGAACTGATGCACCGTCAGCGTGTCGCCGACGGCGGTGACGAAGACATCCTCGCCCCGCACCTCAGCGGCGGCCGGGGTCGGCGCGCAACCGTTCGCCGGCAGGAGCAGCGGCAGCGCGAGCAGGGCGAGCCGGGCGAGCCGGCGCATCACTTGCCCTTCCGCACGGCGTGGATGCCGATCGCGGCGAGCCCATTGAGCAGGCCGAGAACCGCCACCTGATCCCAGGCATGGACATCGAGCGGGAGCGGGGCCCCCGTGAGCGCCGCCAGCGTGGTCACGCCGACGCCGACCACGACCGCCACGATCTGCTGGATGAACCGCGACTGATCGTCAATGAACGTGAGGACCTTCTTGAGCAGGGACAGCGCCAGCGTCGCCAGCGCGGGCAGAGCAATCGTCATGAGTCCGGTGATGAGTTCCACGTGCAACCTCCCTCAATCGTTAGACGTGATCCTTCCAGTGCCTGTGCTCGCGCCACTGGTACCGCTCCAGGTGATCCGCATCGTTCCACGCCTTGCCGCTCTTGAGGCGCGGATGCCGGTGCGCCGCCTCGAACAACCAGAGCCACGCCGCGTGGCGGGTATCCCAATCCGGTTGCAGTCCCGGGGCCGGGCTCGCGTCCGGCACTAGGTCAATCGCGAGCCCGTATTCGTGCGGTGACCGGCCGGGCGGGGCCGCTTTCGGTCCGCCGGCGAGATGCGCGGCATACAGCGCCGTCTGCTCCTGTCCAGTCCGGTGGCCGTGCAGGACGGTCCACGGGAACGCCGAGGGCACGAGCAGCGACTCCAGATCGGCGCGGAACACCGGCTCTAGTTTCGTCGGGTCCACACTCCGCCAGTCGAGAATCACGGCGCGCTCCCCGGCGGCGCCGCCGACTTGTCGTACTGGGTCCACGGCAGCCAAGTCGCAAAATCCTTCATCCACGCATCGAGAAACGGCGGCCGCAGGATCGCGAGCAGCAGCACCACCAGCGCGACGATCACCCCCACGGTGAAGTAGTCCTCCGACTCCCCGCGCCACCGGCCGATCAGCACATAGGCGGCGAGCAGCAGCAGCACCGCGCTCCCCATCCAGCGCCAGTAGGGGCCGATGTCCTGCGCCGGTGCGGGCCCCTGGGCGATCGGCATCACGGCACCTCGAGATTGAGTTTCCGCTCTAGCCGGGTGATCCGCCGCAAAATCTCCTGCTGCGCTCCCGCCGATCCATTCAGCAGGTCGGCGATATGCGCCAGGCGCAGCACGATCAGCGTGTCGTGTATGCTGGAGACGGCGGATTCTTGTCGCAGCGCGGAGCCGTGCTTGTCAATGGCCTCGATCCGCAGGGCGAGGTCCAGCTGATCGCGATGCTCACCGGTCCAGACGATCGCCGCCGTCGCCGAGAGGACGACCACGCCACCGAGTACGCCGAGCATCCATAGAATCACCCGCCGCTGCAGGGTCGCTACGTCGTTCACGTCCATAACCTGCGCCTCGTGGTCATCTGTGGTGTGGACACGTACCGACGCGAGGAGCGCCGCGAGCGGTCCGAGGTGGGATGTCTCCATGTTACGTCGCCTCGCACGGGTGAAGGAATCGCCTACTCCACGAAAACACCGCGCCCCGCGCATTGGCATAGTCCCGTGGGGCGAGGTGTATGCGCCAGCGGTATGGGCTCATGGGGCGCCTCCGCCGAGGTCGTACGGGGCCGAACTCTGCACCGCCGAGACGCCATTGGTCGAGCCAGTTTTCGACTCGGTGGCGCGGTAATACCGCACAACGCCGTCGTTAGTAAGGTAGTCGGTTTTGCTATACACGGCCTTGTTTGTGACGCCGGCGACCGAGTAGATCGTGGCGAGGTTCACAGACATGCCGGCGTTCGTCGCCCGCTCGATGATCAGGGTGGACCCCGTGTTTTTCGCGGTCGCCTGCAGCGCGACGCCGTAGGAGGAGGACGGGTCAGTCGCCACGTTAGACGATCGCCAGCGTGGGGGCGGTGAGCGCGCCGCCGGTGAAGGCGGCTGGGGTGGCGAATGTGGTCGTGGCGAACGCGCTGCCGCCGGACAGCCCATCGAAAAACTTCACGTCCAGGGTGTAGGTATGGCTCGAGAGCGGGGTGTAGGGATTGAGCGTCATGGTGGTGGTGTTCGGCGTCAGTGTCGTCACCAGCGCCCCGTCGAGATAGATGCCGATGTGGAACGCGACCGATCCCGCTGGATTGGCCCAGGTCGCCACGATCGTTGAGGTGGTGAGGATCGTTGCCGGTGTCACCGCCAACCCGGTCGGGGCGCTGACCGTCGCCGTGTTCACGTATTTGGTGCCACTCGGCTGCACATAGGCCGACGGCAACCGCAGATCCGTGGTCGTCCCAGTCGAGGGCGCATGCACCGACCGCGCCTCGACGAACACCCGGACATTGCTCGGGAGGTTCGGCAGGCTGTAGGTGCCCGTGGCCCCGACCCGGAGTCCGAATGTCCAGCGGGCGTCGGTATCCGCTGGGGACGCGGTCAGCGTCTTGGTGGTGTCGATCAGGTAGCGGATCTCGACCGCATCGGTCTGCGCGTTCACCGTGACCACCGCGCTGACGCCGTGATTCGTGTTCCCGGTCTGCTGGGTCGGCGTGCCGATCGTCGGGATGTTGCAGACCGCGCCCGCGCCCGCGTCGATCGCCGTCCACCGCATCAGGTGATCCACCTCCTGCCGTCCGGTGATCTGAAAGAGCCGGGTATCGCCGCGCTTATTGATGCCGCTGGAGGGCAGCGCCGTCGCCGCAGCATAGCACCAGTCGCCGGGCCACAGCGCGATCAGCGCGGCCGTGCGCCGGGTGGTGAACGTCACCGCCACCGCGCCGGAGCCGAACATCGAGCGGTAGAGGGAGGCGACCTCGTCGGCCACGCCCCGGAAATAGAGTTCCGCCTGCTGCGCCACGCCGGTTGGGACGTCGAGCGCGTCCGTCGTGAACCGCAGGCCGAGGGCGTCCAGGGCCAGCGGCTTGGACCCGATCGCGATCGCCCGCGCGTCACCGAGCGAGAAATAGACGCTGGTGCTCGGCACCGAGGCCACGAGATTGGGCGGCATGGCCGGCACCGGCTCCTTGAGCGCCGCCACCGCGGCCGCGGTCAGCGTCACATCGGTGTAGCAGGTGACACTCAGCTCGGATACCGCCGCGCTCCGCCCCTGTCCCCACGTCGGGATCTCCTCAACGTTGATGTCGGCGTCCGCGATCGTGGGGATGCCCGCCAGCGCCGCCGCGGTCGGCAGCCGGCAATCGAACGGCACGAACCGTGACCGGGGCACCGACGATCCGTCGAGCACCGGCTGGAATCGGTACCCCACCCCGAGCACCTGACCGAATTGTTTCTCGATGAAGTCAAAGCGGCGCCAGGGGCGGTCGATGATCCAGCGCGTGATGGGCAGCGTATTGCGGTTGGTCGCGGCGGCCAGCTTATCCCACAGACTCCCGGCCGTGGCATCGTACTCGATCGGGAACTTGGGGTCGCCCGCGTTTTTGCCCGCAGGAAACCACGGCGCGATCTTCTCGCCCGCGGTGTATAGCGCCGCGTATCTGCCATCGAGGATGTCCCCGAGAAACGTCATCGGATTGATGTCGGACACCATAACCGGCTGCGGCAGCGCCACCGTGGAGACCGCGCCGCCACCACCGAACAGAGGGACCACACGACCGAGGAAACCGGCATAGGCGGATGGAGCGAGCGGCGTCTGCGCCACCGGCTGCGCCGCCTGCGCGAGGCGGAGCGACAGCGTCAGCACCGTCGCGTTGGGCACCGTGCCGGTATCGAACGCGGTATAGAACGGATCAGACGTGGCCGCCGTGCCGTCGGGATTGACCAGCGCCGTCACCGCCAGCGACTGCACCGCGTAGTGGCCATCGGCCCGCAGGCCCGCGATCACCTGCGTCACCATCACGTCCTTGTTGGTGATCGCGGGTGAGACCGAGGAGAATCGGCAGCGCAGGAGCGAGGTCCGGCCGAGCACAAAACCCACCCCCGCCAGTGTCTGCGCCACCAGCCCAAGCCCGGGGACTTTAATCGCGACGGCGGCAGACAGCGCCTGCGTGATGATATTCGCGCTCGTCGACTGGCTCGCCGCGTCCAGCGTGATAATCCGCACGACGGTGTTATTCGTGTTCACCGAGGCCCCGACCGATCCGCCGAGCAGCGCCTGCACCCCCACCTGCGCGTAGGCCCCCGTGAGTCCCAATGGAACCAGCGTCTGCGCCACCACGTTGCTCGCCGTGCTCGCGGGCGTCCCCGCGAAGCACTCCACGTCCAGATCGGCGGCGAAGTCGGGACCGCTGAACTGATACCACAGCGCGTCATCGAGGCTGGTGTCGTCAATGCGTCCCACGAAATGCGGGGTCCAGGTGGTCCCCCCGTCGGCGGACATCTCCAGATAGTATTTGCAGCCGAGCAGTTGGTTGCGGCCCCGGGCGTCGCCGAGGAACGCGGTGACCCAGCGTTCCAGTTGCGAGCGGTTGGTATTGGTCCGCACATCGAGCAGGGGCATCGTCGCCTGCCCGATCGTGACGCGCTTACTGAGGGGGTCGAACGTGCCGCGGTGGACGGTCGGTGTGCCGAGGTACGGTTTCCACCCGGAGAGGCTGGGGTGGGTTGTTACCTTGAATGCGTCGCTATGCACCGCCCCGGCGGCCGGCGTTAGGATTGTCACCTCGGTGACGTCCACCTGCCGCCCGGCGTAGACTGTCAGCCGGAAATGGTACGTGCTCACCGCTCAGACCGTGGTGAAGGGTGTTTGCGCGACCACTTCCACCTCGGCAGTATAGTCGGCATTCCCCTCCAGCGCCGGATCCCAGCCGAGCGTCGGCGTCCTGAGGTAGGCGTCGAGATAAGTGGTACAGGCCGAGCGATTCAGCGCGACCCGCAGGACCTGTTTGTCCCAGCCCGCCGCGAGCATGGCGCTGACGCTGACGTTGACGCTGACGGATTCATTCTCCCCGTGCCAGCCGGACACCACGCTCGGCGTGCCCCGGGCCGTGAGCGGCGCCCACGCCAGCCGCGCCTTCAGGGCGTACTCATCGCCGTAACTCCAAGCGTCTTCGGTGCCGGACGGCGCGATGCCCGCCCGGTAGCCGAGCTTCGGCCGCCGGAACGCGCGCGGCGCGCCGAGCAGGTCGAGCAGGCAGAGGTTGTTCAGGTAGTAGATCGTCGCGCCGGTGGAGGCGGCCGTGTTCCCCGCGCCGTAGAGTTCCAGTTGCGGCACGTTGCCCGAGATCCAGGTGCAGGTCACGAGCGCCGCGTACCACCCGCCCCCGAGCGCAGAACTGCCGACCACCGTCCCGCCGACGGTGCTGAACGTCGGCACCCCACCCGACCAGGTGGCGAAGACAATCAGCGGAGAGATCAGCGCGGTGTTGTCTTTGACGGAGAAGCGCGACTGTGTCGCGGTATCCGCCTTCAGACAGACCACCCAATACAGGCTCGTGGTCGCAAGCGCGGTGAGCACCTTGACCCGTGACTCGTATCCGGCGGCGTCGTTATCGTCGATCTTGTAGGCGTCCGTTCCCCCGAATGGGTCGGTTTGGCCTGCCGTGACCGTCGGCGTCAGGACGTTAGCCCATGTGCCGGCGTTGATCGCTTCGGCGGTCCCGTAGGCGATCAACGGCAATCCGGGGCTCGCCATCAGCGGGTCTCGAAGATGAGGTGACGGCCCTGCGCCTGCCGGGCCACATCGGCGAAGAACTCCTGAAAGCCCGGGTCACTCGCGCGCAGCATCGCGCCCGCCGGGAGGATGACCGTGAGCGTGCTCGCCGCCTTGGCCGCTTCCTGGCTCGCGGTGAAGCGATCCGGTGACAGCGAGCCACCACCGCCGCCGAGCGAGCCGCCACCCCCAGATCCGCCCCGCGCGCCACCGCCGCCGCCGCCGCCTAACGACCCGGCGAACGCCACCAGCGCACCGCCCGCCGCGATCTCCTTCAAGCCGCCCGCGATCATCGCCGGGTTGAAATGGCCGATCCCCTTCGCCACCTGCGCCACACCGGACAGGATGTGGTGCTTGCCTTCCGCCGCCGCCTGCTGCGCGATCGCGTGCTTGATCGCCCGGCTGAGCGCACCGAACACCGTCTGCCCCTGCCCAATCGCCTCGAACATGCGGATGAAGTTGTCCGTCAGCGCCGTCACGGTTTCGCCCGCGATACGGCCGAGCGTCTGGTCGGTGGTCTCTAGCAGGGCATTGAACTCCTGCAGGGGGCCGGTGGCCGCGAGGAACGCATTGGCGAAGTTAGGCGGGCGGTCCGGACCGCCCTGGCCGATCCCGACGCCAGACCCTTGGGTTTCCACCCCTTCGCCGTTACCGGTGAACCCGATCTGCGGCCCCTGCGTCGCTGCCACTTGCGCGGCGTCGCTCCCCGGCACTGGCGCCGCGAGGATCTGGTTGCCGCGCCCGGTGGTGAGCCCCTCGTTGCGGCCCGCCAGCGCCTTCTCGATCGCCGCATACTCCGCCAGCGCCTTGGCCCGGTCCGCCACTGAGACCGTCCCGTCATTCATCACCAGCGTCAGCGCCCGTTCCAGCGTGCTCAGGCGCGACAGGTCCTCGGCCGTCGCCTGCCGCGCGGTCGCGAGCGTCACCAGCGCGGCGACCTCCTTGCTGACCGCATCATCCAGGACGTTAAACGCCTTGCCCGGGACGGGGGGCGCTGACTGCGGGGACCGCGTCGGTGTCGGTACCGACAGCTTCCGCCCATGGCTGCGGTTGTAAATGTTCTGCAGTTCCTGATCGAGTTGCGCCGCCAGCCGGATGTGCTCCGCTTTGGCCTGTTGCACCATCTGATCGCCGACCTGGCGGAGCGCGACCCCGACATCCCCCGCGCCGATCTGCTGAAGAAAGTCGCCGAACGTCTGCGCCAGCGGCCCGAGCCCGCCCCGCGCCCGCTCGACCATCTGCCGCCAGCCGACCGCAATCTCGTCCGACAGTGCCTCCAGCCCCCCGCCCGCAGTGCGGATAACGTTGATCGGGGCCAGCACCGCGCTGCCGAGCACACTCGCCAGATTGCCAAGCACGGTCACCAGCGCGCCGATACTGTCGGCGTTCCGGGTGATCCACTGTTCCAACTCAATCAACTTCGTGGTGAGGGCGCTCACGGTGCCGCCCGCGCTGTCCGCTCCCAGGATCGCCCGGCCCAGCGACGCTTGCACGTCGCCCCACTGGTTGCTTAATACGGTCAGCCGGCCGGACAGCGTCGCCGCCTCCCCGGCCGCGAACCCGCTGAACCGATCCCGCATGAGCTGGATCGCGTCCGCCCCGTCCCGGACAACAATTCCCATCCGCGCGAGGCTGCCGGTGTTCCCCGCCAGCACATTGCCCACCGCGGTCGCCGCCGTGCCCAGGTCGATATGCTTGGCCGCCGCGAGGTCTGCCGCGAGCTGCAGCGCGTTCATGGACCCGCTGACGTTCCCGGAGATCGTTATGAGGGTCGTCAGCGCCGCGCTCAGGTCGTCAGCGGTATAGGTCGAGAGCCGCCGCACGCCGGCAATCGTCGCGTCGAGCAGCGGCTTGAGCCCGGCGTAGGATCCGCCGAGGTTGCTGATGGATTGGGTCAGTTGCTGGTTGGCGACCTCGGCCTTGTTCGCTTCCTCAATGCTCGACTTGAAAAACGCGCCGAGCGACACCGCGCCTAACGTGGCGCCGAGGCCGACAAAGGCCGACTTGACCCGATCGCCAAACGAGACCACGCTCTCCCGCATCGTCCGCAGGCGGGAGCTGAAATCGTCTTTCGCGGTCAGTATAACTTCGAGCTTCTTGCTGGCCATCTCTTACCCCGGATAGGCTTCGCGCAGCGCCTCGCTCCGCATCGTGCTCGCCACCTGCTCCTGCGCCCAGACCATCGCGATCGCCGCCGCCATGTTCAGCCGGTCCATCGCCCGCAGCGCGGTCAGTGTCGCCGCGTAGCAGGCGAATACCCGCACCGGGATGAATCCGTCACCCGTCTCCCAGCGCGCCGGGCAGTGGTAGAGCCCCGGAAATGCGTGCTCCACCATGGCCCGCATCAGCCAGGGGGTGAGCTGACCGCCTCCGACGTGCTGTCCGGCGCGGGCGTCGATGCGCTCGCGTCCGCCGAGGAATCGCTCGCGGGCCTCGTCGGCGATGGTCCGGGCGACCGGGGCGCGCGGCCGGTCGCCTGGCAGACGAAAAAATCCGACAGCACCCGCTCCCGCACCGGCGGTGGCAACTGGTGGATCAGGCGGACGGGGTCGCCCTGCCAGCGGAACGGCAGGCGGTAGGGGAACGCGGCCCGCAGCACGGTGATCAGCGCCGCCTCCTGCGCCGCCTCCGGCAGCGTGCCCGCCGTGGCCGCCTCGACCGCGAGCTGGAACGTCCGCCAGGCGGGGTGGCTGATGGGCCGGGCGACATACGCCCGGCCGCTCAGCGTGACCGTGAACGGTTCGAGCGCCGCCCGTTCCGCGTCGGCGTCGATATGCATCAGTCGTTCGCGATGCTGATGTCGTCGTTGGAACCGGGCGTGCTGTTGTGGATCGAGCAGGTCACGTCCCAGAGCGGGACCGGACCATCCGCGCTTTTCTTGGCCTCGATCACCTGGCACTGCGGGAGCGTCCACTTCGTTCGATTGTACTGTGTGCCCCCCACCTGGAACGACACCGCGAACGCGGTGCCCGCCGTCCGGAGCGTGCGAGGATTGAACGTCGCGAATAGGCTCGCCTCCATCGTGAAGATGAGGACGGGTTTCCGCTCGCCCGGCTGAAAGCCCGCATGCGCCCCCGCCGCGTTCTGGTCAGGGTAGCGCTCCTGGATCATGCGGTTTCCCTTGACGTTGACCTTCCGGATCACCAGCGAGGACACCCCATTGACCACCATCACGAGCGGCGACGCGACCGGGGGGACGGGCGTCGCGGCATAGGTGATGCCGCTCCCGTAGGCGACCTCGGTCGGTTCGGCGTTGACGCGCCCACTGATCTGAAACGTCCAGATCGCCGGCTTGCCATCCGACGCCTCGTACTCCCAGTCCGCATAGATCATGTTCAGCGGGTACTTCACCCAGGTCGCCGCGGTCGTGACCTCGTCGTAGAGGTCCATCGACAGTGTCGTGGGAGCGGCGGTGAAGGGCGTAGGCGTATAGGTGATTTTCTCCGCGCCGCCACCGCCGCTGAACACCGCATCAAAACCCGCCGCCCGGCGGAGGAAGTGCGAATCTTTCGGGAACGCGGAGGCCGAATACGCCACGCCAAGTCCGCGATCCTCGATCTTGATCGGCAATCCCTTGACGGTCCGCCCCTGCGGCGCCACGCGGATCTGTTGGCCGGCGCTACCGGGCATAACGGGGCGCTCGCCATCGAATCCGTAGCTCTCATCGAAAACCGGCAGCTCGGCGACCTGCACGCCATCGGTCGCGATCGCCGGGGCGGTATAGGTGCCGGCTGTCGTCTCCACTTTGTTGGTCGCACCGTAGAGGACGAGACTTTTCGGGCTAGACATGCGTTACTCCTTGGCCGGCGCGGCCGGCGGGACAGGATGTCGGCGCGGCGGCGCGGCGTGGGCGGTGACGAATGCATCGACCGCCTCCGGGCCATCCGCTTCCACGGTCACGGGAATTTCCACGCGCCGGCCATCGGGGTAATCGACGAACTGGCCCATCATCCACCTCGGAGTTAGGGGGCGAGATCCCGCACGCGAAACGCGAGCAGCATCCCCCCTGTCATCACATTGTCGCCGATCGGATCCCACAGCGGCGCGATGTCGGCTGCCTCACCAAACCACACGACCACGCTGTTCATCGTCCGGGCGGTGTCGACCCCGTTCAGCCACGCGGTGATGCACCGTTCGACCGCGCGAAACGTGTAGTAGGCGTCGCGCGCGCCCGCCTTACTGTCTTTCTGTCGCGCCGCGTAGCGGATCAGCAGATGCACCGTGCCGTCCCGAACGCCCTGATGCTGATGCGCGTCGAGCCGGTTGCCGGCGTCATGCAGACCGACCAGCAGACAGGGGAACTGCGCGTCCAATTCCGGCAACTGCCCCCGCGCCGCGCTACTGTTCCGCGTCTCGTCGGTAATGAGTCCCAGCGTTGGCGGGATGGGGTCACCGGCGTCGAGCGGCACCGCCGCGAGCCGGGCATTCACGCCCGTCGTGCCATTCGTCAGAGCGTTAGTCAGGACCCGGATCGCCTCCAGCCTCACGCGGCCACCAGCGCCACGCGCAGCATGCCCGGATTGCCCGGATCGGCCAACACCTCGCGCACCAGGTAGCTGGTATCGGCCTGTCCTTTCGCCGCCTGCCAGCGCAGGATGACGGTCGCATCGCGGGCGGGCTGCGTGATCGCCCCGGCCCGATACCGCACCGCCGTGTCGAGCATCTGCGCGCTCTCGCGCAGGTAGTCCAGCGCCACCGTTTCCGCGTCATCGAAAAACGCCTGACATGATTCCGTCCCCGACACCAGTGTGACGACATCACCCTCGCAGGGCATGCCCTTGGCTATGTCGGCCATCATGGCGTCGAGCACCGGATCGTTCATCCGCCATGCCCCATCGCCATCAGCGGCGTCACGTCCGTTATCACATCAACGTTAGCCATAGTCCCCCCGTTATCGTGTTACCGTGACCGCCTGACCAGCGGGTCCCGCGTCTCCACCACGTCCGGTGGGGTCGGCAGCGGGGCCTCCCGCTCCTCCCCGGCACGCCGGGCACGCCCATCGAACAGCAGGGCGTACCCGAACGCATCGGGCACCTCGTGTGTCTCGCCAGGCTGGGCCACGGCGTCGCCGCCGAGCCCAACCCCGCGCAGGAACGTGACGCGCATCAGACCGGCCGCGCGTCCTTCATGATGCTAAACGCGGTCGGATAGAGCAGGGCAACATCCACCATCTGAATCGAGCTGAGCTTCACCTGTGACGGCCCGAGGCTGTACGGGTCCACCACCAACTGCATACTCGCCCACTCCCCGAGCACGGACTGGCTGAAATCGCCGCCGTAGATGTAGGACACGTCGGTCGACGAGCCCTTGGTGAGCGCGCTCGGCACGGCGCCCGACATGTAGCTCGGCATCCCGAGGATGCCGTTATCGCCTCGCCGGGTATCCCACAGCGGGGTATCCGTCGAGGTGAATCGCTGCGTCTGGACCAGCTTCGCCATGATGAGCGGATGCGTGATGTAGGAGAAATTGTCGGCCGGCACGTTAGCCGACGTCACATCCGAGAAGATCGCCATCAGATGCGCCAGCGTGGCCGCGAGTCCGTTGGTCCCGCCGACGGCGGACGCGCCGGTCCCGGCCGCGACCGAGATGCCGGTCGGCTGACCGGACGCGCCGGTGCCGGCGAGGACCGCCTTTTCCACCGCGACCGCGTGATTCTGCGCGATCTCGTTGCGGATCAGCGGTTCGAACGCCTCCTCGGACTGCTCGATCATTTTCCGGGACGCGATCAGCGAGTCCTGGTAGATTTTCGGCTGCAGTGTGATCGTGGTCAGCGCCCACGCCGAGTTGGCCTGGTTGGTTATTTCCGTCGCCTGCCAGCTGCCGGTGGACCCCGAGGTCTTGCGGACCCACTGGAAATCGCTGCGGAGGCCGGGCAGGTACTGCGTGCCCGCCTTGAGCGTGACCAGCCGCTCGCGGAACAGGTCGATGAACCCGGCGTAGTCCGTGAATTTCAGGAACCCGCCAGCCGAGTTCGTCGCTACCGTGAGCTCGTTCGCGCGCTTGGCATGCGCCGCGCCGGCGAACGCCGAGGCCTGCACCTGCCACGGCAGGAACACGCCGGCCGTCTCGCGGCCGTATGCCTTGGACAGATCGCGCGACACCTCCGACTCGAAGCCCGCGCTCTTGGGATCCAGCAGCCCCTTCAGCGCGCGGGTGATCGAGTACCGCTGGAACTCCTTGGCCGACAGCTCCGGCCCCTTGGGGCCGACGGGGGACGCCCCATTGTGGCGCTTGGCCACTTCGTCGTACAGCTCGATCCGCGCCTCGGAGACGCTGGTGCCCTTGCGGAGCCAGTCGCTCATGCGGCTCTGCGCGAACGGGCGCAGGGTGGGATCGGGCAGACCCGTGCCCGCCAGGGCCTCGAGGTCTGCGACGCGGGTGTCGGCGGCGGGCGGAGCGCCAGCAGCCGGGATAATCACTTCCATACGAACCTCCGGTTTGACGCGCTCGATGATCCCGCTCGGAGTCGCCGCGTCGTCCGCGCTCCGCCCTACGCCGACCGTCACATCCGCCGGGATCGCGACTAACGACCCCTCCAGCGGCATCCAGCGCGTCGCCCGATAGATCGGGTTGGCCTGGTTTGTTTCGTCTACCGTCCACTCCGTGATCTGATACCCGATGCTGACGCCGGTGCGGATGCCGTCCTCGACGTCCGCTTTCACCGTCTGCGCCTCAGCGCTCCGGCTCCACCGCACCGTGCCGCGCAGCTTCCGGTCACCGCCGATCACGAGATCCTCGATGATGCCGACCTGCGCGCACGGGTCGTGATCCATCAGCAGCGCCAGTCCGGGCGTCGCGCGGGTCAGGTCCACCGCGCCCGCGTCGTGACTCAGAATCTCCGTGCCGAAATACCGCGCGATCGGCTCCTCACTGGAGAGCGCGAGGACGATCGCGCCCGCCGTGCCGTCAGGCGGCGATGCGCGCTCGAGCTGCGCCGTTCGCCGCTGCGGCGTCAACGGCGGCGCTGACGGCTTCACTAACCTGGGTGTTAACTCCGACATTTGTCTTCACCTCACGAACGAGAGTAAAGCCGTACACGGCCGCGAGCTGCTCGTCGCGGCGGTTCGCGATCAGCAGATCCTCGAAGTCGAGGCCCTGCTCGGCGGCCAGCTGCGAGTAGCTGGTCTGGAACGTCGCCAGCGCCTCGCGGTTCGCCTCCATATCCTTGAGCGGGTCCACATACGGGAACCCGCGCGGCATCCACAGCGCGTCTAACGTGGCGCCGGGCGGCAGCGTGATCGTGCCGCGCAGCAGCGCGAGTTGGCTCCAGCGCGCGAACACCGGCCGACAGATCGATTCGATCACCAGCCCCTGCTCGGCGCGGTAATGGTCCCGCTCGCCGGTCACGCCCAGCCGACCCGAGGACCAGCTGGTCCCCTTCATGTCGCCGGTCAGGGTCGGATAGGAGTGGTTGAGGCCGGTGGCGATGCTGGTCGCGATGCTGGCGCAGAAATCGCCGAAGGCCTGCGTCGGGTGCTGCGGATCCCACTGCTGGAACTCGGTGTTGTGGGGCAGCTGGCTAATGACCCCCGCCTCCGCTTCCAGCGGCACGGCCACACGGGGATCCTCCCCACCGATCCCGAGTCCGTCGTCTTTGGTGACGAGGAATCCCATTTTGGCGGCGGCGGTGCGGGCGGCCACTAGCTCCGCCTCACGGTAACCGTTCAACATCCTCATCGAAAACATCACCGGCGCGAAATCGGGGTAGCCGCGGACCTGGTGCGGACGCAGGAGGCGGTAGTAATGCAGCATCCAGCCCGCGTCGATCGTCAGCGGTTCGCGGCGGTCGTAGTCGCTCACGACGTGATAGCTCACCGGCCGCCCGGCCGCGTCCTGCTCCACGCCGAGGATGATCGCGTTAGCCTCCCGCGACGACTGCCGGTCCTGTATCTGATTCATCAGGTCCGCATCCCAGAACTCCAGCGCGAGGCCGTCGGGATTGTCTTTGGTCGGGACCATGCGTATGAAGCACTCGCCGTCCCGCGCTCGCGTCCGCACGGCCAGGCGCAGCGCGTCCGTGAAGGACAGCCGCCCGTCGCGCATGCAGGACCCGCGCGCGGTCCACGCCAGCCACTGCGCCGCCACCTGTGCCGTGCGGACCTTATCGAGATTCCCCTGTCGGTCCCAGACGCGCGGCTCGCAGCGGATACCCTGCGACCCGATCACGTTGTCTGCCATCAGCGCGAGGTAGCGGGCCGCGAGCGGCTCGTTGCGCTCCAGCTCACGGCACCGCGCCCGGAGCCGCGTGAGGTCAACTTTCAGTTCGTTGTTCGCCGACACCATCGGCGCGAAGATCCAGTCCGCCACCAGCCGGCCACCCGTCGCGCCGGCGAAGTAGGTCCGCTGGGCGGGCGCGACCGCGCCCCGCACCCGCGCGAGGAGACGCTGGGCCCAGTTCACTGGTACGTGCCGAGGGCGGAGGTGGGGGCCGTGGGGCGGAACGTCACGGCCATGTGCCGCAAGCCGCCGCCGCTGATCTCGGCGCGGTACTGGTCGGCGTAGTACGCCAGCAGGAGCCGCAGTTCTCCGAGGTCGTTCTTGGTGTAGGCGCGGCCCTGCACCTGCGCGCTTTTCAGCCCACCCACCACCAGATCTTTGATCGCGGTGCGGATTAGAGCTACCATCGTCTGCGCGTGACTCTGGTAGCCGGTGGCGAGTTGGGCGGGGTCGGGCTGGACCAGCACGATGCCGGACAGGGCGGTGATGAAATCCGACGCCTTCGACACCTGCGCGTACCACCGCACCGGCTCCGGCTCTGGGCCATCCGCCGTGTCCTTCAGTTTCCGTGTATCGGCTGCGACCAGTGTGGTCCGCCACCCGCCGCCCTCCGTCGCCGCGACCACCTCGAATTGCGCCGTCCGCCCGACAAACCGATAGGTCAGCGCCCAACCGTCCGTCGAGCTGAAACTCCCGTATTGGGCATGCGAAAGCGCGGGATCATCCCAGGTAGCGGAGTCCCCAGCGACCAACGCGACGGGCGCGTACAGCGGGATTGTAGGCGGTGCCATGTGCTGGCACGATAGGACCGCCCCGGGCCGTACGCAAGGCACCAGGGGCGGGAAGTGTATGGGGGAGCGTTACGGGGTCGGGACGGTGAGTCGGAACGTGGAGAAACACCGACCGCCTGGCTCGCAGTGTTTCGGACCGCGCGCGAGGTAGCCGGCCGTGACCAGCGCCCGCAGCACGCTGCTCGCGGTGCATCGGCTTTTCATGCGGCCCCGCAGCGTTAGCCACAGCAGTTTGACCGGTCGGTCGTCATCCCAGGTCAGGGCCGGGTAGAGGACCATCAGCGCCCTCGCCTGGAGCGGGCTGATCCGGGAATCGGCGGCGGCCCGGTCCAGGTAGGCGCCGCGGCGGCGGAGCGCGCCTAACTCGGCCAGCACTGCGCCGAGCGTGGCGGTCGCCGCCGCCACCCGGTCAGATAGCGCGTCCTCGTTCACCAGTCCTTCACCCGGTAGCTGTCGCGTCGGGCCGGCGCCGCCCGCGGGGGGGCGGTGGGCTTCGCCTCTGCCGTCAGCGCAGCGACCAGCTCCGCCAGTTGCCCCCGGACGGGTCCGAGCAACAGCAGCGCCGCCCGCGCCATACACGCGCAGTCCAGCGCCTCGACGCGGTCGTAGCGCCGCTGATAGACCCGCACCGCGCGTCGGTTGACGTACTTCGTTCGGGCGCTTTCGCCGGTGAGTTGGCGGACATACTCCTCATCCACGAACGGCAGGTGACAGTAGCCGGGGCCTAACGTCGGCACGTTGAGCCCGGAATAGACCGCGTCTTTCAGCGCCTCGGTGCCGAGCAGGAACAGGCGTACTTTCAGCCGCTTATTCTTGGACGGCGGGCTGATCGGCGCTTTGCCAGGCGTGCTCTCCCCTTTCGTCGCGAACACGTTCAGCCCCGGCCGCGCGCCGACGTAGCGGTACACCTCCTCGGTATGATGGCCGCCCGAGTCGATACAGGTCCCACGGATCTTCACCAGCGCCCCGCCGGCGTGCTGCCACGGCCGAGTGAGGATCGCATCGTGCTGCCTCCACACCTCCGGCTGTCCCGGATCGCCCCACAGCACCTCGTGCCGGATCAGGCCGTGCTCGCCGTCGGCGCCCCAGCCCCAGACCGAACATTCGAGCCGGTCGCCCTGCACGTCGGACCCCATCGTCAGCGCCCCGCACCACGCCGGCACCTCCGCCGCGTAGGTCTCGCGCCGCGCCAGCAGCGAGCCGTGCTCGACCGTCTCGCCCGCGTCCTCCCAGGTTTCCGCAAGCACGGTGTTGACAAAAACCTTGAGCAGTTCCGGCTTGCCTTGCGCCGAGATGAACTCCTCCGCCATCCGCGCCCAGGAGCTGAGCAGCGAGTACGCGGCCCAGATGTGGTAGCCGCGAAGCGCGCGGCCCGGCCGATCGGCGCGCCACTCCCCCCGCGCCACCATCCACGGTTTGTGGTCCTCACCGATCGCCTGCCCGCAGCCGGTTATCAGCTCGCCGTCGGCGCTGATGTCACCACAGAGGTAATGCGCCGTGCTCGCGTCGGCGTTGTCCCATCGGACGTTGCGCCAGACCAGTCGCTGGAAATGCCCGCAATGCGGGCAGGGGACGTAGTAATGCCGCTGATCCGAGAATAGGAACAGCGCCTCGATTTTCGAGCTGCCCTTGTCCGTCGGCGTGCTCCCCGCGATCAGTTTGCGATCCCAGTAGTTCTGCGTGCGCTTTACGGCTAACGTCCATGGGTCGCCCTCATGCGCCCGGCCGCCCTTCGCGCTCATCGCGAACCCGTCAACCTCATCCCCGACCAGCACGCGGATCGATCGCCGCCGGAGACCAGCCGCCGCGTTGCTGCCCACCACCACGAGAAACCCGCCGCTGAACCGCTTGAACTGCATCGTATTCGAGGCATCGCGCCGCCCCGACTGGCGGACCTTGCCCCGCAACACCGGCGAGGCCCGCAGCATCGGGTCGAGGTTTTCCTTGCTCCACCCCTTCGCGTCCTCCACGGTCGGCTGCATAACCATCATTGCCGACGGCGCCTGGTGCATGTGAAACCCCACGATGTTACCCACCACGCCCTCGGTGTAGCCGACGCGCGCCGACTTCATCACCACCACCTGCTCGATCGCCGGATCGGTGCACGCGTCCAGCACCTCACGGAAGTACGGCGTACGCGCCATGCGGAACCGCCCCGCCTCCGGTGACCCCTCCGCCAGGTAGCGGTAGGTGTCGGCCCACTGACTGCCCGTCAGCTTCGGCGGCGGCGCGAAGATCGTCCGGCGCAACGTGCGTTCCCGGTCGCGGGCGGCGAGGTGTCCGGTCAGGGAGTCGAGGGCGGAGGTCATCGGGTGCCAGTGTTGCCGTTAGGCCAGACACCCCATCGGCCGGTGGTCATACCGCCTCCTCCGATTCAGGAATGTCCGCCCCCTCGCACAACTCCGCCAACATCGCCCGCACGTGATCGTCGATGATCGACTCCGCTTCGGTCGCGGTTTTCGCTGACAGCACCTCCGGCGCCAACTTTTTCTTCATCGCCTTCGCCTGTGCCGCCACCCGCTCAAACGCGGCGGCGATCTCCCGGGCGTACCGCTCGGTCGTCATCAAACGCCCTTGCTGCTCCGCCAGTTTCAGCTCGAGCAGCTCCGCTTTCGCGGCCTCCTGGCGTGCCTCCGAATCGGCGATCGGCGTCTTGTCCGGCTTCGCCGCGTCCCGCACCTTCCGCCGCTCGCGCTCCATCACCCAGACGTAAATCTCCGGCCAGAGGAATTTGTCACCCCGCCGGGGCAGCCCCTCGGTGACTAGCCGCGCGAGCGTCCGCTCGGGCATATCGCCCAGCTTCTCCCGCGCTTGCGCCCGGGTGAGGTGTTTCGAGGCCATCAGGCTAACCGCGCCAATGCCATAACGTTATGCGCTCCGGTTGTATAGCGATTGACAGATCTCTGCGCGGACCCTCATTCCAAAGCGCTGGGAGGACCCAAAAAAAAACCGAAGGGACCGTTAGACGTATAACGCACTGTGCGTCACCGCGCCGTGGCCGTCGCCCTGTCCATGGCGGCGAGGATGAGCCGGTCCCAGTCGTTCGCGACCGCGCGCTCAACGGTCGAGGTGAATGCGAGGTTGGCGGGGATGGGCACCGACTTCTTGAATGCGTAGAGGACGCGGATCGAGCCGCCCGCGATCTCAACGTCTAACGTTCCGCCTTGGGCGCGTCGCCCGACGCGCTGGAGAATCAGGCCACCGCCGGCGCGCTTCACGGTGAAGGTGCGCTTGAGCCCCCGCAGACGCACCACGCCCTTTTTCGTGCGATAGGGACGGAGCTGCAGGGCACGGACGCGCAGGCCGGCGATGATGACGTCGCTCTTGTTGCGCTTCACCGCGACCGGCACGGCGAGACTCGCGCCTCGCAGTGGCCGCTTCTCGCCCCCGCCCTCGAACTTCGAGAGCACGTCGCGCGCGGGATCGATTTGGATCACGCCCGTGAGCGCAGCCTTCGTCGCGAACGGGCTGACCTTAATCGAGCGGTCGATAAACACCGGCCGCCTGATCGTCATGGACTCGCGCAGGTGCGCCCGCTCGCGCTGTTGGGCTAGCTTGAGGGTGTCGTTGATGCCGGTCGCCAGTGCGAAGGGCGCCTGCCTGCTGAGGCTGGCGAACCACCCGAGCACCTCGGCGGCATCGACGTGGATCACGACGGGGCCGGTCACGATACCACCTGCAGCCGAGGCGGGCCGAGCAGTTGGGCCAGTGCCTGCACTTGCGGTGGAAGGGTCGGTGTCATCGTCGTTAGTCCTTTCCAGGGTTTGCGGTTGTGGGGTGTCACGCCGTGCCTCGTGGCCCGTCGCCGATGCCGGCGGTGAGCCGCTTGAGGCGTGCGTCATCGCTCGGCAATAGGGGCGGTTCCCGAACGGGCGGGGCGAGCCCCTTCGCGGCGGCCTGGTGCGCCCGCTGGTAGGCGTCGACGAACGCGCGGCGGGTGAACGGCCGGTCCCGATCGGTGAGGGTGCCGAAGGCGGAGCTCCCGCCACAGGCGGCGAACGCTTCGGCTGCCGCCCAGCCCAGCTCACTACCGATGCGGACAATACCCCAGGCGGTGGCGCTGGTGCGGCGGTCAGTCTCCGCCTCGATGCGGTCGAAGAGTCGGCCCGCCTCGGCGGCGGCGTCCACGTAGGGCTGCGCGTGCCGGCGGATCGTGCTAGGAACCGGGAACATCTCGTTAGGCAGCGGCGTCCACCCGTCGCGGATGCGGATGATCGCGGACTGCACATCGGCGAGCGGCAGGTCGCGCAGGGCGTCGAAGTACACCGACAACATCGGCCGGGACACCTCGCGGTTGAACGTGACGCCGAGGGCGGTGAGACCTGCGGCGAACAGCCTCCGGTGATCCAGGTTGTGGTAGTCCATCAGCCCCCCTCAGCGAAGGCGCGGGCGGCGTCCAGCGTGGCCGCCTCACGCTGGGTGACGCCACGCCCGGGGCGGGAGGGGCGGGGCGCTTCGGGCGCGAGACAGGCGCGGAAATACCTGGCGTTCCAGTCGATGGCGGGCTTGGTCAGGAAATCCCGACAGACGGTCGCCAATCGCTCCGGGTCGACTGGCTGCCCAGCCGGCGTATCGAGCCCGTCGAGACAGGCGCTGAGCACGGCCACCCAACCGCGGACGCTGGTGCCCGGGGAGGCTTCGAGGAACTCGGTGACGGCGACCCGGGCCCCGCCGGTGTCGGGGAGACGGGTGAGCAGCGCCGCGAACCCCGGAACAGCCTCGCGCGGTGAGGGGTGTTGTAGTTCCGTATCGTCTACGTACCGTATACGCGGAGAATCCCCGCGGGGATTTGTCGGGGTTCCCCGGAGAATCCCCGCGGGGATTTGTCGGGGTTCCCCGGAGAATCCCCGCGGGGATTTGTCGGGGTTCCCCGGAGAATCCCCGCGGGGATTTGTCGGGATTCCCCGCGGGGATTCTCCGGTAAGCCGTTCGGCCTGACCGGCTTACGGCGGCTGCGCTCCTGCTCACGGAGCACCCCTTCGTTGCGCCACCAGCCGCGGAGATTGCCGGACTCGTCCACGCACCGTTCCCGGAAGGCGGCGGCAAACCGCCCCGGCTTCCCCCTCCACATTGCCCACTGCTCGAGCAGCTCGTCGGAGACCTCTCCGACCCGCCCATCGGCCCGGTGCATGCCGAATCCACAGCAGGCTGCGGCGTAGTGTCCTAGGGCATGTGCAAGCGGAAGTTTGAGTCGGTCGGCGAGCCAGCCGACCACGTCCGACTGTGGCGTGGAGGTATCCCACCGAATCCAGTTCACTCATTCACCTCATACGTGGCGGCGGGGTTGCCGAGGGCGGAGCGGCCGACGCCGACGGGGCGGATCTGGCGGCCGTAGTCGAGGGAGGCGAGCTGGCACACGCGCGGCCGACACTGCAGCGGTTGCAGCCCACAGAGGGCGCCCGCCGCATCGGCGGTCAGCGTGCCGTGCGTGCGGAACACGGCGAGGATGCGAGCGCGGTGCTCCTCGTGCTCGCCGGCACGGGTGCCGAGGGCCTCGGCGCGGGCATCCTGCGGCGCGAGCAGCGGAGAGCGGAGCGAGTCAAAGAGCGCGAGCCCCCTCACCTGCTCAGACGGGAGAGGGTTGCCAGATCCGCGCTTCACGCCGTCACCACGAAGTCGAGCGCGCCCTGCGCGAGCCGCTTCGCGGCGATCTCGCAGTAGCGCTCTTCGATCTCGATCCCAATGGCGCGACGGCCTAGGCTTTTCGCGGCGACTAGGGTTGTGCCGGAGCCCATGAAGGGGTCGAGGACAAGGCCGTCGAGCGGAGTCAGGCATCTGCGGTTTGGCGTCATGCCGATCCATCGGTTCGGCTCATAGCCCGTGCCGTACCATGCGCGCTTAACGCTGCGACGTTTCGCGATCACGCATTCTTCAACAGCAGAAACAAACGAGGGGCGAGGCGTGGGCGGTGGCGCTTGCTTCACGAGATAGAACTTCGCCCACGGCTCGAACCCGGCGGCCCGCATGGCGATCTCCGCATCCGAGACTGTGGCGCTATCGACGAACGAGGCGACGTGAGCCGCGGTCTGCGGAGCGAAAGCTAGCCACCAATACGGCGACGCGGTCGCATTCCAGCCGCCCCGGAAATAGAGTTCCGCGCCCCCGCGCCGCACAAACGCGGCGCCGCTAGGGATTCCATACGGCGGGTCCGTAACGACGGCGTCAGCCTCAAGCGTCGGCATGATCTCCCGACAATCCCCGTGGTAGATCGTGATGCCGTCGCGCTCGTAGTAGGGGGTCACGGCTGCCGCCGATAGGACTGGAGCAGGGCGTCAGCCACGCCCCCGAGGTCGAGCGCTCCCTGACCGCCAAGGCAAGCGGGCGACAGCCAGAGCCGCTCACGCTGTCCGGCCCCGGCGTCGGCGTTGTATCCACTTCCACCGCCTGCCCGTCCTCTCACCTTGCGCCAGCCGAGCGCCAGCAGATCATCGTGATCGTCGAGATACCCCGCGAGAACGATACGGAGCGCGGGGTCGGCTGTCCGGCACCACTCGCGGACCGCCGACGTGATGTCGGCGCCCCGGTGCCCGTAGAGGTCGGGCGAAGTGGAATACGGTGGGTCGAGGAAAACGGCCCGCTTACCGTCGCCGCCGCTCCCGGCGTGAAAGGCGCTCGGCTGCACGACGCGCGCCCAATCCCCGCAGGTGATCCGCACGTGCGCAAGTCGCGATTGCAGCCGCGAGAAATAGGCAAGGAGCGCCCCTTGGCCCGCGTCGCCGAGGTGGGGCGGCAGCTCGCGTTTCACCCCTCTGTTGCCGAGGTGCGGCAGCTCGCGGGTCACCCCTTGGCCCGCGTCGCCGAGGTGCGGCAGCTCGCGGGTCACCCCTTGGCCCGCGTCGCCCTTGACGAGGTGCCCGTCTACGACCCGCCACGGCCCCGCTTCCCACGGGTCGCCGATCCCGCACGCGCAGACGTACAGCCACCAGCCCGCAGCCTTGGCGTCGTGCGCCTCGGGGTCGCCTTCGAGCCACGCGACAAACGAAGTGCTACGCCGCTCCTGCAGCCACGCGCTGCGCGCGTGATAGTCGATCTCCGTGACGGGTCCGTATGCTGCATCCGCGACCCCGGCCGGGTCATGCTGGAGCGCTCTCCACATATTCACCAGCCAGCCGTCGGCGTCGTTGAGTGTCTCGACTCGTCGCGAGGCGACGCGCGGGCGCGCCAGCAGCACCGCTGCCGACCCCGCGAACGGCTCGACATATCCGGCCGGGTCGCCGAGCGCGGCCCATACAATCGGCGCGGCGCGACGTTTGCCGCCGAAGTACGGCATCGGGGCGGCGATGGCGGGCATGGTCACGCTCCTGCAGGACGTGATGCCCGACCGACCGCGCACATAGCCGTCAGCGCGGCGGTGAGGCTGGCCACCGCGGCGCGGAGTTTGTCAGACTCGGCGCGGGCCTGCAGCGTGAGCTGCTCCTCTCGTTGGCCGTAGGCGTAGAACCGCTGCGCCCGATCCCGCTCCGCCACCAACTCTACACGGAGGGCGTCACCCTGCGCCGCCGCGTCAGCGCACTGGCGCCGTACGCTGTCGTGACGCCCCATCCACTCGTCGCGGCTCCGCCTCATCCACGCCACCTCGGCCAGCGCCCGACCGAGGTCGCCTGAGCCAAAACTGTCGTTGCCACCCGACGTGGGGCCGTCCTGCCCCGGTGATCGGTATGCACCACGCTGGCGCATTGCCTCCAGGTCGTCGCGTGCTGGACCAATCGTCACAGGACCACGACCCGGCGGGCGCCGCAGTCTAACGCATGTCGGGCGAAGGCGAGACCAAAGGCGCCGGCCCCGCCGGCGAGAATGCGCGAGGCACTTGGGAGCGTCTTCACGGCATCACCCCGCATTTTTCCGGGAAATCGGGCGGATTCTTAGTGACAAGAAGTCACGGTCCGCGATCAATCGTCTCGGAGCAGCGTTGGACGCCACCCTGGCGATTGCCTTTGCGGGCGCGAGCCAGGCGGCGAGCGTCTCGTCCCGGAGGATGGCGCGGCACAGTTGCGCGACGGGACCGGGGACGGGCCAGTCCCCCCGGAGGTAGCGTCGGACCGTGCGTTCATCGACTCGCAGCAAGTCCTCGGCGAAGCCCCGGGACGAGTGTCCCGAGGCGGTGATCGCGGCGCGGAGGATCGGGTTAGGTGTCACGTGAGATCGTGGCGTAGTTGATCATCGGTTCAGCCCTCCTGGGTGGCAGTGTACTCAGACAGGGGGTAGGTCCAGCCGTCGCGGATATCCACCGTCCGTGTGTCTCCGGCGTCCCAGCCTGTCGGCAGTCCGATCCGGACCAACTCATCCGAGCGGAACGACAACGCCTTACGGCCGCCGCGTTCGATCGAGGCCCGGCAAGCGAACGCCTCCGCCGAATCGTAGAAATTGGTGCTCGTGGTCCAGCGGTAGCGCTGGGTGCCGCCGTTGCGCCAGACGACGACGTAGGCGAGGCGTTCGGTGGGTGTCGGGGCGGTCATTTGGGGATCCTGGAGTGGGTCGGGCTGGATTGCCCTGACCCAACTAATATAGGCAGACTGTCCGGGGAGCGCAAGGGGCGGGTTTCCCCTTGCGGCGGGAGCTAGGCGTAGAACCGCTACTCGTCGCGGCTCCGCCTCATCCACGCCACCTCGGCCAGCGCCCGACAGAGGGGGTCCGTGCGCAGGTGGTTGACCCAGTCCGGGTGTTCCGGCTTCGGCGCGTACGGCGGCCGACCGCGATCGCAGCGCGCGCAGACTTCCACTGTATCGGCGTACGGGCCGTGTCCGAAGGCGTGCCACGTCCGGTGTGCCCCGCAGAAGTGGAGGCCACACCCATGCGCGCCGCCGTTAGGCTCCCCGCCGCAGACAAAGGACGGTCCGCGATCAATCGTCTCGGAGCAGCCCGGATCGTCGCAGTGCGCAGGGACGCCGTAGCCGATCCACCGGGCCCATCGATCGTCGTAGCCGATCGCCCAACTCATATCCCGACACCGCCCGGCCGCGGGGGCGTCACGCGGCACCCCAGAGCGAGCGCCGCGCCGATCATGCGCGCGGTGTCGAACGTGGCTAACTGTTTCGGTGTCACCAGCAGGAGCCGCCAGCCCAGCAGGGCGCCGGCGTTGCGCTTCTCGTGATCCTTGACGATGCCACTGCCCCGCCCATGCCTCCCCCGCGTCCAGACACCGCCATCCTGTTCGAGCGCCAGCCTGTGGTCGGGCCACGCATAGTCCCAGCGCCACATCCTGACGGGGTGAAAGCGGTACTCGGCGACCGGCAGCGGCACCCCAACACTGTGCAGCAGTGCGAGGAAGCATGCACTGACGCTCACGCCCGCCCCCTCCCGCACGCCTGACAGGTGATACCGACGGTCGCGGCTTGGCAGTGCGAGCAGCGGACCCGGTGCGTCGCCAGCACCTCCGCCAACTCCGTGGCCATCTTCGATTCGAGCTTGGCGAGGTCCATGCACGGTGTGGTCGGTGGGCGCCCAACGATGATGCCGGCCAGGCGGTTCGCCGCCTTCTTGTCGCGCGCTTTGCCCCAGAGGTCACGCCGTTCCTCGACTGTCATCGTCGCCCAGCGCGCTTTGTTATCCCGGGTGCGGGACAGGTCACGGCAGGCCGGGCATCGGCGCGCCAGTGGGCCGTGCCGGCCCATGATGACGAGACCGCCGCACCCATCCATGCAGAGGACAAAGGCGGGCCGCGTGCTCCGGCCCCGGTCTGCGCTGCGTCGTGGTTCCATGCGTCCTCCTGTAGAAGCCCGCCGTGTTCGATCACGGAAGGGTCGGGACCCCGGGCACGCCCCGCAACGGGGCGTGTGTTAGGCGCGGCGGTTACTTCTCCTGCTTCCCCTCCCACGGGGCGGCGAGTGCGTGGACCTGGCGGAGCGTCGCGGCCCGCTGCATCTCCAGCCCCGCTTCGCTCATCTTGCGGCGGGCCGACGCCTCCAGCTCCTCCGCCTCCCGTTCCGCGTGCTCGACCACGGCTAGCAGGACGTTCACTGCGGCGCCGTCGCGTCCCACGGGCTGTAGAAATTATCGGACAGGCTAACGACCGGCGTCCCATTCCGCTTGTGCTTTGCCATGCTAGTACCCCATACGAGACTCGAACTCGTTTTAGTCGCTTGAAAGGCGACGCTCTTAACCCGTAGAGGAATGGGGCGCAGTTACCAAAACCCACGCCGCTGCGATGGCCGCCAGCGATACAAATACTAGCACTGCCCGCACCCACGTTTTCATAAGTACCCTCAAGGGGAGTCGAACCCCCGTACCCGCGCTGAGAACGCGGAGTCCTGACCGCTAGACGATGAGGGTGTGTTATCGGATTCGCCGGTCCAGCACCTTGAGCACGCCCTCGCGGCATATCTGCAGCTCGGCCCGGTCGCGCGCGGACTTGCCCAGCAACTTCGCCAGCGCCTCCGCCCTCGCCAGTTCCTGCGCCACATGCGCGAGGGTGTTCTGGTAGCGGATCTCGTGTAGGAGTTGCGGCACCTGGCTGGCTACCGTCCGATCCACGAACGACGTAAGGACCGCCCGCTGCTGCAGGGCCCGCACATGCTCATGCTGTGCCACGGTCACCCTCCCGCACACAGGACTCCTCCTGATCGGTCAGCCGCTCGCCGTCGTCACCCAGCACCTCGCCCGGCGTGACCTTGCGGGACCAGGTGTCCCCCGGCAGCATCGGCGGCGCGCTCGGCGCGGTGTAGTCGTCCCAGTACATCTCGTCCGGGGCGTGGTCGAGCACCGTGCCGACCACCCAGAAGCAGAGCAGCACGAACAGCAGCGCGCCGAACAGGATGCCGAATCCGATCAGCATGTTAGGCCGTCAGCAATCAGCGTTCTCATCGTGTCGCGGCAGTCGCCAAAAAATACGCGGTTCATAGTTCCTCCTGTTTACCCACCAAGCCATCTAACCGGGCGCTCAAACGGCTTCGCCGCCCCTTATTTCTACGTTAGGCGTGTTGCACGCTTCCGGCATCAAGAGGCGCACGACCTTAGCTGCCACTGTCGGAACTTGTCCGTTGCCAACGGCGCTAACGCGGTCCATCCACTCGGCCAGGCCATCAATTCCTCGAACGCTTCCACCTTCGGGAATTTCCCAGTCATGGAGATGATGAGGCGGGAAAGTCCCATCGAAGCGGTACGGCCATCTCTTAGAACCTTCCGCTGCTTTCCGTGCATGTCGATGCGGGTTGTGTCGCCGTTCCTCGGCATCATGCTCGGCAAGTTCGCGTCGAACTTCACTGGGGTAGGCCACCATCCAGAACCTCTCGCGCCCGTGTGGAAGGTCTGCGGCAGTTGCTCCCATAACACACCATCGCGCATCGAACCCCAGGCCGGCAAGGTCGGCAAGAACTCTGTCAAGTCCTCGTCCCACAAGGAGAGGTGAGTTCTCCACGAACACGAAGCGCGGTCGAACCTCATCGACAATTCTCGCCATGTGGTGCCACATTCCGCTGCGCGCACCGTCAATACCGGCGCCTTTTCCTGCAACGCTGATGTCCTGGCACGGGAAGCCGCCCGAAACCACGTCAACAACTCCGTTCCAGTGCCGTCCATCAAAGGTGCGAACGTCATCCCAAATCGGGAAGGGCGCGAGAAGGCCGTCATTCTGTCGCTGGACAAGAACGCTTGCGGGGTAGGGTTCCCATTCGACGGCGCAAACGGTGCGCCATCCGAGCAGGTGTCCTCCAAGTATTCCGCCACCAGCGCCGGCAAAGAGCGCGAGTTCTCGTAATCCTGCATCAGCGCCCTGGAAATTAGCCACGACATTTCCTTTCGTTCGCCTTCAACCGGACGCTACACAGCGTGCCGCCAAATAAAAAATTCTCCAGGTCTGGTGCATCGTCAAGATTCGTTCGCACCCTGGGACGCGAACGCGCAAATATCCGCCGCGGGCGCCTACGATGGTCCAGGCCCGGCCCTGGATCATGATGACGAGACCGCCGCACACATCCATGCAGAGGACAAGGGCGGGCCGCGTGCTCCGGCCCCGGTCTGCGCTGCGTATCACCACTTTCTTTGCCATCTTCGCCTTTCAGTTGTTCGCCACCAGTGAAACCTAACTTTAGGTGCAGCGGACTTGCCTACGGCAAGCCGCTGACCATTACGTTAGGCAGCATCGGAGTCCTCCAGCGCGACCGGCTCCGGGACCTGCCGTGCCATCTCCTCCCGCTCGGCATCGAGGTACGGGTCGCCGCTGGTGAGCTGATGCCGCCCGATCTCGCTGGCGAGCTTGGCCTGCTCGACCGTCTCGCGGGTCTGCTCCAGCACCCGGACCCCGAGCGCGGCGCCCGTCGTCTCCAGCCGTGCCATCTCCGCCTGCACCCGGGGGACGTGGCTGGCAATGATCCGCATGGCCCGGCGCGCCGCTCGGCTCGCGCTGCTCTCGATGGGGAACGCATCGCCCACCGGGTCACCCTTGCGGGTGCCGCCGCCGCACCACTTCACGCCGACAATCTCCTCGGTTAGACTGTGCAGCTTCACCCGGAAGCAACATGCGGCCGCAGCCGCATCGGGCACGGCGTGCTTGATGCGCTGCATGGCGCGCCGCTCATCCTCGGCGTGCGCTTCCGGTGTGCCGATCTTGAGCAGGCGGGGATCCACCTGGATATAGTCCGCGACGGCATATTCCACGAGCCCGGCTGCGATCATCTCGCCGAGTTTCCGCAGGTAGAACCTGGCGTTTGGGTAGATGTTGCCGCCGAGTAGATCAATTTCGGTAATTACATCGACGTTGTTATCCCGCCCCCAGTTGGCGACAGCGCGGCGGGTTTCAGCGTCCAGCGCCTTGCCCCAGTTGAGTGCGGCGAGTTGGGCTACGACGGCGTTCTGCGCTTTGCGGTGCTCGATCGCAGCCAGCACCTCGGGCGGCAGAATGGACGGGCGCGCTGCGGGCGTGGTCATCGCCGTAGACTCGGGCGCGCTCATGCCTCCACCCCCGAGGCCAGCTCGGAGACACCCAGCGCGGCGTCCAGATCGGAGGCCAGCGTGATCGCCGGTTCCACCGTGATCGAGACAAACTGCAGCTGCATCCCGCCGCTCTTCGCGAGCGCCGTCAGCGACTTGCCGTCCAGCGCCAGGCAGAAGCCGGTCTGTTTCGCCCAGGCGAACGCGGCCGCCGTATCGGTCACATGGACCGTCGTCGTCTGCCGCACACTGACACCCGGCGCTGGGTGGGTGTCGCCCGTCTCCTTGACCACGGCCAGCGCACACTCGCGCAAGGCGCGCTCGGCCACCTCCAGCACCTGCTTGCCGATCGTGAGCTGGGCCAGCTCGTCGGCGTTAGACGCGGTGAATGCGTCCTGCTTCACTTTCACGACGTTGGCCAGCGCGGCGACATGCCGGCGCTGCTGCGCCACGAGGCGGACCTGGTCGAGTAAAATGCGGTCCATTGGGTGCTCTCCGGTGTACTGTTTGTGGTGGTACAACGCCATCGCGCTGGCCGTGGCGTCGTCCTGCGTGACCTCCTCGCCGCAGTCGGGGCAGACTCCGGGCTCGACCGCCCACCCCACCACGTCAGCCGGGATCGCTGGCGCCGTGCTGCTGGCCGCCTGCCCGGGGCGCACCTCGTACTCAACTCGCACCTCAGCCTGCCCCCCGCAGGGGCAGTCCGCTACCGTGACGATCACGGACGGGGCGCCTCGGGCCACGTGTATGACGCCCAGATCCCCGCCACGAGCGCCGTCAGCACCAGCACCCAGCCCACGGCGAGCACCCACCGCTCGGCGAGGGTCACACGTGCCGCCGGCTCACGCCGGCTCACGCGGTCCCTCCGGTCAGGATCGCCCGCGCGCGGGCCAGCCGGGCGACCGCGCCGTCAATCGCGGCCGTCACATCGGCCGCCTGGAACATTTCAGGCGCGGAGGCGATCAGCGTGAGCGGCTGCAGCGCGTTGGCGACGTGCTCACGCCAGCCCTCCTCCCACACGTCTGGAGCGGCCATACGGTATCTCCGGTTCATGTTGGGTACGTCCACCTTCCTCGCGCGTCGGCTCGCGGGACAGGTCGGCGCGGAGCAGAGCAACGGCCTCAGGCATCGCCGAGCGCGGCGTCCAAATCGAAACCCTCAACCCGGCTCACCAGTTCACCGGTAAAATCGTCGTCGTCCGGCGTTCCTACCACCTCGTGCGTCCACTGGTCGTAGCCGCCGAGGTGGTCCACCAGCGCCCGGGCGGCGCGGTGGCACTGCGCCTCGGTGATCGGTGTGACGTAGCCGTCGGTCCAGTCGGAGATCAGGGCGCGGGCGTCGGTGATCGTGGTGATTCGGCGGTTCATTGTCTGGCTCCTGAGTGGGTCGGGCTGCAGCGCCCTACAGTGCAAGATGGCGGCCAGTGCGGGCGCGTGGTCGGGTCGATTGCGTAACCCGTTACACCGCAACAGGTTGCCAATAGGCCATTTGCATTATGCGGCACTGGCGCCGCTGTGAGGGCGTCTA
>Ga0163152_10001694_pt1 | contig 33992 bp, 39 predicted proteins | sample OliLakLV19MP8IB2_FD_148635 | JGI IMG/M metagenome (GOLD analysis project Ga0163152, IMG submission 148635) | Freshwater microbial mat bacterial communities from Lake Vanda, McMurdo Dry Valleys, Antarctica - Oligotrophic Lake LV.19.MP8.IB-2 | ecosystem: Environmental > Aquatic > Freshwater >...
GGGAGATGCTGATATTTTCTTGCCGTGGAAAATGCAAGCCCGACCCCGGGCGTCGATTACCCGCGCACGTTCGATGAAATGGACGACTGGTTTCGGACCGAGGCCCAGTGCCGCGACTATATCCGACGCTTGTGCTGGCCAAACGGATTCGCTTGTGAGCGTTGTGGGGTTGCTGGGGAGCCTTGGGTGACGGCGCGCGGCGTGTTTCGATGCAGGGCTTGCGACGGCAGCACGTCGCTGACGGCCGGTACGGTGTTCCAGGACACCCGCAAGCCGTTGCGCACATGGTTTCTCGCGATGTGGTTTATCACCAGCCAGAAGAATGGCATGAGCGCCCAGGGTCTGCAGCGCGCACTTGGCTTGGGTAGCTACGAAACGGCTTGGACGTGGCTGCACAAGCTGCGCCGGGCCATGGTACGACCAGGTCGTGATCGACTTGCCGGTGAGATTGAAGTCGATGAAACCTACGTTGGCGGTCCTGAAGAGGGCAAGCGGGGCCGCGAGATCGAGAAAAAGTCCATCGGAGTAGTCGCGGCAGAGAAAAACGGGCGAGCGATCGGGCGCATTCGCCTGAAACGCGTCAAGGATGTTTCCGCCGAAAGTTTGCTGGACTTCATTCGAGAGGTCGTGGAGCCTGGCGCGACCATTCACACCGACGGGTGGAAAGGCTATGCGGGCCTCCCTGCCGCAGGCTACCAACCTCGCGTTACGGTCATCAGCGGTGGGGACGAACAGGCGCACGAAGTCATGCCGCGCGTTCATAACGTCGCCGCGCTGCTCAAACGATGGCTGCTCGGAACCCTTCAGGGCGGCGTTCAACACCAGCATCTCGAGTACTACCTCGATGAATTCACGTTTCGCTTTAACCGTCGCCGATCAAATACCCGCGGACTGCTCTTTTACCGTCTGGCGCAACAAGCTGTTGCCGCCGCCCCGGCACCGTACCGTTCCATTATTTCCGGCAAGTCGCCAACACGTGCGTGAAAGGGATACCCATTTATCCCAAAATAAGACAGCTCGCATACGGGGTATCGTCAAGATACTGTTCGATGATCTCACCGGTTTCGATAATCTGCAAGACTTCTTCGACGTGAATACGGCCCAAAGGCTCTTCGTCCATCTCCTTTCGAGCGTGGTCCGTGAATCGGCAATCGGCCGCACATCGACGAACTTCAGCCTCATTCCTCTATCGGTCGTTCCTGTCCTGGTTCGGAAACGTCAACGCGTAGGCGTATAAGACAGAGCCTAGATTGAGTCAATGGCAACAGGCCTTCGAAAAGAGTCGTTTCTGAACGTGAGACCTGTGCAAGGCTGACCGTTGTAAAGCGAAGAAACAAAGGGGCAGCCCCCTTAACCTCACTCTAATGGCTATGCACAATCCTCCCCATCCCGGCGAGTTCGTTATCCAGGTCTATTTGGAACCCAACAATCTGAGCAGTCGCGAACTGGCCGGGAAGCTCGGTGTGGCTGCTTCAACGCTGAATCGCATTCTTACTGGTACGAACCGTATCAGCCATGAAATGGCGCTACGCCTTTCCAAGGCGCTTGGCCGTTCTCCGGAGAGTTGGATAGCCATGCAGTACAACCATGATCTCTGGCAAGCCAAGCAGCATGTGAAACTCGGCAAGGTTGGGAAAGTCCGGCTCACAGCGGCCTAACAGTCGTTTCTACGGGATGGCGTCGCTAACGCGCCTTTGCCCGCCTAGGCCGACGAGTCAACCGGATCGTTAGACGTACCGAGGCTTGAGCGGGTATGATGGCTGCATGAAATTTTCTTGGGACCCGAAGAAAGCCGCTGCGAATTTGAAAAAGCACGGTGTCTCATTTGAAGAAGCCTCAACGGTCTTCCATGATACGCTTTCGATCACCGGCTCCGATCCAGACCATTCTGGTCAGGAGCAGCGCTTTGTCACCTTTGGCAATTCGAGTCAGGATCGTCTTCTGGTCGTGGCACACACCGATGAAGGTAAAACTATTCGTATGATCAGCGCTCGTCTGGTCACGAGTCAGGAAAGGGGAATCTATGAAGAGGGGGAGTCGTAAAGCAGGCGACGAACTGCGACCGGAATACAGGCGGTCGGATTTCGGCAAGCTCGTGCGCGGGAAGTATGCTGCTCGGGCCGCCAGGGAGACAAATGTTGTCGTTCTCGAACCCGAGCTTGCCGAAGCGTTTCCGAATGCGAAGGCGGTCAACGAGGCGTTACGAGGACTTCTGGATGTCGCTGCGACCACTGCACGTCTAACCCGTCGCTCAACCGGACGGGCCAAACAGCAACGTGCCGGTTAGCTCCGCGTTAGCCATCGGAATCCGCTCCATCTGGCGGACTGGATCGGTGGAGTTTGACTCCCCGGAAATCCCTGTGTTACGGTCAACCTCTGTCAATTCGCACAGTTAGAGAGGGGTTTCCGTTATGGCAGTCGAGAAAGATCTGAAGGCCATTCTCGGTAAACTCAAGTACTCTGACGACGCGAAAGTCGCCCAACAGATCACCGAGCAGATGAGGCAGGTGCAGACTCGTATGGCCGGCATCAAGCACAAGCTGGTGGTCATGAGCGGAAAAGGCGGTGTGGGCAAGAGCATGACCACGGTCAATTTGGCCTTGGCCTTTGCGCGGCAAGGGGCGAAGGTCGGACTGTTGGACGTGGATCTGAACGGACCCTGTGTGCCGCGTATGTTGGGCATGCACGGCCAGTCCTTGACGATGAGCCCTGCTGGCGCAATTCCCCCGGTCGGGCCGCTCGGCGTGAAAGTCGCGTCGATGGATTTCTTCCTTGAGGATGCGTCGCCGGTACGTTGGAAGGGGCCGATGGACGTGAGCCCTGCGTGGCTGGGGCTGATGGAAATGAATGTCATCCGAGAGTTCTTAGCCGATGTCGTGTGGGGAGAACTCGATTATCTGCTGGTCGATCTGCCGCCGGGAGCCGCGGCGGATAAGCCACCGGTCATTGCCGGGTTTATTCCAGACCTGGCGGGAGCGATTGTGGTGACGACGCCATCAGAAGTGGCCTCGGATGTGGTGCAGAAGTCGGTCACCTATGCCCGCGACATCGGTATCAAGGTCATGGGTATGGTCGAGAATATGAGCGAGTACCGCTGTCCCTCCTGTGGAGAAGTGAACGAGTTGTTCGAAGGCAATACCGAAGCGATGTGTGAGATGCTGGACTTGCCGTTACTCGGACGGATTCCCTTCGATCGGACACTCGCGCGCACCTTCGACAAGGGCCAGCCGTTGCTCGACGACAGCTACCCGACGATTCAACGGTACCAGGAAATAGCCGGGCGCATCAGAACGCTCATCGATTACAGGAAGGTGTTGGCCGATAAACTGTGAACTGTGAAACGACGTACTGAAGAGGAGATACCATGAAATTTGTCTGTCTCAACTGCGAAACCTATATGAACTTCGAGAAGGTGGAGAAGCCTGGAGAGGATTCGCTCGGCGTGTTCTTCGGTTGTCCCTCTTGCAATGCCAAGTTCTCAATGGTCACGAATGCAGGCGAAACCCAGATGGTCAGTTCCCTCGGGGTGAAGCTCGGTGGACGTACGGTTGAGGCCGAGCCGTTTGAGATGACGCGGGGCACGCTGAAAGACGAAGCCACCGCAGCTCCTAGTCAGATGGCGGCACAGCTGAACAAGAAGATCCAGGGTGGTCAGCCGGCGGTAGCCGCTGCACCGGCAGCCAAGCCTGGAGAGAAGTCCGGCGGCGGCTGCCCCTTCTCTGCGATGGTGGCTGACATGGGACTCACATCAGGCGGTAAGCCCGCCGATGTTGGAGCCGTGACGTCGGATTTCACCTGGTCGACCGATGCGAAGGAGAAACTCGACCGTCTCCCCTCATTTGTGAAGCCGATGGTACAGAGCAGCGTGGAGGCCTTTGCTCGCAAGCAGGGCTACAAGACGATCACATTACAAGTGATGGACGATTCTAAGAGCGATTCGAGCAATGGGATGGCCTGGACGCCTGAGGCGGAGCAGCGGCTTGAAAATATTCCTGACTTCATCCGTCCCATGGCCCGCAAAGAAGTCGAGCGGGTGGCGAAGGAGCGCGGGATGGCGAGCATTACGGCTCAAGTGATGGATGAGGCAAAAGATAAGTTTATGAAGTTCATGTAAGCCAGTCAGGCGAACATAACTATCTATACGATATGATGGCACGAAGGCCCGTCCGGTCAACTGGACGGGCCTTTCTTCTATGCAACAGTCACGATGGCTGCTCGCTGCAGGGGTTGCATAGAAGTCGCTGGATGGGATTCGTCCTCCTGACTTTCTTGCTCCTGTCAGCTCTCCCTCTATGGGCGCAGCATGACCAGCATGATCACGCTCCGGCCCATGAAGACATGATGGCCGAGCATGAACATCATGGTGCTGCCGGTTCCGAGGCAGGGTGGGAAGGATCCAGAGCAGGCATCGCCTACTCTGAGTTCAATCATCACCTCGCCGGCATGTTGGTGCTCATCATTGGGCTGAGTGAACTGCGCCATGCGTTGGGTACGAGGCTCTGGGCTTGGACCAGGTTTCTTCTGCCGGGAGCCTTATTCTCAGCCGGCATCTTTCTCATTATCTGGAGCGATCATGATGCCTGGCCGATCGGCTCACTCAGTTTCATGCAGACCTTCTTCGGCAGCGATCCGGAAATCTTACAGCATAAGACCTACGCGTTCTTGTCGTTGACGGTTGGCGCCATTGAGCTGCTTCGTAGGCTTGGCCGGATCCGTCATGCGGTGTGGGTTGCGCCGTTGCCTCTGTTTGCCATCATCGGAGGGCTGATGTTGTTTGTCCATTCCCATGGCGACCACCCTTCAGCCCATACGATTGCGATGGGCCACGCAATGATGGGCACCATGGCGGTGACAGCTGGTTCATCCAAACTGCTGGCCGATTGGTTCCGTTCCCCGTCGAACCCAGGGTTTTCCAAATGGGAATTGCCCTGGGCCTGCTTGATTCTGCTTATTGGGATACAGTTGCTGATGTATTCAGAGTAACTGCGGCACCTTGTCCTCCCCGGCATAATTGACACCTTTCCAAACCCTGTGCTACGAGTACAGGCTCTGGTCGATTGACGTCACATTCTTGCGCAGCAAGCCTTCCTGAGTCCGGCTGCATGGAGTGAGCATGGGTGGACATAGCCATTGGGCGACGGTGAAACGGCACAAAGGTGCCATGGATGTCAAACGCGGGAAGATCTTCACCAGAATTATCCGCGAAGTGACGATTGCGGCGCGTACAGGCGCCGACCCGGACGGGAATCCGCGACTCCGCCTCGCTATCTTGAAGGCCAAAGAGGCCAATATGCCTGGCGATACGCTGAAAAAAGCTATTCAGCGTGGCACGGGAGAATTACCCGGTGTGGCCTATGAAGAATTCCATTTGGAAGCGTATGGCCCTGGAGGGACCGGCATCTTGATGGAAATCACGAGCGACAACCGCAATCGCACCGTCGCCGAGCTACGCAACCTCCTCACGAAAAATCACGGCAATATGGCGGAAGCCGGCGCCGTCTCCTGGCAGTTTCATAAGAAGGGACTGCTCACGATTGAGAAGGGCAAAGTGGACGAAGATACGCTGCTGTCCCTCGCCCTCGATGCAGGAGCGGAGGACGTGAAGGTAGGCGAGAAAAGCTTTGAAGTCATCACGGATCCGCACCACTTTGAAGCAGTGAAAAAAGCCCTTGTCGATGCGAAGATCGATACCCAGCTTGCAGAAGTGACCTCTATTCCGCAGAACACGATTAGGCTCGAGGAAAAGGCAGCCGAGCAAATGCTCAAGTTGATGGAAGTCTTGGATGAGCATGACGATGTGCAGAAGCTTCATGCGAATTTTGATATTTCCGACGAGGTGATGGAGAAAGTGGCCGCCGCTGGATGAACAAGAGCGGTAGCTACTCAGGTGCTCAGGCTGAAGATCGGAGTTCCGAACACTTCAGCCTTCAGCCTGAACCCCTTCAGCTTAGCCCGCATTATTCATGACGGTTCGTCGCGAAATCGCGCAGTCGCCACGCGAGACAGGCGCGCGGAGCCGTGAGGCGGGGCTTTGCACGACTGGGAGCTCCGAAGGGGGTGTGCCCCCTTCGTGGGGATGATCCAAGGGGGCTGGCCCCCTTGGAAGAGTGGGCGAGGCAAGCTTCAGAGCCGAGCCTACGACGGGAGGGAGGCATACTTGAAACAGTATGTTGACTGACCGAATGGCGAGCCAGCCTGCCTGGACTCCGGGCCACCGCGTCCAGGCTTGTCACAGCGGCGAATCCGCGATTGCAGCAGAAATGTTCATGAATAATGCGGGCTAGGTTGCCCCTTAGAGTATGATCGCCTCATTGACAGGCCGATTGGCCTTCAAGGCGCCGACCTATCTGATCCTCGACGTGCACGGGGTCGGATACGAAGTGTCTATTCCTCTCAGTACCTACTACGGCTTGCCCAATCTCAGCGAGAGTGCCTCACTGAGTGTGCATACCCATGTCCGCGAAGACGCGATTCAGCTCTTCGGTTTTCTGACGTCGCAGGAAAAAGATGCGTTTGTGTTGCTCACCAGCGTATCCGGGGTTGGACCCAAACTGGCTCTGAGCGTCTTGTCTGCTCTTCCGGTGTCCGATCTCGCCACGGCGATTCGGTCAGGAGACGTCGAGAAACTGACGACTGTTCCAGGGATCGGCAACAAATCGGCCAGCCGTCTGGTATTGGAGCTCAAGGATAAAGTCGATAAACTCCATCCTGGCTTCGCGCCGACAAGCGAGTCGCCCAGGCAAGGGCAAGATGCGATCTTCGACGACGCGCTGTCGGCCCTTGTGAATTTGGGCTATCGTCCGCAAGATGCCAAGGACGCATTGAAACAGGCGATGAAATCCAATCCTGAGTCCATCGTGCTCAAGGACATGATTCGTGAATCGTTGAAGGAACTTGCAAGGGGGTAAGAAGATGACGAGATTGATCCAAGGCATAGTCTGGACCCGATGGTTCATCGGGCTTGCGGTCCTCTCATTCGCGGTAGGGGCCATGCCCGTGCAAGCTGAGGAGACACACGAGCCGAAAAGCATTCGTAAGACTTGCGGTAAATGTCCTGAAGGCTATGCGACGACAGGCGTGACCGAGGCCAAAGAGATTTGCAAGGACGGCGATCCCACCCTCGTGCAATGTGTCCCGCTGGGTGCGAATCTGTTGGCCGTGTGCGGGTCTTGTCCCGAAGGCTATCGTGAAATGGGCAACTCGAATGTGCCGGCTCGCTGCGGAAGTCAGGACGGTGGGCGACTTACGCAATGTCAGCTGGAGAAAATGGAATCGAACCTTCCGGATCCGACCCAAGGCCTCCAGACCTGCCCACCAAACTGCGGGAGTACAGCCACGCCAGGACAGGGCGCCCTGCCGCCTCCACCTAAATACCTCCCAACACCGGAGATGAAATAAACATAATAGGCTGCGGAACACTCAGTTTATGCATAATGCACCGTTAGAATCTGACAGAATGGGCCGATGACAAAATAGCCGCAGGATGCTCAGAAAGGCCGTCCAGCAAGGCCGCAGCGAGTGAAGAGGCGAGGCGTACGCTTCGGTACGTTGAGCCTCTGAACGACGCGAGAACGACGCTGGCGGACTTTTTCAGCATCCTGCTAGAGCGAGAGAGGTTCCCTCACGATGGCTGAGCGAGTTGTCAGCACACAGATCACAGACGAAGAGCGAAGCATCGAAACGGTGCTGCGCCCGCAGACCTTGAATGAGTACGTGGGCCAGGAGCGGATGAAAGAATCTCTGCGGATCTGTATTGAGGCGGCAAAGCAGCGGAACGAAGCGCTCGATCACACGATCTTTTACGGCCCTCCTGGACTGGGGAAGACCACCATCGCCCACATCATTGCTCGTGAGATGGGAGCGTCGCTCCGTTCGACGTCCGGTCTCGTGTTGGCCCATGCAGGTGACTTGGCCGCCATCCTGACGAACCTCCAAGAGCATGATGTCCTATTCATCGATGAGATTCACCGACTCCCCGCCTCTGTCGAAGAGGCGCTCTATCCTGCGATGGAGGACTATCAGCTTGATCTCGTGATCGGCCAGGGGCCTGCAGCCAGAACGGTGAAATTGGATCTACCCCGGTTTACGCTCGTCGGGGCCACGACCAGGGCCGGCGCCCTCACCTCTCCGCTTCGGGACCGATTTGGACTCGTCCACCGGCTGGAGTTCTACTCTCCAGCCGAGTTGCAGACCATTGTGACCCGCTCGGCCGGCGTGCTTGGAATCCCGATCGATTCCGAGGGGGCGAGCGAAATTGCCGGCCGTGCTCGCGGAACACCTCGTATTGTCAACCGGCTCATCAAACGGGTGCGTGACTATGCTCAGGTCAAGGCGGCGGGACGAATTACCCAGACGGTGGCTCAGGATGCCCTCGCCTGGCTGGGTGTCGATACGGCGGGGTTCGATGAGATGGATCGTCAGATTCTTCTCACCATCATCGACAAGTTTGCCGGAGGACCGGTCGGGGTGGAATCCCTGGCAGCCGCCGTTCAGGAAGACAGGAGCACGCTCGAAGATGTCCATGAGCCCTATCTGATTCAGGCCGGCTTCCTTGAACGAACCGGACGAGGCCGCCAAGCGACGAAGCTGGCCTTCGATCATTTCAAAAGAGCAACATCCCACCTGTTCTCGTGATGCGTCTGGCCCCTGTCAAATCCTTCTGATCGCAGAGTGAAATGGATAGGGATCGTCGTCGCAAGCTCGTGAAACATCGAGGGTCTCCTTGCATTGCCAGGAATAGTTCCTGTATCATTTCCAACTTAGCTTGTGCCACTCCAGCCGACGGACGAGTGCCCGCCTCCTGGCTGGTAAGAGGGGGTTTGCTATGTCCGGAGACTTTTCCGAGTATCGGAACGCCATCGACCGCATTGATGACGAGATCTTGCGTCTACTGAATGAGCGTTCCAAAAGCGTCATTGAGATCGGTAAGCTCAAGAAACAGCGGGATGCGGAGGCCAATCTCCATACCTCGGCGCGGGAGGCGACGATCATCGAGCGCCTCATCGGACAGAACTCCGGGCCATTTCCCTCCGAGGCGATTCGGTCTGTCTATCGAGAAATCATGTCCGCCTCCCTCTCTCTCGAGGGTCCGCAGAAGGTGGCCTATCTCGGCCCTATGGCCACGTTTACGCACATGGCCTCCATGCAGAAGTTCGGGTCGTCCGCCCAGTACGTTCCAGTCAATAGCATTAAGGACGTGTTCAGTGAGGTCGAACGAGGGCGAGCCAATTTTGGCGTGGTCCCGATCGAGAATACAACAGAGGGAGTGGTCAACCACACGCTCGATATGTTCATCGATTCCAATCTGCTCATCTATGGTGAAGTGCTCCAGGAGGTGTCCCATCATTTGATGTCGAAGTCCGGCGTGATGGAAGAGGTGAAGCACATCCACTCTCACCCCCATGCCATTGCCCAATGTAGAAATTGGTTGGAAACGAACTTTCCTCATGTACCTGTGTCGGAGGTGGCAAGCACGGCGCGCGCCGCAGAACAGTGTTCGGAAAATCCCTCTGTTGCCGCCATTGCATCGGAGTTAGCGGCCAAGCTGTACGGCCTACAGGTCATCAAGGCCCGCATTGAAGATAATGTGAACAACATGACCCGTTTTCTCATCTTGTCTCAGAAGCCGCCTGAACGTACGGGAAAAGATAAGACCTCACTCATGCTGTCGGTGAAAGACAAAGTCGGGGCTCTGTACGATCTCCTCCGGCCTTTTGCCTCTCACGGCCTGAGTATGACCAAGATTGAATCACGTCCTTCCAGGCGAAAGGCCTGGGAGTACATTTTCTTCGTTGATATCGAAGGCCATATCGAGGAAGAGCGGGTGAAGGCCACCATCGAAGAAATCACCGGCCGCTGTCTCTTCATGAAGGTGCTGGGTTCCTACCCGGCCCACAGTTGATGCTATGCCGCTGAACGTTCATCCAGATATCGCCTCGCTCAGTCCCTACATTCCCGGGAAGCCGATCGAAGAACTCCAACGGGAATTGGGTCTTGCTCGTATCATTAAACTGGCGTCCAACGAGAATCCGTTGGGCTCTTCCCCTCTGGCGCGCGCCACATTGAGCGAAGGGGCCGCAACGCTGCATCGGTATCCCGATGGCGGCGCGTTTCGCCTGCGAGAAGCTCTGGCGGATCGATGGAAGGTGACGCCGGATCAGGTTATTCTCGGGAACGGGTCGGATGAAATCTTGGGCCTGCTCGCCCGGACGTTTCTGGCCCCGGGCGATGAAGCGATCATGGCCGATCAAACCTTTGTGATCTACAAAATGGAGGTCACGGCAGCCCATGGAAAGGCGATTATCGTCCCGTTGAAGCAGTGGCGGCACGATCTCCAGGCGATGGCGGATGCCATGACCGACCGCACGAGGCTCCTGTTTCTCTGCAACCCCAATAATCCAACCGGGACGATGGTGTCAGCCGATGAGGTCGAACAGCTACTCACGCGCGTGCCGGCACATGTCGTCGTGGTGTTCGACGAAGCCTATTTCGAGTATGTCCGGAGCGAGCAGTTTCCGGATGCCATGGCCTATGTGAGGCAGGGGCGGAACGTGATTGTGCTACGGACGTTTTCTAAAATCTATGGACTCGCGGGGTTGCGAATCGGGTACGGCGTGGCGACAGCGGAGATCACCAATTTCTTGAATCGAGTCCGCCCACCCTTCAACGCCAACAGCCTGGCGCAGCGCGCCGCCCTCGCCGCCCTCGGCGACGACGAACATGTGGCACAGAGCCGGGCGGTGAATGCAGCCGGGATGGCGCAGATGGTCACGGGATTGACCGCGCTCGGGTTTGCGCCGATTCCGAGCGAAGCCAATTTCGTGTATGTCGATGTTGGACGAGACGGACGTGCGCTGTTTGAGGCCCTGCTGAGAGAGGGCATTATCGTTCGTCACATCGAGGGACGGATGGTTCGAGTGACGATCGGCCTGGAAGAGGAAAACAGGGAATTCTTGGCTGCGTTCAAGCGGGTCATTCACCCGCATTGAGCGTCTAGTAACCACGCAGGATGCTCAAAAAGGCCGTTCAGCAAGGCCGCAGCGAGCGAAGAGGCGAGGCGTACGCTTCGGTACGTTGAGCCTCTGAGCGATGCGAGAACGATGCTGGCGGATTTTTTCAGCATCCTGCGAGTGAGGGCAACATGATCATTGTATTAAAACCAGATGCAAGCGAGCGAGAAGTCGACCACATTATCGACCGGCTTCGCGAGTTGGGACTGAAGTCGCAACTATCGACCGGTCAGGAGCGGACAATCATTGGAGTCATCGGCGACGATCGGGTCCTGCATAACCAACCGCTCACCGCATTACCGGGCGTTGAAAGTGTGCTGCCGATTCTTGCCCCATGGAAACTTGTGAGCCGGGAGTTTAAGCGTGAAGGCACGGTGATCGATGTGGGAGGCGTGAAGATCGGCGGGAACAAGCTGATCATCATGGCGGGACCCTGCGCGGTGGAGCGGCTGGAAATCACGGTCGGTATTGCCCACGATGTCAAAGCGGCCGGAGCCAGTATTTTGCGCGGAGGCGCCTACAAGCCGCGCACGTCGCCCTACTCCTTTCAGGGATTAGGGCGTGAAGGGTTAGACTATCTGGTTGAGGCAAAGAAGCAAACTGGATTGCCGGTGGTCAGCGAGATTCTGGATACCCGCGACATCGAATTGTTTCTCGAAAAAGCCGATATCATCCAGATAGGCGCCCGCAATATGCAGAACTTTGAACTCCTCAAGGAGGTGGGGGCCTACGACAAGCCGGTGCTGCTGAAGCGCGGACTTTCGGCGACGATCAAGGAGTTCCTCCTGTCGGCAGAATACATCATGTCCCGCGGGAATCAGAACGTGATGTTATGCGAACGAGGGATCAGGACTTTCGAGACGCAATATCGCAATACGCTCGATCTTGCTGCGGTTCCGACGTTGAAAGAACTGTCGCATTTGCCCGTCATCGTCGATCCCAGCCATGCCACCGGTAAGTGGAGTCTGGTGGCGCCGATGTCGAAAGCGGCAGTGGCTGCGGGGGCAGACGGCCTTCTGATCGAAGTCCATTCGAATCCGGAATGTGCGCTGTGCGACGGTGAAGAATCCATTAAGCCGAGCCAATTCAAGGAACTGATGAAGGACATGAGAAAAATTGCCATCGCGGTTGGTCGGGAAGTGTAATCGGAAAGACTGTCTGTGAAGAACTGAGGATTGAGGCGCTGGCTCGGTCGAGTGTAAAGCATGATGTTGCATTTCAACCAGGTTGCGATTATCGGAGTCGGATTGATCGGCGGATCGCTCGGCATGATTCTCCGCCGAAAGGGCTTGGCATCGACGGTGGTCGGGATCGGACGGCGGGTCGAAAATCTGAACACTGCTGTCGAGCTGGGCGCGATCGATCGCTACGTCATCGATCCCAAAGACGGAGTGAGGGATGCCGACCTGGTCGTGCTGGCCACGCCGGTCGACACCTATGACCGGCATCTGACGGAGTGGGCCTCCTGCTTGAAACAAGGCGCGATTGTGACCGATGTTGGAAGTGTGAAGGGTCTTTTAGTGGAACAGGCTGAACGAGCCATGCCTGTCGGTGTCCATTTTGTCGGAGCCCATCCCATTGCCGGCAAGGAAAAGACGGGCGTGGCGGCCGGATCGGATCAGCTTTTTATGGGGGCGCGCTGCATCATCACTCCGACAAAGACGACAGATCCGCAGGCGCTTGAGCAGGTCCGAACGATGTGGCAGGAAACCGGCTCGGTGGTGCTCACGATGGATGTCCATCTCCATGACAAGATTCTTGGGGCGGTAAGTCACTTGCCTCACGTGGCGGCGTTTGCCTTGATCAATGCGCTGGCTGAGATTCGCGATCGACAGATTCCCTCCCTCGATCTGGCAAGCCACTCAGGCGGCGGGTTGCGTGATACGACCAGGATTGCAGCCAGTTCACCTGAAATGTGGCGTGATATTTTCCTCTGGAATCGCGACAATGTGATCACGTTCATTGAGGCGTATGAGCGCTCGCTGAGCCAATTGAAGCAGCTCATTCGAGTAGGCGATGCCGCAGGTATCGAGAAGGAACTCGAACGAGCAAGGCAGGAACGGGAGAAACTTTCCACGCGACCGACCGTCGCCGTGTAGGACACCCCTATGGCGTCGTTGACCATCACACCAGGCCGTCCGTTACAAGGAACGATTTCCGTCCCAGGCGATAAGTCGATCACCCATCGCGCCATCATCCTCACAGCCTTGGCGAATGGGATGAGCACGGTTGTGCGCTATTGTCGAGGCGAAGATTGTCTCAATACGATGCGGGCGCTCCAAGGTCTCGGTGTGCGCATCGATGAATCAGTCGAGGAGCTACGTGTCTATGGCAAGGGACTGTGGGGGCTGACTGAGGCGAGCGGGCCGATTGATTGTGGGAATTCCGGGACAGGCATGCGTCTCCTAACCGGCCTGCTGGCGGGGCAGGACTTTTTTACGGTCTTGACCGGCGACGAATCGATTCGGCGCCGCCCCATGGGGCGGATCGTTATGCCGCTGCGAGACATGGGAGCCACCATCGCCGGACGCAAGGGGGGTGAACTTGCGCCCTTAGCCGTGACGGGACGTCGCCTCCGTGCGATCACCTATGCCTCACCGGTAGCGAGCGCGCAAATCAAGTCGGCATTGTTGCTTGCGGCCTTGTTTGCGGAAGGGACAACCAGGATCACCGAGCCGCGCCTCTCGCGAGACCATACGGAACGGATGTTCCAGTTTTTCGGTATTGCGCTTCGACGGGAAGGGACCACTCTGCTGGTTGATGGACGGCCCTCGGTCGGATGGAACGCGGCGCCTCAATTAGCCGTGCCTGGCGACTTTTCTGCCGCTGCGTTCTTCATCGTCGGCGCGACCATTGTCCCTGGTTCGGATGTGACGATTCAACAGGTGGGGATCAACCCGACCAGGACGGGCTTGTTGGACGTAATGATGAGAATGGGTGCGGATATTCAACTGCTCAATCGCCATGAAGGGGCAGGAGAACCGGTTGCGGATATACGGGTGAAGTCAGCCAGGCTGCGCGGGGTGGCGATCGGACCTGACTTGATTCCGCAGACGATCGATGAATTTCCCATCCTCTGTGTCGCGGCCGCAGTGGCAGAGGGTGAGACGATCATCTCCGGGGCCGAAGAATTGCGGGTCAAAGAGAGCGATCGGATTGCGACAGTCTCGACAGAGTTGCGTGCGATGGGGGCGGAGATCACGGAAAAACCGGACGGGATGGTGGTGCAGGGACTTGGAACCGCAGAAAAAAATGGTCGATTACAGGCTGCGCGTGGCCACAGTCATGGAGATCACCGGGTGGCGATGTCACTCGCCATTGCGGGCTTGACCGCTTCGGCTCCCACGCTGATTGACGAGACGGCGTGTATTGAGACATCATTCCCGGACTTCCACCGCACACTCTTGGGATTATTGAGCGAACGCCGGTGACGGCTATGATGCAGGATCATGACATGGGATCTGTTCTTCAAGAAAAACAAGCGACCAGGCTGATTGTCGCGATCGATGGTCCAGCCGGTGTCGGCAAGAGTACGGTGGCAAAGTTGTTGGCCTCTCGATTGGGCTATCTGTACCTTGACACGGGGGCCCTCTATCGGGCGACGGCCTGGGCCATCATTGAGTCTGGCCGGGACCAGGCGGATGCCGCGGCGGTCGCCGCGCTGCTACCCACGTTGTCGCTTAACATGCAGTTTCATCAGGGAGTCGCGACAGTATTTGTCAATGGCAGGGACGTGAGCAGCGAACTTCGAACACCGAGGGTGTCGGCAGCGGCATCGGTGGTCTCGGCCATTCCAGCGGTGCGGGCTTGGCTGTTGCCTATTCAACGGCAAATCGGACAAGGCGGAGCGGTGGTGGCCGAGGGGCGGGATATGGGAACGAAGGTGTTCCCCTCAGCAGACGTAAAGTTTTTTCTCGAAGCGGATCCGACCGTCAGAGCCCAACGCCGACATCGGGAACTCGTGGCGGCGGGACATTCCGGGGCACTTGAAGAGACGAGCGCCGAGTTAACAAGCCGTGACACGAGGGACCGTTCCCGTTCGATCGCGCCACTGGCCCCTGCTGAGGATGCCAGGTTTATCGACACGTCGAATCTGTCCGCTACCGATGTCGTGGATCAGATGATGGCTGTGATTGCGGCCACATTGTGAGTTCGGTTGTGTACGGGATCTTATGGATCCTCGCCCGGACCATCGGCTGGCTGTGTTTTCGCTATCGAGTCGTTGGGGCAGTTCCCCAGACCGGTGGGTTCATTGTGGCGGCGAATCATGCCAGTTATTTGGACATCCCACTCTTGGGTTGTGGGATGCGGCGGCGGGCCTGGTTTTTAGGACGTAGCGATCTCTTTCCGATCCCAGGCCTGAAGGCGATCTGCCAATGGCTGGGGTGGATTCCCCTGCGGATTGGCCGGTTGGACCGTGACGCGTTTGGTAAGGCAGTCACGTTGATCAAGGGAGGGAAGGTCGTGGTGATCTTTCCTGAAGGCAGCCGCAGCTTGGACGGTCGGCTACAATCTCCCAAACCAGGGATCGGTATGATTGTGGCGCAAACCGGATGTGCTGTGGTTCCGGCCTATCTTAAGGGCACGTACGATGTGCTACCATCGGGAACCATGTGGCCGCGCTTCCGTCCCGTGACTGTCTTCTTGGGAGAGGCCCTCACCTTTCCCCGGAATGGGGCGGGCGGAGATGCCAAGCAGTTTTATCAGGAGGTGAGCCGCACCGTGATGGATCGCATCGCCTCACTTGGTGCCGTGGAGTCTCCAACCCAGTCGTCCCGTGCCGGCATTCGCAAGGCTGAGTGAATGTCGGTGTATAACCATCAGCACCCGACGTCTGTCGGAAGAGTAGGATCTATACCATGAGTACGGTTTCGCCATCGAGTGACCAGCAATTAGACCGAGCGGCCTTAGCGGCTCTGTACGAGGAGACCTTCAAAAACCTCGAAGAGGGCACCATTACTGAGGGCCGGATCGTGGCCGTGACCAAAGACAAGGTGGTCGTGGACATCGGCTACAAGTCCGAAGGGATGATCCCGAACGATCAGTTCTCCACCGAGGAACTTCAGACCATCAAGGTCGGCGATCGGCTTCAAGTCTATATCGAGGAGTGCGAAGACGAAGACGGCAATCTGGTTCTCTCCAAGGAAAAAGCCGACAAGATGAAGATTTGGGAGGAGCTGGAACAGCTCTTCAATGACGGTAAAAGCATCGACGGCAAGATCGTGGCGCGAATTAAGGGCGGCATGATGGTCGATATCGGTGTGAAGGCGTTTTTGCCTGGCTCGCAGATCGATCTTCATCCCGTGCGAGATCTTGACGGGTTGGTCGGGCGGACATTCCCGCTCAAGATCATCAAGATCAATCATCGGCGCGGCAACGTCGTGGTGTCCAGGCGCGTGCTCTTGGAAGAGACAAGGGATTCGAAACGGAAGACCACCCTCTCCACGTTGAAGGAAGGGCAATTGATTCAAGGCATCGTGAAGAACATCACGGATTACGGGGCCTTCATCGATCTCGGCGGCATCGACGGGCTGCTCCATATCACGGACATGTCCTGGGGCCGTGTCGGTCATCCGTCGGAAATGTTCAACATCGGCGACAAGGCGGAAGTGAGCGTCCTCAAGTACGATCGAGAGACCGGACGCATTTCGCTCGGCTTGAAACAGAAGAGCGCCGATCCCTGGACCGGCGTAGCCAGTAAATACGCAGTCGGTACTCGCGTCAAAGGTCGTGTCGTGAGCCTGACCGACTATGGGGCCTTTATCGAGCTCGAGCCAGGGGTCGAAGGACTCGTGCATGTCTCAGTGATGTCATGGACGCACGAGGTGCGCCATCCGTCACGCGTCGTATCCATCGGGGATCAGGTTGAAGCGGCAGTGTTGAACGTGGATCAGGCCAGCAGGAAGATTTCGCTCGGCATGAAGCAGACCGCGCCGAACCCCTGGGACATGGTCGAAGGGAAGTACGCCATCGGCACGCACATCGAGGGGAAAGTGAAAAGTCTCACTGACTTTGGTGCGTTCGTCGGACTCGAAGAGGGCATCGATGGATTGATCCACATTTCCGACATGTCGTGGACGAAACATATCAAGCATCCCTCTGAACTTTTCAAGAAAGGGCAGAAGGTCGAGGTCGTGGTGTTGCGGATCGACAAGGAAAAGGAGCGACTGTCGCTCGGGTATAAGCAGCTCAAGAGCGATCCCTGGAACGACGAGATTCCGAGTCGATACGCGGTCGGAGATGTGGCGGTCGGGAAGGTCAGCAAAGTCGCCGACTTCGGTATCTTCGTTGAATTGGACGGGGGAGTTGAAGGGTTGATTCACATCAGCGAGACTGGACTCGACCCGCAGGCCAAGCTTGAAGAGAAATTCAAGGTGCAGGATGAAGTGACGGCCAAGATTATCAAGGTTGATCGCGAAGAACGGAAGATCGCGCTCAGTCTACGCGATCATCAAATGGATTCCGATCGCCGAACGGTCGATGAATACCATTCCGCGCAAGGCGCGCTGGACCAAAGCCTGGGCCGTGCGGTGAAGCAGAGCCGGAAGCGAGAGCAGGGCGAGGACGATAAGTAGGCCCGATACGTTCGATTTCACTGTGAGCCGGGGGGGCCTCGTGTCCCCCGGCGTTGTGAGTGCATCGCGCCATGAGTGACGACACAGCAGGAAAACCAGCCAAACGAGGGATCGTGCGTCGCGCGCTCTGGGCGATCGGCATCGGGCTGGGTCTGCTCTTTTTGGTAAACCTGTTTTTCCCTGACCTCGACTTTTCGATGGAGGACCGGGTTGGATTGATTCGTATTGAAGGGGTCATTGTGGATGCGCAGTCCACGATCGGCGAGCTGAAGCGTTTTGCCGAGAACCCCTACGTGAAAGCGATCGTCCTGCGAATCGATAGCCCCGGAGGCGGGGTTGTCCCGTCACAAGAAATCCATGATGCGGTCCAGCGGGTTCGGAGCAAGAGCAACAAGACCGTGATCGCTTCGATGGGGACGGTGGCGGCGTCAGGAGGGTACTATATTGCGGTGGCGACCGATCGGATCATGGCCAATTCAGGAACATTGACGGGGTCCATCGGGGTCATTATGGAGATGGCAAACGTCGAAGGACTACTCAAGAAGATCGGGGTCGAAGGTGTCGTGATTAAAAGTGGAAAATTCAAAGATGTGGGATCGCCGCTGCGGAAGATGAGCGATGAAGAACAGGCGTTGCTCCAATCCGTCATGGACGATGTTCACAATCAGTTTATCGAAGCGGTGGCGGAAGGGCGCGGCCTCGACCTGGCGGCGGTGCGGGCCTTGGCGGACGGTCGAATTTTCACGGGCCGTCAGGCCAAAGCATCAAAGCTGGTGGATGATCTCGGCGATCTCGACGCTGCTATTCAGCTTGCGGCGGATGCAGCAGGGATCGAGGGCGAGCCAAAAGTGCTTGAACCACGCCGACGGTTTTCATTTAGAGAATTGATCGAATCGCGAATATCTGGGCTCTTCCCCAAGTTAGATTTTAATTCCGGGGTTGGACTCAAGTATCTCATGGCGTTCTAGCAGGGTCGGATTAGTGTGGAGGCCGATTCATCATCACGAAAGAGGAGGTCGATATGACGAAGGCTCAAATTATCGAGCGCGTATCCGAACAGATTGCGACCTTGACGAAGCGGCAGGCGGAAGTGGTTGTCAACACGATTTTCGATTGTGTACGCGATTCATTGAAGAACGGCGATAAGACGGAGATTCGAGGGTTCGGCAGTTTTCGCCTGCGGGCTCGTCGAATGAAAGAAGGGCGGAACCCCAAGACCGGCGCGACCGTGGCGGTCCCTGCCAAGAGGGTCCCATTTTTCAAGGCCGGCAAGGAACTGAAGGAACTTCTGAACCAGTCATAGTAGGATGCTCATCATGAACACACCAGATTCTCATGATGCGGTCGGGATCGATGTCCGTTGGACGGACGAGGCCTCCAACCGTCTAGAACGGGCGCCGCTATTTTTGCGCGGCATGGTTCGCCGTCTGGCTGAGAAAAAGGCTCGGGAACTTGGCTGCGCGGAGATTACCGGGGACCTTCTGGATCAATTCAAGAATCAAATGATGGGCGGCGAATCCGACATGGCTGACGCGTCGAAGCACATGGCGCAAGACCGTCTCCCGTGGACTGCCGCCGCCACGGACCGGCTCGATACGGTTCCTGAATTCATGCGCCACATGATCAAGCAAATCACCGAAGAGATCGCCAGGGAACGAGGCCATCTCGAGGTGAATGTCGAACTCTTCGAAAAGGTGGAAGCGCTGGGCGATCTCCGTGAAGCCTCACGTCCTCCGTTGGAGTGGAGCGAAGGGGCCTTGGCCCAACTGAATGAAAAGTTGAAACAGTCACCGCCGATCGCCGTCGAATTTGTCACCGACATGCTCAAGCGGGACACCGAAGATTTGGCAAGAGATCAAGGCATGACACGGATCGACGAGTCGACGCTGCTTCAATTGTGGGACGCACCCCAGCAGCACGTGACCTGGACCGATGACGCATGGAAGCGGCTGCAAACGTCTCCTGATTTTGTACGTAGCGGAATCCGTAAGGCCGCTGAGCGCAGGGCGCGGAAGCTCGGGCTCACGGAGGTCGATTCGGAACATCTGACGACTTTCCGGAATCAGGCCATGATGAAAGCCGTCAAACGGATTCGCTCATTTGGCTACAACGAGCTGACGTTTGAAGCGTTCGATACGGCGATGGAGAGGACCAAGCGGTTGCAGGGAAATGAGCAGGCAGAAAAGCGCCTCCAGGAAATTCGCGAGCATTTTGCCGATCCGGGCCTCAAGAAACCTGACGGTGGGACCTTGGGTGCCGATTTAATGGACCGCTTTCGCCGCTATCTCAAGGGAGAGGGTACGCTCTAGCTGCAGAATGCCGACCACGTCCGCCGGCTTCCTTCCCTGCCTTTGCCGAAGCGGCTTCGCGCAGACAGATCCCGTCGTTCAGGCCCTCACGTACTCAAACGGATACGCCTCGCCTCTTCCCTCGCTGCGGCCTTGCTGAATGGAATTTTTGACATCCTGCGAGGGAATGTTTTTCTTCCAGCCAGGTAGTTCTTCCCGCTAGCTCGCGTCAACATGCAACACGTTCTTCACGCAGCTCTTGGCCTATCTTGGATGAGTAGGCTGTACGAATCGCTATGAGGTAGAGGCAGGGGCCCTGTGAGGATGGCCCCTGCTGTTCAGTGGCTAGCCGCTTCTTGGGGCCAAAATTTATGCCGGATTGCGGAAAGGGGCTCGCTATCCAAATTGGGGATGTCGTAGAGACAGCGATCGATCGTTGCCACTTCACCTTCGGTCAGATCCAAGGTGACCCGCTTCTTCCAAAACTGATCGAGGATAAAATAATCTCCTGACTGGGGCTTCTCAGCCAAGAACGCCTTCATCGTATCGAAGCCTGCCGTATCGACCCCGGGGACACGGCCCTTATTGCGATCGTGACACCAGTGCAGTACTTCAGCGATTCCGTACATCGACAACTCAATCTTCATCGTGTTGCTCATGGAGTCCTCCTTACAAGTACGGCATTGTACCTCAACCTCTGTCCCGTTTTCAAAGCCGTCGCTGAGCGCGCGAGGATTGAGGAAGCGGCCTGTTCATGGAGATCGTCGGGTCGCTGGATTGATTGCCATGAGAAAGCGGCAGTCTGTATACTGGCCACGCGTATTCGACGGGAAGGTCTGGTTGGGGGGCGCGTGCGCATACAGATGAATCACGACGTCGCCGGCTCCTCGCGCGAGGAGGAGCGCAGGACCAGACGCGCTCACGGCCACAGCAGGTATGTGGTCAGGAGCCTCATGGTTGTGGCGACCAGTGTCTTCCTATTTATGGGGAGCGCCTGCACCAAGCAAGATCCCTACGCCCCACCGGATCTCTTCTACTACTTCGCCAGCTACAAAGTTGGGAAGAATCCGACGACCGTCACCCCCGCTGACGTGAATCAAGATGGTTTTACCGACCTGGTCACGACCAATATCGGCAGCAATACGCTCTCAATTCTCCTCGGCAACGGTGACGGCACCTTTCGAGATCAAATCCAACTCAATGTCTGCAAAGAGCCCCGTTCGATCGCCCTCGGGATGTTCAACCGCGATCCATATCCCGATGTCGTCTTGGCCTGTTCCGGGGACGACGAAGTAGCTGTGCTCTTCGGCCGTGTCGACGGAAAATTTAAAGAAGGGCCACGCTATCCCGTGCATCGGACCCCCATTGCCATTGCCAGCGACGATCTGAACGGCGATCAGGTGCCGGACCTTGTGGTGGCATTGCGGAACGACAAGATTAAAGTCTTCCTGGGAACCGGCACCGGTGAATTCACCCATGGGCCGCAGTACGAATATGGCGATACGCCTACGTCTGTCGCGCTGGCCGACTTGGATGGCGATGGGAGGATCGATTTGGCTGTGACGAATGGGGGGCCGATGTCGAATGCCGTCTCCATCTGGATGGGGAATGGCGACGGCACGTTTCGGCCTCCCACCGACTATCGGACCGGGAAGCGTCCCCTTGGGGTGAGTTTCGCCGACTTCAATCGTGACCGGATCCTGGACCTACTTGTCATCAACGGGGTACAGGATAGCTTCACGACGTTTCTTGGAAAAGGTAATGGGACGTTCCTGCCAGGGCGCGATTCTGGCGCCGACGCAGGACCGAACTTTGGGCTCGCTCGCGACTTCAATGGCGACAGCCGCACCGACGTGGCCATCGTCAATCTGCAGTCGAGCGATCTCTCCATTCTCTTTGGCCGGGGCGATGGGACCTTTGAGTATCCGCCGAGAAACTATCAAACACAACGTGGCCCCTTCGCCCTCGCGACATTTCGTGTCATCACAAAGGAGGATGAAGAGCCTGGACTTGTGACGGCGGATAACGGCAATGGAAGCGTGTCCGTTTTTCTCCATCGAGGACTGAAAGCGGTGCCCATTCCCGTCGCGCCTTCCTCGTGAGGCGTCTCAATACCTATCGAGGGTTGGAGTGAATCCAAAGGCAGTTTTCTTGACAGCCTGCCGACCCTCGGCTACAGTGGCGAAGGTCGCGGTCTCCACGCCTCATGCACGCTGTGTCGGGAAAACCAGTGAGATCATTTAGATGGTGGTTTGCCATTGGCGCACTGCTCACTCTCTCCGTGCTGATGGTACAGGGAGGTGTGCGGGATTTGCTCGACGGAACTTCTCCGGGCAGTGGAGCCGGCGCCTACCTCTCGTTCGGCACCACGATTGTCGGTGGGGGGCTATTGGCAGGCTGCGTGGCATTGGTGATGAATCGACTCCGGTAGACAAAGAATCTGAAGACAGGCCCGTCGATGCGTTGTTTGAGATGTAAGGGCTTTATGATGGTCGAGCGTCACTACACACTGGTGAATCGGCGACTCTATGCCCGTTGTCTGAATTGCGGGTTTTGGATCGACCTTGCCGACCTGCTCCGCTTCTTCCATAAAGTGATCGTCAGTGGGTTTCGTGGAGAGAAGGTGCGGGAGTCGTACACACTATGAGTAGGAGCGACGGTTGCATGATGACAAGAGACTTCGGGAGATCTCATGTGCGGCCATGCTTCGCTTACGCTGCCGGGGTGCTCATCGGTCTTCTGTTGATCGGTGCCGAGACCATCGCTCCATCCACGGTTCTTGCGAAGAGCGTCGCACCTCGACACACGCATGTCCGAACCTCAATGACTCAGAACCGGTTTCCTCCGTGGCGAGTCGCTCCGGCCCATGGCATTCTCCTCAAAGAGCTCAACAGTGGACGTGTGCTGTATGAGCATAATGCTGGGACACGGATGTCTCCTGCCAGCCTCACAAAAATCATGTCCGCCCTCGTCATTCTGGAACGGGGACGTTTGGATGATTTGGTCACGATTAGTCCCAATGCGGCACGGGCTCACAAAACCCACCTACGTGTAAATCCAGGGCAGGTCTTTAGGCTTGAAGATCTGCTCAAGGCCATGCTGATCGTGTCCGCAAATGATGCCTGTCTCGCAGCAGTGGAGCATGTAGGGGGCGACGAAGCGCAGTTTGTGGCTCTCATGAATGCCAAGGCTACGGCCCTCGGCTTAGCCGATACGCATTTCAGCAATGGGTGCGGATTCGATAATCCTGACCATTACTCGACGGCAGAAGACCTTGCCACGTTGAGTCTTACGGCCCTCGATCAACCAATTTTCCGCCAGTTAGTCCGTGAGGAACGAGCGATCATTACCCCTGTGAGCGGTCACCGTGCGTATGTGTTGCACAACACGAACAGATTGTTGGGGCGTATTCCCGGTGTCGAGGGAATCAAAACCGGCTTTACCTCCAAAGCCGGGCGGTGCCTCATTGCCAAAGTCTCCCAGAACGGCAGCGACCTTCTCCTCGTCATCCTCAACTCCAAACGTCGCTGGAACACCGCGACCAATCTCATTGCCTACGGGCTACAGGCAGCCACAACTCCGCACTGAATTTCCCTGTTTCATTGGGTCGGCAGGCACGGAGGTAGTGGCGCGAAGGCCGTCGCGCAGCGTGAGGCGTAGTTGCGATCAACCCAGTTGAGGCTTCCCGAGAGTTCGAAACCCTAATAGGTTTTCTGATGGCGCGTGGAAGCGGAGGGGGAACGCAACGAAAACGAATTCACGTTGATCGCAGCTGAGACATGACAGCGATCGAAGTCGGCAAGTACGCGTTGAGGCCAAACATCAGGCCACACCGCTACCGAGGTGAGGAAAACTCTACGTTGACATCTTTCCCCAGATAGTTGATGACGAACCCCTGCTTATCGTACGCGAGTATGGCGCCCATCACGTTTTCGTCCCCATAGTCTTCCTGCCCCAATAGTTTTCGCACGTCGTCGGGGCTTTCGCTGTTCAAGACGTTGCGGAAAATCCCCCGAGTCTTATAGGAAAATCGGTTGTTGATAAAGATCAGATCGATCTTGCCGTCCTGGATGCGCACGCCAGCCATAGGACCGGTCGGCTTGCGTTGGTCGAGCAAGAAGATAAACAACGCTTCCTGTTCCACTTTCACTCCCGGAATCTTTTCATTCACCAGCGAATCCATGGCTTTGGCCTCGGAGTCTCCCAACTTGACCCCAAACAGTGAAACTTCGGCACTCTTTAACGCCTTAGGGTCCATCACGTCGTTCTTGCTCAATTCATAGAGCTCTCCGTACCCAGGAGATACCCATACGCTGACTCCGGTCGTCACCATGCAGGCTGCCACGGCGACTCGCAGTATATATGTCATCGACTCTTCCTTACCCATGGGCTCCGAAAGGTGTATGGTCCGTGAATGGTATCGGCGAAATTGGTAGGACCAATGCAGTGTGTGGGCATTTTATCGAACGGCCTGAGAACTTGCAAGAATGGCTGAATGCGCGATGGGGGCAGGCCAATCCATTATCACTTGCTTCTAGCCCGCATCATTCATGACAGTTCGTCGCGAAATCGCTGAGTCGCGTTGCGAGACGGGCACGCGGAGCCGTGAGCCCCCAAGACGTACTCGTGCAGTACGTTGAGGGAGCGAATGGCGAGCCTGCCCGCCGAAGGCTTGTCGCAGCAGCGAATCGGCGATTGCAGCAGAAGTGCTCATGAATAATGCGGGCTAGATGGAACAGGTTAGGCGGTGCGATGGGTGGCGAGGAGGAGGGCTCCGAGCTGTCGGAGTCGTTGAAAGTAGGGCCGGCAGTCTTCGTCGAGCTCGTCGGTCAGATTATCCAGATCTGCAATGCAATCTTCGATGATTTCGATCCGCTGGGCATCAAGTCCCTCAGGGCTATCGAGGAAATACACCGCGCATCCGCTGATCACGGTATCCAGTGTCATCAACGGTCCCTCGTGCAGGCCTCCTACGTGAGGCCATCGCTCTTCTTTGTGGAAGTTCCAGAGGGACAGCACCGCATCCCGATCCATTCAGAAGTCCTCAACGAATCCAGGTGTGATCTCACTCAGACCGCCCCACCCTAGCGCATAGGGTAATCCGACCGCAAGCTCACAAAGACCGAGTTCCAAGAATCGGAAGGCAGTGGGTCACCAGTTCACAGTACGGCTGCATTCAGATCTGACCGCAAGGCCCCTTCAGACGGAAGCCCCCTACGGTACGGAGCTCCCCCCTCGTGATAGGTCGAGCTCACGGGTACAGTCCACGGTGGAGATGCGCTTGGGCGACTTTGTCGATCCCGCTCATCAGGGCGGCCATACGCATAGAAGTTTTTCTGGACAGGGAAAACTGTAACGTCCGATGGAACGCGGAGATCAGAATATCTTGCAGTCGTTCTTGAATGTCAGTGGCTTTCCAGAAAAATCGCTGCACATCCTGCACCCACTCAAAATAGGACACAATCACACCACCGGAGTTGGCCAGGATGTCCGGAATAATAAAGACTCCTTGGTCCTGCAGGATGCGGTCGGCCTCTAGCGTGGTCGGACCGTTCGCCCCTTCGGCGAGAATTCGGCAGCGAAGTTTCGCGGCATTGCGTTCGGTGATCACCTCGGATAGCGCGGCGGGGACCAGCACTGTGCAGTCGAGTTGCAGCAATTCGTCGTTGGAGAGCCAGTCTCCCAGCTTGGTGTCGCGGAGAGATTGTCCCGCGGTCTTATAGCGGGTCAGGAGCGCTGGAATGTCCAAACCGCTCGAATTATGGATGCCTCCGTTCACGTCGCTCACGGCGATGACACGGGCGCCACAGTCCTGCATGATGCGGGCAGTATGGGCCCCGACGTTACCGAACCCCTGTATCGCCACGGTGGCGTTCCGAATATCGAGCTTGAGGTGACGAAGCGCTTCCATGGTGACATAGACCACTCCGCGACCGGTGGCCTCTTCACGTCCGAGGCTTCCCCCAATCGATAACGGCTTCCCCGTGACGACGCCTGGCACCGAATACCCTACTTGCTGGCTGTATGTATCCATGATCCAGGCCATGACTTGGGCGTCTGTGCCGACGTCTGGGGCCGGCACGTCCTTGTCTGGTCCAATCAGCGGGAATATTTCCGCTGCATAGCGCCTCGTCAGTCGTTGTAGCTCTGGCCGTGAAAACTGTTTCGGATTGATCGCAACGCCACCCTTGGCTCCTCCATAGGGCAGGTCGGCTAACGCGCATTTCCAGGTCATCCACATCGCGAGTGCCGCAACCTCTCCAAGATTCACATCCGGATGATAGCGAATGCCGCCCTTGGTGGGGCCGCGGGCGGAATCGTGCTGCACACGATAGCCGGTATAGACCTCGACCCGACCGTCGTCCATCCTGACAGGCAAGCTGACGATCAGCGATCGTTGAGGAAGTTTCAGCCGCTCACGCAAATTGTGATCGAGCTCCATGGCTTCGGCCGCTTGATCAAACTGCGCAACTGCGAGTCGAAATGTCGGTGTATCGAGTTCGAGCATGGAGGTATTCCTTTGGTCAGACGTGCAGCGGGGACGGTGATGTAAGCTGATGATCATGGTGCCCCTGCCCAATGCTGTCGGGCGGGAGACCGGTCCATTGCATGTTGAATGTTCGCGCAAATTCGAACGCCACCTGCTGTGCGACGACTAAAGATGACAGGCTGGACTGTCGGATTTCTGCCATGGATGTGATGTGGCACTGTACCAGGCCACAGGGCAGGATGTGGGAAAAAGGGGACAGGTCCAGATCGACATTGAGCGCAAATCCGTGAATCGTGACCCCGTGATCGATTCGGACTCCGACCGCGGCAATCTTGGCATCAGTATGATTCCACTGTACCCAGACGCCAGGTTTCTTCTCCATACGATAGCCCGCAATCCCCCAGCGCAAGAGTGTCTGGATCACAACCTCCTCCAATTTCCATACATATTGTTTCGGTCCTGAACAATAGCGTGACAGCTTGAGGATGGGGTAGCCCACGACCTGGCCCGGCCCATGGTAGGTAATCGAGCCGCCACGATCGACGAATTGGAGACTCGCACCCGTACGGCGGAGCACCTCTTCCCCGCAGCCCCAATGTGTCGGTTTGGTAGTGCGGCCCAGCGTATAGACCGGCGAGTGCTCAAGGAGCAGCAAGACATCCCCTTGCCTCTCTGCAATCCGTTCTTCCTGGAATTGTTTCTGAAGTGTCCAAGCCTCGGCATAGGGGATCGGTTGCACAAACCGAACGAGTGTACCAGCTTGCGGAGCTGGTATCGGAAGAGGCCCACCTCCTTGTCCATGGACAACATGATCTGTGTGCGCTCCATCGAGGTGACTCACACGGCCGCCTTCAGCAGCGTAGAATTCTGAATCGAGATCGTGGGCTGGGCGTTCTTTCTCTGAATGGTCAGTCGCAGTGCCTGCTGGTCTTTGGATGGCAGGAGGGAGTGCCAAAGGCCTGATGGATCGTCAATCTGATATTGGCTGACGGGGTCATACTGTCGCGGGACGTTTCCGCTGCCGGCCACTGACTGTGGTTGGGCTTGCGTAGGAGTTGCCCGCACACCGTGCGTGAACAGGGTAACCACCGAGGGTATCGACAGGGCTTGTTCGTCTGAGGGGGCTGATCCACGGGGCGATTCAGCATGGCCGATCGGCCTATTCGGTGCCAGGGTGCTGATGGGAAGGAATGAAGTAGTGATGAGGGGAAAGCCGAGTGAACCCCTCTCTATTGTGCACACACTCGTCATGGGGCCTCGTCTATTCAAGTCGGCCTCATTGTCGCACAAGTGCGCTCAGGGTGAAAGTCTTAGAAAAGAAAAGGGGCGAGGCTCGGCCTCGCCCCTTTCTGCTGTATGAGCCTGTGGCTTACTGGATGGCGGCAAACATGTTCTTCACCTCGGGGGTCTTCAGCTTCTTGAGCGCTTTCGCTTCGATCTGACGGATCCGTTCCCTCGTCACTGAGAGGCTCTGCCCCACCTGCTCCAGCGTACAGGACTGATCGTGGCCGATACCGAAGCGCAGACGGATGACGGTTTGCTCTCGGGGTGTGAGCGTGCCGAGAATGCGCTCGAGCTGGTGCGACATTTCCGTCTGGTGCACATGGGCATCGGGTGGGACCGCTTGCAGGTCTGGAATCAGTTCTCCGAATTCCGTGCTGCCGTCGCCCACCGGCCTCTCCAGGGCAACCGGTTCTTGAAAGGCCTGCATGGTTTCGTGGAGTCGCTCAGGTCTCATGCGTAGCACCTGCGCCACTTCTTCGAGTCGAGCCGGACGGCCCAGCTGTTGCCCAAGCCGTCTGGTGACGCGGAGGATGCGGTGCGAGGCTTCAGTCTGGTGAACAGGAATACGAATGGTCCGCGATTGATCCGCCAGCGCACGCGTGATGCCTTGACGGATCCACCAGGTGGCATAGGTGCTGAACTTGAACCCTTTACGGTATTGATAGCGTTCGGCCGCTTTCATCAACCCGATATTCCCTTCTTGCACGAGATCGAGCAAGGTCAGGCCTCGACCCGTATAATGTTTTGCGATATCCACGACCAGCCGCAGGTTGCAGCGCACCAATTCGTCCTTTGCCCGTTCGAGCACGATCCGAGCGGAGCGGAGGGTGGCCAACTCTTCTTTGAGCTGCTTGGCAATGACCACTGGAACCCTCTGCTGCCCCGCTTCCTGCTTGAGCATCTCGCTGAGGCTCTCTTGGGCCTTATCGATCGCAGTGGCTGAGAGCCCGCTCAAATCTCTCACCATCTTGAGTGTACGCTGCGCCTCGAGCACAGAATCCGAACGCTTGAGCCGAGGGAAGACCCGTAGGGCTTGTCGTAAGGCCTTCCGAATGGTGTTCGTTCCGTAATCGATCTTCTTCGCCAGCTCGACTTCTTCTTCTCTGGTCAAGAGGGCGCGTTCGCCGAAAGAGCGGAAGTAGAGTGACTCCAACATAAATGGGCCACTGACGACGGCGGTGCGAGTCACCGCCTTCGTCGGCTCCTCCGGTTGTTCTTCTTCGGATGTATCTCGACCGATCGCATCCAGAAGATTGCTCGCCTCGGGATCGTCTGCATCAACGTCCTTTGCAAGCGTGGCAGGCTCATCCGGCTCAGGGGTTAGAAAAATATTCTCGTTCATGTCGTCGACCCTCCTCTGGCTGTCCGATGTCGTACTCTGCATGGTGGTGGTCTCCACACGTTTCCACTCTTTCGTTCTACTCTATGAGAGACAGCAACCCGCGAAACGATTCATTCTGGGCTCTGTCTTGACGGATGTTCCACTATCTCTCTACGGAGCAAATCCTGTGCTGGATTGTTCATGAGAGCAGCGGACCGCAATCACGAGGAAAAAACAACACTATTAGAGCGATCTAATGAGTAAATTTGCGATGAGGGTGAGGCAACCTTGCTACAGATGTGTGGGTGTGGCTATAGGCAATAGGCGTAATCGCCACAGTGATTTTTGTTCCAGCCACTAGAGAACGGGGGTGACGATGACAATGGGAAAGGAAGACATCGTGGTGGAATTTTCCTCTGACGTGATGCCGATGAATGTCTGGAGACGGCGGAGTGCTGACAATGCGTTGGTGCCGGGCCTTCGCCTTGATGAGACCTGGCTCAGCGGATGTGCCAATCGAACTCGCGCCAATCGGTCCCCCCCAAAGACAGATGGGAGGGGGCGAGCAATCCGGCTTCTTGATCGTTGTTTTGTTGAAAACCTGGCGCAGCACTTCTAGAATGGGGCCCCGATGTCACATTTTCAATCAGGCGAGCGTATCCATCTGGTCGACAAGAAAGGGCGGCAGTATGCCCTGACCCTACAGGCCGGAGATCGTTACCAGCTAAGCGGTCACAAAATTGCCCACGACGACCTCATCGGAAAGCCCGATGGTTCTTTAGTCACGCTCTCCGGCAACAAAACGATGTTGGCGCTCAAACCGACGTTCGGCGACTATGTGCTGAAGATGCCGCGTGGCGCGCAGGTGTTGTATCCGAAGGATCTTGCGCTCATGCCGATGTGGGCAGATGTCTATCCTGGCGCGCGTGTGTTCGAGGCGGGGACCGGCTCTGGAGCCTTGACGATGGCTCTCTTGCGCGCCGTGGGGCCGCGTGGTGTGGTGGTGACCTACGAAGTTCGTGAGGATTTCGCGCGGACAGCGATGACGAACATTGAACGGTACATGGGCCCGATGCCGAATCTGATCCCGCTTCGTCAGAACGCGTACGAGGGGATCAGTCTACTCGACGATGGTCTGCCCTTCGATCGTCTGGTCATCGATCTTCCTGAGCCTTGGCAGGTGGTACCGCATGCCGCACAGGTTCTTCGTTCTGGCGGCATATATCTGAGCTTTGTTCCCACTGTCCCTCAAGTCGTGCAGACAGTGGAGGCCCTTGAGCGAGCGACGGTCTTTGGTATGGTCGAAACATTCGAAACATTGTTGAGAACCTGGTCGATTCAGGGACGTAGCGTACGGCCGGATCACCGAATGGTTGCCCATTCAGGCTTCATTACGGTGGCCAGAAAAATCGAGTCGGGTTTGTGGCCCGCAGGTCAACCGGTTGAATCTGTCAGTGAGGCCACTGACGCTCATGAAGAGGGAGAGGAGCGTACGGGATGAATCGATTACAAGGGAAGGTCGCGGTCATCACGGGAGGCAACGCGGGTATCGGTGAAGCGATTGCGAGAGCCTTTGCCCGAGAAGGGGCATCGGTTGTGCTCACGGGGAGACGGCAAGGGGAGCTGGATCGAGTTGTGAACGATATCGTGAAGGAGCAGGGCAAGGCCCTTGCCGTTGCCGGATCGGTTACAGATGAATCTCACGTCCAGGAGACGGTGCGGCGGACTGTGCAGCAGTTCGGGCAACTCGATATCCTCGTCAATAATGCCGGAGTAGGAGATTTTGGCAAGCGTCTGCATGAGATCGACGATGCCACCTGGGCTCAAGTCCTCGACGTCAACCTCACCGGGGTATTCCGCATGACACGAGCCGTCCTGCCACAGATGCTCAAGCAGGGAAAGGGAGCGATCGTCAATATCTCATCCATCGCGAGCCTGGTCGGACTCCCCACCTTGTCGGCCTATGCCGCCTCCAAGGGTGCGCTCGATGCCTTGACGAGAGCCCTCGCAGTCGACTACGCGAAGGAAGGCATTCGCTGCAATGTGGTGAATCCCGGACTCATCGATACGCCAATGGCCGCTCCGCTGATGAGCAACCCAGAGCTGCTGAACCCCATTCTCTCGCACTACCCTCTCCGTCGCGCTGGAAAACCGGGAGAGGTGGCCAACATGGTTCTCTATCTGGCCTCCGACGAGGCAGCCTGGGTCACGGGCGGAACCTTTCCCATCGATGGAGGGATGAGCATCTCGTAGACAGAAACCTCCAGATGCATGGTGCGTATCGCCGCTGCAGTGCCGGGTGAATGTCAGCCAGTCCGAGGACAGAAGAGAAACTGCGATTGCGTGAACCTATGGACATCAATGCCCATACCCAACTCTGCGGTGTCATCGGCAATCCCGTTGAGCATTCACTCTCACCCGCGATTCACAATGCTGCGTTTCAGAAACTTGGGCTGAACTTCGTGTATCTGGCATTCCGCGTGGAAGCGATCGGCGATGCCATCAAGGGTCTTCGCGCCTTGGGGAACTTCCGCGGCGCCAGCGTGACCATCCCTCATAAAGTGTCGGCCGTGTCATACCTCGACTCTGTCGACCCGACAGCAGGTCAAATCGGCGCAATTAATACCATTGTGGCTACAGACGGACTCCTGACGGGGTATAACACCGATGCGACCGGCGCTTTGCGCGCGCTTCGTGAGGGCCCTGTCGCGTTGGAAGGGCATCACGTTGTGATGCTGGGGTCTGGAGGCGCTGCTCGTGCGATTGCCTTCGCGCTTGGGGCAGAGACCGGGATCGATCGCTTGAGCATACTAGGAATCGATGACCAGGAACGCAGCGTCTTGGCACGAGATCTCCGGTCAAAGACAGGGATGACCGTGGAGGAATCGTCTCTTGATGAGGGGGCGTTGCGAAAGGTGCTGCCGGACGCTCAGGTGCTGATCCATTGTACCCCGATGGGCATGTCGCCAAAAATACACGCGACTGCTGTGCCTGCGGCGTTGCTCCATGGGGGGCTGACGGTCATGGATATTGTCTACAACCCTCGGGACACCCAGTTGTTGAAGGATGCGAAGGCGGCAGGCTGTCGTGTGATTCCAGGGCTTGAGATGTTTCTTCATCAAGCGGCGGCGCAGTTCGAACTCTGGACCGATCAGGCTGCTCCAGCCGATGTGATGCGCGCAGTCCTGGAATCCCGCTTCTCATGAATATCGTGCTGATCGGTTATCGAGGAACCGGCAAGAGTGCGGTGGGCAGACGACTTGCGGCGCGATTGGGCCGCACACTTCTCTCAACCGATGCAGAGATCGTCAGGCGTGCGCACCGTACGATTCCTGAGATCGTGGCTCAAGACGGATGGGAATACTTTCGCGATCTGGAGTCCAGTATTTGCCGGGAACTTGCCGCCCGAGACCAGCTTGTCATCGATACCGGTGGTGGGGCCATCCTGCGCATGCAGAATGTCGAGGCGTTGAAGGAAAATGGCACCCTGTTTTGGCTCACAGCTTCTGTCGAGACGATCGTGAAACGAATCGGCGGCGATACTCAACGTCCCTCGTTGACGGGGACCAAGTCGTTCGTCGATGAAATCCAGGACCTGTTGCGGGAGCGAACGCCGAAATATCAAGCGGCGGCCGATCACGTGATCACGACCGACGATCGATCCCTCGATCAGCTGGTTGAGACAGTACTGACACTGGTATAAGCCTGCTCGATTGCGTCTCCGTCGTGTCAGGATGAGACTGTGCCATTGCCCCGTCCTTGACAAGACCTTCGTCGAAGTGCTTGAAATAGACACATGCGCCCGTAGCTCAATTGGATAGAGCATCGGACTTCGGATCCGAGGGTTGGGGGTTCAAGTCCCTCCGGGCGCACCACTGAATCAATAATTTCAGGGCTTTCGCTTACTCTCAAAAAGACGCGTGTAGACGCAGTGTGGAATTGGCGCCGCCAACTGGCCGCCCTTATCCAGCTTGTCGATACCGCGCTGAATGATCGCATCCATTCAGGTAGTGTGATAGGTTTTCGTCTCTGTCGAAGGGGAAGAATTAAGCCAATGGCAAAGACGGTCGAGTATCAGGGATACAAGGTTGAGTCCGCCCCACAGCAGCTAGTAGGCGCTGAGAAATGGCAGCTACGCATCTCCATTTCCGTGGAAGATCACCGGGTCGTCCGAACGCGAGAATTCTCAGCCGAAGGCGCGTATGCGACTGAGCAGGAGGCCGATATCCACGGAATTACCTTTGGCCAACGCCTCATTGATGGGAAGGTGGATGGCCAGTCCGTCATGGATATGAAGTCGACGGATCGCCGGACGACGCCGCGTCTCCGTGTGCAGTTCCGTGCCACATTTTCGGCTTCATCGAGACTGGAAGGGACGGGCATCATGCTAGATCTGTCGACGGGCGGATGCCGCATCGAGAGTCCAGTCACTGTGGAGCCAGGTATGTCGTTGGAGCTGCGTATCTATGCGCCGGACGTCGAATGGCCGCTCATGGTAGAGGCGGCCAGCGTGCAGTGGGTCAGCGGCCAGACCTTCGGGTTGGCCTTCTTTCGGATCACGGAGACGGAACACCAGCGATTAGAGCAGGTGATCAGCGACCTGATGACGGGTGAAGCAAGGGCCGACTAAGTGAGCGGTCGATTTACGTAGTCGCTCACGAATTGAATCAGGGGTTGAACAACCCGTGGCCGAACCAGCTATTCGATCACAGCCATGAAAGCGAAGGAATGAACTGGACGACAAAGAAGCCGACGAGGCCGGGATGGTATTGGTATCGCGGTGAGTGCGATGGGCAGACCGTGAAAGTGATCCATTTCATCGATGACGACGGAGATGGGCCCTACCTCGCCACATCAGAAGATGTGGCACTTAAGGACTTAGACGGCGAATGGGCCGGACCAGTTGAGCCGCCATTGCAGAGTCAGAGTCGTTATTCTAATTCGCAATAGAATATGCCATAATCATGTCTCCAGGAATGATGAGAAGGCTGCTATGGCGCGCACGGCTGGAGGGGGCACGGATCT
>Ga0163152_10001695_pt1 | contig 33984 bp, 31 predicted proteins | sample OliLakLV19MP8IB2_FD_148635 | JGI IMG/M metagenome (GOLD analysis project Ga0163152, IMG submission 148635) | Freshwater microbial mat bacterial communities from Lake Vanda, McMurdo Dry Valleys, Antarctica - Oligotrophic Lake LV.19.MP8.IB-2 | ecosystem: Environmental > Aquatic > Freshwater >...
ATTCCCGTATCAACCACCTTGCGCACGTCGATGCCGGCCGGTGTGCCGCCGAAGTTGAGCGCGGGCAGCGTGAACGCGGCATTGCGGCCCAGCGTGATGTGGGTCATCGCCATGGTATTGGCGATGGCGTCGGCAGGCGTGCCGCCCACGAACTTCACGATCGCCGGGGCTGCTGCCATCGCGAATCCGCCCAGGCCCGCGGTCTCGGTGATGGCGCTGTCACCGAGGTCGGCGGCGGCGTCTGCCTTGCTGTACCCGGGAAAGTAAAGGCCGTCCACGATCGGGGCCGGGGTGGTGAACCACTCATCGCCCGTGCCGCTCACCCGCACGCCGAAGTCGACCCCATTGCGGCACATCGCGGTGACCATGCTGCTGGCTTCGATGCCGGCCGCGGCGTCGAGCATCGCTTTGCTCGCGGCCATCGACAGGTTCAGGAAGAAATGGTCGTTAGCCGCAATGAATTCGACGGCTGCTGTCACCGCGGCGGGATCCGCTCCGGACTTGAGCAGTGCGGGCACCAGGCGCTTGAGCAGCAACCCCGAGGCGGCAGCGTTGCGATTGTGGATCTCGTCGCCCATGTGGAGGGCCTGCGCCATGAGCGGCTTGAGTTCCAGCGCGCCGAGCACCTTGAGGCCCGCGGCAAGAACCGGGGCGAGGCTGCCGCCCATCCACTTGAGGCGGGCGATGACTTCCGGCCCGTTGGCCCCAAAGCGCAGCACTTTGCCCAGTCCCTCGTTGAGGTTGCTGTAGGCGCGGTTGCCGCCGGTCGCGTTCCGGATGATCCAGACCGGCATCGAGGGACTGATGATTCCCGCCATCGGCCCCACGGCCGCATGGTGGTGGCAGGGAGCGAATTTGACCTCACCGCTTTTGGCCAGCGCGAGAGCCCCGGCTGCGTCGGCCGCCCACCCCTCGTAGAGGATCGCCCCGACGATGGCGCCCTGCATCGGCCCGCACATCCGCTGCCATTGGATCGGCGGGGCGGCCGCCACTGCCATCCTGTCCTGCATGCCGGGCAGTGTCTCGCGCGCGATGCCGACGCCCTCCAGAACCGGTTGCGCGTTTGAATAGGCATCGAAAGCCTTCCTGTTCGCTGCTTCGACCTCGGGATGCCGCAGAAGCCGCGCAAGAGCGGCACCCGCCGCCACATTCCCTTGGGCGGGGGGCACCCAGTCGAGGTTGGTCACGCCCGCGCCCGCATCGCGCGCTGCATGGGCGAACGAGGCGATGCCGACGTTCACCACATGGAGTTTTGCGGCGCCTGGTTTTTCGCCAAACAGGCTCATTGCGCGCCCCTCCCCGCAATCGCCGCGGCGAGCCGCACCGCTTCGGCGTTGCTCGATGCGAGCAGCATCCCGGCCTTGGAGAGCGCGCCTTCCTGCGCGGCGAGACCCTGCGGGTCGGCGGCCGTGCCGCAAACAAAGCCTACGAAAGCGATTCGCCGCCGTCTTTTTGCCGCAGTCGCTCGCGCTGCGGCGATCACGGGCACCATTTCGGCGGCCGGGTCGGCGTGCGCGCCATAGCCCAGGACCACGTCCAGCAGGATCACCGCGACGCCCGGGTCGGCCGCCTCTTTCAGGATGCGCTCGTTGCGCAGGCGATGGTCGATCATCGGATGCGGTCGCCCGCGGGTGAATACGTCGTCCCCAAGGTCGATCACCGTATGCTCGCGGCTGCGCCACGGATCTTCGATGGCGTCACCCGGACGCACCGGCGTATTCGACCGGATGCTCCCGAGCGCCTGGCCAAGGAGCAGCGTCGCCTCGTAGCAAAACGTGCCGCCGCTGTACAGGCCTCGCACGTAGCGTTGCCCGGCGGCCAGTCTGAAGGCGGGAGGCTTGCCGGCCGCGCGCCGCGACACGGGTCGGCGCCCCTTTGCCAGCGCAACCGCCGCGCGCGCTGCGTCTTCGAGCGTCCTGACCGGGTGCAGGTTGCGGCCGGTGATCGATTTCGGATCGGCGCCGACGAAATTCACCACCACGGGCTTGCCGGTTTTCGAGGCCGCGACGAGTACGCGCTTTGCCACTTCGGGCGACGGCGGTTTCGAAATCAATACGATGACCTTGGTCTGCGGGTCGCGGCCCAGGGCCTCGATGCCCGCGAGCATGGTGATGCCGCCGACGCTTGCATGCAGGTCGTGGCCGCCGGTGCCGATCGCCTGCGAAATCCCCAGGCCCATGCGGTCGACCAGGCAGGTGACCTGTTGCAGCCCCGTGCCGGAGGCGCCTACGCACCCGATGCCCCCGCGGCGCACAACGTTGGCAAAAGCGAGCGGCACCCCGTTGATGATCGCCGTGCCGCAATCGGGACCCATGACAAGCAAACCCTGCTGGCGCGCAAAGGTCTTGAGCGCGACTTCGTCCTCGACACTGACGTTGTCGCTGAACAGCATCACGTTCATGCCCAGGCGCAGGGCTTTCATCGCTTCCGCGGCCGCGTAGTCTCCGGGGGTGGAGATCAGCGCGAGGTTCGCCGCAGGGTCCCGTGCAAGTGCCATCTCAAGCGACCGCGGCGCCATCGGCCCCGGTGCGCCGTCGCCCGAGGCCGGACGCGGCTCTTCGCGCAACGCGCGCTCAGCCTCGGCGACCGCGGCGGCCGCGGCGGCGGCGGACTTCGCCTGGACCGCGACCAGCAGGTCGTTCGGACTGGCCGCAAGGTTTTCTTTCAGCAACCCGGCGTCGCGCAACAAGGCAAGGTTTGCGGGGGAGGCCATGATCACCGAGACCTGCTCCACGCCGGGCAGCTTGGCGAGCGTGCTCGAGAGCTGCATGAGCGATACCGAGTCGCGGTAGAAGTTTGGCAGCAGCCTGGTCGCATGCGGCATGCCCGGCTTCCTTATGTTGTATACAATGTTGTATCCTGATTGTACTTGAGTTGAGCGAGACTGCAATGCTGCGGCCCGAAGACAGCCTGGACATCTCCACTCTCAGCATGCGGCTGCGCGACGGCCAGCTTCGACCCACGGGCCTCATCGAAGGCGTTCTTGCGCGCATCTCCGCGCGCGGGGCCGACAAGGTCTGGATCCACCTGCTGCCGCGCGAGGCGCTCCTCGCGCGTGCAGCCGAACTTGAACGCCGCGGGCCCGCCGGCCTGCCCTTGTACGGCATCCCGTTCGCGATCAAGGACAACATCGACCTCGCCGGGCACCCGACCACCGCCGGGTGCCCCGATTTCGCTTACGTTCCACAGGCGAGCGCCCCGGTGGTGCAGGCGCTGATCGACGCCGGCGCAATTGCAATCGGGAAGACCAACCTCGACCAGTTCGCAGCCGGCCTGGTGGGCACCCGTTCGCCTTACGGTGCCTGCGGCAACTCCTTCAATCCGAAGTACGTGTCGGGCGGATCGAGTTCCGGCTCGGCCGTTGCGCTGGCCTCGGGCCTCGTGAGCTTTTCGCTCGGCACCGACACTGCGGGCTCGGGCCGTGTCCCGGCTGCGTTCAACAACCTGGTCGGCGTTAAGCCCACCTGCGGCCTCCTGAGCGCGCGCGGCGTCGTGCCCGCGTGCCGGTCGCTGGATTGCATCTCGATCTTTGCGCTGACCGGCGCGGATGCGGCGCAAGTGCTCGGCGTGGCCGCGGTGTTCGACCCGGGCGACGCCTACTCTCGCAGGGCGCCCGGCGCAGCCGATACCCTGCCGGCGTCGCTCGCCGGCTGCAGGCTGGGCGTACCGCGCGCCGACCAGCTCGAGTTCTTCGGCGATGCGGGCGCGGCCCGGCTTTTCGCCGAGGCGATCGGCAAGCTCGAGCAACGGGGCGCGAAGCGAGTCGAAATCGACCTGGCGCCGTTCCTCGAGGCGGCGCGCCTGCTGTACGAAGGGCCTTGGGTCGCCGAGCGCTATGTCGGCATCCGCACCTTCCTGGACCAACATCCCGATTCCGTGTTCCCGCTCACGCGGCAGATCATCTCGGGCGGGTCGCAGCCCACCGCTGCGGACTGCTTTTCGGCGCAGTACCGGTTGAAGGAGCTGATCCGCCGCGCCGAGCCGGTGTGGGCAGGGGTGGATGCGATCGTCACGCCGACCGCCGGGACGATCTACACGATCGACCAGGTCAATGCCGACCCGATACGCCTGAACAGCAACCTCGGGGTCTATACGAATTTCATGAACCTGATGGACTTCGCGGCGATCGCGGTGCCCGCTGGCTTCCTGCCCAATGGCCTGCCTTTCGGCATCACACTGCTCGCGCGCGCGTTCACCGATGCCGGCCTGTGCAGACTCGGTGCCGAAGCCCAGCGGCTGCTGGTCGAGCGAATGGGCGCCACCGGCATTGCGCTCCCCGCCGAAGGCGCGGCACCGGTAGGGGTGCGTAGACCCGCAATGGTGCGCGTCGCGGTGTGCGGGGCGCACATGTCAGGGCTCCCGCTCAATCACCAGTTGACCGAACGCGGGGGAGTGCTCGAACGCCGCGCCCGCACCGCTCCGCACTACCGCTTGTTTGCGCTGACCGGCTTCAGGCCGCCCCGGCCGGGCATGCTGCGTGCGGAGGGCGAGCCGGCGCACGGAGCTTCGATCGAGGTCGAGGTCTGGCGCGTCCCGGCCGAGGCTTTTGGCAGCTTTGTCGACGGCATTCCTGCGCCGCTTGGAATCGGCACGGTCGAACTCGAGGACGGCGACACGCTGCGCGGATTCGTGTGCGAGTCGTACGCGGTGGCGGGCGCCGAAGAAATAACGCAGTTGGGCAGCTGGAGGAGATACGTCGCGAAGAATTAGGGAAGAAGTAAAACAAACACTAAAGGGAGGAGGACCCAAATGAGCGAAGGCACAGGAGCGGGCACAGCAGCGCCGGCGCAGGCAGCACAGGCGGATCGCGGATTCACGCGCCTCGAGTTGCAGCTGGAGGACTACCCCGGGCCGATGAAAACAGCCCTGTTCGGGATACAGCACGTGCTGGTGATGTTCACCGCGATGGTCGGCGGCCCCCTGATCGTCGCGCGATTGCTCAACCTCACCCCCGAGGTGCGCATCGAGATGGTCACCGGCACCATGATCGGCTGCGGGATCGCCACCATGGTCTCGGCGCTGGGGGTCGGTTTCATCGGCCCGCGCCTGCCGATCGTCATGGGCGTGTTCTACATCTTCATCGGTCCGATGGTGGCGATCTCCAAGGAAGCCGGCCTTGCCGCGGCGATGACTGCGCTGATGATCGGCGGGCTCGTGCAGTTCGCCTGGAGCCCGCTGATCGGCAGGCTGCACCGGTTCTTCCCACCGATCGTGACCGGCACGACGATCCTGCTGATCGGCACCGGGCTCATGAAGATCGGCATCAATGTCGCGACCGGCCTGAACACGCCAGGCTTCGGCAAACCGGTCACGCTCGGGCTGGCCGCGCTGATGATCGTCCTCATCATCGTCATCAGCCGGTACTCTAGGGGGTTCGTCAAGGCGCTGTCGTTGTTCGTCACCATGATGATCGGCTATGTCGCATCTGCGGCGCTCGGGTTGCTGAATTTTTCCACCGTAGCCGACGCCCAGTGGGTCGCGATCCCTCAGCCCCTGCCCTATGGCGGTTTCGTCTGGCCCGGGCTGGTCGGGTTGATCGCGGTCATCGTGTGCTTCTTCGCGACAGCGGTGGAAACCACGGGGCACACCCTCGCCGTGTGCCGCATCACGGGGGTGCCGCAGGACAGCTGGCGAATTCGGGGAGCGGTTGCGAACGACGGCATCGGCTCGACCATTTCCGCGCTCTTCGGGGGAATGGCGCTCACGTCCTACTCGCAGAACATCGGCGTCATCTCGCTCACCGGGGTGGGCAGCCGCTTCGTGGTGGCCGCCGGTGGCGCGTTCCTCGTCGTGATGGCGCTGATCCCGAAAGTGGGAGCCATCATTGCATTGATGCCCTCGGCGGTCCTCGGCGGGGTGCTCCTGTTCATGTTCGGCATGGTCGCCTCGGTGGGCATCGACATCATCGGCAACAACATGAAGACGCGCCGCGATGCGCTGATCGTGGCCAGTTCGCTGGCGGTCGGGCTGGGCATCCAGGCGGCGCCGCCCGGGGCTTTCGACGTCATTCCCCAGGCCCTGAAGATCCTGGTGACCGATGGCATCGTCATGGGGATCCTGCTGGCGATGCTGCTTAACGCGGTGCTTCCGGGCGATGCGGGCGACCCGAAAAGCGCGGCCCCGGCCTCGCATTGATTCGCCCGCAGCGCTAGTGCGCGCGTGCCTTGGCGCGGCGCCTTGGTCGCGGTTCGGGCTTGGGGCGGCGCGCTGAGGCGAATGCGTTCGCCAGCGCTTCTTTGATCGAGGTGTTGACGTTCTCGCGGCCGTCGTTGATGTTGTGCCGCATCGCCTCGCGTGCGCCGGCCGCATCGCGGGCGAGGATGCGCTCGACGATCTTCATGTGCTGGTGGCAGGTGGTTTCGGAGCGCCGGTCGCGGCCGAAATCGATCATGCGAAGCACGAGGAGCCGTTCGTTGATCCGGCGCAGGTCCGAAATCAGCATGCGGTTGCCCGCGAGCTCGGCAAGGGTTTCGTGGAACTGCGCGTCGAGCTGCGCGAGCTCTTCGCCCTTCTTGGGCGCGGCCCCGAGGATGGCCTTCCACGCGCGCTTGAGCGCTTCGAGTTCGGCGCGGCGCCCGGCGCAAGCCGCCAGTCCCTCCACGACGTGCAGCTCAAGGGCGGTACGCAGGTCGTAGAGCTCGTGGATCTCGTCCAGGTCGAGCTGGCGCACCGCGTAGCCGCGATTGGGAAGCTTGCGCACGAAACCGTTCGTGACCAGGGCGCGCAGCGCCTCGCGCACCGGGCTGCGGCTCACGCCGAACTCGCGGCAAAGGCCCAGTTCGGTCAGGCGGTGTTCCGGCGGATAGTTCCAGGACACGATGCGCTCCTTGAGCGTGGCGACGATCGAAGCGCTCAGGCCCGACAGCCCGCCCGGCGCAGCCTTGGTCGTACGGGGCGCTTTCAAGATCAGGGTTCCTCAATTGAAAAGGTCGCTGGCTTGCATACTATCGCAGCGCGGAGCCCGGGTTTCGCCCGCCAAGGACAACGAACGCGGCCGCTCGGGTTGGGCCATGTATCCGGACACCTTCAAGACCGAGCGCTTTCGCATCGGCCGGGGTCCGGGGTCGTAGAACAAGGACACGACGAAAATGAAACCCCCTGCCGAGGAGCGGGCCGAGCGTGGCCTCTCTACGTAGTTCATTCTGGCGCAGCCAGAGAGGCTCGACGGCTCGCTCTATTGCTGCCATTTCTTGCTCAAAGCCAAGGCTTGGCGCGATTCTTCGGGAGAAATGCTGCCATCTACATTGGCGTCGAAGTCACCAGCGCCGGCTTGCGCTCAAACCAGGGCCGCGCCGCTTCAAGCTGCCCCGCGAGCCGGAACAGCGTCGCCTCGTCGCCGAAACGAGCCACCAACTGCGTGCCCAGGGGCAGGCCTTCCGCGCTCATGCCCAGCGGCAGCATCAGCGCCGGCTGGCCGGTGAGGTTGAACCACACCGTGAACGGCGAGAACGCGAACACCCGCCGCCAATACTCCTCGGCGTCCTCCAGCATCATGTCGATCCACCCAAGCTTTGGGGCGGGGCCCGCGAGGCCGGGCGTGAGGAGCACGTCGTAGCCGGCATGGAAGGCGGCCATCTGGCGCCCGAGCCGGTGCGCGGTGTTGACCGCCTTCACGTAGTCCGGACCGCTCACGAGTTTTCCACGCTCGTACATCGCGCGCGTCACATTTTCGATTTCACCGGGCAGCGGTTCCCGGGCCTTGACCGGGTGCGTGCCGAGGTTCACCAGGGTATTGGCCGCGATCAGCGTGACAAAAGCCGGGACCATGGCGTCGCCTTCGACCGCCGGGTCCGCCTCCTCGACGTGGTGGCCGAACGATTCGCACAAGCGCGCGACGGAGTCGAGTTCGCGCAGGCTTTCTGCGCCGACCTCGGCGCCATTGGGCGCCTTGCGCGTGAACGCGATCCTCAATCGTCCGGGGTCCGCGCCGACTTCTTGCAGGAACGGCCGCACCGGCGGTGGCGCGCCATAGGGATCCCCCGCGCCCGGCCCCGCTGTCGCGTCGAGAAGGCCGGCGCAATCGCGCACTGTCAACGTCAGCGCGTGCTCGGCCGCGAGCCCCGCCAGCGCTTCGCCTGCGAAAGGTGCGAGCGTATTGCGCCCGCGCGTGGGCTTGAGGCCGACGAGCCCGCAGCACGCCGCGGGTGCGCGGATCGAACCGAAGCCGTCGGTGCCGTGCGCCATCGGCACGATGCGCGCCGCCGTCGCCGCGGCCGCACCGCCGCTGGAGCCGCCGGAGATGCGCGTGAGGTCCCATGGATTCTTCGTGGGCCCGGTGAGCTGCGGCTCGCACGTGAGGCTGAGGCCCATCTCACAGGTGTTGGTGCGGCCGAAGAACACCAGCCCCGCGCGCTTGAGACGCTTTACATGCTCACTGTCGGCGGTTGCGGGCGGGGTGTCGGCAAAGAAGCGCGAGGTGCGCGTCATGCGCACGCCGGTGACCGAGGCGGTCAGGTCCTTGAGCAGGAAGGGCACGCCTTCGAAGGGTCCGCCGGGCACGCCTTCCGAGATTGCCTTGCGCGCGAATTCTTCCATCGGGATCGTGATCGCGTTGATCAGCGGATCGCGCACCGCTGCGCGTGAGAGCGCTGCGTCCAGCAATTCGGCGGGCGTAACCTCGCGCCGCTTGACCAGCGCCGCCAATCCCAGCGCATCGTAATTCCCGTATTCGGCGAATCCACCCACCCTGCTTCTCCTCAGAACGCGAAATCGCCGAGAAAAATCCGCTTCACCTCGGCCGAGCCGAGCAGCTCGCTGGAGGGGCCCTGCAGGATCGTGCGCCCGGACTCCAGGATGAAGCCGCGGTCCGCGAGGCTGAGCGCCAGCTCCACGTTCTGCTCGATGAACACCAAGCTGATGCCCTGCTCGTCGCGAACTCGCTTCATGAGGGCGGTGATCTGCTCCACCATCATCGGCGCGAGGCCGAGAAAGGGCTCGTCCACCATGAGCAGCTTGGGGCGCGCCATCAGGCCGCGAGCGATCGCCACCATCTGCTGCTCGCCGCCGGAGAGCGAATTGGCGAGCTGGGTGCTGCGCGCCTTGAGGAGCGGGAACAGCGCCTCGACTCCCGCGCGCGTCTCATCGCGTTGCGCGCGGGCGCGCGGGTTGTGCGCGCCGAGCAGCACGTTGTCCTCGACCGTCATGAAAGGGAACAGCCGCCGCCGCTCGAGCACGTGCGAGATGCCTTCGCCCACCGTTTGGTGCGCGGGCAACCCGTCGATGCGCTTGCCCTCGAAAGTGACACTGCCGGCCACCGGCTTGTTGAGACCGGAGATCGTATTCATCAGCGTCGATTTGCCGGCGCCGTTCGGGCCCAGCAGCGCGACGATCTCGCCTTTGCGCACGCTCAAGGCCGCCTGCCAGAGCACCTGGAAGTCGCCGTAGGCGACATCGAGGTCCTTCACCTCGAGCTGGAACCCGTCCTGCGGACTCATCTCGTTGCTCATTGCACGTACGCCTGGCCCAGGTACGCCTCGACCACGCGGCGGTCCCGCGCGACCTCCTGCGGCGCGCCGTCGGCGATCACTTCGCCCAGATACAGGGCGACGATACGCTGAGCGACCGCGGTGATCACCCGCATGTTGTGCTCGATCACGAGGAGCGTGAGGCCGCGGCCATGCAGTTCCTTCACCAGCTGTACGAGACCCGGAATCGAGCGCTGGTCGACACCGCCGGTGACTTCGTCGAGCAGCACCACGCGGGGCTCGGTGGCGAGCGCGCGCGCGAGTTCGAGGCGCTTTCTCTGGCCGGTGGAGAGCGTGCGCGCAAAAGCATCGGCCTTCTCGCCGAGCCCGACGCGCGACAGCCACTCCCGCGCGACTTCGCGCGCGTGCTTCACGTCCTTGGTGCGCGTAAGGGCGCCGACCATGACGTTCTCGAGTACCGTCATGCCCTGGAACGGGCGCAGCTTCTGGAAAGTGCGGGCGATGCCGGCGCGGCACACGACATCCGGCGCGAGGCCGGTGATGCGCCTGCCGTCGAGCTTCACTTCCCCCGAATCCGGCTTGTAGAACCCGCTGATGCATTCGAACAACGTCGACTTGCCGGCGCCGTTCGGCCCGATGATGCCGACGAGCTCGCCCTCGCCCACCTCGATCGAGATGCCCTTGTTGGCGGTGACGCCGCCGAAGCTCTTGGTGATGCCGGAGACGGAAAGCAGGCTCATGGGGGATTCATGCGGGGATTCATGCGGGATTCGAGGTGCGGCGGCGCCATCTTTCGGAAACCCACCCGACCAGGCCGCGAGGGGCGAAGCGCACGATCAGGATGAGCGCGAGACCGTAGAGGATCAGGTACGTCCCGATGAACTGCGCACCGACGCCGCCGAACTGAGCGCGCAGCGAAGTCTCGAGCGTGGTGACCAACGCCGCGCCGAGGAAGGGCCCGAGCGCCGTACCCACGCCGCCGATCATCGACGCGAGCGCGAACTTGATCGAGATGTCCAGCGAGAACACGTAGGCCGGATCGACGAAACCGATGTACTGCGCCCACAAGCCGCCGCAGACCGCGGTGAAGGCGGCGCTGACCGCAATCGCGGCTACCTTGAGGTGCAGCGCGGGCACACCGAGCGAGCGTGCGGCATCTTCGTCCTCGCGCACCGCGGCGAGCTGGAACCCGCGCCGGGAGCGCTCCAGGTACACCTGCACCAGGTACACGAGGATGGCGAGCACGAGGACGATCCAGACCCACACGCTCTTGTCGGCGATGCCCAGCGTCCAGAAGCCGGGGCGGAACGGCACCGGGATCCCCTCGGAGCCCGCGGTGAATCCCTTGAGGCGGCTCGCGGCGATCAGCAGCACCTGCGAGAGCGCTATGGTCGCAATCACGAAGTACGGTCCTTTCAGCCGGTTGGAAAGGAACCCGATGATCACCCCGGTGATAGAAGCAAGGCCCGCTCCGATCAGGATGCCGGTCCACGGCGAGAGGCCCCACTTGGTCACCGCCATCGCGGCGGCGTAGGCACCCAGGCCGAAGAACGCGGAGTGCCCGAGCGAGATCTGGCCGGCGTAGCCGCCGGCGATGTTCCAGGCCGCCGCCGCCGCACCCCAGATGAGGATCAGCACCAGCGCGTCGAGGAAGAAAGCATCCTTGACAACGAAAGGTGCGAGGCCGGCCACGGCAAAGTACGCGATCGCCGGCAGGTACCGTTTCATGTACCGAGCGACTCCGCGCCGCGCTGGCCGAACAGGCCCGCGGGACGCACCACGAGCACGAAGATGAAAAGCACGAGGTACAGAACTTCCTTCCACGCTGTGCCTATGGTGTATGAGGCGATCACCTCGACCGCGGCAATGATGACGGCCGCGATCAGCGCCCCGGCCATGTTGCCAAGCCCCCCCAGCACCACCGCGATATAAGCGATCAGCACGAACTGCAGGCCGGCCGTCGGGTAGACCGGGTAGATCGGCGCGAGCAGCACGCCCGCCGCGCCCACGCACACGATGCCGACCGCCCAGGTCAGCGCGTAAACGCGTCCGGTATCGATCCCCATGAGCGAGGCGACCTGCGCGTCCTGGGCGGTGGCCCGCATGGTCTTGCCGGTATAAGACCAGCGCAGGAACGCGAACAGCGCCACCGTCGCGAGCACCGCGATCACGAACGCAACCGTTTGCGCGAGGTTGAACACCGCGCCGCCGAGGCGCAGCACTTTCGTGTAGTAGTCGGTGCGCAGGAACTGCGCATCAGCCGTAAACAGCACGAGGGCGAGGTTCTGCAGCAGGATCGACAGGCCCACCGTGGTGAACACCTGCGCGTTGTGCGAAGCGTGGATCACCGGGCGCATGACCACCCGGTAGCTCACCCAGCCGACCGCGAAAAACAACGGCAGCGAGACGAACAGCGTGAGGTAGGGGTCGAAGTGCAGCAGCGTGAACGCCCAGAACGCGGCGTACATCGCGAACATCAGGAACTCCCCGTGCGCGAAGTTGACCACGCGCATCACGCCGAAGATCAGCGTGAGGCCCACCGCGATCAGCGCGTACAGGCCCCCGAGCAGGATCGTTGAAACGACCAGCTGGGGAATGACTTCCAACTTAGGCCGGGCCGCGTCGCTTCGTGCGCAGGGTGGGGTTCGGGGGTTGCTATCGGCGCGGCGTTACTTGCGCTGGTCCCAGGGTCCAAGGGGAACCCACTTGGCGCGGTTGGTCGTGAAGTCCTCAGGCCAGACCGTGACAAGCGAACCGTTCTGCCACTGCAGCATGTAGTGCTGAACGCGGTCGGGGGAATTCTGGCCGTTCGGCTCGAACTTGACGCCCCAGCCGTTTACGGCCGAGCCCACCGGCAGGTCGAGTTTCATCGCGGCTGCATAGAACGGGTCGAGGCTGTCGGTCTTGGCTGCATCGAGCACCAGCTTGAGGATCCACAGCCCGCCGGCGGCGAGCTGGTGGCCGCTGGCAGGAACGTCGGAGCCGGTCTTGGCTTTCATCGCCTCGCGGAAGGCGCGCTCGATACGCTGGCCTTCGGGGCGGAACTTGTCGATCAGGATGCCCGGGCCGGGCTCGGCGAGCACGAACGGGCCGTTGGCGTCGTTGCCGAAGGCCTTGCCGAAGCCGAGGTTGCCGTAGCCCGTGGCGCCGGCGTGGATCACGGCCTTGACCTGGAAATTCTGCTCACGCGCCTGGCGCCAGAAGAGGATCGCATCCTGGTCGCGGGCGATGTGGTGCAGGATGTCCGGGTTCGCCGCCTTGAGCTTGAGGATGACCGGCGTGAGGTCGTTGGTGGTGAAGGTGTAGTACTCGGGGCCGACTTCCTGCATGCCGAACTCCTTCTTGGCGCGTTCGCGCGCAGCCTCGGTCACGCTCTGGCCGTAGGAAGAATCCTCGGCAAGGAAGGCGATCTTGAGTTCGCTGGGCTTCTTGCCCAGCTTGGCCGCGAGGTACTTGGCCGTGAACTCGATGTTGTACCAGCCGAATCCGGTGCCATCGATCTCGGTGCGGAAGGCGGTCTTGAGGCCGCGCTTGGAGAAGCGCGGATCGACGCAGGAGGTTTCCCAGTAGATGACGTTTTGGCGCGCGGCCGCTTCGCTCGCGGCGCCGCAAAGGATCGACGAGAAGGTGCCTGTGATGATCTTGACGCCCTCGCGGGTGGCGAGGCGGGCCGCTTCCGAGGCCGCTGCCGTCGGGTCCGTGGCGTCGCCCGTGACGAGCACGAGCTTCTTGCCCATCACGCCGCCGAATTTCGTGTTGATGAGGTCCCGCATCACCTCGTAGCCTTCGAGGTGGAGCTTGCCCTGCGTGGCGAGGTTGCCGGTCAGCGGCTCGAGGACCCCGAGCTTGTATTCGCCCTGCAGCGCCTGCGCGGCGGCGGGGCCGGCGGCGAACATCGAAGCGGCGGTTGAAATAACGACGGCTGCCCAATGCAGTTTTCTCATGGCTTTTCCCCTGGAAGTACTGCGAGTTCGCCGTATCAAGCCCGGATGGATGACGCGGCGCTATGCCAACGAGAATACCGGCTAATGCCACGCCGGGCAACAACACGCGGGCCTGTCAAAATACGGCCCGCAGCCCTTTCCCCAGACAACTCACCTCCACGAGCCATGATCCGCATCCCAGGCAACCGCTCCCTGCACTCCCCCGGCCCCACGCATGTGCCCGCCGAAGTGCTCAACGCAATGCATCGCCAGCCGCTGGACCACGGCGATCCGCGCCTTGGCGAGACGATCGACGCGATCGACGCCGGCCTCAAGCGCCTGCTGCACGCGAAGGACTGCGATGTCTTCCAGTTCGCTGCGAACGGGCACGGGGCATGGGAAGCGACGATCGTAAACCTGGTCGCGCCCGGCAAGGCCGTGCTGGTGCCGGGCACCGGGCATTTTTCCGAATCGTGGGCGGTGCAAACCGAAGGCTGCGGGCACAAAGCCATCCGCACCCCCTTCCGCGCGGGCTACCCCGCGGACCCGAACGATGTCGAGAAGGCGCTGCGCGCGGACTCCAAGCGCGAGATCGCGGCGGTGTTCGCCGTGCATACCGATACGGCCAGCAGCTCGACCAATGACCTCCACGCGATGCGCGCCGCAATCGACGCCTCAGGCCACCCGGCCCTGTTCGTCGTCGACGTGGTGGCCTCGCTGGCCGCCGCCCCATTCGCGATGGACGAGTTGCGCGTCAACGTGGCGGTGGGCGCGTCGCAAAAGGGACTCATGTCGCCGCCGGGACTGGGCTTCGTCGCGGTGGACAAGCAGGCGCGCGAGGTGGCCGCGGCCAACCCTTCACCGCGGTACTACTGGGACTGGAAAAGGCGGCAGGCCTCCTTCAGCTACAACAAGTTCTGCGGCACGCCGCCGCAGAACCTGCTCTTCGGTGTGGAGGCCGCGCTCGAGCTGCTGTTCCGCGAAGGCATCGACCAGGTGTTTGCGCGCCACGCATTGCTTTCACGCGCGGTGCACGCAGCGGTCGAATGCTGGAGCCGCGAAGGCGCGGTGCAGTTTTTTTGCCGCGTGCCGGAAGCGCGCTCGGTGTCGGTCACGACCATCGAAATGCACCCGCCGCACGACCCGGAAGCGATGCGCGCGGTCGCACGCGAGCGTTTCCAGGTGGCCGTCGCCGGAGCCCTCGGACCGCAAACCGGCAAGGCTTTCCGCATCGGGCACCTCGGCGACCTGAACCCGCCGATGATCCTCGGTGCGCTCGCGGGCGTCGAAGCGGCGATGCTGGTGCAGGCCATCCCTTTCGGGCGCGACGGGGTGCAGAAGGCGGTATCTTGCCTGGCCGAGGGCTAGGCGAGCTTCCGACCGGGTCTAACGCACGAGCTGGTTGATTTCGATGATCGGCATGAGGATCGCAAGCACGATCGCGAGCACGACGCCTCCCATCACCAGGATCATCAAAGGCTCAAGCAGGGTCAACAGCACCTCCAGGCGCCTTTCGAGCGCCTGGGTCTCGAGGCGCACCGAGCGCTCGAGCATTTCTTCGAGCTTGCCACTGACCTCGCCGCTTGCGATCAGGTGAACCATGAGCGGCGGAAAAACCCGCGCCGCGCCGAGCGAGCGTGCCAGGCCCTCGCCTTCGCGCACGCGCTCGATGGCTTTTTCCACGCCTTCCTGCATGATGCGGTTGGTCATTGCGCGCGAACCCGACCCGAGCGCGGAGAGAAGGGGCACCCCGCCGCCCATCAGGATGGCGAGAGTGCTTGCGAACCGCGTCGCGTTGATGCTGCGGACCACGGGCCCCACTGCAGGCGTATTTAGAAGGAGCGCATGCCAGCGACGCCTTGGCCCGTCCCTGCGCAGCGCAGCCCGCGCCAGGACGAAGCCACCGATCCCGCCGGCCGCGAGGTACGGCCAGGCCATGCGCAGGAAATCCGACAACGCGATCAATGCCCGCGTAAGGAACGGCAGGCCCTGGCGCGATTGCTGGAAGACCTGCACGATCTGCGGCACGACGTACATGAGCAAGCCCGTCACGATGCTGATTGCGACCAGCATCACCAGCACCGGGTACAGGAGCGCGAGGCTGGTTTTCTGGATCAGCGCCTGGCGTGCGTCGAGATAGTCGGCCAGGTGCTGAAGGACAACGGGCAATGCACCCGACTCCTCGCCGCCGTGGACCAGCGTCCGGTAGTAGTCGGGAAAGTTCTTTTCATACTGTCCCATGGCACCGGCCAGGGACAGGCCTGCGGTGACTTCCGCCTTGACCCCACCCAGCACTTCGCGCGCAATCGGCGAGGTCACCTCCTCGATCAGCGCGTTTAGCGACTGTTCCAGGGTCAGGCCGGAGGCTAGCAGCGTGGCCAGCTGGCTGGTCAGCAGGCTCAGCTCGCCCGGCGAAATGCTGCGCGCCCAGGGTTGCTTCGAACGCTCCCTCGCGCGGACGCGATCGATGGATGAGGGATGCAGGCCTTGCGCGCGCAATTGCGAGCGCGCCTGGCGCGGCGAGTCGGCCTCCACTACGCCAGACACGGTACGGCCGTCGTCGGTCACGGCCTCGTAGCGGAAGGCTTCCATGGCCTCGCGCTACTCCCTTGTTACGCGCACGACTTCCTCGAGGCTGATCACTCCCTGCGCGGCGAGCCGCAAGCCGTCGTCGCGCAAGGAACGCATTCCATGCGAAGTCCCATAGGCGCGCAGCGCCTGCTCGGATGCGCGATCGTGGATCAGGCGCCGCAGCTCGTCGTCTGCGATCAGCAATTCGTAAATGCCGGTGCGCCCCTTGTAGCCGGTGTGATTGCACGCAGCACAGCCTTGCGCGGCATAGAACGTCCCGCGCATGGGTGTGAAACCGAGGTTGCGCAGCTGATCGGGCTCGGGGGCAAAGGGCTTGCGGCATTCGGTGCACAGGCGCCGCACGAGGCGCTGCGCGCCCGCGCCGATCATGCTCGAGGCAAGGAGGAACGGCTCCACACCCATGTCGACAAGCCGCGTAACCGCGCTTACCGCATCGTTGGTATGCAACGTGGCGAAGACCAGATGACCGGTCAGGCTTGCCTGGACTGCGATCTGCGCGGTTTCGAGGTCGCGGATTTCGCCGATCATCACGACATCGGGATCCTGGCGCAGGATCGTGCGCAAGGCCCGCGCGAAACTCATTTCGATGCGAGTGTTGATCTGCGTCTGGCTGATGCCGTCGAGGTCGTACTCGATGGGATCTTCGACGGTCATGATGTTGAGCGCCTTGGGATCGAGCCTCGACAGCGCGGCATAGAGCGTCGTCGTCTTGCCGGAACCGGTCGGACCGGTCACGAGGATGATGCCGTGGGGTGAGCGGATCAACGCATCCATCTGGGCGAGCGTTGCGTCGTCCATGCCGAGGCGCGAGAGGTCGAGCCGGCCGGCCTGCTTGTCGAGCAGGCGCAGAACCACCCGCTCGCCATGCCCGGTGGGGATGGTCGACACCCGCACATCAATCGGCTTTCCGGCGACGCGCAGGGCGATTCTTCCATCCTGCGGCAGGCGCTTCTCGGCAATGTCGAGCTGCGCCATGATCTTTACCCGCGACACGATGGCGGCATGCAGCGCCCGCGCGGGCTCGATCAGGTCGCGCAGGGTGCCGTCGATGCGCAATCGCACGACCGAACGCGCCTCGAACGGTTCGATGTGGATGTCGGACGCGCCATCGCGCAGCGCCTGCGTGAACAGCGCGTTGATCAGCCGGATCAGCGGCGCGTCATGCTGGCTGTCGAGCAGGTCTTCGATGCGGGGAATTTCCTGCAGGAGGCGCGAAAGATCCATGTCCTGCGCCAGGTCGTCCGCGAGCGCCGCAGCCCCGCTGGCCGATGCGTTGTACATGGTTGCGACCAGCTCTTCGAATTCGGCGCTGTCGACGCGCCTGGCGCGCAATGGCACGCCCAGCACGCGCCGAAGCTCGGCGAGCCCCGCCGCCTGGATGGCGGCGTCGTGGCCCGAGCGCACCGCCACTTCCGCCGTCCCGTTGACGGACCCGGTGACGGCCACCCCGCTGGACTTCGCGAATGCATATGGAACCGGCGGTTTTCCCATCGGGCGGACTGCTATTGCGGCTTGAACGTCTGCGCGGGTGGCGCGCTTGGCGGCAGGACAGGCACGGGAACATCGGGCAGTGCGAAGCGAGGCGCGGGCGCCGACTTGTACTGTTCGCCGCGAATGTAGTCGTAGCGCTCACTCGTCAACCCGTCCGCGCCACGATCGTCGCGCACTACCGTCGGGCGCAGGAACACCATGAGGTTGGTCTTGGTGCGCGTGCGGGTGTTGTACTTGAACAATTCGCCGAGCAGGGGGATGTCGCCCAGCCCCGGCACTTTCGAAACGCCGTGGCTTACCGAATCCTGGATGAGGCCGCCGATGACGATGATCTGGCCGTCGTTCACCAGCACGGTGGATTCAACCGATCGCTTGTTGGTGATGACTCCGGCGAGGCCGGTCGCGTCGGCGATGCTGGAAACTTCCTGGAATATTTGCAGGCGCACCAGGCCGCCTTCGGAAATCTGCGGCCTGATCCTCAGGGTCAGCCCGACGTCCTTGCGTTCAATGGTCTGGAACGGCGTGGGCGTCGTCGCCGCGCCTGAGACCGCATACTGACCCGTGATGAACGGCACGTTCTGACCGATGATGATCCGTGCCTCCTCGTTGTCGAGCGTCAGCAGGGTCGGCGTGGACAGGATGTTGGCATTGTTGTCGGCTTCCAGCGCGCGCACCAGCAGGCCGATATTGAGGATCTGCGCGCCGCCGATGGTGACGGTACCTTTGGCCACACCTATGGCGAGCCCCTGACCGACCGACGCCGGATTCTGCGCAATGCCGATGACGTTCTGCCCGGCGCCGCCGAAATTGGTGCCGCCGAAGGGCGTTGAGCGTGCCCCACCGATGCCGCTCAAGTCCTGGAATTGCACGCCGAATTCTGCCGCCTTGGTCGCGGTCACCTCGGCAATCAGCGCCTCGACGAACACCTGCAGGCGACGCACGTCCAGCCGATCGAGCACTGCGCGCAGGTTGTTGTAGATCGCGTCCGGCGCGGTGATGATGATCGAGTTCGTCGCCGCGTCAGCCTGGATGATTCCGGGCGTTGCAATCGACTGTGCCCCGGCCGGCCGCTGCAGCGGTGCGCCCGGGGCACCGGGAGGCGCCCCTGGTACCGGCGGAAGCGAACCGGGCGCCGCCCGCTGGAGCGAGGTATCGCCTGCATAGATGGCACGCAGGGTTTCCGCAACCTTCACCGCTTCCGCGTTCTTGAGGTAGACCACGTGAATGTTGCCGGCGGTGCTCGTGGGCGAATCGAGCATTGCCACAAGCTGCCTGATCCGGGCAAGGCGCGAAGGATCGCTTACGCGCGCGAGAATGCTGTTGGAGCGCGCATCGGCCACCACCGTGGTGCGAGCGCCGGTGTCGGGCGTGCCCGGCGGGCCGGACACCGGTTCGGCGACCAACCGCGAAATTGTCTGCGCCACATCGAACGCTGATGCGTACTGGAGGACGATCATGACCGGATCGGTCCCCGAGGGCTGGTCGATTGCGCGAATGATGCGCTCGATGCGCTCGAGGTTGCTGGCGTAATCGGTAATGACGAGCGTGTTGGCGTTCGGCGTGGTGATGGTGTTGTTCGGAGAGATCAATGGGCGCAGCGTCGCCATCACCTGGGTCGACGATTCGTAGGTCAGGTCGAACACCCGGGTTTGCAGCTGGTCCCCCCTGACTCGTGGTGAATCCCGCACCCCCGCACCTGCCGCACCATGGAGCTTTGCATCCGCCTCGGGCAGGATCTTCACCATCCCACGGCCTTCGATCGCGGCGAATCCCTGCAGCCGCAGAGCCGAGAGGAACACGTCGTACACCATGGATTTCGACATCGGCTTGGCCGAAATGATGTTCATGGTGCCCTTGACGCGCGGGTCGAGCAGGAAGTTCTTGCCGGTGATCTCGCCCACGGCCTTGACCACGCCTTCGATATCGGCATTTACGAAATTGAGCGTGACCAGGTCGGATTCGGCGACCCGCTCCGCCTTCGGCTTGAGCCGCGGCTTCTTTGCCTTGGTCTGCGACAATGCCTGTTGGCCGAATGCGACCAGCACGATTGCAATCAGTGCACTGCCAAGCCAGCCGCGCTTGAGGTTCATCTTCTGGAAACGCTGCTTGAAGCGGAGTGTGATCATTTGCGCCCCGCAGGCACGATGGGCGGCGGCTTCTTGCGTTCGTTCAACGCCAGGTCTTCGCTCGTACCGGTGCGCTGAAGGGTCACGCGATCGGGATACACCTTTTCAAGGCGTACCCCCGGCGCAATGTCATCGCCTGTACGCACGGTGATGATTTTCTTGGCGTCGACCTGCACCAGCGCATAACCCGGCTCGCGTCCGCTCGCGGCAACCACCCCGATCAGTTTTATCGCCAGTGCAGAAGGTGTCGAGGCCATCGCGCTGAGTTGCGCGGTTCCGAAGAGGGCGCCCGCGCCTGACAAACGAATGGCCGGCTCGCTCAGAGGCTCGGCGCGCGGCGAGGCGCGCGGTCCGAGCCATGCCCAGCTCCAGTACGCCAGCACCACGCCCATCAAAATGAGCGCGGCGAGGGTCGCGAAGAACGCGATAGCCGTTTGTAGATTATTCGATTGGGCAATCGGCATTGCGCCCATTTTGCCTGATCTGCGCTCGTCTTACATGCATTATCATCGTTGTGTGAGCCTCGGTCCGCGCCATCGCCATTCGCCTGATTTGGAAACCGGCAGGGTTTCCGGAAAAGTATTACGCCGCCTGGCGGCCCTAGCCTCGTTTTCGATCCTCACCGTGGCCGCGAGCAAGCCGGTCCGCGGCGAAGAAAGTTACCCGCAGGTCTGGGTGAATCCTGGTTTCTATTCCCAGCATTTCCGATCCGGTGGGCAATTCCGCAGCGACAACTGGGGCATGGGCGCCGAAGTGGCGTTCTCCCCGGACCATGCGTTGCTCGGCGGGTCCTTTATCAACAGCGACAGCAAGCGCAGCCAGTACGGGGCGTACTGGTGGAGGCCCCTGCACTGGAGGCTCGCTGGTACGGCCGTGCATGCTGGTGTGGTTGCTGCAGCCCTCGACGGCTACCCCAACTACCGCAATGGCGGCTGGTTCGTTGCGCCGCTGCCTTCCGTCGCGATCGAGGGTGAACGCATAGGCGCTAACCTGATGATCGTGCCGACGATCAAGAATCGCGTCCAGGGTGCGATCGCGATCCAGCTGAAACTCCGGATCTGGTAGCTCCGCAAGGCGCGTGCCTGGCCTCGAGGGGAGCACTCGAAGCGCGGCGGGTCCCGTCGGGCCGATGGGCCGGTCGATCTGCAGCTCGAAGTTTCCCGGCTCGCGCTCGATCGCAATGAGACGCAGGAAGGGCACGAGTTGCGACTGCATTTGCGGCTCGACGCGTGCGTTTATCTTGAACACGAATGGACGGTTGTCGCGGCTGGACCCCTTGCCTGTGAGCTGCAGCGGCCCTTTGAGGGTGCGCAGAGACGCGTCCCATCCGGCGGAAACGCTTTCGAGGCGGAATTCGTAGTCGCCCAGGGGCGAGACCGGTGCCAGGGCGACCCCGGCCGACTGCCAGGTCACCACCGCCTGTCCGGCCGGATTTCTGCCGGCTACCGTAAGCCTGGCCGCCTGGACGTGAAGTTCTCCGCTTGGGCCGATCAAGGCCATGCGAGGCAGGACCAAGCCGAGAACCGATGCAGGTACGAAAAAATCCGCGTCCTCGATCTCAACTCCCCCCGGAAAGAACCCGAGGGAAAGTCTCTTCGTTGCTCCAGCGAGCCTGACCTGGAACCCGAGGCGCCCGCGCAACAGGAGCTGCGGTTCAAAGTGCCACGCCAGATCCGTCCCGATGCCCTTCGTACCCAAGGCATCGCGCGCCTCGAGTCGTCCCTTGCCGGCCCACAGGGTCCCGTCCGCTTCGGCGAGGCGGAGCGTGCCCGCGGCCGATCGAACCAGGATCGCGTCGAGGACTGTAGCTGGCGCAAAGGCGACCAGGCAGCCCATGTATGCGCAAAAGAGGACCCCGCAGAAGACAATGGCCGTGACGGGCACCCGCCGGCCCACCGCCTATGGCCTGGGTCGGGCGAACGTCGCCGTCACGCTGACCATTCCCGGTGTGGCCAGCGCCTCGACCCGCGTGGTATCGAGCCGCACTTGCTGGGCCTGCAATGCTTCTACCCAGGCCAGCCAGTCGACGAACGGCACTGCGCCGAAGGTGACCCTGACCTGGCCGGCATCCAGCGGCTCGATGCTCCGTAACGACCCTCCAAAGCCGGCCGCGTCGACCCGCAATTGCATGAGCGCGCGCAGGTCCGGTACAGGCGCGGGTTGTATCGCCGCCGGAAGTGCTCGAAGACGGACGATCTCGTCGGCGCTTCGATTCAACAGGACTGCCTCCGCACGCAGCCGGGAAACTGACTTCTCGAGTTGTATTCGCGCGAGGGAAGCGGATTGTACGAATCCGACATACAGGAGTACCGCCAGGAAAGCAGCGAGCACAGCGATAACCAGCCGTTCGCGCGGCGCGCGCGCTTGCCACAAGTCCCGCAAGGCCTCGCTCATGGGGCTCTCAGCGTGAGCGTGGTGGTTCGCCTGCCGGGTCCGGCAGAGGCGGTGGCGGCAACCACGAATCCAGACTGGGCGAACTGCGCCGAGATTCGCCCGAATAGGGCTGGATCGTTGGGAGCGAAGTCCAGTGTCATCCGTCCGCTCTCGTAGGAAATTGCGCGCAATGCGCCGGCTGGCAGGGTTTTGAGCCCCGGCGCTGCCTTCGAGAGCATCACGGCGAAATCACCCTCGTCGGGTCTGTTGGCTGCACGGCGCACCTCCGCCAGCTTGCGTCGAATCTGGAGCGCCGGGTCGGCCACAGCAAGCGCATCCGGGAACAGGTCGCGGAACCGCGTCTCCATCTGCCCGCGCAAGGCTTTTTGCTCGGCAGCCAATCGAGCCCAGTCGACCGCCAGGGCGGTGGCATGGATCGCAAGCGCGATGCCCGCGATCCAAGCGGCCGGCCGCAGCCGCGCGAGAGATTGCCCATCCACACGCCATTTACGTTGCTGCGCGGCAATTTCGACGCCGGCAGCGGGGAGCGCATTTAGCCGATCCCAGCGCTTGGCAGGCTTGATGCTCACGCCAAGCGCGCGACGCCATGCTTCGAGATCCGGAAGCGTGTCGGGGGCGGTCGGGCACAGGTCGATTTCAGCCGGCGCTGCGTTGCGCGCCCGGGCAGCTTCGACCATCAGCACGAGAGACAGGGGAGGCGAGCGACGGTCGCCGCAATCGGTCGCAGCACCTTCGAACTCGCCCGTGCGCACGAAGCCCTCTCGCCCATTCCATACGCAACTCCATTTGTGCGCTTGCCACGGCAGCAGGAGGGACTCGCAGGTCATGCCATAGGCGTGGATCCTTGCGGCTCCCAATGCCTCCCGCCAGGTGCCGAGCTGCCTGCGATCCATAACCGCGACGACTTCTGCGTCCCCGGTCGACCCGAGCCAGGTCACTTCGTTGGCGTCTGGCTCCGAGGCCGTGTATTCCTCCACGGCGTACGCGAGCAGCGTCCCCGAGCGTCGATTGGCCGCGGGTGGCAGTCTTGCCGGGGTGAGCAGCACGAATGCCGCGGGAAGAACCAGCTGGACGCGTTCGGCGCGCTTCAGCAACGCCGGGGGAAGCTGGGAAAGCGGACCTTCGCCGTTCGAGGATCCGGCGCCTTCGTCGACCAAGGCCCACTGCCACTGGTTCGGCAAATCGGCCTGCGGCGCAAAAATGCGCAGCAACCTCATAGGATCTTGCGCCAGACCACTGCTGGCCACCGGCCCGGCTCGCGACGCGCGAGCAACGCATTGCCGCGCACCTGCGCGCCGCCGCTGCTCACTCGCATGGTCGCAATTAGGTACTCGCTGGTGACTCGAATATCCTGCAGGCTGATCGTGACGTCCTTCGGCAGTTGTGCGAGGAATTCCGCATTGGTCCGAAAGTAAGCGGTGGCACGCCTGCCGACCAGTACGCGGGCCGCGCCGAGATCGAGGCCTTCCACTACGGCGGCCAACACTTCGGGCGGGGCCGTGTTGACGTTTATCGCGGTCGAAGCCGGCAAAGCGGCGACATAGGGTGCAAGGCGCGCGCGCGTCCTTGCGTCGAATCCGCGCACCAGGGACAACTCGTCGAGGTCGATCAATGGCCGGTTTGCGGCGCGGTATGGGGGATCGAGCGCGAGGTAATAGGGGTCCTCCGCGCCATGTCCGGGCTGCGGTTTGTCGTCTTCGTCGACCCAGTCTGCGAGTGCATCGGCGAGCGAGGCCGGCAGGCCGAGCAGTACGAGCAGGCGTTGGAAGCGCGCGAGCTGGACTGGATGCAGGTTACCGCCGCTCACCACGTTGTTCAGGTTGAACAGGCCTTGCTGGTCCTCGATATGGCCCTCCAGCTCGCCGTTATCGAGCGGCATGGGCGGCAGCCGCACCGCCCAGGGCTCGCCAAGATGATCCACGCTGTTGGCGCGCTGGTCATCGCCGAGCACGGCGCGGGCCCAATCGCTCCCGGCCTGCAGCAGTTCGAGCGCCTGGGCATGCTGCGCGGCGAGTTCCGCCCTGCGCGACCATGCATTGTGCGAAACGAGGATCGCGGTGGCGACAACGGCGGCAAGCGAGACGACCCCCATGGCCATCACGACCGCGACTCCCCGCTGGGCGTACTTCATGACCTGAGCGAGAACACGCGCACCACCTCCTCGCCGGAAGCCAGTACGATGCGCAAGCGCACCGCAAGCGGAATGGTCGGGTCGCCGGGCGTCGTCGGCCAGATGTTTGTCCACGCATGGCGCGGATCCAGGTACTGCAGCTCGAATTCCTTCACGTCGTTCAGAACCTGGTAGCGCACCGGCGAGACCGAGGGCGCCAGGTCCAGGCCTGGCCATAGCCACAGTTCGACTTGTTGCCTGTCATTCAGGCGATAGCCCAGCCGCCGTGCCATGTCCACCGCCTCGTTCGAGCTGAACCGGCTGAATTCGAGCAGCAGGTCATCGCCTGTGGGCGGGCGGCCGAGCCATGCTGCGGCGGTGCCCGATCCCGTGCGGACCGGCCGCGGCGCCGCAAGCCGGACATCCCTTGCGAAGCGAGCGAAGAACAACTCCATGCGCCGCCATTTTTCGGATTCCGCCTTTACGTGCTCGCGCGTATCGATCACCGTGCTGAGTCCGCGGAAGGACATCAGCCCAAGGATCGAAAGGATCAGTAGCGCGACGAGGAGCTCGATGAGCGTGAATCCGCGCGCGCGCCGGACGTGCGACGGGCTCATCAGCTTCCTCCTGGCGGATTCACCACGAACCCCACGAGATGGGCGAGGGTGCGACCCTCGGCAGGAGTGTCAAAGACGAAGACTTCCACCCGGCGGAAGGCGGGATTCGGCGTGAGGATGACCTCTTCGCGCCAGGCGAACTCGATGCCGCCCTGGCGCTGGGTCCCGCTCTGCTTGCCGGTGGGCATCCACTGGCCGCGCGCCCGATGCTCGGCTAGGCGATTCTCCGCGACCCACAAGGCAAACAACCTTGCCCGCAGATCGACGGTGGTGTTGGTTGCCTGACCCGCCACCCTGAGTGCTGCAAGCAGCGCGACTGCGACGATTGCGAGCGCAACCAGGACTTCGACCAGCGTGAAACCCGCGTGGCTATCGCGGCGTCGTCTCGGCATTGGGGACTCCTTTGCCCATCGACACCCGCATTTCCCCGACGGGCGAGGCAGCGACAACTGAGTGCTCGGCTCTGAGTGAAAGTTCGATGCTGAATGCGAGCATCGAGCCGCCCGCCGGAAATTCCAGACGCTTGGAATCTTTTGCGCGCGTCGATTCGACACGCAATTCGGAAATGGCCGCTCCGGGCAGAAGCTTGCGCGCGCGCAGCACGTCGTTGTCACGAATCTCGGACCACTCGCCCTCAGGCATGAGGCGCAGGAACCGGTAGCCGTAATCGTCTGCAGCCCAGGCAATGGACTTCCCCGATATACGCGCCTCGTCGGCGGCGACGTCGAGGACCTGCGCAAGGCGCTCGGCCTCGTTGCGAAGCGCAGCCTTGTCGTCCTGTGCGAGGTTTACGGCAACGAGGCCAAGTAAGACACCCATGACCATGAGAACCACCAGCACTTCGACAAGAGTGAATCCACGGGTTTGTCGCGCTCCGCTCACCGACGCGATCCCTTCACTACTGGGTCCATGAGCCAATGTCGGCGTCGTGGGCATCGCCGCCCGGGGCGCCATCCGCTCCGAAGCTGTAGATGTCGATCTCGGCATGAACGCCCGGGTTGAGGTACTGGTAGGGATTGCCCCAGGGATCCCTCGGCAGCCTTTCGAGATATCCACCCGCTTTCCAGTTCGCCGGCACAGGGCTGGTCGCAGGTCTCGATACCAATGCCTGCAGGCCCTGCTCCGTGGTGGGATAGCGCTGGTTGTCGAGCCGGTAGAGTTTGAGCGCCTGCACCAACGTAGCAATGTCCTGCTTGGCGGCGATGATCCTCGCCTCATCCGGGCGGCTGATGATTTTCGGCACGACAAGGGCCGCGAGAATGCCCAGGATCACGACGACCACCATCACCTCGAGCAACGTGAAGCCGCGTTGCGTGCGATGCGCTTTCAGGTCATGCACTAGTGTCGTGCTGCATTCTGTTTGGAACTTAAGCGGCTGTTCGCGCGAATGACCTTCTGCAGGATGTCACGAGCGCTCTTGGTCCAGATGAATGGCTTGGGGTTCGTGTTGTGGTGCGCGATGTACTCATCAATGGCGACCACCAGTTCCGGGACGCTGGTGAACACGCCACGGCGCAGGCGGTTCTCGGAGATGTCGCGGAAGAACCGTTCGACCATGTTCAGCCACGACGCCGAGGTAGGCGTGAAATGCATGTTGAAGCGCGGATGCTTGAGCAGCCAGTCCTGGACATTGGGGTGTTTATGCGTGGCGTAGTTGTCGGCGATCAGATGCAGCGTCTTGTCCTTGGGCGTCTCGCGGTCGATCTGGCGCAGGAACTTCAACCACTCGGTATGCCGGTGGCGTCGCTGGCACTGCGCGATGACCTGACCATCGAGCACGTTGAGTGCGGCAAACAGCGTGGTCGTGCCGTTGCGCTTGTCCCCCAAGGGGACTTCCTTCGGGGCGTAGTCGTGCGTCATGGTGGCCGCGCGCCCCTTCTTCAGTGGCAATCCGGGCTGCGTGCGGTCGAGCGCCTGAACCTGGCTTTTCTCGTCGCAGCACAGCACCAGCGCATGCTCGGGGGGCGACATGTACAGGCCCACGATGTCTTCGAGCTTCTCGACGAATTTCGGGTCTCGCGAGACTTTGAAGCTGCGCACGATGTGGGGCTTCAGGCCGTTGGCACGCCAGTGCCGCGAAACGCTGGCGGCGCTCACGCCCATCTGGGCGGCCATCGTGCGCGTGCTCCAGTGCGTGGCAGTTTTAGGATTGCTTTGCGTGGTCAACTCCACCAGCCGCGCGACGTTCACTTTCACCGGCGGCGCGCCACGCGGCAAGTCGCGCTCGATACCCGCAAGCCCAGATTGCGCGTAGCGCTCGCGCCAGCGTGCGACCTGTACTCGGCCCACTCCCACCTGCGCGGCGATGTCCTTGTTGCGCAGACCATCGACCGCCAGCAGCACGATACGCGCACGCAGCGCCAGCCTCACGCTGGTGAGCTTGGAGCGAACCAGGCGCTTCAACTCGGATCGCTCATCGTCGGACAATACAATCTCGGGGGCAACTCGCACTTTTGTTCTCCACGCTGCTCGGCAGTAGAACATTGGACAGGCGAGGACATTATAAGTTCCTACAAGAGTGCAACACTACACTAGGTCCTCGCCAAGTGGCTTGCGCGTCGAAAGACGACCCCGTGCGGGTTCAATCAAGCGGCAGTCATTGTATCAGCGGGTGCACGATTTCTTTTCTTCGCGGTGCACGACATTGCATCAAGAAAAACGGGCATCGTTCGACGCCCGTTCGAGGAAACACCCGGTTGCGAAACTCAGTTGTTCACGGCAAAGGTCGCGGTCGTCACGACGCCGGCAACCGCGGAGCTGCCAACCGCGCCGCCAGGCGTCGTAACAGTGATGGTCAGCACGCCGCCGTTGGTCGCGTCGGTACAGGGAGGGCCAGCAGTAGAGTCATCCTTGATGCTCAATGTATGGGTGGCCGCCCCCGCTACCGGAGTAATGTTGGTATTCGACTGGATAAAGCTGGTGGGCCCCACAAGCGTGCCGTTGCCGACCAGCGAGGCAGCGACGGTGGTTCCCACCGGCATCGGATTGCCGACCGCGTCCACGATCCTCATGTTCACGGTATTTGTGCGGCCTTGACCGGCTAAGCAGCTCCCGGTGCTGATTGTCCCTACAGGGAAGATCTGGCTGATCACTGCCGTGGAACCGGAAAAGACGATCACGAGCGAACCGCGCACGTGAATCGATTTCGTGGCGCTGCAGGTGCCAGCGGAACTTCCAGCCGGAGGAGCAGTCACGTTGTTGCAAAGCACGCCATTGAAGGAGCCGTCCGCCGCGTCATAGGTATTGTTGCCATTGAAATCGATGAAGGTCTCGCTGGCATCGCGAACGCCGTTCTCGTTGTCATCCCGGAACGCCTCGGGCATGTCCGTTGAAGCGCCATTGGTATCCAACAATTCATTGGGCGACTTGTCGGCTACGCCATTGCCGTTCAGGTCTATAAAACTCTCCTCCCCGACCGCGTAGGCGAGCACCGTCACCCTGCCGTTGGTCGGGCGCGGCGCCTGGCCGGTCATCGTCGCGCTGCACGCGCCCACAGCGGTCTGGCACGAGGCCAGGATCGAGCCCCCTTCGGTGGTGAAGTTGACGACCGTGCCATCGGGCACAGGGTTGCGGAAATGATCGGCCAACCGCGCGGTCAGCACGGTGGTAAGCCCGTCAACCTCCCTGAACTCCGGGTTGAGCTTGGTCGCGCTCAGCGAGAAGCTGTCCTGCGCCGGAATGCCGGTGGTCACCGTCAAAGCGTTCGACTGGGTGGTGAGTGTGGCCCCCCCTGCGGTCGTCTGGCTGGCCGTCACTCGGACCGGGGTACTGACCGTGCCCGAATTGACGTTGGTTACAACCAATCCGGCTGCATCGGAGGTCGCCGTCGCGGGGGTCGGAGTAAGCGTAATGCCGCCCACCGTGGTGCTGAGGCCAAACGTGACGACCTGCCCGCTGAGCGGGTTGCCGCCGGTATCCACGACCTTGAAAGAGACCTGCGACACCTCGATGCCTCCTGTCCCCTTCAGTGAAATGCTGGCGGGCGTGGCGGCAACGAACTGGATCGACCCGACTGTCGGGGCGATGACCACCAGTGGGGTCGAAGCGGACGTCACGCCGGCCGCAGTCGCAGTAATCGAATCGGTTCCGGCGCATCCGACGTCACGAAACGATCCGGTCGCTACGCCCGCGACGGTGGCCACGTTCGCGCTGAGCACCGCCTTGCCGGTGCTGCCGCAGCTCGACGTGAAGGTGACATTCTGCGCTGCGGTTACCGGGACGCCGCCGCTCGACACTGTGACGGAGACGCTGGTGGTCCCAAACGCCGACAGCGGGTTTACGCCCACGACGGGCGAGCTGATGGTGACCGCCGACGCGCCGACCGCGAATCCGAGCGAACCCGTAACCGCCGCCGGGGGAGTGCCGGCTTGCGAAGTGCCAGTGATCGTGGTCGCGCCCGAGGTCAGCCCGACCGCGCTCAGGGTGGTCGTAGCGACCCCGGATGCGTCGGTCAACGCGGCGGAGGGGGCTACGGTCGCCAGGGTTGTATCAGTAACGACGAAAGTGACTACGGCGTTCGGGACTACCGCGCCGGCCGCATTCCTCAATGTAGCCTTGACGGTCGCCGGCGTGCCACTGGTTAAAGAGGTGACGGCTGTGCCTGCAGAGCTCGTCAACGCGATCGTAAGCGAAGCGGCTGCCGTCGTTGTAGTCGAGGTGCTGGATGTAGTCGACGTGGTGCCCGCGACGGTGCCCGCGGTATCACTCGAGCCGCCCCCTCCACAGCCACCCAAGACCCCCAACAGGGCCGCCAGGTAAAACGACGCAGCGAACCTTGAAACCAAGGATCGCAAGAAACTGTAGGTTGAAATATTGCGCACGCAGGCCTCCCCAGGTCACATTAGTGCGGCCGGTGCGAAGCCATGGCCGCGTCACTAAAATACTACATAAATAATATACACACAATAAGTTATGCGGGATATTTAATGTAAATAAGCGGTAATTTTCGAGGTTTCGGGCGGCACGCGAAAGCGTGTCCCGCCCCACGCAACCGGGCGGCGCGGCTCGCCTTGTCCGGGCTCAGTCGGGCCTGATTCAGATCCTCGGTACAGCTTCCTTCCACTTGCCTACTTCGGACTGGGTAAAGCGCCCGAACTGCTCGGGAGTGTCGCTCACCGGCTGGATGCTGCGGCCTTCGAGGGAAGCGCGCAGCGGTGCGCACTGCGGCGGCCACTGCGGCATACAGCCGCTCGACGATTGCCCTCGGCGTCTTGGCCGGCGCGAGCAGTCCGACCCAGGCGCCGCCAATGACGCCACCATAGCCCTATTCGGCCATGGCGGGGGTGGTGTTCGCGTTCGGCAGGCGCCGGCGCCGGCTCGGTTCTCTACCAGGATCGGCTGCCCTAGCACCTTGGAAAGCGGTTCGACGAGCATGCGCGCGCCGATATCGGCCACCGCCGGGCGGATAGGCCACCATGAGCTTGATGGGCTTGGACGGCCACGCCTGCGCGAAAGCCGTGCCCGAGACCGTCGCCGAGCAGCCCGCGGCGAGAACAAAAGTGAGCAGAGGCTTCATCGTTGTATGAGTCGACGCGCGCGCCGGAGCGGCGCACAAGCTCCGCCCAGTGGTCCTTGTCGCGCACGACGAAGGTTTCCATTTCTTCATGCCCTTTCGAAGCAACTTCCAGGCCGAGCGTGAGCGCGCGCTGGCGGGCCTCCTCGGTGCCGAGCGCTTTGGCCACGTCGTTCGAGATGCGCCTGACCATGTCCGGGCGCATGCCGACCGGACCCATCATGCCGACCCAGGGCATCACGTCGAAGCCCTTGAGGCCTTCTTCCGCGAGCGTGGGCACGTCGGGCAATTGCGAGAAGCGCCGTCCGCCCGCGGCCGCGAGGATATGCAGCCGCCCGGCCTGCGACTGCGGAATCGCCGTCACCGGCACCATGAACATCGTCTGCAGTTGGCCGGAGATGAGGTCGGTCTGCGCCTGCGACACCGCCTTGTACGGCACGTGCACGAGGTTCATGCCGGTGCCGAGGCGCACGAGCTCCATGGGAGGAGCTGCCGCTGCCGGGCGATCCATAGGACAGGCCCGAGGGCCGGCTCTTCGCGTACGCAATCAGGTCCTTGAGGCTGCGCACCGGCAGCGCGCTGTTGGCCACCAGCAGGATCGGCGCATTGGCGAGGTTGGCGATCCAGGTGAAATCCTTGATCGCATCGAATGGCATGCTCTTGTACAGGCTCGGGTTCACGATGTGGTTGTTGGCCAGGATCATGAGCGTGTAGCCATCCGGGGCGGCTTTGGCGACGATCGCAGCGCCGGTCATGCCGTTGGCGCCGGGCGCATTCTCGACCACCACCTGCTGCTTCCATAGGTCCGCGAGGCGCGAGGCCGTGTAGCGCGCGAGCGCATCGCTCGAGCTGCCGGTCGAGAGCGGCACCACCACGCGTACGGGCTTTTCCGGCCAGGCCTGCGCGAGCGCGCCACCTGAGAATGCGAGGCTGATGAGGCACACGGCGAGTCTGCGAAACATGGCGGTTCCTTGTCGGCGGAGCGGGGTGGCCATGAAGTTATCATGCGCGAATGACCACGCCAGCCTTGGAACTGCACCGCGAAACGATCGTCATCGACGGCACCTGCCCGCTGCTGCGCAGGAAGGAATTCGTCGACTGGTACATCGAAGGCGGCGTCACCGCCTGCGCACCCACGGTGGGCAGTACCGCCTCGGCAGAGGAGACGCTGCGCAACCTGGGCAGCTGGCACCGGCTGATCCGCTCGCGCAAGGACCTCTTGCTAATCGAGCGCGCCGAGCAGATTCCGGCAGCGAAGAAGGAAGGCCGGCTCGGGCTGGTGTTCCACTTCCAGGGCGCCGACCCGATCGAGGGCGATCTCGACCTCGTGGAGGCGTATCACGCGCTCGGCGTGCGCATGGTGCAGCTCGCCTACAACATCCGCAACCGGGTGGGCGACGGCTGCGAGGAAGCGGGCAACGCGGGACTGTCGCGCTTCGGGCGCGATCTGGTCGGCAGGCTCAACGAGACGCGCATCATTGTCGACGGCTCGCATACGGGGGAGCGCACGACGCTCGAAGCGATCGAGGCCTCCACTCGGCCGTTCGTGTTTTCGCACGCCAACGTCAAGGCGGTGCACGACTGCCCGCGCAACATCAGCGATGCGCAGATCAAGGCCGCGGCGGCCACCGGCGGGTTGATCGGCATCAACGGCTTTCCCGCCTTCCTCGGCAAGTCGCCGACGCCCACGATCGACGATTTCCTGCGCCATCTCGACCATGTGGTAAAGGTCGCGGGCATCGACCACGTGGCCCTTGGCATCGACTACTACGAAGGCATGCACCCGGTGGCCGACGAGAACGAGGCGAAGAAGATGTACCAGCAGCAGCTCGCGGTGCGCCGCTGGAGCGCGGAGGTGTATCCCCCGCCGCCGCATCGCTATCCGGCCGGCATGAGTACGCCGAAAGAGCTGCCGAACCTGACAGCGCAGCTCCTGGCGCACGGGTATTCCGCGGACGAAACGCGCAAGATCCTCGGGCTGAACTGGCTGCGCGTGATGCGCGCAGTGTGGGGCGGGTAGCCTGCCGAAATGACCGACACGGTGGATTTCCTCGTCATCGGCGCCGGCATCGCGGGCGCTTCGATCGGCTACTTCCTCGCGCCGCATGGGCGAGTGCTGTTGCTGGAGCGCGAATCGCAGCCGGGGTATCACACGACCGGTAGATCGGCAGCGCTGTTCATCGAAAACTACGGCACGCCCCAGGTGCGGGCGCTCACCTGCGCGAGCCGCGGGTTTTTCGAGCAGCCGCCGCAGGAGTTCACGGATCATCCGCTGCTGACGCCGCGCGGCGCCATGTTCGTCGGCGGCGAGGGTCAGCGGGCCGAGCTCGACGAAGTCTATGAAACCGGCCGCAAGCTCTCGCCGCTCGTGCGCCGGCTGGATGCGGCAGAAGCGCATGCGCGCGTGCCGGTCCTTGCGCCCGGCATGCGCGCGGTGCTCGAGGAAACGCCCACGGACATGGACGTCCACGCGATCCACCAGGGTTACCTGCGCGGCCTGAGGGCGCGCGGTGGACGAGTCACCTGCGCCGCGGAAGTCACCCGCTGCGAAAAGATCGGCGCAGACTGGGAAGTCGAAGCCGGAGGCACGCGCTATCGCGCCCCCGTGCTGATCAACGCAGCAGGCGCGTGGTGCGATGCCATCGGCAAACTGGCCGGCGCCAAGCCGATCGGATTGCAGCCAAAGCGCCGCTCGGCCTTCATCTTCGCGCCGCCGGAAGGCATGGCGATCGAGCGCTGGCCGATGGTGATCGGCGCGGGCGAAGCGTTCTATTTCAAGCCGGATGCGGGGATGCTGCTGGGCTCGCCAGCCAACGAGGACCCGGTCGATCCGCAGGACGTGCAGCCCGAGGAATACGACATTGCGCTGGGCATCGAGCGCATCGAGGCGGCGACCACGATGCGCATTCGGCGGCCTGCGCGTACGTGGGCGGGACTGCGCTCGTTTGTCGCCGATGGGGATCTCGTAGGCGGCTACGACCCGCGCATCGAAGGGTTCTTCTGGCTGGCGGCGCAGGGCGGCTACGGGATCCAGACATCGCCCGCGATGGGGGAGGCTTGCGCAGCGCTCGTGCGTGGCAGGCCGGTGCCCCCGCAGATCGAGGAGTTCGGGCTTACGGCTCAGATGCTTTCGCCACAGCGGTCAGAAATAAGGAAGAATGACTGAGGGAATATTTCCATATTTGGCACACTACATGCCATGAGACCCGCTCCTGCATTGAGTTTACAGATTATAAAGTTTAGGATTTTGCGAGAGCCATGTTATCATCAGAGCATACCGTTCTGTCGGAGATATGCGCCGTGGACACCGCCAAACTCTTCATGACCGGACGCAATCAAGCCGTCCGGCTGCCAAGGAAGTATCGCTTTGAGGGTGAGGAAGTACTGATCAAGCGCATTGGCCACGCGGTCGTGCTGATTCCGCGAAACTGCGCGTGGGACATGCTGATAGAAAGCCTGAGCTTGTTCGAACCCGGATTCAAGATTGAGCGCGAGCAGCCCGGCAAGTAGCAGGGGCGTCGTTACTCTGTAATAGAGGGATCGAGTCCGGGTGTTGTTGTTCTGTCGACCCACTCTCACTCGAACAATTCGCTGCCGCTCCTGAGCCGCTTCGATTTCTTGTCACGTTCGAGCACAGGCCGGCTCCCCGAACCGGGCGAAACTGGGCACTGGTTGATAACGGTATTTCTTGAGCCTCCAAAACCTTAACGTGTTGGTCAACGGCGCCGATAGGCGACCGTTGCACCTATAGTTATGCGTGTCGGGTGACTACAGCAATTCACGAAACTGCTCCA
>Ga0163152_10001696_pt1 | contig 33974 bp, 23 predicted proteins | sample OliLakLV19MP8IB2_FD_148635 | JGI IMG/M metagenome (GOLD analysis project Ga0163152, IMG submission 148635) | Freshwater microbial mat bacterial communities from Lake Vanda, McMurdo Dry Valleys, Antarctica - Oligotrophic Lake LV.19.MP8.IB-2 | ecosystem: Environmental > Aquatic > Freshwater >...
GCGCGCTGCGCGCGCCGCGAGACGCCCAGCAGGGCTCCCGAGGGACTCCGGGGTGGGCCGGGGACCGAAGGATCATGCGCTTGGAAGTCCTATCCTCCGAGAGCCTCTAGGGGGCGTGCTCGCTTCCCCGCACACGTCCCACCGCCGACCGATAACGGTCGTCACGCGAACTCGTTCCACCGCCTTGAGCACGGCCCGACATGCCTCACGGTCCATCGCGGTCGGTTCCTCAGACGAGCACAAGGCCGAGGCGCGGTCGTGGCCTTCAAAGCGGAAGGAGCTTCGTGAACACGACATCAAACGGCGAAGGCACAGACGCTTGCCTTGCATCGGGCCTCTCGTTGCTGTGCCAGCAAGCACTGGGTAACCGGTTGCGCTTCCTTCCCACTCTTCCCCAAATCTCTAGGAGATCCTGACAATGATGGCACTTCGTTCCATCACGACAGCATTCCTGCTGTCGCTGGTGTGCTTGCTCGCGCTCGCTGCGTTCAGCCCGACCGTTCGCGCTCAAGATGCAAATTCGCAGGACACGCTGCTCTTCACTTCCGGCCAGGTCACGGGCACCATCACCCAAGTGACCTACACCGGCGGCCAAGTCTCCAGCTTCGTCGTGACCGACGTGAACAACGTTAGCATGACGATTACCGTGATGCCGCCCGAGCAAGGAATCACGACCGCCGTTCAGAATGCGGCAAACGGTGGAAGGAAGGTCACGGTCGAGTACCACACCTCCGGAAACCCGCCAACGTTTGTCTACGATGGCATGACCGTCTATTACTGACAAGGGGACAGCGACATGGCCGACCGCAACATACCCGCTTTGATGGGAGTAGCGTTTCTCGTCTTAGCGCTTCTCATTGGCGGGTACATGTGGCGGTCGGCCAGTCACGCGGATGACAAGGCACGCGGTTCCGCGCACGGTCCGCTAAACAGTATCAACGCGGATGCTCCCAATGAGCTAATCTCTCCAGATGCTGGTTCCACCCGCGCCCAGGATACTCCCTCCACTTCTCAGGTAGCCACCGTAACTAGCACCTCGCCACGGCTAACCAACGGCAGGTTTGCATTCGCCGACGGGTCAATACCCCCCGAAATAAACTTTGAGGTGTATGCGCTCGAGCTGGCAGGGGCCGAAGACCGTGAGGCGCTGATAGCGAGGGCGGAGGAAGCAAATCGTGCTGGACAGTGCCGGAACTGGATGCTTGAACGCTCTCTTCCTGACGGCACCTTCACGCTCAGCAATCTCTGTCCTGGAGTCTATGGAGTGCGCCTACGCAGCCATACTGGCCTGGGCTTGGCTTCAGGCGCCTTTAGAGTTCCAGACGATAGCCCTCAGTTTGTACTGACGGGGTACCTGGTTCAGGTCATAGTCGAAGACAGTCAGAATCGTCCTCTCGGCAAAGCCCTTGTTAGCGCGCGCTACACCAAGGACATTGGGGTAGATTTGGTTTCTGGTGATGGTATGCTCACTGCTTTCTCGGACGAGTCTGGTCTCGCTTACTTTGCTCTTCCATCCCCCGGCGGGTGTGAAGTCAACGCGACCAAAGACCTGGAAAAGGCCGGCCCGCAAGTAGTTACACTGGCTGGTCCTTCGCGCGTCGAACACGTTCGACTTACTCTAAAGCCGAGCTATTGGGGAGCTTCTTTGCGCGTTCATCTGCAATCGTGCGACAGCTTTCCTGTCTCACTCTCAGATTTCTGCATTGTGCTAAGCGATACACCTTCCGGCGATCCTATTGTCCGCCTGTGTTCTTCAAGCGATAAGCGCATTGATGTGTTTCGTGGCCTAAACCCTGGGCGGTTTTTTGCGCGCGCCATGCCTACGTACTCTAGCAGTCCCGAGTTTTACTTAGAGCTGCCGGAGGGAAGGGTCTGGAAAGTTGAGCTGCGTGATAATGAAGAAGCGGTCCTTACGGAATGCGTTGAACTTGGAGGTCGAGTTTCGATCCTTCTACGAGACGAGGGGGCAATCATCGACTCCGCGCCTGTCAACTTCACGGTCTGCATAACGGCTGACGGCTCCAATGAGTGTGTACCGCTTCAATTCAGGCGTCCCACCGCGACTGGAGTTACCGTTCTCTATGTTATACAGGCCGGGGAGACTCTAGTATCTGAGAACGTCTTGGCACCTGGTGTCTATGAGCTGCTGGTATCAGGTCCCGGATATGGCCCTGTACGTGCTCAGTGCACGATTGTGGCCGGGTCTAGCTCGACGATTGAGATTGGCGTTCGCCGCCAGAGCGGGGATTAGAGCTGCGGCGTAGTCCGTCGCCGGGTGCGTGAGCGCCATCTGGACCGCGTGGCCTACTGGCCAGATCGCCTCGACTTACTGCTACAGCACCCGACGCAGGTCAATCATGTTCGTGATTACCTCCTCGTAAAGTCGCAGCGAGTCTTCCCCCGCCTCGTTGCGCTTTGGCGTCGGGGCGCGGTACTGATCCTCCCCCGATCAGTGGACACCCAGACAGTAACTGTCACGGCACGCCCGCCTGGACAGCTCGGACCTGAACGCGACGATCGCGTGCATGAATCGACGCGAAGAGATGGTGCGTTTGCTCGGCCGGCGTGAGCGTCAGGGCCTGACGCTGAAAGCCTTGGCGGTGGAGAGCGGAGTACCAGCGGGGACGCTCGGGTTCTGGGCCTGGAAGCTGCGCCAGGAAACGCTTCGGCCGGGTCCGGCTTCCGACGCTCCGCGCACTGGCTTCGTCGAACTCGTGCCAGGCCCCGATGAGCGCGTGGCCGAGAACCGCCGAGTGGAGATCGTGCTGGCCGGCGGCCGACGCGTCGTCGTTGACGATAATGTCGACGAAGACCGCCTCGTGCGTTTGGTGAGAGCCCTCGAGCGATGCTGAGCCTGCCTGCGAACGTGCGCGTGTTCGCCGCGCGCGATCGCGTGGACTTCCGCAAGGGCTTCGACGGACTGCACGCGATCGTGCGCGACGAGTTTGGCGAAGACGCGCTGTCGGGAAACCCTCCTTGCCAACGTGAGCGAGACACTTTCTTCCATCCGGTTTAGTGTCGAGGGCTGAAGGTTGCCTCCCATTGCCGAACGAACTCACCAACGCCGCCCGCGCGCCCCGAGAGGGGCGATCGGAGCGAAGCGCAGATCGCCCCTCTCGGGGCGCCGACTCCGATCCTGAAGTGGTCGCACGTCCCACCCGCCGCCGGTTCACGGCCGAGTACAAGGCCGGCATCGTCCGCGAAGCCGATGCCAGCACGAAGCCGGGCGAGATCGGTGCGCTCCTCCGACGCGAAGGACTGCACTCCTCCCATCTCGCCGTGTGGCGGCGTGATTTGCGCGCGCATGGCGTGCAAGGGCTCGCGGCCAAGCGTCGCGGTCCCGCGCCTGCGCCCAAGGCCAGCGCACGCGAAGTCGAACTCGAGCGGCGTGCGCGCAAGCTCAAGAAGCAGCTCGCCGAGGCCCAGGCCATCATCGCGTTCCAAAAAAAAGTGCACGAGCTCCTGGGGATCCCCCTGAAGCAACACGAGATCGACGAGGACGACTCGTGATCGCCGTCAACGAAGTGCGCGACACTCTCGGTGTGCGCGAAGCATGCACCGCGCTCGGGCTCCCGCGCGCCACCTGGTACCGCGCGCGGACCCGAGTCTCGCGCGCGACGCCGGGCTCCGATGACCACACTCGCCCTTCCGTGGTCTCGCCCAGAGCACTCCAGCCCGCTGAACGCATCCTCGTCCTCGATCAACTCAACAGCGAGCGCTTCGCGGACCTCGCCGTTCCACAGGTGCACTCCACTCTTCTCGACGAAGGCAGCTACTTGTGCTCGCAGCGCACGATGTACCGCATCCTCAAGAACGCCGGCCAGGTCCGCGAACGCCGCGATCAGCTCCGCCATCCCGTCTACACGAAGCCTGAGCTGCTCGCATCTGTGCCGAACCAGCTGTGGTCGTGGGACATCACCAAGTTGAAGGGGCCAAGCACGTGGAACCACTTCCAACTCTACGTGATTCTCGACGTCTACAGCCGCTACGTCGTCGGATGGATGGTCGAGGACTGCGACAACGCCAACCTCGCGGAGGAATTCATCGCAGAGACGATGCGCAAGCAGAACATCGATCCTGGTCAGCTCACGATCCACGCTGATCGCGGCTCCTCGATGACGTCGAAGGCCGTCGCGTTCCTGCTCGCGGACCTCGGCGTAACCAAGACGCACAGCCGACCGCACGTCTCGAACGACAACCCGTACTCCGAGGCACACTTCAAGACGCTCAAGTACCGACCCCAGTTCCCCGAGCGCTTCGGCTCGATCCAACACGCGCGCGACTTCTGCCGGCGATTCTTCGACTGGTACAACCATCAACATCGGCACTCGGGCATCGCGATGATGGCTCCAGTCGACGTCCACTGCGGCCGTGTCGAGGAGATCGTCGCCCAACGCGCCGGCGTGCTCCACAACGCACACCGCCTTCATCCCGAACGATTCGTGCGCGGCGCCCCGGCCCCGCAACGCAGGCCGCAGCCGGCGTGGATCAACCCGCCTGCGCCAGCCACCGAGGCCGTCGTCGCTGGAGCTCACTGATCTCACATGTCCCGTGTCTCAGAATCGTTGACAAGCACCGCTCCGCCCTCGGCACTCCGTACTCAGCACTCCGTACTCAGCACTCCGCACTCCGCACTCAGCACTCCGCACTCAGCACTCAGCACTCCGCACTCAGCACTCAGCACTCCGCACTCCGCACTCAGCACTCAGCACTCAGCACTCAGCACTCAGCACTCGGCCCTCGGCACTCGGCACTCGGCCCTCGGCACTCGGCCCTCGGCACTCGGCACTCGGCCCTCGGCCCTCGGCACTCGGCACTCGGCCCTCAACCTCGGCCGTCGCACCGTCAGACCGACGGAATCATGTCGACACCCGTTCGTCTCGAGCGAGCGACCGAGGACTCCACAACCGAGGCCGCTAGGTCCGGTGCGCACGCACAGTTCAGGCGCGCCGATGATTCCGCGCACATCCGCTCCACGCGCAGCCTCGCGGCCGAACGCGGGCCGGAAGGATGTGCGGAACACCCGGAGCCCTGCTCACGGAGACCTCGAGCCGCCCACTTGAGCTTCGATACACTCCCCCAGACTTCGCCGCCGCTTCGAACGCTCGCGGGCGTAGGCGGCCCGATGCCGGTCCCTCCTCCGTCCAGCCCGGTTCTCGACTCGAGCGTCGGTTCGCAGTGCAGCCCACTACGCCGGACGGACTTCGGAGATCGCAGACGCTGCAAGCGACGTGAGATCGACCGAGGGTGGACACTTTCCGCGGCGCCGAACTTCGGTGGCGAGTACCCCGCGCTGCTGCTGACGGCCCACACGACTTCTCGAAGCCTCAAAAAAGTGCGCGGCACCGAGTCCCGACGCCCCCCCGGGCGGTGGAACTCAGCACCGCGCACGGTACTGGTACTTCGAGAACGTCAGAGGATCAGGATGAGGATCAACACCGCGAGCACGGTGATGCCCACGATCAGCCACTCATGGTCTGTCATTTCGCCGGCGCGAAGCTCTGCGAGACCCGTCGCACTCTGATCGGCTCGACGCAGCTCGTCGCGCGTTTCACCGCCGAGCGTGTGATTCACCGGCGCGCCCGCGCGGAGCGTGCTCAGCGACGGTGCCTCGATGCTGCGCAACGCCGTCAGCGTCGCGTCGGGATTGGACACCGAGTAGCTCACACCTACTACAGGTGCGACAACGAGGAGCAATGGCGTGAACGTCGTCTTGAACATCATGATGGATCTTCTTTCTGTGGAACGGGATGAGATTCGGAGTAAGGCACGGCGAGCAAAGTAAACCGCTCGCAGTTCGCCCAGGACTTCTCGAACACTTCGTAGGGCACCAGCACGCGACCACGCACCGGATCGAGGAGGCAGACGTTTCGCTCGGGCTCGTCGTAGCCCATGACCAACACGTAGTGGCGGGTGTCCTTTTCGGGCATGAGCATCACGAGCGGCGGCCGTCGCTCATCCACGTGACGGAAAAGTCCCGTTGCGCCGTGGTCGAGCGTGCCGTGGAACATGAACGTCTCGAACCCCAGACGGTCGAGGCTCTCGCGGAGCTCGCCACCGGAGAGTCCTTCTTCGGCCTGCGCGACCTGCGCGAGGCGGGCGCGCTCGGCTGGCGAGATGTCGACGTTCCAGTACGAGCAGAGGACTTGGACCGAGACCAACCCGCAGGCGTACATCTCGTCCTGTTCGAGGAAGGGCAGGTCGAGGACCCGGGCTTCGCTCGAGAGCGCGGCTCGCGATGTCGTCGAGGCACAACTAGCGAGGAGAGAGAGTGCGAGCGCGGCGAGATGAGGGAGGGGCGGCATTCTGAGCGGGAAGCAATGCACGTGCCAAGACGGATTCGAGCCGGCATCCTCAGCGCCTGTTCCGCTGACGAGCGGGGCTGCGGGCCGCGAAGCGCTCGTTTAGGGTCATTTGTGCAATCGGCAGTCCGACCGAAGTTCCTGCCGCACCCGCGAGCGCGCCTAGTCGTCAGGGGATCTCGATCGTCGCCGAGCCCGACACGAGGTCGACGGACTTCGACTCGGAATCGACCGCACGGCCGTCCACACGCGGCGCGGACGACCACCAGAAACGCAGTCCGTCGCGCGGCGCGGTGAAGCGCAGCAGGTTCCGCTGACCGGCGCGGCCGGGACCGAAGGTCTGGAGCCGTTGGGGAATGCCGCGCCACGACCACCCCACGGTCACGTTCGCATCGCGATCGACTGCGGGCTCCGCCGTGAGCTCGACCGTGTACTCGCGCTCCTCGACGCGCTCGTACCGGCCGTCGGTGCCGCGCACGAAGGCTCGGCCCCAATCGCCGTCGATGTCGATCACGAGCGCCGGTACGGATTCGGCGATCGGAAGCTTGACGCGTGCCTCGCGAGCGTTGGTGGCCGCGATCTCGGGTTTGGCCGAACCGGGGTAGTTCCGCGCGAGCCACTCGTCATCGAAGACGAGCGAAAGCGAATCATCGGGCTCCCAACGACCGCAGCGAACGTCCCATCCCGCGTCGCCCGGACCGGTGCGCAGCGCCTTCCACGCGAGGTCCTCGCCACCGAATCCGTGACCCTTCGCGAGCACGATCGGCGCGTACGACGGGACGAGCGCGAGCGTTCCGCAGTCGACGCGCGTCGCTTCACCGAGCGGCCAGCGTGTCACGTGCCGGTCGAATCCCGTCGCTTCGATGCTGAGCGCAAGAACGGCGGGCGGATCGGCGCTGAACTCCGCCCAGAGGGGAATGCGCTGCGGCCCGCGGACCTCGAAGGCGCCGTCGGATCCGATCTCGACGTCGCGTAGCCTGCTGCTGAACGCCTCGAGTTGCTCTAGGGGACCCGGCGACGCGCTCGGACGGCCGAACGACATGCGCATCCGAGTCGGGAGGGCCGAGCCGGATGGGACGGCGATGCGACCGCCGATCGTGAAGCCCGCGTGCAATGTGATGCTCCGCGGCGTGCCGTCGTGAACGAAGAAGAGCCGGCCGTACGCGCGTGATTCCGCGTCGAGGACTGTGACCGCGGCGCGCTCACCGAGCGGCACGCGATCGACCCGGCAGATCGATTCGGTCGCCGCGACGCGCACTTCGCGCTGGAAGCGCAGCCCGGGTTGCAGCACGACGCGTCCGAAGGCTTGCGGCAGCACGACGAGCGACTCACGGCTCGTGTCCACGGCGTGCAGCGAGCAGGCGAGTTCGCCATGCGCCGCACCGTCCGGGCGCAAGATGTTCAGTTCGAGCGGCGCGGTGGCGATCTCCGCCGTGCACGGAACCGTTCAACTTCCGCGTGCTCCGGGTGTGGCCTGGAACTCCACCTGGATCAGGCGGTAGTTGTGGTCGTCGATGTGGACTTCGAGCTTCTGTCCGTGTCCGAACGATTCACCGAGTCCGTCGCCCGAGACCGCGATCGCCCAGCGGTCTTTGCTCGTGAATCCGTGCACCTGCACGCGGGCGAAACTTTCCCGCAGCGCGGCCGCATAGCTCGTGTCGAGATGCGCGAGCCACGGGAAGGGCTCGATTGCGACGACGCAGTCCCGCAGGTTCGAGCCCTCGAGCACGAGCAGTGCGTCGGCTTCGAGCACGACCTCGTCCTCGAGGCGCCGCGCCACGGCCACGACGTGCCCGGGCCCGCGGATTCCGCACGGCAGGCGCGTCGTGTCGAGTTCGCAAGCGCCTTCGACGAGTGCGGCGCGTCGCCAGCGGCCGGGCTCGTCCTCGACTTCGACGAACTCCAGCGCGAGCCCTTCGGCGGAGCGCACCCGCAGCCCCGCCGGTTTCGCCGCGATCTCCGGCACGACGGACGTGGCGGGAGCGGGGATCGACGTGCGCGCCGCGTCGTCCGCGCCGAAGGGACTCGCGAGAGTGCTGTCCGAAGTGCTGGTCGTCTTCGCGCGCGACTGCGCTGTCTCGATCGATTCGGATCGAGGGCCAGGACGCATCAGGAGGATCACGACGACGACCGCCGCGGTGACGACGATTCCGAGCGCGAGGATCCGCTTGCGGTTCATGCGAGCTTCGTCGCGAGCGCGTCGCCGCCTCGATCGGCCCGCGCGCGGCGCGTCATCAGCGACACGACGATCAGCGTCGCGAACCCGAGTGGAATGGTCACGAGCGCCGGCTGGCTGAACGGCACGATCGTCCGCGCAGCCGCCTCTGCGGCGGTGAAACCGTAGACCTTCTCGAGCGCGTCGGGCGACAGCAGAACCCAACCCAGCGAAGTCGTGAGTCCGACCAGGATCGCGGCGACGATCCCTTGGCGGGTCGTCCCGCGCCAGAAGAGGAGCATCACGAGCGCGGGCAGGTTCGCGCTGGCCGCGATGTTGAAGGCCCAACCGACGAGGAAGCTCACGTTGAGCTCGGCGAAGAGTACTCCGAGCGCCATTGCGCCTGCGCCGAGTCCGACCGTCGCGAACTTCGCAACCCTCACCTTCGCCGCATCGTCCTTCACGATGCCGAGGACGTTGCCGAGCAGGTCGTGCGCGACAGCTCCGGCGCCGGCGAGCACGAGGCCGCTCACCGTGCCCAGCACCGTGGTGAACGCGATCGCGGAAATGACGGCGAAAAGCGGCTCGGAGAAGCTGCGCGCGAGCAACGGCGCCGACATGTTCGAGTCCGTCGGGTCGAGTGCGCCGCTCGTCATCGCGCCCAGGCCGAGGTACAGCGTGAGCACGTAGAAGCAGGCGATCGCCACGATGCCGACGACCGTGCTCTTCCTCGCCGCGGCGGCATCCTTGACCGTGTAGTAGCGGATCAGGATGTGAGGCAAGCTCGCCGTGCCGCAGAACAGCGCGAGCATCAGCGACAAGATGTCGAGCTTCTTCGAAGTGTCTTCGCCGCGCAGTCCGCGGAATGTCGGGCTCGCGCCGGGCAGCAGCAAATCCTCGCCGCGACGAACGACGGGTTCGTAGGTCGTGACGGGCTCGGGAACTTCGGGCGGACGCCGATCCACGCGCCTCCACGTGACGAGCTCGCTGTCCGTGATCGTCGCGACGTACTCGATGGGCCCGAGAGGTCCTGTCTCACGCTGACCACCGGGGAGGGACGCGACGGTGCCGAAGCGCACGCCCTCGGCGCGCGCGGAGTCGAGCGCACTCCTCGCGATCGGGCGCGGCGCGGGTCCGCTGTCGACGACGAGTCCGCGCTGGAGAATGAGACCGACGAGCACCGTGCAGAACACGACGAGCAGCGCGCCTTTGATGAATTGCACCCATGTCGTCGACACCATGCCCGCGGTGACGACGATCGTCGTCACGACGACGCCGACGAGCAGCACGCCGACCCAGTGGGGGAGTCCGAGCAACGGCTGGACGAGCACCCCCGCGCCGACCATCTGCGGGATCAAGTAGAAGACGCTGATGACGAGCGTCGAGATCGCGGCCGCGACTTGGATGCCCTTGCTCTGGAAGCGCGCGTTCAACGCGTCGGCGAACGTGTACTTCCCGAGTCGCCGGATCGGTTCGGCGATGACGAACAGCGCGACGATCCAACCTGCGAGGTATCCGATCGAGTAGAGGAACCCGTCGTACCCGTGGAAGGCGATCATCCCGCAGATGCCGAGGAAACTGGCAGCGCTGAGGTAGTCGCCCGCGAACGCGATCCCGTTCACGAACCATCCGACTTGTCCGTGCGCAACGAAGTAGCCGCTCGCGGACTTCGCCTTGCGTCCGAGCCAGAACGAGAGGCCGAGGACGCCGAGCACGAGCAGTGCGAAGACGATGAGCGCGATCCCGCTCGTCGCGTGCGTCATTCGTGCTCCTTCGGCCGGCGGATCAGCGTGGCGATGCCCGCCATCGCGACGGCTGCGACGATCAAGCCCATGCCGTAGGCCACGGCCAGGTTGACTCCTCCGAGGACGCGCATCGCGAGCACATCCGGCGCGAACGCGACGAGCACCATGAAAACAGCGTAGAAGACGCAGTAAACCGCGAAGAGCGCGAGGTCGGCCTTGTGCGTGCCGCTCGGTCGGGCGTCGTCGTGCTCGCCTTGATCACCGTCCACGCGACGGACTATGGCAGACGGTCGCGCGGATCCTCAATGCCCGTGGGCCCGATCCAGGTCTGGGGAAGCGCGGGAACGACAGCGGATCCGCCGAGGGCGCTCGATCCCGAACCCGCCTACAGACGCCGGCCGATCGCGCACGATCTCGCGGTCCTCGTGCGGATCCGCGACCAACTTGCGCTGCGCGCCGCCGAGGTTCGAGCGAGTGTTCGCCCAGGATCCGACCTCGGCGGGAGTGTGGGGCCGAGAATGTCACTTCGACACCGCACCATGTCGCCGCCGCGCGTGGATCGAGCTTGTCCTCCGGCCCGACGCTCATGGCACTTCCTGACGCGCCGATCCAGATCTTGTGACGTCCCGTACTTCACGAAGAGCGCGCGGCAACGCTCCCTTTCCGCGACGAACTGTGATTGCAGTACGGAGGCGAGCCACAGATCGACCTACCTCCTGCGCCTCGAAGCTCGAGCAGAGTCAGCGACGACCCAGGGTCACGCGGATCGCGTGCGTCGAGCCGTCCGCGGCGAGCGGAATCGCGGCATCGAGCGGCAAGCTCGTCCCGTCGAGCTCGATGCGCACGACACCGGCCTCCACCTGATCGGGATTCACGACCGTGATGACGTGGGTGGTGGACTCGCGGCGAAGCGTGACCTCGAACTTGGGCCATCCGCGCGGAATGCGCGGATCCACGTGCAAGCCATCGGCACGGACATGGATCCCCAAGATCCACTCGGTAGCGGCGCGGTACATCCAACCGCAGGAACCCGTGTACCACGTCCACCCACCACGGCCGACGTGCGGTGGCTTCGAGTAGACGTCGCCGGCCATCACGTACGGTTCGACCTTGTAGCGATGCATGTTCGCGCGCGTGTTCGAACGCAGAATCGGATTCAAGAGCGCGAAGAGATCCGCTGCCCGTCCGCCTTGACCGAGCTCGGCGAACGCGATCACGGCCCACGCTGCTGCATGCGTGTACTGGCCGCCGTTCTCGCGCACGCCAGGCAGATAGCCCTGGATGTACCCCGGATCGGCAGCGGTGCGATCGAACGGCGGGGTGAGCAGGAGCACGATCCCGTCGTCGCGACGCACGAGGTGACGGTCGACGGAGGCCATCGCCAGCTCGGCGCGCTCGGGCTGTGCAGCACCCGAGATCACGGCCCACGACTGCGCGATCGAATCGATGCGGCATTCCGCATTCGCTGCGGATCCCATGGGCGTCCCGTCGTCGAAGTACGCGCGGCGGTACCACTCGCCGTCCCATCCATCGCGTTCGAGAGCGACGAGGATTGCCGATCGCACGGTGAGCCAGCGAGCGGCTCGCTCGACGTCGCCGCGCGCTTGGGCGACGCTCGCGAAGTCGCCGAGCACGGCATGCAAGAACCAGCCGAGCCAGATGCTCTCGCCGCGTCCTTCGAGTCCGACGCGATTCATTCCGTCGTTCCAATCGCCGCCGCCGATCAACGGAAGCCCGTGAGGCCCGAGCGCCAGGCTGGCGTCGAGTGCGCGCGCACAGTGCTCGTAAACGCTCGCGGTCTCTACGGAAGACTTCGGCGTGTAGTACGAATCGTGCTTGTCGTGGGGGATCGCCGGCCCCTCCAGGAACGGCGTGTGCTCGTCGAGCACGGCGATGTTCCCGGTCACTGCGATGTAGTGAGACACGACGTAAGGCAGCCACAGACGATCGTCCGTGATGCGCGTGCGCACTCCGCGGCCCGTGGGTTCGTGCCACCAATGCTGTACGTCGCCCTCGCGGAACTGACGCGAGGCGCAGAGCAAGATCTGAGCGTGCGCGAGATCCGGACGTGCTGTGCACAGAGCGAGGATGTCCTGCAATTGGTCGCGGAATCCGAAAGCTCCGCCGGCTTGATAGAACGCGGCGCGAGCCCACAGGCGGCATGCGAGCGTCTGGTAGAGCAGCCAGCGATTGACGAGCAAATCGAACGCGCGCTCGGGCGTGGCGACGACCATTCCGCCGAGCATCGCGTCCCAGTCGTCACGGATGGCGCGCAGGCTGACGTCGGGATCCAGCGCGCTCTGCCGCGCGATCAGCGCGCGTGCAGCCGCGGCGTTCTCCGCCTGACCGAGCAAGAACGTGACGCGGACGCTCGATCCTGGGGCGAGTTCGATGCGCGTCTGCAGTACGGCGCACGGATCGAATCCTGCCCCAGTCCTGCCCGAGAGCAACTTTCCGGGCGTCAGTGCCCGCGGCCATTCGAGCGTGCCGTTGCGTCCGAGGAACTCTGCTCGATCCGCGGTCCACGAGCTGGGCCTCTGCGTGCAGGCTGCGAACGCGACGCGTCCCGCCCATTCCTCGTTCCAAGGATTGGTGGCGAAAATGGCGCCTGAATCGGCGTCGATCGTCGTCAGCACGTGCGGCAAGTTGTTCGCGCGACCGACACCGAGCAACCATTCCGTGTAGGCGGTGATCGAGAGGACTCGCCGCCTCTTCGACGTGTTCGTCAGAGTCAGGCTCGAGACCTTGACGGGATCGACGAGTGGCACGAACTGCACGAGATCGAGTGCGATCTCGTGACTCGCGTGCTGGAATCGGCTGTAGCCTTGGCCGTGTGTCGCGACATACGGCGTCGCTTCGCGGATCGGGAGCGCGGTCGGAGTCCACACCTCGCCCGTGACCTCGTCGCGCACGTAGAACGCTTCACTCGGGGTGTCGCTCACCGGATCGTTCGACCACGGCGTGAGCTGGTTCTCGCGACTGTTCTCGGACCACGTGTATCCCGAGCCCGATTCCGAGACTTGGAACCCGAATCCAGGTTGCGCGACGACGTTGATCCACGGTGCCGGCGTCGATTGGCCCTCGCGCAAGACGACGACGTACTCGCGGCCTCCTTCCACGAAGCCTCCCAAGCCGTTGAAGTACTCGGGGTGGGGGACGTTGACCGATGCGTCGTCGGTCGAGAGGCGCGGTGCGGGCGGCAATGCTGGCGCGGCGACGGGCAATGCTCGTAGGAAACGCACGACTTGCTCCGAAAGCGTTCCGTGCCGCGGAAGCAGCACGATGCGCGCGACGGACTGCAGCACGCCGATGTCGACTGCCGAGAGGCCCTCGCCGCGCAGCAAGAACACTCCGCTGCCCTGGACGTGTCCGCTCGACCTGGCAGGGCTCGCGCTCGCGCGCACGAGCGACTCCAGCTTCGCCTGCAGTTCCGCCACGTAGCCGTAAGCCTCTTCGTTGACGATCACGACGTCGACGACGAGTCCCTTCATGCGCCAGTATTCGTGAGCACGCAAGAGTTGACGAACGAGTTCGATGTCCTCGGTGTGATCGACGCGCGCCAGCACGATGGGGAAGTCGCCCGAGATGCGGTGAGACCACAACGTGGAACGTCCACCGCGGTTCTCGCGGAGCACTTCCTGCGGCGCACGCAGGCTCGAGTCCGAGTAGAGGATGCGCGTCGCGAGCCGCTGGAAGAGATGCGCTTCCTCCGCATCGATCCCTAGGTGACGCAACTGCACTTGAGCCTGCCCCCAGGCCAAGTTCGCCGTCCGTTCGAAGATCGTCGCGCGGCGGTAGCGGTCGGCCATCTCGAGCGCGCGTTCGCGCGTGGGCGCCACGAGCGTCGAAAAGGTCGCGCGCACCGTGCCCCCCGGTGGAACTCGGAGACTGCGTCGCAAACTGAAGATCGGATCGAGCACGGACCCTGTCGTTCCCGTCAGCGGTCGTCCGTCGTGGACGGCGCGTGCAGTGCGCGGACTACGACCGCGGCCGAGGAAGCGCGCGCGGTCGGTCTCGTACTGGAGGTCGCCACTCGGTGCTTCGTCGAGCCCCATCACGTGCGCGGCCCAAACCCTGGGTTCTTCCGCTGAACGCGGGCGCCGGCTCGCGAGGAGTGCGTCGACGCCCGGCACGAACTCGGTCTCGACGAAGAGCTTGGAAAAGGCCGGGTGCGCGTCGTCGGATGCCGGCGGTGCGAGCACGATCTCGGTGTAGGACGTCAGCTCGATCTCGCGCGTGTCCGAGCCCGTGTTGTGCAACGTTACCGATCGGACCTCGGCGTCGTCCTCGGTCGACACGACGACCTCGAGGACCGTCTTGATGCCGTGATCGTTGCGGTGGATCTCGACGCGGTCTTCGTAGTACGCGACCTCGTAAGCATCGGGCTCGACGCAACTCGGTTGGTATCCGGCCGACCAGACGAGTCGTCGCTCGACGTCTTCGATGAAGATGTAGCTGCCCCACGCGTCGCGCGTCGGATCTTCGCGCCAGCGCGAGACCGCGAGCGAGCTCCACCGGCTGTATCCCGACCCCGCTGCCGTCAGCATGACCGAGTAGCGCCCGTTCGAGAGCAGGTGCGTACGCGGAGTCGGATCGTGCGGAGATGTGAAGTGGCGCAGCGACGGCAACACGAAATCGCGCACGTGCAGGCCGGTGTCCAGCTCGTCGGCCTCCGATCGGGTGACTGCTTGGCCGTGCGGTGTACGCTCCTGCAACAGCAGTTCGGCTGCCCGCACCCAAGGATCGTTCTGGAACCGCGTCTGCAAAATCCCGCCGGTGATCACGTTGGCGATCGCAACGATCGTCATGCCTTGGTGATGCGCCATGTAGGTGCGCACGACGACCCGTGAAGTCTTGGCTGGCAGGCGCGCGCGCGTGTAATCGACCGCGTCGTAGAAACCGAGCACCCCGCGAGCTCCGTGTGCGATCAGGTGCTCGAAGTTGCGAACCGCCGCGGTGGGCTCGATCATCGCTGCGAGCGCAGTCGCATAGGGCGCGACGACGACATCCTCGGCGAGACCGCGCTTCAAGCCGAGTCCAGCAACACCGAATGCCCGGTATTGGTAGGTCTGATCGACATCGCGTGCACCGAAGGCCGACTCCGAGATGCCCCACGGGACGCCGCGCTCCGCCGCGTAGCGAATCTGCTCCAGGACGACGAGGCGACCCGTCTGCGCGAGCAGACTCGGAGCGGGTTCGCGGAGCACCAAGTTGGGCATCGAGTACTCGAACATCGATCCCGACCACGACACGAGTGCGCTGCCCTTCGCAAGGGGCACGAGCGGTCGTCCGAGGCGGAACCAGTGCTCGACGGGCACTTGACCGCGCCCGATCGACAGCAGGCTCGCGATGCGCGCTTCGGACGCGAGCAGGTCGTATCGCCCGAGGTCGAGGCGACCTTCGTCGACCGAGAATCCGATCGAGAACAGCTTCGACTTCTGCTCGTAGAGGAATTGGAAGTCCATCGCATCGACGAGCGCGCGAGCGTCTTCCGCGATTCGAAGGAGAGCCGGTGGCCGCGCGCTGAGCCCGTCACCGCGTGCATCGAGGTCGCGCAAGTGACTGATGGCACTAGCGTGAATAGCGCGGATCCAAATCAGGAATGGCTCGGAGTCGTCGTTCGGATACTCCAGAGTCACGACTCGAGCCACGTCGTGAAGCGCACCGCTGCGGCGCTCGATCTCGCGCAGCGTGTCGGGCCAGGAAGCGCGTGGATGCGCGCACAAAACTTCGAGTTCCGACAACGCGCGTTCGAGTTCACCGAGCGTGGCACTGCCGTGACTGCTCTCTCGCGCCGCACGCGGTTGGTGCTCGCGTGCCAGTGACAGCGCATCACCCAGCCCGGCCAGCGCGCGTACGTCCTGTCCTGTGTCCGTGTCGTCGGCGAGGCACGTCTCGCGCATCGCGAGCAAGGCCGCAGCGAGGTTTCCACTGTCGACCGTGGAGACGTACTTCGGGGCGAGGGGCTGCGCGTCCGCGGTCCCGTACCAATTCAGGAAATGCCCGCGATGCCGCTCGAGACCGGCGAGGGTCCGTAGCGTCGCCGCGATCCGATCGACCATGTCGGCCGTTCCGATCCAGCCCAAGTCACGCGCGCTGACCGTGGACAGGAGGTACAGCCCGACGTTCGTGGGCGAAGTGCGCCGCGCGAGAACTGTCCGCGGATCCTCTTGGAGATTGTCCGGTGGCAGGAAGTGATCGTCGGGCCCTACCGTGGTTTCGAAATAGCGCCAGGTGCGTCGAGCCGTCGTTCGCAGGAACGCCCGATCGGCCGCGGTCGCGATGGCGCTCACGCTTGGAGCGGACGGTGTGCTGATCCAGCGCGCGCACCACGGCGACGCGATCCACGCGAACGCGAGCGGCACGACCCCCGGAAGGTTCTCCGGTCGGAGTATCGCGGTGATCGCGATCGCCGCGGCTCCGATGGCCATCGCCGGGGCCATTGAGCGTACGAAGCTCCTCTGGTCGAGGTTCGAGCTGGAACTCACTTGAGCCGCGCTCACCCATTGGAGGAGGTGTTTGCGCGTCTTGAGTCGGACGATCGTGCGCACGATCGCCTGTGACATGAGCCACGCTTGGTGCGCGAGGAAAGCGAGGCCGAGCAGCGCCTGCGAGAGTCCGAGTACGACCTCGTCCCTGGTGCGCCGCAAGTACGCCGGCCAGTGCACTCCGCGCTTGCTCGGGAACGGCATCGTGAGGAGTGGCAGCACCGTCGGTGCGAACCACATCAAGAAGACCCACGATCCCCACATCCAGACCGTTTGTTCCGGCAAACACCACGACGCGACGAGCACGGTCAACGCAGCCGGCGGAACGAGACTGCGCCGCAGGTTGTCCAGGATCTGGAAGTATCCGATGGCACGTATCGGGTTCCGAACCCGCCCGAACGCTCGGTCGAAGATGAATCGGCGCAACCACGGCAGCAGTTGCCAATCGCCGCGTGTCCACCGTTCGGTTCGCGCCGCCGCCGTGAGGTAGTGCGACGGGTACTGCTCGAAGAGCTCGATGTCGGAGACGAGGCCGGCGCGTGCGAAGAGCCCCTCGAACAGGTCGTGGCTCAGCAGAGAATTCTCGGGTTCGCGTCCGTCCACCGCGCGCTCGAACGCATCGACGTCGTAGATGCCCTTACCCGTGAAGATCCCCGCGCCGAGCAGGTCCTGATATACGTCCGACACGGCGAAGGTGTACGGATCGAGACCTTGCGCCCCCGAGAAAAGGCGCTCGAACGGCGTGCCATCACCGTTTTCGGGCATCGTCGCCGTGATGCGCGGTTGGAGGACGCCGTAGCCCTCGACGACGCGTCGCGTCGCGGCGTGGAAGCCCGCGCGATTGAGCGGGTGCGCGAGCGTCCCCACGAGACGTCGCACGGCGCCGATCGGCAGACGTGTGTCGGCATCGAGCGTGATGACGTACCGCACTCCATCCGGCACACGAGCTGCCGCATCGGTCCGGGAGATGAACGTGGTATCCGTCGCACCGCGCAACAACCGATTGAACTCGCGCAGCTTGCCGCGCTTGCGCTCCCATCCCATCCACTTGCCTTCACCCACGCTCCACACGCGGCGCCTGTGGAAGATCAGGAAACGCGCCGAGCCGTCGGGCGCGGGGCCGTGCAGATGATTCAAACGCTCGATCGCCTCGAGCCCCAGTGCGAAGAGAGCCTGATCCTCCGGACGCCATTCTCGATCGGCATCGAGGTCGTCGCTGAGGAGTGCGAAGCGCACATCGCCGTCCCGGTTCGAGAGGAAGTGCACCTCGAGCCGCGCCACTTGCTCGACGATCTGCTGTGCCTTCACCAGCAATGTGGGCACCACGACGATGGTCCGCAGCTCCGTGGGAACGCCCTCGCGGAGCGCGAGCCGCGGCAGCCGTCGCGGCGCGATCACCGCGAGGACGTGGTGGTTCACGATCGTGACCGCGAAGCCCAAGGCCACGACGGCAGCCGGCACGGCGATCAGGGCGACCGTGATCCACGAAGTACCGCTGACTATGCCCACGTAGACAGGCACGCCGATCAAGACCGCGGTCATCGCGTAGAGCGCGGCGAAGTACCCCTGGGTCCCGGCGGCGAGATACGCGCGCCCGTGGCGCAGTGCCCACGGTGCGCGATAGGCGATCTCCGCTTCGAAAGCACCGCGCGCTGCGCCGAAGAGGACGTGGCCCGGATCCGCTGCGCGCTCTTTCGCCACGAGGTCCTTCGCGTCGATCGCCGAGGCACTCGAGTGCGCACGCACGACCGCACGACGCGCGACTTCGATCTCGTCGAGGCCGGATCCGCGCGCAAGGTCTTCGACCGCGTGCCGATACCGGTCGCGCGTCGGGAAGTCCATCTCGGCGACGCGCGTCCCGGTGCGTAGCTCGGCTTCGACGAGACTCACGGCTTCGAAGAAGACGGTCCAATCCGCGCTCGACATGAGCCGCATGCTCGTGACCACGTTGCGGACGGTGACGTGCGTCGCGACTTGGCGCAGGTGCTCGAGGTTGACCAGCTCCTCGGGGGTGTTGCCTTGTCGTGTCACGCGATCCGCGAGCCAGACGACGCTCGGTGTCCTCACGGGATCGTGCCCGCGCAAGCGCTGGATCAGTTGCACGGCGAACTCGGGCGCAAGCACACCGGCATCGAGCGCCAAGAGTGTGGATTCGGCCGACTCCTTCGAACCGCTCAAGCCGAGGAGTGCGTCGGCGAGTTCGTCCGCCGTCTCGCGCGCCGCGCGTCGCAACACGATCTGCTCCGTCAGTCGGCGCATGTTCTCGACGAGGATGAGCCTCAAAGAGATCGGTAGAGCCCACAGCTCGCCCATCCGGAGCGGTCGGACTCGCTGGTACGCGCGGACGAAGCGTATGAGGCTCTCGCTGTCGACGCTGCTGTCGCTGTGCTCGAGGAACGCCCATGCCAATCCGAAGATGCGCGGGAAACCGTCGAAAGGACCGCCGTCGAGGATGGGGAGCTGGCGGTAGAACGCAGGTGGAAGGTGGTCGCGAATGTCCCGAAGTTGGTCGTCGATGACGTAGAAATTGTCGACGAGCCACTCGGCAGCGGGTGAGATCGCGCGCTCTTCGCGGATTGCCTTGGCGATGATCGCGCGCGCTTCGCGCAGGACGTCCTCGTTGTCGTCGAGGCGGTCGAGCAACGGCGCAGTTTTTCGGCGTCGTGTGTGGACGCGATCGCGCATCGCGATCTCGGCTGCGAGCTGCTCGAGCCGTTCGACTCCGAGCAGCTCGGCGCGGATGGGCTGATCTCTTGGACCTGACCCGACGTAGGCGCGGAGTCGCCTTCGTGAAGCCGCGTCCATGAACGGGCGCGAGAGCGGGCGCAGCCACGTACTCAACTGCGCTCGGATCGAACTCCTGGAGCCGACGGAGGCGACGACCGGATCGACGCTTCCGCGCGGGGGGGGATTCACCATGGTTGAACGAGGAATCCCGCCGCGCCGCTTCACCGTGCTGCTCCGAACGGATCGTTCACGATTCAGCACGAAATGTGAACAGCGCTGACCGCGCTCGAACTACGCCGAACTCGGTCGAGGCGGCCGACCCGAGGCTCGCAAGCAAGCAGCGATCCGCTACTCGCGCAGCGCACGCGGGCTGCACAAGACGTCGTGTCCGCGGCAGATCTGCGTGCGAGCGTTCAGCGCTTTGTAGAAATCGCCGAAGCGTTCTCCCTTGCGAGTCACGACCCCCCTCAGTCTTCGCAGTCCTCCCGCGCTGACCCGAGCGAAACGTTCCTCAGCCTCGCGCGAGACCGACCGGCAAGCTCTCGAGTGCCCGGCGCGCGAGTTCGAACGCTGCGCGACTCGAAGTCGCGTGGCGCGCCAAAGCCCAGGCGAGATGCGGCGTCGCATCGGGATTCGGCGGCGCGACCATCCGATCGCCCGGCCACACACAAGTCCCGGCCTGGACGTCGAGTTCGCGCTCGACGCGCGCGATGGCCTCGGGGTCGGGAATCGAAGTGACCACGCGATCTTCGTAGCAGGCCGAGTACGCGACGGCGGCGTGGACGTGCGCGCGCCGCTCGACGACGACCGGCTGACCGAGCGCGATCTGCAACGTCTGCAGCACGGGTTGGATGCCGGTGACGCACGCGAAGAGATCTCCGAAGCCCCCGTCCCAGCCGAGGCGCCCGTTGACCTCGAGGATCGAAGTGCGCGCCCCATCGAAGCGCATCTCGATCGAGAAGCCCGTATCACGCACGTCGAGAGCGCGTAGCGCCGCGTCGGACGCGGCCTCGACGCGCAAAAGATCGGCTTCGGGCAGGTCGGCGGGTAAGAGGTAGCCCTCGAAGAAGAAGAGCGGCGCCCTCGTCATGATCTGCTCGGTCACGCCGAACGTGCCGATCACGTCCTTCGCCACGACGCCGTCCGTTTCGAGCGCAGCGCCGCGCGCAAAGGACTCGACGAGGAACGAGTCGAACGGGTCGTGGCCGAGATCGAGGCCGGACACGCGCGCGAATCCCACCAAGCGGAGTACGTCGGGTGATTCGGCGAGGCCGGCACGCACGCGCATCACCGCGGCTTCGACCTCCGTGTCGTCACGCACGAGCGTCACGAGCCGCGCGAGAGCGGATGCGACGGCCTTCAACACGACCGGGTATCCGTGCGACGCGGCGAAGCGTCGCACGTCGGCCGACGTGCGCACGAGCTCGAACGCGGGCTGGCCGACGCGCGCTGCCGCGAGTCGCGTGCGCGTGACGTACTTGCTGGTCACGCCCAGCGTCGCTGCCGGCGAAATGCACGGCAATCCACGCTCGGCGGCGATCAGCGATCCGAGGCACAAGCCCGATTCGGACTGCGCCAGTACTCCATGGATCGTGCGGCCGCGGAGCGCGCGATCGAGAGCACGTTTCCCCGCCTCGAGTTCGGACGGCGCGGGGAGGAGGAACACGTCCGCGAAGCACGCACGATCGCCAGGGTCGTCGAAGTCGTCCGCGAGCAACAAGCGCACGCCGAGTGATTCGAGCAGCGCTCGGTGCGCCGTGACCTGCTTCTGCCGAAACGTCGCCGGGCCGGGGTAGAGGCACAGGACGTCGATCACGCGTGCCTCACGCAGGTTCGGAATCCCGCGAGCACGTCGCGTCGATCAGGCGTGTAGAAGTTGCGGTACGTCGGGGACGCGAGCCGTGATCGCGTGGCGAAGGAACCGCCGCGCAGTACGCGGTGTCCGCTGAACCACGGCTCGCTGTATTCGCGATACGGCCCGGCGGCGAACCCGGGGTACGGCCGGAACTCGTCCGCGCACCATTCCCACACGTTGCCGAGCATCTGTCTGCATCCGAAAGCGCTGTCACCGGAGGGGTAAGCGCCCACATCACAAGGTTCGTTCGCGCGGAGATCGAGGTGAGCACGATCGGGTGTCGGCGCTTCGTCGCCCCACGGAAACGCACGTTTCTCGGCCGAAATCCGGCCGTTCACGTCGGGGATGCCGCACGCGGCGACTTCCCACTCGAGCTCGGTCGGCAATCGGCGCCCGGCCCAGGCACAGTACGCGTCGGCCTCGAACGCGTTGACGTGCAACACAGCGACGTCGGGCTCGAGTTCGACGTGGCGATCGTAGTGACGGCGCATCCAGAGTCCGCCCTCGCGGCGCCAATGCAGAGGCTGACGAGCTTTGCTGGCGCGTTTCCACGCACGGCCGGCCTCCGACCACAAGTCGTCGCGCTCGTATCCTCCGTCATCGACGAAGCGCGCGAACTCGGCCTGCGTCGTCGCCGCGCGCGCGATGCGGAACGGTTCGACGCTCAGTTCGTGCGCCCACATCTCGTTGTCGAACGTGAACTCGGATCCGGGCTCGGTACCGAGGCGGAACAGCCCACCTGGAATCGCTGCATCACCCGCGAGCGATCCGCGTCCGGGAATGCCCGTACCGGCGACGCGCGGCGGCGCATAACCGAGCGTTCGACGCGTGTAGACGAGCGCCTCGCCGTGCATGTCCTCGTGCAACGTGGCGAGCCGCGTGAGGTACGCGGCTCGCGGATCGCCGTCGGACGCGCGCTGAATCGTGACCGACGCGTCGAGTACACGCGTCATGTAGTCGAGCGTCGCCGAACGCTCCGGCAGTCGGAGACTCCAGCGTGTGTCGTGTAGGACCGCCGCGGAGTCGTAGAGCTCGTCTGCATCGTGCCGCAGCGATGCAGCCTGCGCGCGTTCACGCACGCACCAAAGCTCTTGGAACCATGCGACGTGCCCGATCTCCCACAAAATCGGATTCACGGTCCTCTGCTGCGGGACCAGGAGCTGCTCGTCCGCGAGATCCTCGACGAGCGACAGCAATCGCTGCCGAGCATCGAGCAGGTCTCGCGCGAGCATCTCGGCCGACATGGGCATCCACGAAAGGATGGCGTGAGTGCGTGCGATCATCCACGGTGAGGTGGTGAGTTCCCGATCTGGACCGAGTCCGGACGTGTGCTCGCGACTCTCCAGCTGCCAGGACGTGAGGCTCCCGACTTCCCGACCAAGTCCGTTTCGGCCTATTTCCAGCCGCTATCGAATACAACCGTGCTCTGCGGTTCGCGCTCCAGCCTGATCGCCCGATCGTGTCGCTTGCCGTTGACGTGGAGTTGCAGGTCGACCTCACCGATCGGGCCCGTGATGTCGATTTCGCGACCGTTCACGACCGTCCCGATGTACATGCAGACACCGCGATCGAGGGCTAGAACCAGCGCGGACGTGCCCGGCCCGTCGAACCGGAGTCGGGCCCGACCACCGCGCTCGACACGAAGCGTGGCGCGCGCGTCGCGTCCGGGAACGACGGCGAGATCGCGCAGCGCAGCGAAGCGGCCATCGCTCGTCGTCGCCACCACGTGGACGGCCGTTGTGACGAAATCCGCGTGGATCACCGTGCCGTTCGCGTCCGTCGTGTAGCTGTAAGCGGACCCCTTCCCGTCGGACGCGTGGATGTTCACGGTCGCGCCGTGAATCGGTGCGTCGAGTTCGTCGCGGACCTCGACCACCACGCGCGTGTCCGCACCGAGCGTCAACATGACGTCGAGAGTGCCGGCCGGGAATCGCGCATCGATCACGGGCGACAGGCGCGGCGCGGACGCCGAGAGCGTCCACGTACCCGGAGCGAGTTGCGCGAGCCAGAACGCGCCGCCGAGTAACGTTCGAGTCTGTACCGTGCCGAGGATCGACTCGTGACGACCGTGAACTGTCGCGCCCTCGATCCCGTTGCCGTTCGCGTCGACGACTCGGCCGGCGATCCAGAGTCCGGGGATGAGCACGATGTCGTGCACCACGCGCTCTCCGTCGCGCTGGATCTCGATCCGCTCGGCGAGGCGCACCGAAGTGCGGTTCGAATGCGGACTCGCCCACGAGTCGTGGGCGGGAAACACGAACCACGATCCGAGCGGCACGCTTTCGAAACGGTAGGAGCCGTCGTCCAAGCTCGTCGTCGTCACGTCGAACGTCTCTGCGTCCAGGATCCGACGCTGGCCTTCGAGCGACGCGATCCGGATCGCGATCTTTATGCCGCGCGCTGGGTTCCCCTCCGAGTCGCGCACGACGCCCTCGAGCTGCCCTGACCCGACGGAGCATTCGATGACGCGATCCTCGCCGGGAGTGAGCACGATCGGCTCCATGGAACGCCACGCCACGCGCGTGCCGTCTCGGATCTCCACGAACAACTGCGCCTTCGCGGGTAATCCTTCGAGTCGGGTGGCGACCGATGCGGACCACTCGAGCGGCGTCGCCCGCGTGTCCCAGGCATCGCTCGGCTGCACGACCTCCGCGGCCTGTGTGTTCGCGAAGAGGATCCACGACGAAATGCCTTGGCTCTGCGTCGTCGCGACGATCACTCGGATCGAGGCCGCGCGATCGAGCAGGATCTCGATGCTGTCTTCGGGCCGATCGTGATTCGCGCGCACCGGGGACAGCGCGGTTCCGAACTCGGGATGATCGAAGCGCAACGCGGCGGTCACGAACGAGAGCAATTCCATTTGGAAGGCCCCGTCGTTCCCGGTCACGACGCGTGGCCCACCGTCGGAGAGGAGGATCGATTCGGCCTCGACGACGACACCGGGTATCGCCTCGCGCGTGTCTCGCCTCAGCACGATGCCGTGTACGACTCGATCGGGGCGAGTCGCGACGCTGAGCGCGATCTGGCGACGTTCACCCGGCTGCAGCGCATCGATGCGAACCTGGGCATTCCCGATGGTGCGTCCGTCACCCTGCGCGTTCACGAGCAGAGCGAAGCCCGGTGAGACCTCCATCTCGACGAAGCCCTCTTCGTCGGTCTCGAGCGCTTGCGAGCCGAGCACGAGCAAGGTCTCCACGCCCCACGCATTGACGCGGACGTGCTCGACGGGATCGCCCGTTTCCACAGCCGTGACGCGCACGAGGATGAGCGTCGGCTTGGCCGCGACGTTCGCGACGTCCTCGGTTTCGACCACTTGCACGACGCGATCGGCGCTCGAGGGGGGCGCGACGACGCCGCTGTCCGCGTGCAAGAGTACACCACCGCGCGACTCGGTCTCGACACCCGTCGAGGGCGCGAGCGCGTCGGGCGCATCCGCTCGGATGCCGAGGAACCAGATCAGGAGTGCGGCGACGAGCGCGAGAACGAGGAGGAAGATCGCGCGCACGGTTCGGGGTCCTCGCCCGATCCTAACTGGATTGCCGATCCGCTCGGCTCCGCACGGCCGCGATCACGCGATCACCGCCCCGAACAGTCGACCGATGCCCCACGTCGCGGCTCCGGCCGCGGCGCCGATCGCGAGCATGCGCACGCCTCCGAACCACGCGTTTCGGCCCGAAAACAGGCTGATCGCGGCGCCCACGCCGAAGAGAGCGACTCCCGCGAGCGCGCACGAGATCTGCAGCCGATCACTGCCGAGCGCGAACGCGAACGGGACGAGCGGCACGACCGCGCCGATCGCAAACGCCGTGAACGACGCGAGCGCCGCGCCCGTGGGCGAGCCGAGGTCGTCCGGGTTCAACCCCAACTCCTCGCGTGCCAACGTGTCGAGCGCGCGCTTCGGATCGCGGACCAGGATGCGCGTCATCGCCCGCGCGTCCTCGATCGGCACGCCGCGCGCCTCGTAGATCAGCGCGAGCTCCTCGGCCTCCTCGTCGGGATAGCGTTCGAGCTCTTCACGCTCCTCGCCGATCTGGTACTCGAACAGTTCGCGCTGCGAACGCACGGACACCCACTCACCCGATGCCATGCTGAACGCGCCGGCGAGCAAACCCGCGACGCCTGCGACGAGCACCATGCGCGGCTCAGCACTCGCGCCCGCCAATCCGAGGATGAGGCTCGTGTTCGAGACGAGCCCGTCGTTCACGCCGAACACGGCCGCGCGCAACGTGCCGCCGGAACCCGCGCGCCGGTGTCGCGCGCCGACCTCATCGCGCGACGACGGCATGACGTGTCCCTGCGCGAGCGGCATGGGCTGACTCGCGGAGAGGCCGCGTACTTTCAACGCGGAGAGGATGCCGCGCGTCCGCTCGACGCCGAACCGACGCGTCAGAGCGACGGCGACCTTCGCTCGCGCGGACGGCACGAACGTGGGGTCTTCCCGCTGTTCGCGCTTCACGTCGCCGAGCAGGATCGCGGCCTGCTCGTCGGCTTTCGTCGCCAGATCGCGAAAGAGCTTCGCGCGACGCGCATCGTTCTCGTCCACGGCGATCGCGCGATAGATCCAGGCGGACTGGACTTCTTCGCGCCAACGATCGATTGCAGACATGCGCGAGAGTCTGCCGAGTTCCGAGTATCGGGGGTAGAGAATGTCCATGCGCCCACCGGCCCTCGTCACGTCGATCGCGCTCGCGTGCGACGTTGTCTGGTGCCGAGCGCGTGGCGCGCTGACGATCACGCTCCCGCCGTCGCGCGCTTGGACAGCGTGAGCCGCAGCCAGTTCGACGGACTACTCACGAGTGCGCGATAGCTCGTGCGACCCGCGACGATGTCGGCCATCGCGCGAGCGAGCGGAGCTCCGGCCCGCTCGAACAAAGCGCGCGTGATCCGCGGACGTCGATAGAGCACATGGGCGAGCGCGCGTGCGACGCGCAACTCGGGCAGGATCTCGCGCGCCAACGCACGCTCGTAGGCTTGCGACGCACTCGTTCCGCCTGCGAGGACGCTCTCCGCCGCGAGCCGTCCGCTCCACAGGGCGAGCGAGATCCCTTCGGCCGTCACGGGATCCGCGAGGCCGGCCGCGTCGCCGACGAGGAGCACGTTTTCCCGAGCGAAACCGCCGCCACGTGGTCGCGTCGGGATCAGCCAGCCGCGCGCTTCGCAAGCGTGCCGATCGAGCCCGAGGCGCGCGAGGTAGCGATCGAGGTCCGCGCGCAAGCCGCCGCGGCCGCGCTCGGTCGTCAGCACGCCGGCCGAGAGGTGCGCGCGCTTCGGGAAGGTCCATGCGTAGCCCGACGGCGCATCGCCGAAGTCGAACACCGCGTTCTCGGCGCGATCACCGAGCGTCGCGGGCGCGACGTCGACTTCCGCTTCGATCGCGGGGATCGCCTCGAGCGCTTCGGACCAACCCGCGAGTCGTGCGACCGGACTGTGTACGCCGTCGGCGGCGATCACGTGGCGCGCGCGGACGTCGCCGCGCCCCGCTCCGCGCGCTGCGCCGCTGACAGCTCCGCGCGCTGCGCTGCTCGACGTGGCGAGCACGATCTCGCCGTCGCGTCGATCGAGGCCCGTGACCTCGCACGCGTCGCGCAGATCGCATCCCGCGCGCGCCGCCGCTTCCGCGAGTCGCGCGTCGAGTTCGGCGCGCATCGCGAGTTCGACGACGGGTAGCGCTTCGGTCACCGCGAAACGCAGATCACCGTGACGGATCTCGACCGTGTGGCAGACGCGCTCGATCGGCAGCTCGACTCCTGCCGGCAAGTGCTTGCGCGCGCGGGCGACGAGTCCGCCGCCGCACACTTTCGGCCGCGGAAGTGGCTGCTTCTCGAGCAAGACTACGCGCGCTCCCCCGCGCGCGAGGTGCAGCGCCGCGCACGATCCCGCCGGGCCCGCGCCGACGATCGCGACGTCGAACAGCTCGGCCATCGTCAACGCGGGAGTGCTGGTCCCCACAACGGCGGATCCGAGGTCTTGCGGTCGGCGCACTGCGGGACGCGCAGGAACGCGAGCGTGCTCTGTCCCGTGGACCCCGCGTGTACGTCCTTGCGCCGGTCGGTGCGGAATGGGAACAGCACACCAAGGTCATCGCCGAGCACGCGAACGGTCCCATGGCCGAACTCCATCGGCTCCTCGCCCGCGTCGTGGAGGAGAACGGGACTGTGCCAAGTCTCGAGATCGTGCGAACGCATGAGCGCCAGCACGTTGCTGGCTTTCTTGAGGTCGGATGTACCGACGTCGCTCGATTCGACGTCCATCGCGTAGAAGTAGCCGTTCGGGGCGTTGCGCTGGAATCGATCCGCGCCGGCCGGCAAGTGTTTCCACGGCTTCGGTTCGCGCACCACGCTGAGTCGCCACGCGTCGTCCGAGAGTTCGAGCACCCCCTTCGACTGGAACTCTCCCGTACGCTCGATGGTGAGGTTCAGCGCGTCATCGCCGCATCCCACGAATCGCATCGGACTGCCATACCTGGTGGCGCCGATGCAGTTCGACGGCAGTTCACCGGACCAACGCCACGACGCGGGGTCTTGCAGATCGGCGCCGAGTTCCGCGCTCGCGACCAGGACCTGCTCGCGCATCTCCGAGCAAGCCGGGATCAAGCTACGACGGAATACGCGCCACACGCGGCCCGCATGGACGATCGAAGATTCCGTGGCGATGAGCCCGTCACTGCCGCGAATCCCGACGGGCGCGCCGAACGACGTCACGGCCGCATCGAGGGCGCACAGGACCACCGGACGGCCTTGCTTCGTAGCGAGGAGCCACGTCGTCGTTCCATCCCACGCGAGAGTGGCGTCCTGGACGTCGGTGAAACTCTGCACGCGCTGCCAAGTGCGTCCTGCGTCGGTCGAGCGCACGACGTTGGTCCCGATGCGTGCGAGCCGGTGGCCGATCAATTGATAGCAGGCGACGTACGAGTCGTCGCTCACGCGGATGAGGTCGATCCAATCGATGCGGTGTCCTCCACGGACGAAGGGCACATCCACCTGGACCCACGGCTCCGGCTCGGGCACGTACTGCGCGCGAACGGGAGTTCCGACGAGGAGGAACGCGAAAACGGTGAGGGGAGCGTGCTTCATCGAAGGGTCTCGGCGGAGTCTACCCACGCGTCCGCGCTGGGTGACCACCGTGGGATCGTCTTGACGAACGCGAGTCCAGTACCTCGTCGCTCGCTCCAGGCTGCGCGGGCCGTTCGATTCGGCGCACATTGTCGAACGAGCAGCTCCGTCACCCGCCGCGCGTGTGCATCTCGAGATGCGGGTCGGCGCGCAAGTCCTCGATCTGCACGTAGGCACCGCGCTCGTGCGCTGCGAGCCGTTCCTCGGCACCGCGATCCGTGCGCGCGATCCACGTCCCGGATATCCGCGCAGCGAGCTCGGCCCGCGACGCGCCGGCGCGCAGTGGCTCGCGCAGATCGTGCCCGTTCGTCGCGTAGAGGCACGTCAGCCAACGCCCGTCCGCGGTCAGTCGACTGCGATCGCACGAGCGACAGAACGGCTGCGTCGTCGAGGCGATGATCCCGAACGTCGTGCCGTCGGGGAGGAGGAACCGTTCGGCCGGCGCGCTGCCGTCGTCGTGGATCGGAACCGGCGTGCCGTACTGCGCGCGCAGCGCCTCGAGCACCTGCGCGCGCGTCACGACCTGATCCATCGACCAACGCGTCGCGCCGCCGACGTCCATGTACTCGATGAAGCGCAGCTCGGCGTCGACGGAGCGCGCGTACTCGTAGAGCGGCACGATCTCGTCGTCGTTCGTGCCGCGCAGAAGCACCGTGTCGATCTTGATGCGACGGAACCCGGCGTCGCGCGCGGCGCGGATGCCCTCGAGAACCTGATCGAGTCCGTCGCGCCGCACGAGCGTTCGGAACGTCGCGGGGCGCAACGTGTCGAGGCTCACCGTGATCCGATGCAGACCCGCGTCGCGCAGATCGCGCGCGTGATCGGCCAAGAGGATCCCGTTCGTCGTCAGCGCGATGTCGCGCAACGCGGCCTTCGCCGCGAGCAACGCGACGAGCTGCGCCAGATCGCGACGTAACAGCGGCTCGCCGCCGGTGAGTCGCACGCGCTCGACGCCGACGTCGGTGAACGCGTCGACGAGCGTGCTGATCTCCTCGAACGACAGGATGTCCGCGCGCGGCAGCCAGCGGTACTCCTCCTCGGGCATGCAGTACGCGCAGCGCAGATTGCAGCGGTCCGTGACGGACAACCGCAGGTTGCGCACGGGTCGTCCAAAGGTGTCGAGCGCGCTCACAGGACCGCGCATTGTGGCCGATGCGGCGCTCGCGCAGAAGGGTCGTCGGCGCGGAGACTTGCGGTGCGCCGTCGATCGAGGCTCACACGCTGGGCAGATCGCCTTCGACCGCGTGCCCGAGGTCGGCGAGTGCCGCGCGCGCTGCATCGAAGCGATCGGCCGACACGAGCAGCCAGTCCGTGTCATACGTCGAGATGGCGAAGACGGGGACCTGCGCCGCGGTCAGCGCGCCGCACAGGCTCGCCAAGACGCCGATCGTCGTCATCGGGATCGTGCCGGCGATGCCCAGCGCGATCTTGTCGCGCTCGTGCCGCACGTCGCGCGGGACGCCGGCTTGCGCGCAGGTGATCGACAGCTCGTCGACCGTGCGCGAGATCGTGACGAAACCGCCACGCGCCCACGTCGGGATGTCCGCCGCGCGCTCGAGCCGCGCGATGGCGAGGCGTTCACCGTGGACGCGGAACCGGAAGGTCGAGGTCATGCGCGCGGAGACTAAGCCGCGGCGCGACGTCGGGCCACAACGGACTCATGGCACGGTGACGGCGCGGACTCCCGCCGCGATCGTCGTCGAGTCGAGGATCGCGTCATTCCCCGGTGCATGCAGCGTCGCCGCGCCGACGGCCAAGTCGTCGAGCAGCGCGCGACCCTCGCCGTCGAGGCGGAACGTGGTGACCCAGCGCGCGCCGCCCGCGAGTGTGATGCGCAACTCGCGCTCGGTGTTCGGCGGACCCGTGACGTCCAGCGCTCCCATGTCCGTGGCGAGTTCCCAACGCGCGGTGCTCGCGCCGATCTGAACGCGGACGTCGATGCGGTCGTCGCGTCGCTCGGTGCCGCTCGAGCGCAACGACAGCGTGTGCCACCCGACCCATTCCGATCCGACGCGGAAGGACGAGTCCGCGAGGACCGGCGCCGACGTCGGTCGCGAGTTCTGCACGCCGTCGGCGAGCAGCGTCGCGGTCCACCGCGCCGGGGCGCTCGCGCCGAAGCGGATGCTGCCCTCGATTCCGCGTGCTTTTACATCGCGCAAGTCGACGTCGATGTTCGTCGTGCTGCCGACCCGGATCTCGAACGAGCGCAGCGTCGGATCGTCGAGCACTTCGCCCTCGGGCAGGAATTCGTCGCGGTGGCGCGGCTCCGGCGCGAAGCGCAATCGCCATGCGCCCGGCGCGAGGAACGGTGCCGTGAACGACCCGTCGCTCGCGACCGCGACCGTGCACACGTGAGCGAGCCCGTTCGACAGGACGACCTGGGCCGCATCGAGTCGCGCGTCAAGCCGCGTCGTGACATGGCCGGCGAGCGCGCCGGTGCCCTGCGTGTCGAGCACGAGGTCGTTCACGTCGTGCCCGAGTTCGATCGAGAGCATGGCCGATTCGAGGAACGCCCCGTCGCGGGTGCTCGCCCACACGACATGCGGACCGGCGCGTTCGGCGTTGAGTGCGAACGTACCGTCCGCACGCGTGCGCGCGCTCCCGATGGACTTGCCTGTTCGCTGCGCCAACGCGTCGCGTCGAGTGCGCGGAACATCGAGCATCGGGGCGAGATGAACGGTGACTCCATCTGCCGGTTCGCCGTCGCGACGGATGACGCCGCGCACGACTGCGCCGCGAGACAGCTTGAACGTCAGCGTGTCGGGCGCGTCGGACGTCGAGTAGGGACCGCGCTCTTGACCGACGAAGCCCTGGGCCGCCACGGACACGAGCGAGGGGCGTGCGCGGACTGGAGCCCTCGAACGACCGCTGGGATGGGCACCGCCCTCGGACCTTCCGGAGCGGCCGGCCGCGAGCCAAGAACCCAAGGTGTAGTTCTCGATCGGCGTGCCGGCTTCGTCAGTCACGAGGACGTCCATCCAACGCGCTTCGGGCAGCCGGAGGACGACATCGGTCGTTCCCGGCGCGACGTCGAGCACGAGCGCGTCGCCCGTCGCCGTCGAATCAGCGTGCGCGCACACGTCGACGGGACGATCCGGATCGACGGAGATCATGAACGTGCCGTCGTCGTCCGTGCGCGTGCCGACCCACGACTCGGGTTCGCCGAAGCTCCATTCGACTTCGGTCTCCGTGGACGGCGTCCCGTCGGGCAGGAGCACGGTGCCGCGGATCTCGTGCTCGTCGCGCGTCGACACGAGATCCGGCAGGGCGATGTCATCGCCGGCGTGCAGATCGAAGGCGTCGCTGAACGCTGGCGCGCGTCCTTCCGCCGAGGCGTGCATGCGGAAGGAGCCGACGGGAATGCCGCGCATGGCGTATGTGCCGTCCCCCGCGGTCTGCGCAGTGGCGATCTGACCGGCGCGCCAGTACTCGTTGCGACGTGCCGCGTCGCGCTCCGCCAAGGACAGGTCCGGTCTGTGCAGTACGACCCGTATCTCGGCGAGCGGCGCGCCGTCTTCTCCGACGCAGCGTCCGTGCACGTCGCCGCCTTCGCTCAGCACGACGTCGCCGAGCGACGTGAGCGCGCCGAGCGTCGCGGTGGGGGAGACCTCGACGCGCGCCCAACCCGCTCCGCCGATCTCGATGACGGGATCCCACGTCTCCGGCGGGAGGCCCGCGCGCTGGCCCCGTCTCTTGGAGCGATCTGCGGCGCGCAGCTCGAGTTCGACGCGTCCGTCGGCGCCGCTCGTCGCGGTCGGCGCGTCCGCGAGCGTGCATTCTCCCGTGCCCGCACGGTCGAGCGACCTCAACATCGCGCCGGGGATCGGCTGACCGGCGGCCGTGACGAAGCGCGCCGTGATCGTCGCGGCGGGATCCGCGATCACCGACTCGTTCGCGGAAATCGACGGCGGCGTCGCGTCGAGAACCGACGCGAGCGTGCGCGCTTGCGATGCGACGGCGGGAGTCGGCGCGAGCGTGGCGACTTCCGTCCGCGCCGCGATCGGCGACGAGACGGGTTCGACATCGGCGGATCGCAGGGCGAAGACGCTCGCCAACACGACGATCGCCGCCGCGCTCCCGAGCGCGAGCTTCACGGCGAGGCTCGTTCCGAGGGCGCCGAGCGCGCCCGCCGTCGCGACGTCCTGCTGTGCCAGCGGCGCGAGCAGCGCGCTCCACGCCGCGCGTCCGCCGGGCGTCTTCTCGTCGAGCTCGCGACGCAGCGACTCGATCGCGCGTTGAAGGCGCGTGCGCACCGTGCTCTCGGACACGCCGTCGAGCGCGGCGATCTGCGGCGAGGTCATCCCTTGCACGTAGCGTCGGATCACCGTCGCGCGCAGCGGCTCCTCGAGCGCGTCGATCGCGGCGACGAGTCTGCGCTGCGCGTCGAGCGCGCTGTTCGCCTCGAGCGGCGTCTCCGCGTCGTCGCGTGCGGGCGCCGCGAGCTCGCGCGCCTCGCGCCGCGTGCGTGCGCGGCGTGAATCGGACGCTTCGTTACGCACGACGCGCGACCACCACGCGCGCAGTCCGTCGCCGTGTTCGGGCGGTCGTTTCAGCGCCGCGAGCCAGGCGTTCTGTTCGACGTCCTCGGCCGTGTGCGAATCGGTGACGAGGACGCGCGACAGTGCGCGGATCCAGCCAGCGTGGGCGAGCAGTTCGTCCGTAGTGGCCGCGCGGCCGACAGCCGTGGCTCTGCTGCCGGCAGGTGTGGCTCTGCTGCCGGCAGGTGTGGCGCTGCTGCCGGCAGGTGTGGCGCTGCTGCCGGCGGGTGTGGCGCTGCTGCCTGCAGGTGTGGCGCTGCTGCCGGCGGGTGTTGCCCTGCTGCCGGCAGGTGTGGCGCTGCTGCCGGCGGGTGTTGTCCCGCTGCCGGCGGGTGTGGCGCTGCTGCCGGCGGGTGTTGTCCCGCTGCCGGACGACGGATTGTTGTGACGCGAGGGGAGCGAGCGATCGGGCGTGTCCATGAAGCCTCCTCCACCTGCACGCCGCTCGCCCTTCGAGTGTCGGCGGAAGCGCCAGAATTAGAGAGCATGCAGCTTTCGTGCGGGTCCGCGTGCCCGTCCTGGTCCGCAGGCGCCGCGTTCACGGACCTCGACGCGGGCGCCGGTGAGCTCTGTGGATGCAGGGGCGTCCACGCGCGGGGCGCACACTCACATCGTGCGCGTCGGCGAGCGTGTCGACGAGCGCCGCCGTCGGATAGCGCGTCGGCGAGTGCCGCCGTCGGATCAGGCTCTGCATTCCGCTCGGCCCCCCGCACCTGGATTCGCCCGCGGTGCCTCGCTCGTCGCAATGCGTCCGCCCTTCAGCCATCCGAACAGGAGCAGCCACGAACTCGCTTGGGGCAACGCACGATCGCTCCTCGGCGTCCGATCCATCCACCCGCTGAACCACGGGCCAGACGAATGCGCATCGATGCCGAAGATGCGCGCGCCGTGCTTCTGCGCATTCTGCAGCACGTAGACGAGCGCGTTGCGCACCTCGCGCGGCGTCTTGAGCACCCGCGCGTGGTAGCGGTCGCCAACGACGCGACCCGTCCGTTCCCACAAGCGATTCAACGCCTTCGCGATGCGCACGAGAAGCCCCTTCATGCCGCGCG
>Ga0163152_10001697_pt1 | contig 33953 bp, 26 predicted proteins | sample OliLakLV19MP8IB2_FD_148635 | JGI IMG/M metagenome (GOLD analysis project Ga0163152, IMG submission 148635) | Freshwater microbial mat bacterial communities from Lake Vanda, McMurdo Dry Valleys, Antarctica - Oligotrophic Lake LV.19.MP8.IB-2 | ecosystem: Environmental > Aquatic > Freshwater >...
TTCATCTCATCCCTGCTAAGCACATCCTTGATGTTCTTAAAGCTCATTTTTTCTGTTTTCATTTTACTTGAAGTTAAATTGTTTTGTTAAAAGTTTCAACCTGTTTCACTCTGATAGTTATCATTGTGGGTACAAGCCCTTTAAAACCCCTGTTTTGGCCAAACAATATTTTTATGCCGGTTGCAGGGCAACCTCTGCTTTTTTCTCCTGTTTCATTTTCGCGCCCAACCCGGGCAGCATCGCTATTAAATCATCGACCGTATAATGCTCGGGTAATTGGTATCCGTTGAGGAAAAACGTAGGCGTCTGCTGCACGCCCACCGTTGTTGTCCAGGCATTTTGAGTAACGGCCAAGCGTATGCATTCCTCCCTTACTTGCTCATCCACACGCCACTTTTCAGCAAACTTTTCCAAATCCCATAGTGCAAACCAATCGTGCAACAACTGCAAGGTTATTTCCTGTTCGTCAGGTTTTGTATGTGCATGGGTAAGCCACGCGCCCAGCAAGTAGCTGCCTGCATCAAGACCATTTACTTCGTAGGGGGCACTTTTTACAAACCGAAAAATCACGTGCACGCTATCCGCATAAACGGCCAGCAACTGATCAACAACTTTATGTTTCACTTTGCAGGGGTTGCAGTATAGGTTGCTCACCATTACTATTTGAATGGCCGCCTCAGAGTTACCCACGGTCATTTCTTTTTCAAAGAAAGGCGTCTCTATTTTTGCTTGTTGGCTTAATAAATTTAAAAACACTTCGGCATTGTGTTTTATGCGCAAACCGCTGGCATCCATGTTCAATTTACCGTTTCGGTCTATCACAGTCTTTATCAATTTGATAATCGCGCCAAGCCCGGCAAACAAAATGAGCAGCCCCACACCATGCAGAAGATTAACATCAACCCGTTGTAACCCTCCGGTAAAATAAGCGGCTGCAAATACGCACGCCTGCACAAACAAAATAGCAACCACCACTAAGCATAGCTTGCACCAGGTTTTTGCTACAAACTTTTGGTAGTACAGCGAGAACCCAATGATGGGAAGTGTTAGCAAGGTAGGTATGATTAGCAGTTGCAAAAAACTGCTGCGCACAGTAGGAAAGATGTTGGTGCAGGTTAACGCTACAACTTGAAAGAGAAAATAAGCACTGGCAACTTCGGAAAGGCTAACACCAAAAAACTTTATATCTGCTTTTAAGATTGCATCGCAGTTGGTGTTTTTACCCGTATTGCAAAAATTGTCAATGGCTTTATTAACGATGCCCAGTTCTTTTGCAATAAGAAAATATCCGGTTACTGCACCTGCAAGCGCGGTAGTTAGCATAGCAATGGCAACCCAGTTAACCTGATTGAACAAAGGCAACAGTATGACGGTTGCCAACACACCGATAAGAAAAATAGCGAGCCTCTTTATGCTTAGGTCAAATGCATATAGCTGATCATTAATCGAGTCATGTACTTTATTAATTGGTTCGGCCTGTAGCACAACCCCGCCCCATTGCTGAAGCACCTCTTTGTGTTTTGATAACTCAGCTGCGTTGCGAATCAGTAACAGATCGCCACTGCCTTTGTCCAAAGGCAAGAGATACGGATACCCAATTGAGGTAAGTTCTTGCTCGTAAATTCTTCGGGCGGCATGGGGGATACCCAACCGCTCGAAAACATCGGAGACACTCAGCAGCGAAGGATAATCAGGATGCGATTGAATAAGCTTTCGAACATACCGTTTAGACACAGGAACGTGCAATGCTTTTAGAAACCGAGCGACTACCTGCTCCATAAATTTTTTAGATACATGTAAGAAACCATAGCAATTTGTTAATTTTTTGATATAAAATATATTCAATATTCAATATTCAATATTCAATGTTCAATGTTCAATGTTCAATGTTCAATGTTCAATGTTCAATGTTCAATTGTTTTTTAAACTATTGCCCAATGATTTTCTTCATAGAATATTTTTTGGATACATGTATGAAATTCTATCTTTTAGTCAATGATCACTATTCATTACGCGTGAATAGTATGCTTATCTTGCATAAAAATATTCACAGCCTTGCCAGATGCTAAAAATTGGTACACAGCTAAGAGCGTTGCGTTTGCAAAGAGGTTTTTGCCAAGAGTACCTGGCGCATGAATTGAATATGACGCAGGGCAATTATTGCAAGCTTGAAAGTGATCATCACTTTCCCTCTGCAGCGGCTTTGGAAAAATTAATTTCGTTATACGGTATCCCCGCGCAAGAATTGATAAGCGAGAGTAAAAAACAAATTCAAGACAGTGATCCTGAGCATTCAGTAAAAACGGTTATCGTATCGCAAGACGCACAAAAATTGGTGGATGAATTGCTAACAGCTAAGGAAAAGATTATTGACCTTCAAGCAAAGCATATTGAATTACTCGAAACAAAGTTGCGGAATTTGGACCATCTTTAAGATAGCGGCCCCTTTTGCAATCCTGATTGTTTCCTTTCGCCACTTATAGAAATTCAGAAACCTTTTCTATCTTGATTGAGTAAATAGTGTCTGTTTATTCAATCCCAACTACATGAAGAAATTCTACACCCCACTTTGTGCGATGTTCCTGCTTTGGAATCTTCAAACACAAGCCCAAGAGCCCAAAAAAGAAGAAAAGGCTGATACCACTAAAAAAGAAAAGCCTAAAAAGAAAAAAGATCTTCCCCTTGAAATCGGAAGGCGCATTCCGATTAAAACTGATGAAGGCACCTGGATGTCGTTGGACGTTAGCCCCGATGGTAAAACAATTGCCTTCGACTTCCTGGGCGACATCTTCACTATGCCGATAACTGGTGGCAAGCCAGTGCAATTCACCAGTGGCATGGCCTTCGACACGCATCCAAAGTTCAGTCCGGACGGAACTAAACTTTTGTTTGTCTCCGATCGCAGTGGTGGCGAAAATATCTGGTGGTTTTCATTGGACAAAAAAGATTCGCTTCAGGTAACGAAGGGCGATACTGATCATTACCAATCGGCTGAATGGACCCCGGACGGAAATTATATTGTTGGCTCCCGCGGCACCCGCAATTTAAAGTTGTGGATGTTTCATAAAGATGGAGGCTCCGGTGCACAGTTGATTACAAAGCCCGATCCATTAAAAACAGTTGAACCAGCTTTCGGTGCTGATGGCCGATACATATGGTTTTCGCAACGCAACAATGCGTGGAATTACAATGCTCAACTTCCGCAATATCAACTTGCCATTTTTGATCGCGAAACCGGAGAGATTGAAAGAGAGACCGCACGTTACGGTTCAGCTTTCACGCCTACACCATCACCTGATGGGAAATGGTTAGTGTTTGGTTCCCGCCACAATGACCAAACCGGATTAACGATTCGCGATTTAAAAACAGGTGATGAAAAATGGCTTGCCTATCCCGTGCAACGCGATGAACAAGAATCCATTGCGCCACTTGGTGTGTTACCCGCTATGTCTTTTACGCCAGATAGTAAGAACGTGATCGCATCATACGGTGGCAAGTTTTATAGTATTCCTGTTACCGGAGGCAATGCCGTAAACATTCCTTTTCAGATGGAAACGGAATTGTTACTTGGCCCGTTGGTTGAATTCAAATATCCTATAAAGGATGATAAGGATATGATTGCTACTCAAATTCGCGATGGTGTTGTCTCTCCTGATGGAAAGCAACTTGCCTTTACGGTATTGAATAAATTGTATTTGATGGATTTGCCATCCGGCACACCAAAAAGAATTACCGCAAATAATTTTACTGAAGCCCAACCAACATGGAGCCCGGATGGATCGCAACTTGCGTGGGTAACGTGGGAAGGAACCGGAGGAAATATTTATAAAATCAATTTCAAACTGAAGGGTGGCAAGCCGGTGAAACTTACTTCAACCGCTGCACTTTACACAGAACCTTGCTGGTCATTTCAAGGAAATAAAATTGTGTTTATGCGAGGCGCATCGCACAACTTTCTGGAAGCAGACGGCCCTACCTCATTTGCCAGTCAGCAAGACATTGCCTGGATTAGCGGTGATGGTGGCGCGATATCATTAATTGCAAAGGCTAAAGGAAGAAGCACACCACACTTCACAAAAACAAGTGACCGCATTTATTTATACAGCGGACAAAAAGGACTGGTTTCCATTCGCTGGGATGGGACCGATGAGAAAGAACATTTGAAAGTTACAGGTATCACAACATTTGGTTCTATTACCGGTGAAAATCATTGTATGCTGATTGAGTCGGCAACAGAGCCACAGAAAACTCCGTCCAACGCTAATCTTATTTACATGGCGCCTGAAGGCGATCAGGCTATGGTAAAAATTAACAACGAGATTTATGTTGTTACTGTGCCGATGACGGGTGGTGAGGTTCCAAAAATTTCCGTTGCGGATGTTGACAAAGCACAATTTCCAGCACGCAAGCTTACTAAGTTAGGTGGCGAATTCCCGACCTGGAGCCGTGATGCAAAAACTGTTTACTTTTCTTTAGGCAACGCCTTCTTCACTTACAATATTCCTGAAGCAAAAACAAAGGAAGAAGAATTGAAAAAGAAAAAAGCCGCTGAGGAGAAAGCTAAAGAAGAAGCCAAGAAAGAGGATGATAAAAAAGAGGTAGACAAAGACAAAGCAGCCGAAAAGAAGGATGATAAAAAAGACGAAGGCTATAAACCTAATGAGGTTCGCATTAAAGTAACAGTGCAAAAAGATATTCCTGTCGCAAAAGTATTGTTACAAAATGCACGCATCATTACTATGAAAGGTGATGAAGTTATTGAACGGGGTGATGTACTCATTGAAAACGCGCGCATCAAGCAAGTAGGTGCTGCCGGTTCTATCTCTGTGTATGGTTCTGTTAAAAAAATAGATTTGAATGGAAAGACCATTATGCCGGGCTTTGTAGATACACACGCCCACATATGGCCTGCTTGGGGCATTCATAAAACACAGGTGTGGGGTTATGCCGCTAACATAGCGTATGGTGTAACCACAACACGCGATCCACAAACTGCAACCACCGATGTGCTTACTTATAGCGACATGGTTGAGACGGGTGAAATAATCGGTCCGAGAATTTACTCTACGGGTCCTGGCGTAGGATACTGGGCATACAATTTAAAAGATGCTGATCAGGCAAAAGATATTTTGAAGCAATACTCTGAATACTACAACACGAAGACAATCAAAATGTATCTGACCGGAAATCGCCAACACAGACAATGGATTATTCAGGCCGCTAAAGAGCAACAGTTAATGCCAACTACGGAAGGCGGTTTAGATTTTAAGCTTAACATGACAAATCTGATTGATGGATATCCGGGGCATGAACATGCATTCCCAATTTATCCGCTATACAAAGATTTTGTTACTGCCGTTGCTAAATCAAACATGACCTATACGCCTACTTTGTTAGTTGCTTATGGCGGGCCGTGGGCAGAAAACTTTTATTACGCAACTGAAAATGTAAACGGTGATGCTAAACTAAATCACTTCACCCCTAAATCTGAGCTTGATCAAAAATCACGCAGAAGACCAGGGTGGTTTATGAAAGAGGAGCATGTGTTTGAAGATCATGCACGGTTTGTAAATGATTTAGTGAAAGCGGGTGGTAATGCCGGAGTTGGATCGCACGGGCAACTTCAGGGCTTAGGTTATCATTGGGAACTTTGGAGCATTGCATCGGGTGGCATTACTCCGCACAATGCTTTAAAAGTAGCAACTATTAAAGGCGCAAAGGCAATTGGTTTAGATGGTGACCTTGGAAGTATTGAGCCGGGCAAACTTGCAGACTTGATTATCCTTGATCAAAATCCATTGATCAATATCCGTAACACAAACACGGTTAATCAAGTGATGAAAAACGGAAGGTTGTATAATGGCAATACCTTGGATGAAGTTTATCCAGCTACAAAAAAAGCTCCTTCGTTTGGAACCGAACAAGTGAGTCCGCAAACAAGCTTGCCCGGAATTAGATAATAGTATGCCACAGATTCACTGATTAAATTTCTCACCCCTCTCCTCTGGAGAGGGGAAGGGGGTGAGGTGAAAGGCTTAACCAACAACATTGAATAATTCTTAGACACAGATTCACTGATTAATCTATATCGTTAACTAACCATACTTTTTTATAAAATTCCTCTCTTATTAGTTCAGTCACCCCTCTCCTCTGGAGAGGGGAAGGGGGTGAGGTGAAAGGCTTAACCAACAACATTGAATAATTCTTAGCCACAGATTCACTGATTTAGTTCTATGAATTTGCGGCTTTTAATTTTGCGCTATAATATATCCTATTCGAAGGCCTAGTGCGGGACTAAACGCCAAGCGCTTTTCTTCATTTGGTATAGAGAACGCGAAGTCCCGTTGAAAATCATTTAACGCATCTGGCAGGTTCGGCTTCTTGTATTCAACGTTCCGTAGTGTGAGCCCGAAATTGAAATCCAAAATAACGCGATCAAACTTTCTTACATAACCATACTTAAAAGAAAGTCCTTGCTCGCGGTACTTTACTTTATATAAATATCGTCTAGAGAATTGAATTGTGCAGTCAAGATCGAAACACTCAATTTGCGTAGTGTTGCGGTCGAAGTTAATTATATTGGTATAGGCCTCGGCTGAGAGATAGCGAAATATTGACTCGCTAACATAGAAATAATATCGAAATTCTGATTTTAATTTTATACCCCGCTTATCAGAAAAGCGTTCCGTATCACGCCACGTTGCTGAGTTAACAACTAAGCCCGCATCTAACTGAATCGAAAATTCTGGACTCCATTTGTACTCGTATGCAAACTGTAAAGTTGGGTAAAAGTTGCTCAAATGCAGCGGACTCCATTTTATGATATGTAGCCTAAACTTGTTTGCGGTAGAATCATTGAGGCTAATCTGTGAAAAAGCAGTGATGCTAATAAAGCAAACTGGCAAAAGGAAACTAAAAATCCGCACGCACTACAGGAATTGAGCTTATGATCTCCATCGAGGCGAGCTCACAATCATACCGATATTGAAAAATCCCATCTTCTCCGGTTAGTGTAAATGATCCATTTTTTACAATAACATCATATGCATTAACCGCTTTAAGCTCATTCACCAAGTGTATTTCATCGTTGGCAACATTTAACATTTTTAATCCTGCTTCACCTTCACACACAAACAAACAGTTACCAAAAATGCCAAGCCCGCCTGGCGAAGTCATTTGATATTGGCGAATTAGTGAAGGATTATAAGGGTTGGTTATATCAATTATTTCTAACGAGTTTGATCCTAAATTACAAATGTTTCCCGATCGAAGCGTAACATAAGCGCGGTTACCTTGAACCACCACAGGATCGCACGACACAATGTGGGCATACCTAAATACAAACTCGGGTTGACTTGGATTGGCAATTGAATAAATGTACATGGCATCGCGTGCGCCCATATATAAGAAACTGCTGTTCACCTGAATGGTCTCCAAACCAAAAGCTAATGGCACTTTGCTTATCTCTTGAAAATTGTTCTCACTTAAATCAAAAACATTGAGGGTGGAATTAGTAACTAAATACAGGTAGTTCCCGCTCAATGCAAATCGAGACAATGAACCCCCGCTGCCCTGGGTATTTGCCAAGTCGCCACTTTGCTCATTGCAAGAAAAAGCGAGCATGAATAAAACAAGCCATTTAAAACGCATAACACGCGGGATTTTGAAGCGTCTCCTGCTTCCAACCAATAACAAGACCATTTTCAGGAACTATGCACTCAAAGTAACTTTGTGATGGTGGAGGAACACCAAGAAACCAGTTGCTTATTTTAAGTTCTCCGGTTTTTTCCAATGTTTCGAAATCTGCAACTTTTAACGAAACCAAATTGCCCATATGATTTACATACAGCACATCATCTTTTATTGCCATATCGGTATTTCCAACTATCTCAATAAAACCCTTCGGCCTTGGATTGGACGGATCGGCATTGTTATATACATGTATACCCCTGTTGATTTCATTTATTAGAAGGTAGCTACCATAGGTATAAATCTTTCCGGGTTTTTGAATGACTTGGTTATCTAATAATTTGATTTGTTTAGCTAACACGCTCCCGTAAATGGGAATATAGCCCGACACGGGCTCCTTTTTCTCCTCCATTAATGGGGGTAAACAAGAAGTAAAAATAATTAGCAAAATGAACCAACTCTTTTTCATTAATTAAGACTTAATTTCACTGGGCATTAAAATCAAAGATGAATATAAGATAAAAGTCGAAGACAAAATAGTCGGTTTACTTGGTTTGGTCACTTCTCTACAAAAAAATGATCAACAAAAAACTAAACCTATCAATTTTCACTAATTTGCCTCTTTATGAAAAGAATCGCAAGTCTTCTTTTTTTGCTTATTCTTCTACTTAACCTAGTTGGTGGCTATATTTATTTTGGCATCCGAATAATGCAACTGCACGATGAAAAGCGAGCCGAGTTGAAGGGAAAGGATGTAAGTGAGTTGGAGGTTATTACCTTATCTCTAAAAAAATTCAAGAAAGCGCTGGTGGAAGAGGATGAAATGGAATTGGACAATAAGATGTATGACATTGCCCGCACCGACATAAAAGGTGATACTATTATCATTTACTGCTTGCACGATGAAGATGAAGACAATCTGCTATCCTTACTAGATAGCATTTTGAGTAATTCAACTAAAGACAAAAAACCATTACCTTCTCAGATAGGTCAATTATTTTCCGCCATTCTCCCGGGCAATGTTTATCCACTCGCCTGCGCGATAGAAATCTCCATTACTCACAAATCGTCCTATCACAACTCAATAAGTCAGCATATAACAATGCTTGATTCTCCTCCGCCTCAGCAGGTATAATTCCTTATTAATCCACTGACGTAAAAGACTGCCTTACTCGACTATTTGCTCGGGTAAATTTGTCTGCTCGCTACCTTATGATATTTATCATTTTACAATTCTTAGATAAAAGAAATGAAATCAATATATATACTATTGCTTTTGATAACCTTTGTCATCCCTTTGTCGGCTCAGGAAAAAATTGACACCACAAAAACTTCTTACTTAGATGAGGTAGTAATCTCGGCAAACAAAATTGCTGAGCCGCGAAAATATGTGGCTCAGCAAGTGCAGATCATTAATCAATCCATAATCAGAAATCTGAATGCGCAAACTTCAGCAGATCTAATTCAAAACACGGGGCAGGTGGCCATGCAACGCAGTCAGCAAGGTGGTGGTAGTCCAATAATTCGGGGGTTTGAAGCAAGCCGAGTATTACTTATGATTGATGGTGTTCGGATGAACAACGCTATTTATAGAGGTGGTCATTTGCAAAACATTATTACCATGGATAATAATGTGCTGGACCGCGCGGAAATTTTATTTGGCCCGTCCTCAACTGTCTACGGAAGTGATGCGTTAGGTGGCGTTGTCCATTTCTTTACAAGAAACCCAGAGCTAGCGAATGATAAGAAAGTAAATATTTCAGGAAATACGTTTGTCCGTTTCGGAAGCGCTAACAATGAAAAAACAGGTCACATTGATCTTAATATTGGCGGCAAACGATTCGCTTCATTCTCTTCCTTTACCAATAGCGATTTTGGAGACTTACGGATGGGCAAAAAAATAAACAAAGCATTGGGCGAAGAGTATTGGGTTCGTAATGTGTATGCCGAACGCGCTGCCGATAACTCGGGCGATGTGTTGATTACCAATGATGATCCATACACCCAGAAGTTTAGCGGCTACAAACAATACGACTTCTTGCAGAAGTTTCTCTTCAAGCAAAGCGATCGGGTTCAACATCTGGTTAACTTCCAGTACTCAACTTCCAGCAACGTGCCGCGCTACGATCGACTAACTGATGCGCAAGGCACAGGTCTCCGTTCAGCAGAGTGGTATTATGGCCCACAAGACCGCTTGTTAATCTCTTATCAATTTAAATTAAATGACTTAGGAAAATTAGCGGATGCGCTTAGCGTAACTGCTAGTTATCAGGATATTGAGGAGAGTCGTAATGATCGCAGATTCAATAGCAATAATTTAAATCATCGAACCGAAAATATTAAGGTGGGTGCAGTAACTATTGATCTACAAAAGAAAATCAAATCAAATCAACTTCGGTATGGTTTTGATAGTCAATTCAACAATCTTACCTCAACCGCTTACCGCGAAAATATTTCTACTGGAGCAATCTCGTCCATTGACACCCGCTATCCAGGTGGTGATAACACACTGAATTATTGGGCACTATACGCAACTCACACCTTGCCGCTAAACGATAAGTGGACTTTGAATGATGGGATTCGTATTGGCGGAAGTTCACTTAATTCTACTTTCGTGGATAAGTCTTTCTTCCCGTTTCCTTATAACGACATCAAACAAAATAATACCTATGCAAGTGGTAACATTGGCATCATTTATTCACCAACAAGTTGGAAGTTCTCCTTTCTGACAAGTACTGGTTTTCGTGTACCTAACATTGATGATTTGGCAAAAGTGTTTGAGTCTGTGCAAGGATCGCCAACAACCACGGGCATATTGGTAGTTCCCAATCCCGATCTTAGCCCAGAAAAAACTATAAACGGGGATTTAAGTATTACCAAATTTTTTGGATCGCGTGTGCGGCTTGAAGGAACTTTGTTTGCTACCAATTTCTTTGACGCCATTGTTACACTGCCAACCACATTCAATAATCAATCAACTATTGATTACAATGGGTTTCCGGCAAACGTAGTGAGCAGCCAAAATGCAAACAAGGCATACATTTATGGATACAGCGTGAGTGGTCAGTTCGAGTTACTATCCAAACTAAATTTAGCAGCAGCTTACAATTACACACACGGTCGTGTTAAAAATGATAACGGTTCTGAAACCCCCTTGGATCACATTCCGCCAACCTTTGGCAGGATTGGATTAAACTATACAACTTCAAAGTTGTATGCTGAGGTGTTCTCTAACTTCAATGGCTGGAAACGACTTGATAACTATAGCATCAGCGGTGAGGATAATTTGCAGTATGCCACACCTGTGGGAATGCCTTCCTGGTATACACTAAATGTCAGAGCATCCTATACGATTAATAATGTGTTTACATTGCAGGCTGGTATTGATAACATCATGGATTTGCAATATCGGCACTTTGCATCGGGCATTAATTCGCCAGGGAGAAATATTTTCGGAACACTTAGAGTTAAGTTTTAAACCTCTTACAAAGAATGTCCTTCAATCAATTTTGATTCTTGGATATAAGTACGAGAGGAATCTGTTTTATTTATTAAGCCTATTAATCCTTTCAGAGCTAGAACTCCCAGTCCGTAGCCACTCGTTTCAGCATACGTTATTTCAGGGTGATATAGCTTTGGAAAAAATCCATTACTAATTGCGATTACCCCAACGTCATTAGGAATCTTGAGTCCAAGAATTTGTATTGCCTTCATGGCGCCTGTCAATATCTCATCACTCATGCAGAAGATGGCATCGGGTTTAGTATTCCTACTCAACCCAGCAAGAACTAAATCACATGATTCACTCGCTGATTGAGCATGTTCAATTACTATAGATTGGCTTTCTCCAGCATAAGCAAATACCTGCTGATAGGCTGAGAGCCTTTTTTGTGAAATCGAAAAACGAATATCTCCAAAAATGGAAAGAATTTTTTTCTTATTGTGTTTTAGTAAGGACTCAGCCACAAGAATGGCTGCGCGTTCATCATCCACACAGGCTTTTGTGGCACCTAGCATCTCTAGAACCTTGTCAAAAAAGAGAATAGGAATATCATATTCGCTAAAATTCTGCAAGTATTCTTCTTGTATTGTTTTTGAAGTAACACAAAGCATTACCCCTGAAACTCTCCGTTGCTTGCATGTTTTTAAGTTCTGCCGTTCTATTTCCGGATCATCGCCTGACAAAAGAATTACTAAGGAATATCCCAATTTTTTCGCTTCTGCTTCAGCTGCGGAAATAAATGAATCGTAAAAAAAACCGGATAAGGAAGGGGCAATAATGGCGATCTCTCGACTATTGTTTTGCCTAAGCCCAACAGCAAATAGATTGGGCTCATAGTTTAGTTTCTTTGCAGCCTCAAGAACTCGGGCTTTAGTAGCGGGAGCAATGTTAACATGATCGTTAAGTGCCCTGGAAACTGTAGAAGGGCTAATATTAAGAAGTTTGGAAAGAACGTGTATAGTAGTAGTTTTCATCAGCACAATATTATTCGGCACATCAAAATAAAGATTTTATTGCATCAAATCAAGGTAGTTTCTCTTGGCAAGTTGTTCTCTAACTTCAATGGCTGGAAACGTCATAATAACTATAGCAGCAGCGGGTGAAGATAATTTGCAGTTTGCCACGCCCGAGGGAATGCCTTAGTGGCACACGTTAAACCTCAGGGCATCCGATACAATTAATAATGTGTTTAACTTGCAGGCTAATATTGATACCATCATGGATTTACAATACCGTCAATTTGTCTCGGGCATTAATTCGCCAAGTCTAAATTTTCGTAACACGTTGAGTTAAGTTTTACTATTTATTGTCCTACATCTTAGTGGCATCTCTAAAAACGTTTGCTTTTATGACCTCAACCCCGTCTCCGAAAGAGAAGGGGAAGCGGAGTTTTTAGAAATGCCTTATGTAAGCGTAGGGCAATTATTTAATTTTCAGTCCGTGGCTTTACAAAACTTAGTAAATCGACTTCGTCAATTTCGCTCCCTTCATAAATGGATAGGCATTAGCGTTGTTCTATTCATGATTATTACCGCTAGCACAGGTGTGTTACTTGGCTGGAAAAAGAATGTAGCCCTACTGCAACCCCCCACATTAAAAGGAACGAGTCTCTCTTTGCGCGATTGGGCAAGCTTCGATCAGGTAGCCGCGAATGCAATGCATGCAATTGATTCTGTAACGGGAAGAAAAATTGAAATAGACCGCATGGATGTGCGACCGGATAAAGGAATTATTAAAGTTACTTTTAAAGAAGATTATTGGGAAGTTCAAGTAGATGCAACTACCGCTAAGACTCTTTCCGTATCACAACGCCATGCCGATTGGATTGAACACATTCATGATGGATCGATTGTAAGTGAGGGATTCAAATTGGTTTACACAAATTACTTAGGATGGGGACTACTATTTCTCTCTATCACGGGTTTCTGGCTTTGGTTTGGCCCCAAAGCAATCCGAAGAAAGAAAGGTATTTAGTCAGTCTGATTATATACCAACTTCAATCTGAAACCGTATTGTCCAACTATCTGTATTTGCATTACTAGTTTGAAGCCACTGATTCTTCTCAAGCGTAATATCACTTTGAAGTTTTACACGATGTCCTTTAATGTACTTATTTACACCTATTGTGTATTGTCTAGTCAGATCATCTAGCGTTTGTATTTTTTCAAACGGATTTATCTGCGAATATCTAGCTACAATTTCATAGTTGTTCTTGAACAAGTAGCTGCCTTGATAATTTTGACCGAAGCCGGTATAAATGAACCGAACATCGCCATCAGCATTTATGGTAATCGGGTCAGGTGAATTTCTTTCTAACCATTCACACGCCAGTGCCCAACCATTATATTTTATCAAAAAGTCTGTCATGAAAGTGGTCATATCTCGGGAGTCATATAAAAACTTTCCTAATTGCCCACCTGCACGCGTAGTATTTTTATTTTGCGATAACGTAACGCCAAGCGAAATTTTTGGTTTTGATTCACGCATCAAGTCACCTTCAAAATAATCGCCCCCATTGGTAAACGGCCCGAAAGGGAGAAGCTCAATTCGCCCGGTATAATCAAGTCCCCGATCAGACGCTACAATATTTCTTCCCTCGCCCGTTGAAATTGAACCACGCAAAACATAGTAAAGTTTTCCAACGTAATTGTTGTAGTAGGCCTGAACCCCAAAATCACGGTCAATATTAAATGTCGAGTTGACAATCGATCTATCTGCAAGTTGTAAATCTCCTGAAGAATTTACCCGTTGTCTATTTCCAGGTAATTTAGTTTGACCCAATCCAATAGAAAATGTTTTGTTTATGGCATAAATTACCATTGCATCTCGAATTACATTAGGAAACCCGGTATCGTCAAAATCCATATCGGCACGGGTAAAAGAGAGTTGAATCAGGTAAGTAAGTCTCGGGTTATAAATGTATCCATCAAAGCGAAGCCTCAATCTTCTCACCCTAGCCTCTACCTGATCGATAGAAAGATCCGAGGCACTTTCTGTGCGAAAGGCAGCACGGTTTTGCATTCGAAAGCGAATGTTTAAAAGAAAGAGGCTGTCAGGAGATGTTATGCCCAATCCCTTTCCAAAAGAGAAATAGGGAGAAGGAGAAATGGTCTGGGCTTTTACAAAGGAGGTAGTAAATACCAGATAAACAACGACCAGATAGAGGGATTTTCTCATGCCTTTATAAAAGTAAAAATGTTATCAAATTGTACTTGATCTGATTGAAAAATAAATCTTACTATTCAATAATCGACTAATGCGCCTCTAGCCAATTTTTACCAATCCCTACCTCTACTTCCATTGGCACATCTAAAATCACTGCCGATCGCATCAGCTCAATTACCTTTGGTTTCACTATGTCTTGTTCATCTTTATGAAGATCAAAAACCAATTCGTCATGCACCTGCATAGTCATTTTAGTTTTTAGCTTCTCAAGGGCAAGCCATTTATTTATTAAGATCATGGCGATCTTAATTATATCAGCAGCACTACCCTGAATGGGTGCATTAATTGCGTTGCGTTCGGCAAACCCGCGCGTAGTAATATTTCTTGAATTAATGTCGCGCAAATAGCGTCTGCGGCCAAGTATAGTTTCTACATATTCGTTTTCACGGGCAAAGTTTATGGAATCATCCATGTAGCGCTTAATCGCAGAGAATTCCGTAAAGTAAGATTCAATTATTTCAGCGGCTTCCGTTCGCGAAATTCCTAAATTCTGTGAGAGACCAAAGGCAGTGCTTCCATATAAAATTCCAAAGTTTACCTCTTTCGCTTTACGCCTCATATCAGGAGTCACTTTTTCTAAGGCAACTTTAAAAACCTTGGCGGCTGTAGTCGCATGAATGTCGCGCCTTGTTCGAAAGGCTTCAATCATTGTTTCATCTTTGGCAAATGAAGCTGCAATGCGTAATTCAATTTGCGAATAGTCGGCTGACATAAAGAGATAGTCTTTGCTTCTTGGCACAAAGGCCGCACGAATTTGCCTTCCCTTCTCTGTACGAATAGGAATGTTTTGAAGATTTGGATTGTTAGAACTTAATCTTCCTGTTGCGGCTACCGCTTGTCTGTAATCGGTATGAATGCGTTGATCAAATTTGCTTACCATTTTTGGCAGGGCATCTACATAGGTTGATCGCAACTTTTCGTATTCTCTAAAATCAAGAATCTTTTTTACAATCTCATGTTCATCGGCCAACTTAATCAATACTTCTTCACCCGTTGCATATTGCCCCGTCTTTGTTTTTTTTGCTTTGCCTGCCTGCCCCGAAGGCAAGTCTTGCAACTTCATTTTGTCAAACAAAATTTCCCCCAATTGTTTTGGTGAGGCAATGTTAAATTCTGTTCCTGCAATTTCAAAAATTTCCTTTTGAACTTTGTGGCTGTCGGTCTTTAGCGCATCCGACATCCAATTTAACGTTTCAGAATCTATGCTTACGCCTTCAAACTCCATATTAGCCAACACGGTAAGCAATGGCATTTCAACATCATGAAGCAAACGCCATTGGCCTTTGCGCTCAAGGTCTTTCTGTAATGGAGCTTTTAACTGAAGCACTTTATCAGTGCGTTCACAAATTTGTTCAGCGTGTGAAGTTCCTTCAGCTGTTAATTGATAGTCCAAATATTGGCCACAAATAATACCTAAATCGTGAGATGCTTCGGGCTCAATAAGATAATGAGCCAGCATGGTATCAAACAATACTCCTGCTACATGTATGTTCAGTTTCTTTAAAGCAAGAACTGCGGATTTTATATTATGCCCAACTTTATTGATGTGTTCATTTTCAAAGATTTCTTTAAACTCATTGATAATACTTTCACTATCAACAGATAAAAAGAATGCTTCTCCCGGATTAAAAGATAGCGCCAAACTCTTAATGTCATAATCGAAATTCTCCTCACCACTGGTAATTACTTCAAATGAAAATTCCTTTTGTTCTTTAAGTTTTTGAATCAGATTTTGGCGAGCATCTTCCTTGTCAATTACAGTATAAGAAATAGAAGTACTATCAATAGATTTCTTCTTACTCTGTTCTGCAGGTGCTTCGTTCAATCCAAACATGGAAAGTTGTGCCACCTTTGATGATGATGTTTCGGAAGTTGATGTTGTTGAAGACCCTGATGACTGCAATCCAAAGATGCGCGGCATCATGGTTTTAAATTCAAGTTCTTCTAAAATTGGCTTCAACTTTTCTGCATCAGGACCAGAGTAAGCAAGATCTTTCTCATTCCATTCTATTGGAACATCAAGAATGATAGTCGCCAATTTCTTTGAAAGAATTGCCTGCTCGCCAAACTCTTCTACCCGCTCTTTCTGTTTTCCTTTCAACTCACTTGCATGCGCAATAACGTTTTCAACTGTTTTGTATTTCTTCAATAGTTCAGCGGCAGTCTTTGGCCCTACACCCGGTATACCTGGAATGTTATCAGAAGTATCGCCTTGTAGCCCTAGGATATCAATTACCTGCGAAACATTTTCGATGTCCCACTTCTCACAAACTTCTTTGGGCCCCATGATGTCAACTGAGTTGCCCATGTAAGCAGGCTTGTACAATTTAATTTTATCCGTTACCAACTGACCAAAGTCTTTGTCGGGCGTCATCATAAAAACTTCAAACCCCTCTTGCTCAGCTCTTTTGGCAATGGTGCCAATGATATCATCCGCTTCAAAGCCATCCATTTCGAGTATCGGAATATTAAAACCGCGAATGATCTCTTTAACTATTGGAATTCCGGTCTTTATATCTTCGGGCGTTTCTTGACGAGTTGCTTTATAGGCTTGAAAAATTTCATCCCGAAAGGTAGCCGCAGCGGTATCAAACGCAACAGCAATGTGCGTTGGTTTTTGTTTTTGAATTACTTCCAGCAAGGTGTTGGTAAACCCAAAAGGAACTGAAGTATTATGTCCTTTAGAATTTATTCTTGGATTTTTTGTAAAAGCAAAATGAGCGCGGTAAATAAGGGCATACGCATCTAATAAGAAAAGTCTTTTTTCAGCCATAAGGGCGAAGGTAGAAAAAGAAGTTAAGCATTAACCCACTATTAAGAGGCTTCTTTTTACAGGATTAAATTTTTTTTATAGTTGCAACCTGTTTTACATTTGTGACGATAAAAAATAAATTGAATGAACGAAGAATTGCTTACCAGAGGAAATGGGTTGGCACTTAGTAAAAAGTCTAAAAACGTTCTTACCAAAGAGCAGCAGGCCTTTAACAAGATTACCAAACGCATCCATCTATTGCAGCAGCAAATGGAATCCGAATCAAAAAAAATGGATTCCCTCAAATCGTTTTATCAAAAGGAAGTGCTGCCTGCGGTGCAGAAATTAAGCCGCAATAAAATTATTTTAAGCCAACGGTTGCACGAAAAGCGCACTGCCGTAAAACTATCCAACGCTCAAAATACAAAGTTAGACCGCATAATATTTTTACTTTTAGAGGATGCTTTTTCGGTTTGCGAGCCAGACGAGGCCACAAAAAAGATTTATGATTTTTACTGTGATACTCCTTACGATGAGGGATTGAACGAAGAAGAAGAAGAGATAAAATCAATGGCCTCTAAAATGTTTAAGGAACAATTTGGAGTTGACTTAGACCCCTCTGTTTTTGAGGAGAACCCGGATTTTGACAAATTAAAAAATGACCTTGAAAAGCAATTTGAAGAAAAAGCAAGCAAGACTAAGCCCAGAAAAAAAACAACTAAGCAAATAGAACAAGAATTGCTTCAAAAGCAAAAAGATGAGTTGAAAGGCAAAAGCCTGAGAAGTATTTATTTATCGTTGGTCAAAATTTTGCATCCCGATACCGAAAAAGATGAAAAGCTAAGAGGAGAAAAGGAGGAAACCATGAAAGAGGTAACGGTTGCCTATCAAAACAAAGACATGATGAGTTTGTTGAAAATTCAAACCAAATGGGTAACCACGCATGAAGGGATATTGAATAATACAGATGAGAATACATTAAAAGTCTACACGCAGTTGCTTAAAGATCAGGCAAAAGAACTAGCGCAAGAACTTGAGATGATATATTGGAGGTATGATCCTTTTCTTGTAAAGTATAGCGACTATTCCTTATCAGCGGCCAAATCTGATTTAACTCAAACAGCCTATGGCTTTCAGTTATCCAATCAAGAGATTGAACAAATAAGTACGCTGATTGAACAAAGTGCCTATCCATCGCAAGCCATAAAAAGGTGCATTGATATTTTTCATCAAGAGGACGATTTTTTTGATTTTGATATTTAAAAATAGGTGTACCAATATCGTTTACTTAGCCATTTCCTTTAAGACCTCACCCCTTCCTTCACATTCGTTTCGGAAGCTCTTTATAAAGCGACCAAAACTGTGCTTAAGTAAACGATATTGATACATGTACTACAAAGTTTTGCATAAAATAAAAATCCCTTTTAAAGGCTTTAAATTAATGCGGCCTCGCTATTTAGTTTTAACAAGATGGTAATTCATCGCAGTCGCTTCCTTTTCTGTTAGATTCAAAACCCGTCCGCCCCGCACGGCTTCAAACTGAGCCCAAAAAACTTTTGTTTTTCCTTCAAACTGCTTGGTGGTAGTAATGTCCCAATTGGTAACGGTATAATTACCATTGTACTTTTGATCATAAAACTTAGTATTACTTACCATGCCAAAGGCTCCACTGTGGCGACTGCTGTATGTGCCATCCGCATTGAATGTAAAAGAAGTGGCTGACGAGGAAAAATTCATTCCTGCGTAGGAACCTGTAACAGTATTATACATATCTACCTGAGATCCAGAACTGACATCCCACTGACCAATTAAATCTGCGGAAGCGACCGCAAACTTATTATAGTTTAACATCGCTTCTAATTTCTTTTGATCAGTAAATTCTTGCTGAAAAACTGTGGCCGAGGGCGAAATAATTTCAATGCATCTTGAAATCCCGTTCGTAGTGATTATGCGAAAGCCAAGATGAACCCTTTTACCCGTGGCTTTCTCGACCGCATCGGCTTCAAAAAAGTAAATGCAAAAATAGCAGTATGAATCGTTCTGGTTTTTGCGAATGTTGGCTACGTTATACCTCGGCATTATAAACTGATCGAATAGAGTCGCTTCAATATCATTTGTGTTCCGGAGCTCATCCGTAATTTGAACAGCAAAATGCAATAGTACCGTAGTTTGATTTTTAGTTACGCGCACCCAATCGGCAAAAGGCTGCGCTACCCAGCCATCATCAAAGGTTGTGGTTGAGATAGAGATTCCGTGACTACCAGGGGCGCTATTTGTAATTGGGATGTGAGCTACCGACTGTTCAACTATTTTTGTTTCATTGTTGTTTGCAATCGGTTGACCTTCGGGTTTCGTTAATGATAATGATCCAAGCATTTTTTCAACCTCTTGGGAATACTCTTGACTATTCATCAGCACCACAATACTTAACTCTACACCGTATCCGGAAATAGTACTCAGTAACGAGTAAGCATCTTTATTTTCAAACGCGAAAACAGAGAATCCTGAATTTGAAGTCCAACCATCCTCCGTTTCCGTTTCGGGAGACGGGGGTGTTGGCGAACCCCATTTGTTTTTTACCATTAATGCATTCCACTCACTCGCATAATCAACAGCTGGATCGCCACTACTTTTTATGCTCTTGTAAATAGTGATGCGGCACCAGCTTTTTGTTTTATTATTTGTTTTGGTGTAGGAAGCTGCAAAGTCTTTGATTTCATTGGTCCACCCAAGCGGGGGCGTGTAAGTGGCAAGGTCAAACGTTTGTGTTTGGCAAAGTGCAGTCTGGCTAATAATTGCAATGACAAATAGCAAACTTGTCTTTTTCATAAGATTAAATGATTTTGTTCTCAACTGCCGTGCGCACAAGTGCAGCCGTATTTTTTACGTGTAATTTTGAAATCAAATTTTTGCGATGCGAGTCTACCGTACTGGCACTAACGAACAGCTTGTCGGCAATCTGCTGGTTGGTGAAGCCCTCGGCAATCAACTTTAGCACTTCTACTTCCCTTCGTGTAAGTAACATTTGGTTGTGATCCTCAATGCTTGCCTTGCTGGTATCGCGCCCCAACCAAAACTCACTCCCTGACATAACTATTTGAATTGCTTTCTCAATGTCATCAGCAGAGGAATTTTTTAAAAGATACCCCTTGGCTCCGGCTGCTTTCATGTTTTGTAGAAACGTGATCTGATCGAAATTAGTAAGTGCAATAATTTTAAGAGTTGGATCACGTTTCATCAACTTTTTACAAACTTCAATACCACTTTCGTCAGGCAGGTTAATATCTAACAAAACCAAATCGGCTGAGTTGTTTATGAAATAACCCAAACAAGAGGCTGCGTTGGTAGCATGACCAGCTACTTCAACTTGTGGAAGCTGGTTGAGCATGGTGCGAATTCCTTCTACAACCATCGGGTGATCATCGACAATAAAAACACGAGTCATGCGAGCGGGATTGTTAGGTTTACCGAAGTGCCTTTACCAGGTTTTGACTGTACATCAATTTTACCTTTCAAATATTTTGTTCGCGATTGAATACTGGTCCAGCCTGAGCCAGTTGCACGATCGGCCAATTCAGAATTCATTCCCACTCCATTATCTTCCACGGTTACATTCATTTCGTTTTGGTGCCTTGCCAACTGCACCAATACATGACTCGCCTTTGCGTGCTTGGAAGCATTGTTAAGCAACTCCTGTATAATTCGGTAAACAAAAATTTCAGTTTGTGAATCCAGTCGTTGCTCCATCCCAATCGATTGAAAATCAATCTTAAAAATACCCGCTGTTTGCAGACTGTCGCAATAACTTTTAAGGGCTTCTGTGAGCCCAAATTTCACAAGAACTTCGGGCATCATGTTGTGCGCCACGCGCCTGAGCTCTGAAATAGAATGATCAAGCATATCAAGCGATCGCTCAAAGACTAATGCGCTGTCGGCATCTAACACAACATTTGATTTCATATTTGTAAGAGAAAATTTAACACCTGATAACATACCTCCCAGTCCATCGTGCAAATCTTTTGCCAGCCGCCCCCGCTCTTCGTCTTGCCCTTTAATTACAGACTCACTGGCGAGCAACTGTCTTTCCGCTTCAAGTTCGGCAATGCGACTTTGCTGAAGCGCATTGTCTTTTTCTAGCAGGAGTTTTTTCTGGTTATAGGTACTGCGGGCCAGCCAGGCAATCACCAACACCGAAATCAACACGCCAGCCAGAATAAGAATTAGCAATCGGTTTTGCCGAATGGATAAGTCGTTGATCTCAGCTTGCAGTTCAAGATCTTTTATCTGTTGTTCTTTCTTTTCCGATTCGTAGCGGGCTTCAAGCATGTTGATATTAGCCCTACTCTTTTCACCTAAAATTGAATCATTCAACACGTCAAATTTTTTCCGAAAATTGAGTGCCCGTGGATAGTCCCCAGTGTTTTCATAAAGCACCGCAGCTTTAAAGTATAAATCCTTCAGTTCATAAGTTGAACCTAAATCGGTAGCCATAGAAATTCCCTTTGTGAATGCTTTCGTGGCGAGTTGCTCATTATTTAGGGCCGTGTATACATCAACAAGTCCCATCTGAGCATACATCTCATACTCTGGGGCTTCTTTTTTTAAGGACAGCTCAATAACCTTTTTAAAGAAGACTTCTGCCTCTGGATATTGCGGAATAGATTTGTAAACATCGGCCTGACCCAGCCAACCATCCAGCATCACAATGTAATCGTCAGTGCGAACACCAATGGCTTCGATATTCTTAAAATGTTCCAGTGCTTTATCATACTGTTTCAAATAAGTTTCAGCATTGGCTATATTATAGGTGGAAGAAGCAATGGCATAATCGTTCTTTAATTCAATCGCTAACGCCAAAGATTTTTCTGCATACTCTTTACCTTTTTCATATTGCTTCAGATTAACAAAAATGGATGCCAGGTTATTGTTGGCGATCCGCTGAAGTCTTTTATCACCGATTTCTTCCCCCAATCTCTTTGCTTCAAAATAACTTTCAGTGGCAGTTTCAAAATCTGACAGATATTGCCATTCGCTACCCACATTAATATTTGCTATGGCCAAATCTTGTTTGGTTCCCATTTGCTTATAGAGGGCAAGGGCTTCCTTGGCTAATTCCAGTGCTTCTCTAAATTTACCCCGGTTGTTTAAGATAACAATGGCATTGCTGGCATACGCGGCCTTTCCTTTTATATAATTTAATTCCTGAGATGTTTTACGAGCCAGATCGTAATACCACATAGCAGAATCAGGATCGGAATTCTCAAACTGTTCGCCATATTTATAATACAACATCACCTTTGTTGTATCGTTTGGTGATTTTTTGAGAACATGAAGCAGAGAATCAGAATTCGATTGACCAAAGCATGCGGAAGGGCAAATTGAAAACGACAGGGCGAATAAAATAAATATGAACAGTCTCTGCATGGATTAAACTTGTTACAAAATAAAAACCTATTGTTGCGATTTCCCTCCCCTTTTTCAGTGATTTTGTTATTAAGAATTACTCTAAAAACTCATGAGAACTAATTCCGAACTCAGTATTGCTTTCGAAATTGCCACGGCCACGTAGTCAAATGCCTCAATAAGCTCGCCTTACTATAGCCTCTACAAAATACTCTTCTCAAAGGAGGTAATTTACTAATAGTCTAACAAAATTTGCACACACAAAGCATTGCAGTATTGTAGGGGTTGACACCGAGATGGAATACATTGGGTAAATCGGTAAAGAGCTGGGATTGGTAGCTTCAATTTAAAAATCCCCTTTTTAGGGGATAAAAATGATCGCCCCTTCTACTTTCTTTACTTAACTTTTTAAAACCATAAGTTCAAATGAGAAAATTAATAACTCCCGCACTGGCAACGGTAATCATTTGCCTCATTGCATGGTCGTGCAATTTTTCCAAAGGAATAAAAACGGATTTAGTAACCGGTATCACCACATCCTACAATGGCTTTGCTATCGAGCAAATATCCGTAGTAGATGGCGATGACAATCAACTTTCAAAAAGTGAAGTCGCCCTGGATTCAAAGTTCTCGATTGTGTACGAAGGCATTGAAAATTATACACTTAAAGATGGAAAAGCTTTTCCAGGTTTATCCCTTCACGTTACGGATGCAGCGGGCAACGATATTCTTAATGAAGTTGATTTATTCGCGAGTTCTGTTGATGGCTATTCGCCAACCGATGCTTCCGTTTTAAGAGGTTCGGTAACTGTGGGAGACCCCATGAAGGCGGGCGAAACCTATCACTGCAAAATGCGGGTATTTGATAAACAAAATCCAGAAAGCGAAATCGTTTCGGAATTAGATTTTACAGTTAACTAACTACGATAATTAAAGTAGGATAAACACATAGCAACATAGAAAACATAGAACTAATGAGAAAAGATTAATCCCAACTTTATGAAATTAAAAACGCTGCTTATCAAACCATCCACCTACATGAAAACACAACTTACTTTTGGAATTATAGTATTGACGTGTATAAGTGCCTATGCCACTGTGCGAACCGTGAGTAATAGCCCAACACGCCTAGCGCAATTCAATACGTTTGCAGCCGCGCAAACAGCCTCTGCCAATGGCGATACGATTTACGTGTATGGATCACCGTTTGAATATCCGGATATAACCGTGTCAAAAAGATTAGTGATTATTGGTGCCGGCTATAATCCTAATAATCAATTTGGGCAACCTACCAGAATTAGTAACATAATTCTATTTAGAGATGCTGGCACCAACAATGCTTCGGGTTCAGTAATTACCGGTGTATTAACCGGGCGATTGGATATTAGCGGCCTAATGTCCAATAACATTCGTCTTTCCAGAAACAGGTTTGAGAGCTATATCAATTTAGCGGGTGGCTCGCCTGTGGGGTATGCCAATGGCTGGGTGCTGATCAATAATATTTTTGGAAGCTACTTGAATGGCGGAGGGACTTCGCGCATCGCTCCATCAGCCACCAATATTATTATAGCGAATAACATTTTTACTACAAGTAGCTATTTATATTTCTTCAACAGCAACACGATAATTGTTGACCACAATATTTTTATAGGCCCAGGCTCAGGTGGCAATCTTTATAATTTATACAACGTAATTATCACCAACAATATTTTTACCCGAAGTACGGGCACAGCTTTTGCAGGCAGCACTCAAGGGCCAGTGCTGTGTACGTTTAATAATAATCTCTCAAACCTTAGCACCATTGCCGATCCCTCAACCTATAGTCCTGCTACTAATTTTGTAAATACCTTTACCGGCACTGGTGGTGGTAGTAATTTTGGTGGTGGCAATATTGTGGGGCAAGATCCGCTTTATACTACCGTACCCAACCTAACTACCTATTCGGCCTCAGCCAACTACCGCCTACAAGCAAGCTCAGCAGGTAAAAATGCAGGTACCGATGGAACTGACTTAGGTATTTACGGAGGTGGATTTCCATTCCCAACAGGAGGTGCTTCTGGTGGAGGTTTTGACTGCTTACCACACGCACATTTTATTTGATGCCTACCAGCACGCTGCCTGCCGATTTGGTTAAGCTGGAATATTATGTAAATACCGATCCAGGCATTGGGCTCGCTACATCAGTGCCTGTTACACAAGCACCTACTGTCAATCAATTGTTTAATTTGAATCTTCCTGCATTAACGCCTGGCAACTATACGCTAAATGTTCGAGCAAAAGATTCGAAAGGATATTGGAGTAACCCGGTTGTGTCAGCCCCTTTTACGATTATTGCCTGCACACCGCCTGCGGTCCCAGCCGCGACACCCGCGAGCCGATGTGGCGTTGGTGCGGTAACTCTTACAGCTAGTGGGGCTGGTGGCTCACAAGTTTATCGCTGGTATGCGGATGCCGTTACACCTGCGCTACTTTTTACAGGAGCATCTTTTTCGACTCCTTCGTTAACGGCAATCACTACTTACTATGGTTCAATTTTTGACCCGGCTACGTGCGAAAGTAATCGGGTAGCTGTGGCCGCTATAGTCAACAACATCCCGAGCGCGCCAACCACTACTGGAGCTTCCGGTTGTTCAAACTCGGTAATCACACTATCCGCATCAGGAGGAACAAGTGGACAATACCGCTGGTATACTGTTGCTACTGGTGGAACAGCAATTACAGGACAGACCAGCAGCAGCTTCACAACTCCATCTTTGACAGCCACAACTACTTACTACGTTTCCATCAACAATGGCACCTGCGAGAGTGCGCGCACATTAGTGATTGCTACGATCACAGGGCCATGTGCTCAACCGCCTGTCATCAATACCGCTCCTCTCTCCACAACTGTCGGGGGCATCGTCACCATTGATCTGAAGCCATTGATCACTACTTCTGGAACACTCAATGTAAATTTAATTCAATTAACAGTACAGCCCTCTAGTGGAGCTATTGGAACCATTAGCAACGGAGTACTCACCATCAGCTATCAAGGGATTGCTTTCACCGGCAAAGAAATTTTTTCAATCCGTGCCTGCGATAACAACGGAAACTGTTCCACACAATAATTCTAAATTGAAGTAGCGGGCGATGTGGTGGTCTACAATGCGATCTCGCCAAATGGCGCAAACCCGGTATTTACCATTGAGTATATTGAGCTAATACCAGAAACAAAAGATAATAGAGTCGCTATCTTCGACCGCTGGCAAAATGAAGTGTGGAGCGCATCGAACTACAACAATTCGTCAGTGGTATTTAAAGGTGTTAGCAACAGCGGCAGCGATCTTCCTACAGGAATCTATTTTTATAAAATTGAATTTGCTAGTGGAAAGAAAATGCAGACAGGATTTTTATCGTTGAAGAGGTGAGTTAAATGTAAAGAAGTCAGAATTTAGGAGACAGAAGTTAGAATTTAGGAGGTGAGATTTCAACACTTAACACGTAAACACTTTAACACGTAAACACATCAACAACACTTTAACGCGTCAAGCCGTCAACACACTTTTAAAACAAATAGTATGAAATGTTTATCACTTGTTGCGGTTTTGACTATGGTGATTCCTTGTGCGATGGCGCAACAAGACCCTCTGTATTCCCAATACTTCAACAACCCAATGCTCATCAATCCCGCTTTCGCGGGAAGCAATGACCGGTTGTATGCAGGCCTTGCCAACATAATCAAAGCTGTTAACTTTTTCATATTGAATACATTGCTGGGTTAAATAATTTCACTTCTAATGCTGGAATTGTCAACATAGAAAACAAACGTTGAATTAAAAATCCCCTTTTTAGGGGAGACACAATCCTTGACAAATTGATATATTTGATAACTAAAATAATTGCACCATGAAAACGATTTATTTAACCCTACTTTTTGCGTTAGTGAATTTTGTTGCTCAAGCCACCGTGCGCACCGTAAGCAGCAACCCCTCCAACCTCGGGCAGTTTAGTACCATACAAGCAGCAATAGATGCTAGCGTTGATAGCGACACCGTGTATGTGTATGGCAGCCCCAATGTGTATGCAGCCTTTACTATTAGCGATAAAAAAATTACCGTGATTGGTCCCGGCTGGGCACCCGATAAAAATTTACCGTTTACTGCCACTGTTGTAGGGGTTACCATCAACAATTCTGCAGCAGGAGGCAGCCCCGATGGCTCGGAATTACATGGTCTTGTTTTTAATAGCACGGCAACCTTATCGAATGCCGGAGGCACAAATACAGGTGTAAACAACATAAGACTTATACGGTGTCAATTCAACGGTATCGTTGGTGTTGATCTGGCATCCAGCGGCTTTTTATTCGAAGGATGTATTTTTTATAATACTGTGAACTTTAGTAGCTCCCTAACTTACACCAACTTTTTATTTCAGAATAACCTATTTTTCTTTTCGGTATGCTGCCTAGGTCAGCAAGTAACTGGTCTCACCAATGCAGTGAACATTCGCTTTGACCACAATCTCTTTTATAGCTCCAACAACTCGGCAGGAAATACTGTAAACGTTTTTGCTAGTAACTGTCGCTTCCTCACCTTTTCAAATAATGTTTTCAACCAGGCTAATGTTGGACTCAACGTCAGCTTCAGCACCTTTACCAATAACATCACCAATAACATTACGCTCAACTCAGCCAATGCCACATCTAATGCTACACCGTGGGCGGTGAATAGCAATGTAGATGGAGGAGGAAATATCGCAAACCAAAATCCTGCTATGGTAAATCAAACCGTAATCAATGGAAACAATAATTCGGCTCTTTTAAACTTTACAATAGCCAGCGGCCCCGCCAACAATAGTGGAAGCGATGGTAAAGATATGGGGTTGTTATTTGATGCGGTGGGTAGTTTGAATTGGGCGAACAGTAACAACAGTCGCTTGCCGCGGATTTTTAGCATGAACATTACTACACCAACAGTAACCCCCGGAGGGAATTTGAGTGTGACGGTAGAGGCTAGAAAGAGTAATTGATTGTGTTGATGAAAGTTTTAAACTTTCTTTGGCCGCAAGCCGCAGGCCACAAGCTTCACGCTGTGAGTTGGCGACTAACAGCGTATAGCCTTTTATTTTTTATATCAAGTCAAACACACGCTCAGAGTATTTTAAAGGGAGAATACTTTTTCGATACAGACCCCGGTGTGGGCAATGGCGCAGCACTTACATTTGCTCCTGGCAGCACGGTCAATTTTACTTCCAGCATTTCCACTGCTTCGCTATCATCCGGGTTTCATCAATTGGCCATTCGCGTGAAAGAAACGGGTGGCGTGTGGAGTGCATTTGAAGGCCGTGGATTTTACATCAGCACTACTACGGCAGATTCCCCAAACATTGTGGGAGCAGAATATTTTTTTGATGCCGATCCCGGAAACGGAAATGGAATTCCCATCGCTGTTACCGCAGGAGCATCTGTAACTTTTACAGTGAGTCTTCCCACTAGTCTTTCTGCCGGCTTTCACTTTCTTGCTATTCGCACAAAGGGTGCCAATGGAAAATGGGGCGTGTTTGAAGCCCGCGGATTTTATGTGACGGGTTCAACCTCCGATTCTCCTAACATCACTGCCGCAGAATATTTCTTTGATGCCGATCCCGGAAACGGAAATGGAATAAACATTCCGGTAACGGCAGGCGCCATTGTAAACTTTACGGTGAGTTTGCCAACAAGTCTTGCTTCGGGTTTTCATTTTCTTGCTATCCGCACAAAAGGTGCCAATGGAAGATGGGGCGTGTTTGAAGCACGGGGATTTTATGTTACGGGTTCTACGTCAGATGTTCCCGACATTACCAAAGCAGAATATTTTTTTGATACTGACCCCGGTGTGGGCAACGGCATTAACATTCCGATTACGGCTGGGGCATCTCCAAATTTTACTGTTAGCTTACCTACCACAGGGCTTACAACCGGATTTCATTTTCTTGCTATTCGCACAAAACGTGCTGATGGTAAGTGGGGAGTTTTTGAGAGCCGTGGATTTTATGTGTCGCCCATTGCTGCGAATGCTGCGGATATAGTTGCGGCAGAATATTTTATCGATGGTGTCGATCCCGGTGAGGGAAACGGATTGCCGCTGACAGTTACCACGCCAGGCCCTACCGTTAATCAATCCTTTGTGATTGTGCTAAGCGGAGTGCCAAGCGGTGCGAGAAAATTAAACTTGCGTGTGAAAGATGCGAATGGAATTTGGAGCGCGATTGAAACAGCAGGCTTCAGCGTGTTGGTTTGTACACCGCCCCCTGCACCGGCTGCCGCAGGCGCCAGCCGATGTAACAATGGTACTGTTATTTTAAACGCAACAGCCGGAGCAGCTGGTACACAAGTCTACCGTTGGTATGCCGATGCCACATCAACAACCATTCTTTTTACTGGTGCTGCTTTTACAACACCCTCTATCAATACAACCACGAATTTCTTTGTGAGTGTGTTTGATCCGGCAACACTCTGCGAAAGCAATCGCACTGCCGTAATAGCCGCTGTCATCAGCACATCACCACCGCAATTGAATATCACCAGCGCAACCATCTGTGCCGGAAATTCGATTAAGGTCAGCGCTCCAACAGGATTCACAACCTATCTATGGTCGAACGGAGAAACAACTCGCGAGATCGCAGTTATAGCATCGGGTAATTATTCGGTTATTGTTGGAAATGGAACCTGCGAAAGTCAGCCTTCTGTTCCGGCATCCATCATCGTATCACCAAAACCAACAAAACCAGTAATCACAACCAGCGGATCTGCAAGTTTGTGTGATGGTGCCACTGTTACACTTTCTGCTCCAGCCGGATTCTCTTACCTCTGGTCTGATGGAAAAAATACGCAAGACAATATCGTAAGCATTGGGGGCACTTATTCTGTAGTTGTATCTGATGGAAGCAATTGCTCCAGCGATCCGTCAGTAAGTGTTGTCGTGTCTACCTTTACAACTCCTGCCAAACCAATCATTAATGTTTTCGGAAGCACCGCGTTATGCGGAACAAATACCGTGGGCGTACTTGCTCCCTCAGGGTTTTCAATCTATCAATGGTCGGGCGGACAAACCACGCAAGGGTTAACTGTTTCTACCGCTGGCACATTCTCTGTGATTGCAGGTAACGCTGCGAACTGTCTCTCAATCGCTTCTGATCTTGTAACGGTTACTTCAACCGGGCAACCTTGCACAACAACAGGCGGAACCAATTCACCTCCAGTTATTGCTGAACAAACTCTTTCGGTACAAATTGAAGGTAGATTAGAAAAAGATTTGATCCCGTTCTTAAGCGATCCGGATAATAATCTAGATTTCACTTCACTTCGTGTAATTAATAACGAAACCTCTAAAGGTATTCCGGCTTCTATTGACGCAGCGTATAACCTGGTTGTTAATTACACAGGAAATCCTTTTACCGGTAGCGATCGGGTGACCATTGAAGTATGTGATCTTGCGGGTGTTTGCGCGCAACAAGTGATTAACATTAACGTGGTAGGCGATGTGTTAGTCTTCAACGGCATGACACCCGATGGCGATGGATTCAATGACTTTCTCTTACTCAAATATGTGGATGTAGTAGAGGGCGCTTCAAAAAACAAAGTCACCATTTACAATCGTTGGGGCGATGTAGTGTTTGATGTTGACGATTACGATAATCTCTCGCGGGTATTTGCCGGACAAACTAATGGTGGCAAAGATCTTCCTTCGGGCACCTACTTCTACAAAATTGATTTTGCAAACAATTCTAAAACAGGCTTCATCACTTTAAAACGATAGACCATGAAGAAGCTTTTATATTTATTGCTGTTCCTACTCTTTCGTGTTAGTGCGATCGCTCAACAAGATCCCTTGTATTCGCAATACGTTTTAAATCCCTTGCTCATCAACCCTGCTTATTCAGGCCTGACAAAAGATGTAAACGCCTCAGTAACCTATCGCAGGCAATGGGTTGGGTTTGATGGTAGCCCGACTACTGCAAATGCCAATGCCCACATGGCTTTAAATAACAACCGCATGGGTGCCGGAATTATTATTCTACAAGATAAAATCGGTTCGGATAAAACAACGGAAATATCGGTTGCCTACGCGTATCATCTTCCTTTAAACAATGACCTCACTTTATCATTTGGATTGCAAGGTGGCGCCATCAACTATTCCAGTGACTACAGTGGCTTAACCATAAACTCGGCCGATACTAAATTTGTAAACCAAAATCTTTGGAAGCCCAACTTTGGTGGGGGACTGATTTTGCACAATGAAAAGTTTATGGTAGGACTATCGGTGCCCAAGATGTTAAAAGCAAACTCCACGGTTGAATCTTTAAGCACAAGTTTATACAATCAGCATGCTTATGGAATTGTTGCTACCGTGTTTCAACTTTCGTATCGCATTAAGTTAAAGCCCTGGATATTGGCACGTGTGGTACCCGGTACTCCGGTTTCGTTGGATTACGCGGCCACCTTGCGGATTGATGACAGTTATACAATCGGGGTGTTCTCCCGCGACTTAGCAACGTATGGATTGCTGGCTCAGATAAACCTGGGCGATAATTTGAGGGTTGGTTATGTATTTGAATTACCCACTCAAAAATCAGTGGGAACACAATTTACTACACACGAGTTTACAGTGGGTGTTCGCTTGAAAGCGCTTAACTTTCATGATTTGGATCAAATAAGAAATTTTTGATAGAATTTCTCACCAGAAAATCAGCCAGTATAAAAGCCGGTTCATAAGATTTTACTTTCGTTTTCAAACATTTATTGCTAAATAGGTTCATTAAATCGATTGCAATGAATGATACAACCCCACTTTCGCAGTTTTTAAAATGGGAAAAAGAGATCCCAAATCAATTATTTCTTCGCCAGCCTTTTAACGGGCAATGGAAAACCTGGACTTATCAGCAAGCCGGGGATGAAATAAGGCGAATCGCCAATGGATTACAATCACAAAATTTCCCGAAAGGAAGTAATGTAGCCCTCATTTCTAAAAACTGTGCGCATTGGGTAATGGCCGATTTGGCAATTATGATGGCCGGTCATATTTCAGTACCCATGTATGCAACGCTAACTGCTGATTCTATTCAACAGATTTTAGAGCATAGTGAATCCAAACTAATTATTGTTGGCAAGCTTGATGACTATAAAAAGCAAAAGTCGGGTATCCCTTCAAACGTAATTAAGCTAGGCATTGCCTCGTATGATACCGTTGAAGAAAATACCTGGGAGCAATGGGTTAAAAAGTTTGAGCCTATTAGCGAACCGCATGTGTGGAAGGGTAGCGAGTTGCTTACCATTATGTACACATCCGGAACTACAGGCAAGCCTAAAGGGGTTATGCATACTTCTTCTGCATTTGATAAAACGGTAACCCAGGGAGTAAAAGAACTCGGTATTCAACTGCATCCAAGCTTATTTTCTTTCTTACCAATGAGTCACATTGCTGAACGCATGGGCATTGAAATGATGGGTATTTACCAGGGTGGCATGTTTTCGTTTCCCGAAACGTTAGAGTCGTTCCCAAAAAATTTATCAGACACACAGCCCACGCATTTTTTTGCCGTCCCCAGAATCTGGGCAAAATTTCAGGAAAAGATTTTGGAAAAACTTCCACAGAAAAAACTGGACACGCTCCTCGCTATACCCTTGGTTAATTCACTAATCAGAAATAAAATTAAAAAAGGACTGGGTCTCTCACGTGCAAAACAAATTTTTAGTGGAGCTGCGCCAATATCAGTCGACTTGCTGCAATGGTATGAGAAAATCGGGGTGCGCATTCTACAAGCTTATGGCATGACGGAAGATTGCATTTATGCGCACTTCAATCGCAATGATGCTAACAGACTTGGAACTGTTGGCAAACCCTTTGATGGGCTTTTAGTTAAGATTGCTGATGGCGGTGAGATCCGCGTAAAATGTCCTGGCCTCACGACAGGATATTATAAAGAACCGGAACTAAGTAAAGAACTTTTCGATGAAGAAGGTTATTTAAAAACCGGTGATCAGGGTGAAATCTCTAGTGATGGCTACTTAAAAATAACCGGCCGTGTAAAAGATCAATTTAAAACTGATAAAGGAAAATACATCTCGCCCACGCCCATCGAAATGAGATTACTGAGCAACCCAGACATCGAACAGATTTGTGTGGTGGGCATGGGCATTCCACAACCCATCGCGTTAGCGGTTATCTCTGCTGCGGGTAAAACAAAATCAAAAACTGACCTTACACAAAGTCTTACCCAATCACTTCAACAAGTGAACCCAGCACTTGAGTCGTATGAGAAGTTGGAAAAAATAGTAGTGATGAAGGATGATTGGAGTATTGAAAATGGATTACTAACACCCACCATGAAAGTGAAGCGCAATGAGGTGGAGAAAATTCACTTGCCTAAATATGCTAGTTGGTATCATACACAGCATGACATGGTTGTGTGGGAATGATATAAGTCATTTTTTCATTTGATCTAACTCATAGCCTGAGGGTGTGAGACAATTATCTTTAGGCAAAAGAAATAGTTGTAAAATTTAACCCCTAAAGGAATGAAAAAGCGCGAGCCAGTGAGTACCATCATGACAAAGAGTCTTCACGTTGTGGAAATCGAAAGTAAATTAATGGACGTTCAAGAAATTATTAAAGAGTTTGGGGTACGGCATGTGCCGGTTGTTCGTAAGAATCAGCTGGTTGGTATCATCAGCAAAACAGATTTAAGCCGACTAACCTTTAGTAATATTTATGAAGGGCAAGAAGATGCTGACGAAGCCGTGTGGGATATGCTAACACTAAGCCAGGTAATGTCGCATAAACCGCGCGTTGTAAAATCTGATGAAAGCATCCGCCATGTAGCAGAAATACTTGCGGTTGAGGAATTTCACGCTTTGCCCGTAGTTGATGCTAGCGATGATCAAAAATTAGTCGGGATTGTCACTACTACAGATGTAATCAGGTATCTGCTTGAACAATATTAATTTAGCAAATAGAGATTTACGAATTTAGAAGTACGAATTTTTGGATTCCCTCCATTCGTACTTCGTAAATCTTAATTCGTAATTACTTAAGTCTTGCTTTAAAAAATTCCAGCGTATGCTTATGTGCATCGGCTGTAAACTCTTCACTGAATTTCGGATTGCTTGGATTTGCAAAAGCGTGATCGGCATCATACGCTTTTACCGTTAACTTTTTACCAGCCGCTTTCATGTTAGCTTCAAACTTATCCATCACGTCCTTGTTGATCCACTTATCTTGTTTAGGCCAAATGTTCAACACATCGCTGTTCAATGTTTTTAGTTTGGTAACATCTTCTTCAGGCATGCCATAGTACATTACGGTTGCTACAGCTTGCTTACCTGCTGCTAAAGAAGCTTGTAAAGAAAGCCCGCCACCGAAGCAC
>Ga0163152_10001701_pt1 | contig 33890 bp, 27 predicted proteins | sample OliLakLV19MP8IB2_FD_148635 | JGI IMG/M metagenome (GOLD analysis project Ga0163152, IMG submission 148635) | Freshwater microbial mat bacterial communities from Lake Vanda, McMurdo Dry Valleys, Antarctica - Oligotrophic Lake LV.19.MP8.IB-2 | ecosystem: Environmental > Aquatic > Freshwater >...
ACGAAGCCGATGCGGCGAGCGTCGCGCGCGTGCGGAAGCGGCGCTCGCCGCCGTCGACCTGAAGGATCGCATGCGCCACCGTCCGAACGAGCTCTCCGGCGGCCAGCGGCAGCGCGTCGCGATCGCCCGCGCGCTCGTGAACGAGCCCGCTCTCCTCCTCGCCGACGAGCCCACCGGAAACCTCGACACGAAGGTCGGCGCCGAGATCATCCGTCTCTTCCAGCGGCTGAACGCGGAGCGCGGAGTCACTGTCGTCACCGTCACGCACGACCCGGGAGTCGCCGCGCAGAGCCGGCGCGTGTTGCGGATGGTTGACGGCGACATCGCCGGCGACTCGCCGTCAACGGGAGCGCCTGCGTGAAGCTCTACGACACGCTCTACATCGCGCTCGACGCGCTGCGCGCGAACAAGGTCCGCGCCGCGCTCACCATGCTCGGCGTGATCATCGGCGTCGCGTCCGTCATCCTGTTGACGTCGCTCGGCGAAGGCGCGCGCAGCTACCTCCAGGAACAGTTCGCCGGCATGGGCACGAACCTCGTGCTCGTGACTCCCGGCAAGACCGAGACCGCTGGCGGCGGTCCGTCGTTCGCCTCGAACACCGTCCACCGGCTCACTTTCGAGGACGCCGAAGCGATCGAGCGCGGGGCGCCGTCGGTGAAGGGCGTCACCGGCATCGTCGTTGGCGCGGGCACCGTGAAGTTCCGCAACCGCACGCGGGGCACGACGATCATCGGCGCGTCGGAGAACTTCCAGGAGATCCGCGGTTTGTACGCGAACGTCGGCTCGTTCTTCAGCGAGGACGACGTGAAGTCGCGGCGCCGCGTCGCGGTCATCGGACGAACGGTGGTCCGCGAACTCTTCCAGAACGAGAACCCGCTCGGCCGCCGCATCGACATCGACGGCACCAAGTTCCGCGTCATCGGGATCATGGAGCCGCGCGGACGGAGCCTCGGCTTCGACATCGACGACCTCGTGTTCATTCCGGTGCGCACCGGCATGGATCTCTTCGGCCTCGAAGGACTCGCCGAGATCATCGTGCAGGCCCGCTCCGCCGAGCAGGTGGACGAGGTGATCGCGGAGACGCGCGATGTGCTGATGCGCCGCCACCGCAGCGAGGACTTCACCGCGATCTCGCAGGGCGACATCCTCGCGACGTTCAACCTGATCGCCGGCGCGATGACCACGCTACTGCTCGCGATCGCGTCGATCTCGCTGCTCGTCGGCGGCATCGGGATCATGAACATCATGCTGGTCTCGGTGCGCGAGCGAACGCGGGAGATCGGCACGCGCATGGCGGTCGGCGCGACGCGCCGCGCCATCCGCAACCAGTTCCTCGTGGAGTCCACGGCGCTCTCCGGGATGGGCGGGCTCATCGGTCTCGCGCTCGGCGTCGGGATCGCTCGGCTCGCGCAGGCGGTCGCCCCGGCCGTTCCGGTGCGCATCTCGCCGTGGATCCTCGTCATCGCGGTCGGCTTCTCGCTCGCGGTCGGCGTCTTCTTCGGCGTCTGGCCTGCGGTGAAAGCGTCCCAGCTCGATCCCATCGAAGCGCTCCGCTACGAGTAGCGATCGTCGACGGCGCCCAATCCTCACCCTGAGCGAGCGAAGCGAGTCGAAGGGTGGTGCGAGGTCACAAAGCTTGGGACGTACTCCAGGGAGGACTTTCTCCAGGGAGAGTCTTCACTTTCTCGAGGGAGGGACTTTCTCCAGGGAGAGTCTTCACTTTCTCGCGCAACTTGATTGAGCGCTACCGGCGCTGCCGCTGTCGACGCCCGGTGAGCGCTGCGTCCGACCTCGTCGTGATCGCGAACCACCATGGGTCCGCACGCGACAGCGGCCCTTGCTTACGCGATGTCCTGGCCGCGAGCGGTACCGTTTCGTATCCGGTCAAACTGCGGCGGGTTGGGGCGGGTGTCGATCAGGCCGTTGCCACGAAAGCGCGGCCTGACAGGTCGGGGGGGTGGTAACAGTTGCGACCTCTCCTGCAGAGGTACCCCATGCCAACTTTCACCACGCCGCGAAAAAAAACGGTGATTCGAGGACAAGCGCCGACGAACCACCCTTCCCCAACCCGCCGCAGTTTGACCGGATACGACCGCGTACCGCTCGCGGCCAGGCGGATCGCGAAAGCGAGGGCCGTCGTCGCGGATTCGCACGCGCGAGACGCGCCGGATCGATCTGGAAATTCCAGGGTCCGCCGATTCAAGTTTCGCTGGCGCGACTCGACCCCGCCCGCTGCATGCGCTAGGAATAGAGGCCGTGAACCCGACCCTCCCCGAAGCCCTCGCCCACTGCCTGTCCACCGAGGCGAAGACGCGGCCGCTCGAGGTCGAAGGACTCGGCACCTTCCACGTGCGCGAGTACGGTGCGGGCGCGAAGCACCGGACGGGTGTTCTCTTCCTGGCGAGCCGCGACCTGCGCTCGGCGCTCGCCGGCGAGTCGATCGACGAGAACCAGGACGACGACGAGGACGACGCGCAGGCGCTGCTGCGCGACGCGACGAAGAGCCCGCTGTCGTTCGGCGAGTGGCTCGCGCGCACGAGCCACAAGGGGCCCGACTGGGCCGCGAAGGAGCTCGCCGCCCTCGCGGTCGACGTCCGCCGGGCGCTGAAAGACGGCAAGGACCTCGACTTCCCCGCGCTCGGCCGCTTCGCGACGAAGCGCATGACGCCGATGACCGTGCACGAGGAAGGCGCGACCCCGCGCGAAAGCCCGCAGCGAACCGCGGCGTGTTTCACACCGTCCGACGCGCTGCGACGCCGGCTCGAGCGCGCGCCGTGAAAAAGCGCGGACCGCAACCCGGACGAGGGCGCCATCCCGGCCGTGCGAAACCGATTCCTTCGGGCGCACAGCGTCCGGCTCCGAGCACGCGCCCTTCCGCGCCGCCCCGCTCTTCCGCACCACCGGCGCGCCGCGAGGCACCGCCGCGCCGCGAGGCGCTTCGCAACGACGGTCCGCGCCGCGACGTGTTTCTCGACGATCGCGATCGCGAGCCCGGCTTCGAGCGAGGACCCGGCGGCCGCGCAAAGCCGGTGCAACAAGGCGACGAGATCTCCGTCGAGGTCGAGTCGCTCGCCGACGGACCCGACGCACTCTGCCGCGTCGGCGACTACATCGTCTTCGTCGCGGGCGCGCTGCCCGGCGAGAAGGTTTTCGTGCGCGTCACGAACGCCGGTCGCAAGTTCGGCCGCGCGGACCTGCTCCGCATCGAGCGGCCGTCGCCTGATCGCGTCGGCCCGAAGTGTCCGCACTTTCTGGAGTGCGGCGGCTGCCACTTCCAGCACCTCGCGTATCCGAAACAGCTCGAGCACAAGACCGCCCGCCTCACGAAGGCGCTGCAGCACACGCTCCGCCGCACCTCCCTGCCCGTGCTGCCGATGGCGGCGCCCGAGAGCTCGTGGGGCCAGCGCAACAAGATCGCGCTGCAGATCGTCGGCCGCGCCGGAGAAGCGGATCCCGGATTCTTCCGGATGCGCAGCCGCGACGTCGTCCCGATCAAGGAGTGCCCGGTGCAGGATCCCGGCGGAACCGCGCTCGCGTTCAAGGCCGTCCAGGTCGTGAACCGCGTCGGCCTCGAGCCGTGGCGAGAGTATGACGATCGCGGCGTCATCAAGTCGATCGTCGTGCGCGCGATGGGCACGGGACAGAGCCACGTGACCGTCGTCTCGCGCGAGACGCACCTGCCTCGAGAAGAGCGGCTCGTGCGAGAGCTCGGGCGCACAGGCGCGACGACCGTCTCGATCAACGTGAACGATCGGCCCGGTCCGCAGCTGATGGGACGCGACACCTACGTGCTCGCCGGTCCGCCGCGCATCGTCGAAGAGATCGGCGGGCTCAAATACCTCTCGTCTGCCGGCGCGTTCTTCCAGACCAGCGCGTGGGGCGCCGCGTTTCTCGCGGACGCGGTGCGCCGGCTCGTGGACGCGCCCGAAGGCGCGCGCGTGATCGACCTCTATTCGGGCGGCGGGCTGCTCTCGCTCGCGCTCGCCGACGCGGGCGCCGAAGTCGTCGGCATCGAGGAAAATCCGTCCGCCGCCGCCGACGCGCGAGCCTCCGCGCGCGCGAACGGTCTCGAGGAACGCGCCATTTTCGCGACGGGACAAGCGGAGTCGCTCGTCCGCGATCTCATGCGCGAACGGCGGCCCTACGCCGTCGTGCTTGATCCGCCGCGCGACGGCTGCGACGCGCGCGTGATCGACGCGGTCGCGCGCCTGCAGCCGGAGCGCATCGTCTACGTTTCGTGCGAGCCGATGTCACTGGCCCGCGATCTCGCGCAGTTCGATTCCGCTGGTTACGAGACCGTACGCGTCGAACCGCTCGACATGTTCCCACACGCATTCCACGTGGAGGCCGTCGTCGTGCTCGAACCGCGGCGCCGGGCCCCGGCGCCGCCGCCTACTCGCAATCGTTCTCGACGTTGAGGATCTCGCCGTCCTGGTCCACGGTCCATGTGTCGAGATTGCCGAACGAGTCGGCGCGGATGTCGCCGACAGCGGCCGCGACGAACTCTCCGCGCTCGACGAAGCTGTCCTCGATCAGGTCCTCCACCGTCAGCGAGTCGCCATCCTGGGTCTTCGCGCGCTCGTTCGAATAGCCTCCCTTCGCGACCACGTCGTCGCTCGTCGTGTCCGAGCGCTCCGGGTCGTGGCCCGCGGGAGCGGTATCCGGCGTGTCTTCGAGCGGATAGTAGAAGCCGTAGACGTAGCGCGGGTTGGGCCCGGGGTTGAAGCCGAGCAGCACGAGGTCCGACGTGAAGAAGCCGTGTTCCGCCTGGAACATCTTCTCCGCCGTGAGCAGCGAGCGAAGATTGGCCTTCGCCTCCGTCTGCATCGACTTGCACTCGTACTTCTTGAAGTTCGGCACCGCGATCGCCATCAGGATGCCGATCACGCCGACTCCGCCGCAGCCGAGAACGACCGCGAGGACCACGCACGTGATCATCGTCTTGTTGCTCTTCTTCGGAGGTGCTTCGCCACCGGGGGGCTGCGCGGGATCGGCCATGGGCGGAGGATAGCCCCACGGCGACAGCCTCCGTCATCCCGATTTCTTGCGGTACTGCAGCAGGTACTTTTTCACGTTCCGCTCGTGTTCCTCGAGCGTCGGCGCGAAGAAGTGGCTGCCGCTCCCCTCGCCCTTCGCGACGAAGTAGAAATACGAATGCGTCGACGGGTACGCGACCGCGCGCAGCGCCTCGGCTCCCGGGCTCGCGATGGGACCCGGCGGGAGCCCCTTGATCACGTAGGTGTTGTAGAGGTTCGTCGCATCCAGGAGGTCCCTCTTCCGGATGTCGCCGTCGTAGTTCTTGATCCCGTAGATGACGGTCGGATCGGTCTGCAGCCGCATGCCCTTTTTGAGCCGGTTGTAGAAGACGCCAGCGATGACGGGACGCTCCGACGGATCGCCGGTCTCCTTCTCCACGATCGACGCGAGCGTGACCGCCTGGTGCGACGTGAGCCCGAAGCCCGCCGCACGCGCCTTGAGGTCGTCGGTCCACACCTCCTGGAAACGCTTCACCATTGCGGCCGCGACGCCGTTCGCGCCGGCGCCCTTCTCGAAGGCGTAGGTATCCGGATAGAGATAGCCCTCGAGCGTGTCGGCCGGAATGCCGAGCGCACGCGTGAACGCCGGATCGAGAACGATCGCGAGGAATTCCGCTTCGGTCGCAAGCCCCGCTGCCTGGACGAGCTGGGCGATCTCCTTGGCGCGCAGACCCTCGGGCACCGTCATGCGGTGCAGCACGATCTCGCCGGTGAGGAGCGTGTCGAGGAGCTGCGACGGGGTGAGGTCCTTGCGCAGGCGGAACTCACCGGCGCGGAGCTTGTTCTGCTTCTGCTGCAGCCGCACGTAGTAGCGGAACTGGCGCGCGCCGTTCAACACGCCGTTCTTCTCGAGGAGCACGGCGATCTTCGAAAGGCCCGCGCCTTTCGGGATCTCGACGATCACTTCGTCGGGTGACGACGACGCGGCCGCATGCGACCACCAGAAGGCGTAGCCACCGGCGCCGGCGGCGCCGAGAAACCCAAGGAGCAAGAGGAGGAGCAGCAGCCGTTTCATTCGAGAGGATCGTCTCCGTGAGGCGCGGGCGGGGCTCGTTCGTCGAGCCACGATTGCAGCATTACGGCGGCCGCAATGCGATCGACGTCCTTCTTGGCGTCCTTCCAGTTGACGCCGCGCTCCTTGAGGATGCGGTTCGCCTCGATCGACGTGTTCGATTCGTCCCACGTCTCGACGGGGATCGGCGCGAAACGCTCGCGCAGCAGCTTCGCGAACGCGATCGCCTTGGGTGTCGTCGGCCCTTCGGTTCCGTCGTCGCGGATGGGCACGCCGACGATCACGCGATCGACGTTCCACGTCTTCACGAGCCCGTCGAGCTCCGCGAGGTCCTTGCCGTCCTTGTTTCGATGGACGGTTGCAACGCCCTGGCAGGTGAACCCGAGCTCGTCGCTCACGGCCACCCCGATCCGGCGCTCTCCCCAATCGATCCCCATCGTCCGCGGCATAGAAAAAGGCCCGGCTTGAACGTACCACGTGTGCCCCACGGGATGTCGCGAACCCACCTCGGCGGCTGGCAAGCCCCCGGAAACACGCTGGCTCGACGGCGCGTCTGCGGGCACGCACGTTGCTCATCGGCGCACGTCGATGCGCTCGGTCTCCCTCTCGCTGCTGGCGTTCCTCCTTCCGGCACTGGCGTTTGCACAGCCGGTGGCGGGATCGGACTGCCCGGGTGAGCCGGCGTCTCCCGTCGCGGCCGTCGCCGATGCCGTCGGCGGCGCCTTCGACGCGGCCGGCCTCACCGTCGCGCCCGACGGCTACGTTCGCAACGTCGATCCCGAAGCGGCGCCGCCCGCCTCGCTCGTCGAAGCGGCCGCGCGCGCCAAGCGCCTTTCCGTCCCGAACCGCGTGCAGGAAGGCCCGACCTGCGGCCTCTACGCGCTCGGCATGGTGATGGACTACTACCACTCGCTCGACGCCTCGAACGCCGTGCCGTTCGTCGTCGACAAAGACGCGACCCGCGCCGGCGCCGCGAACTTCCCGGCGTCGACCGACCGCCGCCTCTTCGACGTCGCGAAAGAGAACGGCTACTTCGCGGAGAGCCTCCGCATCGTGAACGCAGAAGGCGGTATGTTCGTCGCCGACGAGCTCGGCAGGCTCGCAACGAAGTTCGGGTATCGCTACGACCTCATCGATCGCGCGACCGCCGCCGATGTCCGCGCCGTCGTCGACCGCGGCCACCCCGCGCTCGTCGGCTTCGACGTGAACTACGACGGCAACCCCGCGAGCGTCGCCGGTAAGCGCGCCCACTGGGGCGTCGTCGTCGGCCACTTCCAGTACGAGGGTAAGGAGTACTTCATCGCGCAACACGGCTGGGAAGCGAAGACCTACCTCTGGTCCGCGAAGGATCTCGAAGCCTCGATGGCGCAGATCCAGCCGACGCTCGGCCCGAAGATCGTCGAAGTGCTGCCGCGCGTGCACTAACCGGGCACCGCCGTCCTCGCGTCGCAGGCCCCGTCGGCGCAGCGCGGCCGATCCGCGGGCCCCAGCGTCTTCGTCAGCGCATCGGCGACTTCGCGTTCGCTCTTCAGCCGAAGCATCCGGGAGAGCACGTGCCGGTTGCTGGACACCATCTCGAAGGCGTTGCGAGCGAGCGGCAGAAGCCCGGGACGCGCGAGGCGCAGGGACCACGCGCGGTATTCCTGCAGTGTCTCGCTCCTCCGTTCTCGTTCACTTAAGCCTACCGAGTGGCCGTCCGGCGGTTGCGCGTGTTGCTACGGATTCGCTCGGGGGCCCGCTCTGTGAGATACCGCGGGCGGTGTTCACCCTCGCCTTCGCCGCCTGGATCGCTGCCGCGCCCGCACCCGCATCGGCGGTGGACGGACGGCGGCTGCTCCTCGATTGCGAAAAGTCGTATCTGAAGATCGAGACGATGCGCGGCACGATCAAGACGCGATCGACCGCGTATCCGGCCGGGCAGACCGATCCGGTGGTCGAAGACGCCGTCTCCGATTTCTGGTACCGGCGCTTCAACAACATTCGCTACGAGAACACCCGCCCGCTCCCGCACACGGTGATCTCGGACGGGAAGACGCTGTGGATCTGGAGCCCGTCCGAGGACGCGATCGTCGAGGAGCCACTCGAATCGGCGACGCTCGCGGCGCGGACGCTGCTCTCGGTTCATCCCGGCTTCGGCATCGACCACCTCGCGCCGATCCCGCTCGACGACTTCCGCGCGACCACGAAGCCGAAGGAGGGAACGACCGACGTCGTCGTCACGCTCAGCCCACTCGCGAACGAGACCCTGCGCGCGACGCTCGAGCTCGTCGTCGACCCGGACCGGCGCTTCGTACGGCAGATCCGAACGCTCGTGAAGGAGGGCGGCACGGTAATCTCCGACGTGCGCTTTGCAGACGAGGTGGAGGCGAAGCCCGGTATCTGGTTCGCGCGGCGCGTGACCACGAAGGAGCTTCTGCCGGACGGGTCGACCGTCGAGCAGGTGAAGGTTTACGAACGGCTGAAATTCGACGCGCCGATCGATGCGAAGAAGTTCGCGTTCGAGCCGCCCGCGGGCGCACATCGCGTGCGCGTCGTGGATGTGGAAGCGAGCAAAAAGAGCGGTAATATCCGGGGAACACCATGAGAGCTTGGATCGCCGCAATCACCGTCGGACTCTTCTGCGCCCAGTCGTGCCTCACCGGACAGGCGTGGGCCGCCACCCGCCCCGCCGCCGCGCCGGTCGTTGCCGAGCAGGCGCCGGCGCCGTCGCCGAATCCCGTCGGCGACGCCCTCACGCCGGAAGGCCAGCCCGCGGGAGGCATCGTCCCGTGCCTCCTCACTTGCTACATCGGGCCGCGCACCGGCCTCGAGTACAACGAAGGCCGCAAGGTCTCGCAGATCGAGTGGATCGAGCTCATCGCGACGCTCGTTCCGTTCGTCGGCTTCCTGATCCGCATGGGCATCCGCCTCGTGACCGGCGCCCTGCCGGCCATGGGCGGCAAGACGATGACCGAGTGGGTCGGCGAAAATCCCGGCCTCGACACGCGCCCGATCCCGCCTCCGCCGGGGCCGTCGGCGACCCGAGGCGGCGCGAGTGCGTGTTTCATCGCGTGCTGCTTGAGTCCGCGAAATGCCTACGAGCGCAACGAGAGCCGCCGCACGCGCTCGAAGGAAGTTTTCCTCTTCATCCCGCTGATCAACATCGTCTTCATCATCCTGATCGGTCTCGAGGCGTTCAACGGGAAGACGATGACGCAGATCGCGCAGGAAGAAGGGCTCGACAGCCCGCCCGCTCCGGCCGCCGCACCCCAGTAGCTACCGGGGTTCCCAGGCCTCGAGGAACCGCACGAGCTCGACGACGGGCGCGATGATCGCGAGCGCGACGCCGCCGATCGCCATCGGCTCGCGCGTGAGTGGGCGTCCCGTGCGCTGGCTTTCGAGCATCGTCTCGAGGAAGAGGTGCAGCACGCTCACGAGCAGGACCCCGCCGACGACCGGGATGTAGACCGGTGCCCACGGCGACCCCTGGCTCTCCATGATGCGGCGAACGACGTAGAGGGCGAGCGTCGCGCAGCCCACATAGAGGACGCGGCGCGACTCGCGCAGTGGTCGATCCGGCGTCATCGCGTGCAGCCCCGCGGTGCGCCAGTGCCGGCGCAGCATGGCCCACGCCGCGAACGAGAAGCCCAGCCCGGCAACCGCGCCGAGGATCGGACCCGCCTCGAAACGCGCGCGAGAGACGACACGGCCGTCGGCGAGCTTCTCGACGAGGATGCTGGTGAGCGGACCCACGTCCTCCGCGCGAAGCACACGCGGGGTGATCGAGACGAGTCCCGCCATGAGCGTGACGCCGATCGCCGCGGTGCCGATGAGCGCGACGGCGCGGATCCACATGCGCTCGTCGTCGGGAAGATCCCGCGACGTGAAGCCGGACTGGGTGGCGGCGAGAACGTCTCCGCGCATCTCGCCGGCGTCGCGATAGCGCAGCGCGGGATCGCGCTCGAGCGCGCGGCGCACGATGCGCTCGATCGGCGGGGGCAGCGGATCGAGCGTGCCGACCGGCAGCTTCCCGGTGAGAAGCTGATACAGGAGGACGCCGCACGAGAACACGTCCATGCGCGGGTCGGGCGTCGCGCCGGTGAGCGCTTCGGGCGCCATGAACGCCGGCGTCCCGAGGATCTGCCCGGTTCCCGTGAGGCCCAAGTCGCTCTCGCCGGAGAGCATGCGCGCGATGCCGAAGTCGGCGACCTTCGCGCGGCCCTCGCGATCGAGGATCACGTTCTCCGGCTTCACGTCGCGGTGCACGACACCGCGCGCGTGGGCATACGCGAGGGCGTCGCAGACCTGCACCATCACGTCGAGCGCGCGGTCCGGCGGAAGCGGCAGTGCTTTCGAAAGCGGACTGCCCTCGACGAGCTCCATCACGAGGAAGGTCTGGCCGTCCTCCTCGCGCAGGTCGTGGATCGCGACGATGCCGCGATGATCGAGCGCGGCCATCGCGCGTGCCTCGCGAAGGAAGCGCGCCTTCAACTCCGGACGCGCGGCGAGCTCGTCGGGCAGGAACTTCACCGCGACCGTGCGGCCGAGCTTCTTGTCGCGCGCGCGATAGACGGTGCCCATACCGCCGCGGCCAAGCTCGTCGAGCAGCTCGAGTCCGCCGATCTCGTCGGGCCCGGCCTTGGCAGCCGCGCCACCCTCGCCGAGCAGGCAGCGCGCGCACACGCCGAGTCGTCCGGTGAACGCGGTGCCGCCGCAGCGCGGACACGTGGCGGCGGCGGCGCTCACCCGAGCCCCCGCAGGAGCTCCGCGAGCTCCTCTTCCGCTTGCGCAGGATCGCCGACCGTCTCCGCGATCTCTTCCTTCACGAGCTCTCGAAAGCGCAGCCGGGCGCGGTGCAGGAACGCCTTCAGTCCGGGCACCGTCATCTTGTGCTTCGCGGCGGTGTCGCGATACGGCGGCGGGTCGTCGGTGCCGAAGTACTGCGCGACGACCTCGAACGGTCCCTTGCGCTCGCCGGCCGCGAACTCCGCCTTCAGGCGCGCGAGTGCGCGCTCGAGGAGTGTCGCGGCCCACTCCTGCTGGAACGCGCGTTCCGCGTCGGCGGGATGCTCCGCGAGCTTCGACTCGATGCCGGGCGCGTCGATCGGCACCGCGGCGATGCCGCTGCCGCGCTTCGCCGCGCTCGCTTTCTCGTACCGGTTCGCGAGGTGGTTCGACGCGGCGGTCATGAGGAACGAGCGCAGCTTGCCGCGCTCGGGATCGAGCCGCTGGAGGAAATCGCGCTCGAGCAGCAGCACGACCAGCTCCTGCACCGCGTCCTCCGTCTCTTCCGGCGAGAGGCCCTTGCGACGAACGAACACGTAGAGCGGCCGCCAGTAGACCGCGAGCAGCTCCTTGAGCGCGTTCGCGCGTGCGGCCGGATCCACCTGCGCCGAACGGATGAGCGTCCAGCGCGTGCGCGGGAAAAGCCCGCCGGTCGGTGCGCCTTCGCTCACGTCGCGACTCTACACCGCGTCACGATGATTTATCGCCCAGGCGTCAGGCGCGACAGCCGATCGCGATTTGTTCTACCGTCGCGCGCATGAGAGCCCGCGCGTTCCTCGCCCTCCTCCTCCCGGCGTTCCTCGGCAGCTGCACGGGGACGCGTCCACCCGTCGCGTCCGCCACGCCCGTTCCCATGGCGACGAAGGCGCGTGCCTTCACGTATCCGGCGGCGCGGAAGAGCGATGTCGTCGACGACTACCACGGCACGAAGGTCGCCGATCCGTATCGCTGGCTCGAAGACGCGGACTCGCCGGAGTCGCGCGCGTGGATCGAGGCGCAGAACGCGCTCACGTTCGGACATCTCGAGAAGATCCCCGAGCGCACGAAGCTGCGCGAGCGGCTCACGAAGCTCTGGAACTACGAGCGCGTGTCCACGCCGTGGACCGCGGGCGGCCGATGGTTCTGGTCGCGCAACGACGGGCTGCAGAACCAGAGCGTGCTCTTCACCGCGTCGTCGCCGGACGCGAAGCCCGTCGTGCTCTTCGATCCGAACGCGCTCTCGACCGACGGCACCGTGGCCCTCTCCGGGACCGCGATCAGCGACGACGGAAAGCGCATGGCGTATGCGCTCTCGGTCGCGGGCAGCGACTGGCAGGAATGGCGAGTGCGCGACATCGCCACGGGCAAGGATCTCCCCGACCTGGTCAAGTGGGCGAAGTTCACCGGCGCGTCGTGGGCCGCCGATGGCAGCGGCTTTTACTACAGCCGCTATCCCGCGCCGAAAGCCGAAAACGCGTCGCTCAAGGAACAGAACTACGGCCAGCAGGTGTATTTCCACCGGCTCGGCGATACACAGGAGAAGGACCGGCTCGTTTTCGAACGGCCCGAGCACAAGGAGTGGTTCGTCGGTGCGGACGTCACCGAGGACGGCCGCTTCCTCACGATCGGCATCTCGCGACCGTCGGACATCCACGAGAACCTCTTCTGGTACCAGGATCTGAAGAAGAAGGGTTCCGCTCTTAGCGCCCTCATCGACGAGTGGGGCGCGCAGTACGCCAACCTCGGCAACGATGGGAGCGTCTTCTACTTCCGCACGAACCTGGACGCGCCGCGCGGGCGCGTGATCGCGATCGACCTCGCGAAGCCTGACAAGAAGAACTGGAAGGAGCTCGTGCCGCAGTCGGCGGACAAGCTCGACGGCGTCGCGATCGCGGGCGACACGCTTTTTTGCGCGTATTTGCACGACGCGCACACGGTGATCAAGGCGTACGACCTGAAGGGGACGTTCCTGCGGGACGTGCCGCTGCCCGGCATCGGCACGTCGGGCGCGCTCGGCGGCCGTCGCGACCAGAAGGAAGCGTTCTACTCGTTCACCAACCAGATCACGCCGCGGACGATCTACCGTTACGACCTGAAAACGGGCGCGAGCAAACCGTGGTGGACGACGAAGGTCGACTTCGACTCGACGCCCTACGTGACCGAGCAGGTCTTCGTCGCCTCGAAGGACGGCACGAAGATCCCGATGTTCCTCACGCACCGCAAAGACCTGACGCTCGACGGAAACAACCCGGTCTGGCTCGACGCGTACGGCGGCTTCAACGTCTCGATCACCCCGGGCTTCTCCGTGTCGGTCGGGCTGTGGCTCGAGTCGGGAGGCGTGTTCGCGCAGGCGAACCTGCGCGGAGGCGGAGAGTACGGCGAGGAGTGGCACCTCGCCGGCACGAAAGAACGGAAGCAGAACGTGTTCGACGATTTCATCGCGACCGCGGAGTGGCTCATCGCGAACAAGTGGACGAAACCGTCACGGCTCGCGATCCACGGCGGCAGCAACGGCGGCCTGCTGATGGGCGCGGTGATGACGCAGCGGCCGGAGCTCTTCGGCGCGGTGATCGCGGAAGTCGGCGTGCTCGACATGTTGCGCTTCCAGAGGTTCACGATCGGCTGGGCGTGGGTCGGCGACTACGGAAGCGCCGAGGATCCGAAGATGTTTCCCGCGCTCTACAAATACTCTCCGCTGCACAACCTGAAGCCCGGCACGAAGTACCCCGCGACGCTGCTCACGACGGGCGACCACGACGACCGCGTGTTCCCCGCGCACACCTTCAAGTTCACCGCCGCGCTGCAGGCGGCGCAGGGTGGCGACGCTCCGGTGCTCGTGCGCATCGACACGAAGGCCGGACACGGCGGCGGCAAGCCGACGACGAAAGCGATCGAGGAAACGGCCGACCGCTGGGCCTTCACGATGAAGGCGCTCGGGATGACGCTCCCGTGAGACGGGCCGGGTTCACGTCGCTTGAGGGCTGACGGAACGCCGGACGACGCGGCGGATCTTTTCCCTTCGTGAGCTCGCGAAGCCCTTCGACTCGCTTCGCTCGCTCAGGGTGAGGGGGGCAGGAAGGTCTCGACCTTCGCTTTTTTGCGGAGAGCGTCGACGTAGTCGAGCGCCATGTCTTCCTGCCGCTTGCGGTCGAGGAACGCGACGATCTCCTTCTTCAGCTTCTCGTCGTATGGAAGCCGCTTCGCCGGGTGCTTCTCGAGAAGCTTCAGCACGTGGAGCCCGAACCGCGTCTTCACGACCGGCGAGAGCTCCCCCTTTTTCTGGAGCGCGTTCGCCGCGGTCACGAACTCCGCGGGCCACTCGCCGCGCACGACCCAGCCGACGTCGCCGCCCTTCTCGCGCGAGCCGTCGTCCTCGCTCACGCTCCTCGCGAGCCCCGCGAAGTCCTTCCCTTCTTTCAGGTCGGCGACCGCCTGCCCGATCTTCTGCCGCGCCTTCTCCAGCTTCTTCGCGTCCGCGTCCGCATCGACGATGACAAGGATGTGCGCGACGCGGCTCTCCTCGGGCTCCGTGAACTGGAACGGGTTCGTGTCGTAGAAGCCGCGCGCGGTCGCTTCGTCGATGGCCGGCACGTTCGGCAGCAGGTCCTTCTCGAAGAGCCGCTTGATCGCGATCTGCCGCCGCGCGTCCGCGCGAATGTCGGCTTCCGTGAAGCCGTTCTCCTTCAGCGTCGCGAGGTAGTCGGCCTCCGAGGCGAACGCCGCCTTCGTCTGCTTCATCGACGCGTCGACTTCGGCTTCCGTCACGGCGACGCCCTTCTTCTGCGCCTCCTGAGCGAGAAGCTCCGCGGAGATGAGCTGGTCGAGCACGACCTTCGCAGTCTCTTCGGGCGACTTCGGCAGCGGCGAGCCGAACAGCAGCGGATTCATCCGAGCCGCCTGCAGCGATGCGTCGAGCGTCGTGCGCTTGATTGCGATGCCATTCACCGTCGCCACCACGTCTTTCGGCGGTGTGGCGGGCGTCACAGCCGGAGGCGCGGCGAGGATCGCGACGATGAACAGTGCCGAAAAGGACATGGAAAGCAGCATATCCGCTCGATGGGGACGGGAGTACTCAGCCCGTGACGCCGAAGCGCGAAGCGGCTGATTCCCATTGGGAAATCCGGTGCGTTCTTCCGAACGCGGAGCGGTATGGCGCTTGCTCAACGGTCGGCATGGTCTCTCGCCGGTCGGTCGCCATTACTGCCACGTTCCTCTCCCTCGCGCTCGCGCTCCCGGGCGCCTCACTCGCGCAGCCCGCGGGCGCCGCGCTCCCGCCCGCGCCGATCTTCCCCGTGCTCCCTTCCGGAGACGCGACGCCCGGCATGCCGCGCAGCCCGTTCTGGCAGGGCATGAACGGCGCCCGCGACGTCGCTCTCGGCCCGGTGCCGATCATCCTCTCGCGCAACCCGGCGCCGCCGACCACGTTCCAGGCGCTCACCACGATGCCGCAGAACTGGAACTCCGCGACGGGCGAGCTCATGTATTCCTACCAGGGCGTCGAGATCCCGCGTGGCGCCGGCAACCGCACCCCGCAGCAGATGTTCGCGGAGATGGCGACGTTCCAGCACTTCAGCGCGAACAACATCGCGACCGCCCGCATGATCACCGCGCCCGCCGGCACCGTCGGCCCGAACGCGACGCGCCGCTTCGTGATGTTCCGCGCGGACCCGGCGACGACCGTCGTCGGCGGTCTGAACTTCGCGCAGCAGTTCCTCAACTCGGAGTGGGTGCCCGTCGAGATCCTCACCGACGAAGCGAACATGACGATCACCGCCGTGACGATGGGCGATCACATGATCGTCGGCGTGCGCCGCTGGACCGTCGTCCCGAACGCGGACGGCAGCTACCGCATCGAGACGGAAGCGTGGGAGCAGCGCAACGGCATGGTGAACAACGTCGCGATGGTCACCGGCGTGCCGCTCGTCCTCTCCGGCAAGGAAGTCATGGGCATGGTGTGGGACGTCTACCTGAACAACCTCGGCCAGCGCGCGACGGGCGCCCGCCGCACGGGCGGCGCCGGTGATCGCTACACCTACACGCCGGGCACGAACAACGAGGCGGGTCTCTGGCGCCACCGCCCCCGCGGCTCCGAGAATCCGTTCCGCGCCGGCATCCCCGGAAGCGGCGTCCCCGGCCGCATGCCCCCGCCCGGATTTTTCGGCCCGTCCTACGGCCCCGGCGACGCGGTGCAGGCGCGCGGCATCTTCCACCCCGACGACTTCCGCCGGAACGTCCCGCTGCTCATCAACGACACGCGCAACCACGCGAACGCGGCCGCGCTCCAGGGCGGCATGCAGGTGATCCTCCTCGACCAGGACCTCGCGCGGATCCAGGCCCGAGCGCCGTGGTACCGCGTCCCCGACCGCTCCGCTGCCGCCGTCATCAACCGCACGGGCAACGCGCTCGGCGCCGCGCAGACGGAGTTCATCAACAGCGACCTCAACACGCGCGTCGCGCTGCCTCTCCGCCGCGCCGCCGAAGGCACCGTCGAGCAGATCCAGAGCGACTTCATCGAGACGCCGCTCAACCAGAACTACCTCCTCCCGACGCGCCGCGCGGTCGAAGCCGCTCCCGCGATCTTCCGCGCCACGCCGGTGAACCAGGGCCTCCTCCGCATGCGCCGCAAGCTCACGGGCAACCTGCTCGACGGCATCCTCGGCTCGGCGGCGCCGGTCAACAACGGCACGGGCGCGACGGGCGGCTGGAACGGCGGCCTCTACTCGCCGACGACTTCGGTCGCGTCGACCACGAACATCGGCGTCATCAACGCGGGCAACGCGCAGGGCGCCGGCATGAACAACGCGCTGGGCCGCATGTGATCTCCCCGCGCAACTCGCTCCGCTTCGTCCGGTAGTCAGTGATATGGAAGGGCCGATGTGGATGTCGATGTCGATGCGCTCGGTGCTCGTCGTCGCCGGAATCGGTCAGCTCGCGCTCGCGCTGGTGAGCCTGGCGGTTCCGCGAGTGCTCGGCTGGCGTGAGGACACCGCGAAGCTCAAGCCCCTCACGCGCGAGGTCTTCTGGACCTACGCGGCATACATCTGGACCGCGCACATCTGCTTCGGGCTCCTCTCCGCGCTCGCGCCCGACTCGCTGCTCGACGGCTCGCTGCTCGCGACCGCGGTGTGTGGGTTCATCTGCGCGTGGTGGGGCGCGCGGCTCTCGCTGCAGATCTTCGCGTTCGATCGCAGCGTGCGACCACCGGGGGTGATCTACGTGCTCGCGGAGATCGCGCTCGTCGCGACGTTCGTGCTCTGCACCGGCACCTACGGCGTCGCCGCCTGGCGGAATTTCTCCGGATGAGCGCGTTCACGCCCGGTTCTTCCGGCGTGATCGGGCTCCTGGTCGCGGCGCTCGCCGCCGTGCTCCTCGCAGGGCTGCCGATCGTGCGCCTGATGCCAAAGGCGCTCGCGCGCGCGGCCGCGTGGGCGCTGGTGATCGCGGCCGTCGTCTTCGCGGAGCGCGTGACCGCCGCCGAGCCCGCCGGCGTGCGGATGCTCGCGGTGATCGGCCTCCTGCTCTACTCGATGAAAGCCGTCGTCGGCGTGGAGTCGGACTCGCGCCTCTCGCCGCTGCGCTGGCTCGCGTTCGCCGCGCTCTGGCCCGGCATGCGCCCTGCCCTTTTCGCGAACATGCCGTCGGCTCCGCGGTCCGGCGCCGCCGATCTCTTCGCAAAGGGCCTCGTGCGCATCGCGATCGGCGCGGCGATCCTCGTCGTCGCCAACGTCGTCTGGCGCGAAACGCGATCGCCATGGGGCGCGACGGCGTTCGTACTTCCGGGGATCTCGTTGATCCTGCACTTCGGTTTGTTCAACCTCGCCGCGGGCGCGTGGCGTCTCGCGGGCGTCGATGCGGACTCGCTCTTCCGCGCGCCGCTTCTGTCGACCACCTTGAAGGAGTTCTGGGGACGCCGCTGGAACCTCGCGTTCTCCGAGATGACCGCGTCGGGCGTCTACCGCCCGGTCTCGTCGGTCGCGGGACGAAACACCGGGATCGTCGCGGCGTTCGTCGCGTCCGGGTTGCTGCACGAGCTCGCGATCAGCGTGCCGGTGAAGGCGGGCTACGGGCTGCCGCTGCTCTACTTCGCGATCCACGGCGTCGTGATGCTCGTCGAGCCGCGCCTCGGACTCGACGCGCGGCCCAGGATCGGCCGCGTGTGGACGACCGCGTGGCTCGTGCTGCCGCTGCCGATCCTCTTCCACGAGCCGTTCCTGCGCGGCGTGGTGTGGCCGCTCACCGGCATCGACCCTTAAGACGCGGAGAGGCCGGCGGTCTGGCGAGTGTTCGCCTCGCGCAGGCGCTTCACGACCGAAAGAAGGCGCAACTGGATGCGGGCGGCGTCCGCGTTCACGACCGCTGCGGGCTCGACGACGCCGGGACCCATGTAGCCGTAGCCGTCGGGCTCCTGGATCATCATGATCTCGGCGACCGTGAAGCCCGAGGTGCGGATCCACTCGGCGATCGCCCCGCGGGTGCGCGTGGTGACCTTCACCGAGTTGTTCGTCGCCGCGATCGACTGGACGTCGGCGAGGCGGCCGGACTGGATCATCAGGTGCGCGACGGCGCACGCGCGGCCGTCGGAATCGAGGAAGTAGAGCTGGCGGCCGCCCGGCGTGTCGTCGTTCTGCGGGAAGTCGGCGGCGACCGCGTACGCCTGGAGCGCGTCGAGGAGTCGCGCGCGATTCGCCGCGCGGTCGGTCGACGGACGCGCAACGGAAACCGAGACAGCGGGGCGCGCGAACCGCTCGCCGGGATCGGAGGCCTCCAGAGAAGCAGCGGCGGCAGGAAGGGAGAGGGAAAAGAGGAGAAGGGCGGAGAGCGCTCGAATCGTCATGGGCAAACCGACATCGCCCCCGCGAAACCGGTTCCGTCAGCGTTCCGTATGGCGTCCTTCTTGCGGAAGTGATGAAGCGCACGCTCACGGGGCGTCGTGATCTCGCACAGCCCTTCGACTCGCTGCGCTCGCTCAGGGTGAGGATTTGCGTTCCAGATTTCTCGTTTTCGTTCTTGCGCGCTTCGGTTTCGCCGCCGCCTTCGCGCGCGCAGCCGCCTGCTTCGACAGGATCTTCGCGATGCGCGTGACGAGCCTCACCGGCACCGGGCGATCGAGCGGAAACCGGAGAGTCCCCTTGCTGCGCTCGTATCTGTTGAGCGCGTCGCCGAGCTCCGCGACGACGGGGGCCGTCACCGGATAGATCGAGACGTGCGTCTTCCAACCGGCGAAGAACACGACGACCCGGCCGTGCAGCCGGTACGCGGGAATTCCATAGGAGATCACTTCCTCCGAGCCTGGCAGCGCGGCGCGAAGCGCGGCACGCATCGGCGCGAGGACCACGCGGACGGCGGACGGTTGCTTCGCGAGATACGCGGCGACCGTTGCCATCAGAACTGCACCGAGAGGATGTGCACGCGCCCGCCGATCTCGCCGGCGAGGATCGTCTTGCCGTCGTCGGTGATGGCGAGCTGGAACATGTCCGCGTCCCCCTGGAACGTCGCGAGCAGCGCGCCCGTGTCGAGGTCGTAGACCTTGAGGGCTCCTGCCGCGACGAGCACTCGTCGAGAGGGCGCGTGCACGCGGAGCTCGCGCAACGTCCCGGGGAACGCGAAGAGCGGGCGCACGTCGTCGGGCGCGTCGAGGCTCCGAGTCGACACGCGCGTCTCGTCCTCGTTCTTGACGTGCTGCGCGACGAGCAGCCGGCCGTCGGGCAAGAGCTTCAGCGACGGGATCCACCCCTCTTCGCCGTCCTTGCGCGGACCCTGGAGCTCCGCGATTCGCGTCTTTGCCGTGAGGTCCCAGGTCTCGATGCGGCCTTGGCTGTCCGCGGTGACCGCGCGCTGCTCGCCGGGCAGGAGCACCATCGAGTCGAAGTAGACGCCCTTCTTTCCCGGCGTGTTGGCGATCGCGCCGATCTTCTTCCGCGCGGCGATGTCCCAGATGCCGATCGCGCCGACGCGCTCGTCGTCGGCGTAGCCGACGGTATATGCCGTGCTTTCGTCCTTCGTGACGTGCAGTCCGTAGACGCCGTACGCATCGCCCTCGAACTCGACCGGCGTCCCGCCCGCCTCGAGGTCCCACAGCGTGAGCGCCTCGAGCACCTGCCCGGCGACCGCTTTCCGGCCGCCGTCGATCAGCGCCAGCGAGCGGAACGAGTAGAGCTTGTCCTCGCCGCGCTTCGCCGTGACGAGCTTCTCGCCCGTCGCCATGTCCCACACGAAGAGCGTCCCGCTGTGATCGGTGGTGACGAGCCGCCGGCCGTCGGGCAGCGTCGCGATCACTTCCACGAACGGATCCCGGTGACCGGACAACGTGCGGATCTCCGCTCCCGACGCGAGGTCCCAGAGCTTCACGAGGCCATCGGTCGACGTCGTGATGCCGGTGCGCCCATCGCGCGAGAAATCGCAGACGTCGACGTGTTCCGAATGTCCCCTCGCAACGCCGCGCGCGAGCGCCTGCGAGAGCGACCACACGCGAACCGTGCCGTCTTCGTGTCCCGTCGCGAACGACGCGCCGTCCGGATGAAAGGCGACGGACTTCGCGCCCTTCTCGAAACCCTGGAGCGACGCGACGCGGCCGCCGTTCGTCTCGCGAATCTCGATCTGCCGCCCCGCGATCGCGACGTGCGCGCCGTCGGGCGAGATCGCGATCGCCTCCCAGTCCCACGTCCACTCCTGCACGCGCGAGAGCTGCTTTCCGGCCTTCGCGTCCCAGGTGATGAGCTCTTTCTGGATGGAGAGGATCTTCGATCCATCGGGCGTCCAGACCGCGTCCTTGCCGTAGTCCTGGTGGCCGACGCCGCTCTCGTTGTCGGCGTTGATGAATCCGAAGCCGCCCACATCACCGATGAAGTTCTCGCCGAGGTTCACGAGCGTCTTGGCGACCTTCAGGTTGTTCACGTCGACGATCTTCATCACGTTGTCGACCGAACACACGAGCGCGTAGCGCTTGCCAGGCGACACGGAGATCGACTGCGTCGTCGCTTTCCACGTGAACTTCTTCAGCTCGCGACCGCTCTCGCGATCCCAGATGCGGACGGTGTTGTCGTTGCTCGTCGAGAGGAGCCGGCCCTTCGTGAACGCGACCTGGCGGACGTATTCGGTGTGCCCCTCGAGCGTGCGGAGGCGCTTCCACGTCTCGGTGTCGTAGAGGTAGATGTTGCCGTCGTCGCACGCGCCCGCGAGGCGCCGGCCGCTCGGGCTGACGGCGATCCAGTTGACCGGCATGTCGTGTTCGATGACGTGCAGCGGCTTGTCGGGCGATTCGAGGCTCCACACCGCGATCGTCGCGTCCTCCGACGACGACGCCAGGCGATCGCCCGGCAGCCACGCGAGCCCGCCGACGAAATTCGTGTGGTGATTCATCGTGCGCGTGAGCGGCGATCCCGGAGTTTCCAGGCTCGCCGCCCGCGGGCACAGCTTCGCGTGCGGGCGTTGGCGATCGACCAGCGCGCGGATCAGCGGCGAGCGATGCCCGGCGAGCCGCCCGACGAGCTGCGAGGGCAGCAGCGCGGGATCGGCGGCGATGGCCGCCGCCGACAACCGCAGCGCCTCCTCGACGACGGCGCGGTCCTCGGGGGCGAGCCCTTCCAGCGCGGCGGAGGCATCCATGATGTTTCGTGTCGCATGGCCGAACCCGAACGGTCAACGCGATGAGCGCGAGCGACGGCAACCGAGCGCAGTTCGGCTCGCCTGCCGCCGCGACGAATTGCGCTGATCAGTAGTCGGGACGAAGCTCCTTGAAGCGGGGCCTCTCGGCGCGGCGCACCTTTTCCGGGAATCCGATGTGGTGGATCGAGATCTTCTCCAACGAGAGGTCGATCCCCGAGCCCTCCCAAAGTGAGCGCAGCGTGAGTGTGAGCGCGCCGACCTCCTGCGCGAGCAGGAGCTTCTGCGCGTGGTCCGGCGAGAGCATCACCGTCACCGTGCGATACGCCTCCGGCTCGACGAGACCTTCGCGCTCGAGCGCAGCCCGCGCCGCGAGCCCGTCGTCGCGACCGGACACGTTCACGGGCACCGCCTGGCCGAGGTCCTCGCCGGCCGCGAGCACATAGACGCTCTGCAGCAGCGTCACCGCGCGCTGGTCCTGCTTCATCGTGTCGCCGAAGTCGAAAATCCCCAGCACGTCGACGTAGTTTCCGGGACGCACGTGCCCGCCGACGCCGTTGACCTCGTCGACCGCGACGGTGAACGCGCGGTAGCCCTTCGGGATCTTGAACGCGAGTCCCGCGTCCTCGATCGAGAGCAGCTTGGTGGAGATGAGCTGCTCGTTCTGGAAGATCGTGGAACCGCTGATCTGTCCGAGGATCTCGTCGATCTTGTGCAGCGCCTTCGGCTGCACGAATGCCTTCGGGATCTTCTTGAACGTGACCATGGTCTCGTCGAGCTTCCAGTCCTTCGGAATGTCCCGCTTCGCGACGATCACCTCGACGAGCTCGTAGTCGCCGCGAAGCTGCTCCTCGCGCTTCGAAATGTACGAACACTGGAACATCAGCGCGATGACCGACGCGACGAGCGAATACAGAATCGACCGGCGATTTTTCATGACGACCCTCCGCGTGGAGGATCAGCAGGGAGCGTGCCGCCGGAAAATCCCGCGGGAATGCGCGGCGATCGCGACCGCTGCGTCCGGCCGCACGCACGCTACCCCCTACCCTGCGTTCTTGTGGCCGCGCCCCTTCAGCTTCCGGACTTCTTCGCAGCCGGAAGCTTCGGCGTGACGCCGAGCTCGAGGAACATGAACGTATAGAGATCGGCCGACTCCGAGATCACCTCGTCGAGCGCCGTGCCCATGCCGTGGCCGCTCGCGTTGATGCGGAGAAGCACGGGGTTCGACGAGCCGCTCGCCTGCAGCGCCGCGGCGAACTTCTTCGAGTGCCACGCGTCCACGCGCGGATCGTTCGCGCCGGTCGCGAGGATGATCGACGGGTACGTCACACCGGCCTTCACGTGATGCAGCGGCGAGTAGCCGTAGAGCGCCTTGAACTGCGCGGGATCCTTCACCGTGCCGTATTCCGTCACGTTGAACGCGCCGTTCGGCGTCGTCTCCACGCGGAGCATGTCGTAGACACCGACCCGGCTTGCGACCACGCGAAACATCTCCGGGCGCTGCGTGAGCGCGGCGCCCATGAGGAGGCCGCCGTTCGACGCGCCCATGATGGCGAGCTTTCCGGGCGTCGTGTACTTCTCGTCCACGAGCCACTGGGTAACGGCGAAAAAATCGTCGTAGTCGTTCTGCTTCTTCGTGAGGTTGCCGTCGAGGTGCCACTGGTCGCCGTATTCGCCGCCGCCGCGGATGTTCGCGACGACCCAGATGCCGCCCTGATCCATCCAGAGTCGCCGCGCTGCCGAGAAGCTCGGCTTGAGCGACACGCCGTACCCGCCGTACGCATAGAGGAGGGTCGGGTTCGTGCCGTCGAGCTTCGTGCCCTTCTTGCGAATGATGTTGAGCGGCACCTTCGTCCCGTCTTTCGACGTCGCGAACTCGCGCAACACTTCGCAATCGGAGTAGTCGGCGACGCTGGTCATCGCGAGCGCCGTCTTCTTCACCTTGCCGGACTTCTCGTCGAAGCGGAACCACGCCGATGGCGTCACGAAGCTCGCGTTCGAGAACAGCACCGAGCCGTCGTCGAGCCGCACCACTTCGTTGACGCTCGAGACGTCGAGGATCGGGAGGTTCTTCTCCGCCTTGCCGCTCGCGAGATCGAAAACCCGGATCTGCGAAGGCCCCCCGAGCAGGTCGACGACGTAGAGCTTCGTCTTCGTCGAAACCATCGCTTCGATCGCGCCTTCGCTTTCCGGAACGACGACCACCGCCTTGTCGACCGTCGGCGTCGCGAGAGGGATCCGCACGACCTGCCCCTTCGGGGCGCCCTTCCGCGAGAGGAAGTAGAGGTTCCCGTCGTTCGCGAGATCGTGGCGCACGAGCCGGTCCGCGAACGTCGACACGCGCGTCCACGACGCACCCGCGTCGGTCTTCCGCAGGTGGAACTCGACCTCGCCGCCGTCGCCGTTTTTCACTTCGGCGAGCACGTGTTTCCCGTCGTCGGTCGTCTCCAGCGCGATCTCGGCAATCTTCGGGAAGTCCTTGCCGAGCTCGTAGACGTCGTCCTCGGTCTTCGTGCCGATCGTGTGGAAGTAGATCTGCTGGTAGAAGCCGCCGTCCTCTTCCGGTCGCTCCGTGCCGCGCGGGTAGCGCGTGTACCAGAAGCCGTTCCCGCCGGGCGCGAACGCCACACTGCCCCCGGCCGTGCCGTTGTTCACGTGCGGAACGACATCGCCGAGAGACTTCGCCGTCGCGACGTCGTAGACGTGCACGTCGCCTGCTTCGCTGCCGTTCTTCGAGAGCGACACCGCGATCCGCTTGCCGTCGAGCGACGGGACGAAGAAGTCGATCGCGGTCTTGCCCGTGGGATCGAGCACGTTCGGATCCAGGATCACGCGCTCCGACTTCCGGTTGTCGGCGCTCTTCAACGTGACCAGCGTCGGCTGCTGCTTCTTCGGATCGACCTTCCACGCGAACAGGACGCCGCCGCGCTGGCCGAGTCCGAAGTAGCTCTCGCTCGACGAGCGGATCAGCGTATCGAGCCGGCCACGCACGCCTTCGCGGAACGGCACCGCGTCGAGAAACGCACGCGCGTGCGCGGTCTGCGCATCGCTCCAGCTCTTCACCGCGGGATCGTTTGGGTTCTCGAGCCAGCGGTAGTCGTCGGCGACTTTCACCCCGTGGTATTCGTCGACGACGGGCTTCTTCGGGGTCTCGGGGATCGGGGCCTTCTGCTTGGCTGCCATCGCGGGTTCCACCTTCGTCGTAACGGGCGCAGCGGCCGCGAGAAAGGCAACGGCACCGAGCGCGAGCGGGAGAGCGAGCATGCAGGCTTTCTAGCGCCCGCGACGCCCCTTCGCCAGCGAAACCGATCACGGAGCGGGCTTCAGCACGCCGCCGTCACCCTGAGCGAGCTCGTTCGACTCGCTCGCTGTGTGCGATCACCGAATCCTCACCCTGAGCGAGCTCGTTCGACTCGCTCGCTGTGTGCGATCACCGAATCCTCACCCTGAGCGAGCGAAGCGAGTCGAAGGGCTGTCCGAGATCACACAGCCCTTCGACTCGGCGGCAAACGGCGCCGCCTCGCTCACGGTGGAGAGCGCCACTCGTCGGGAAACGAGAACGGGATTTCCTCGCGAAGAGTCGGCGCCGTCCCCGCTTCGAGCGTGCGCACGAGCGCATCCCGGTATTCGAGAAGCTCCGCCGAATACGCGCCGCTCTGCTTCGCGCCGCGGGCCGACGCCCGGAAGTCTTCCGCGGCGCCCGCGAGATCCCCGCTCTCGATGCGTGCGAACGCGCGGCTGTCGCGCGAGCGCCAGTCGTCGGGCTCGCGCGCGATCGCTGCGTCGCACGCCGGAAGCGCGGCCGCTCCGAAGCGGAGCCCGGCCATCTCCCAGCACACGAGCCGGGCAATGCCCGGTCGCGGAACCGCGGCCGCGCGTCGGGCGCCCTCCGAAGCGATCGCGCTCGCTTCCGCCGGATGGCCGAGGTCGCGGAGGATCCGCGCCATACGCACGAGAAGCTCGGGGCGCGACGGATCCATCTCGATGGCGCGGTCGAGCAGCTCCAGCGCGAGCTCCGGATCGCTCCCGGCACGAATTTTCGCGAGCTGCACCCACGCCGGCACGAATCCCGGTGCGCGATCGATCGCCGTCTCGAGATGCCGTGCGACCGCGGCCGTCCCTGCGCTCGTCTTCGTGAGTACCTTGGCCGCGGTCCAATGCGCCTCGAAGCCCGCGTCGCCACGCGCCTCGAACCTGCGCACGAGCGCCTCCGCTTGCGGCAGCGGCGACAGCTCCGCGAGATTCGACAGCGCACGCGGCGCCGTCGGATCGCGTTTCAGCGCCGCACGAAGCAACGGCTCCGCTTCGGAGGGGTTCCGGCTGCCGAGTCGCAGAAACTCCCCCACATACGCGAGGCCCTCGGCATCCGTGAGCGTGCGCTGCGCCCACGACGTGCTCGTCGCCGGATCCTTCGCGAACTCGATGCGCTGGAACGCGTAGCTCTCCCGCCGCGTGTAACGCGAGAGCTCTTGCTGCAGTTCCTCCAGCGGCCCGTAGTGCGTGACGACGGCGCGTTCCGGCGGAGTCCCGTTGCCAATCTCCCGGAGCAGCGCGTCGAACCGCGCGGCGCCGTCGGCACGTCCGTAGCGGAGCATGTGCGTGAAGATCTTCGCGCTCCGGTAATACTGGCCGACGTGGCCTCCGGGAACCGCCGGCGTGCGGAGGATCGCGGGGACCGTGAACGTCGCGCGATGAGGCGCCGGCTCGAGGCGGCCCACGTCCACGACGCGGCCTTCGAAGACCGCTTCGCCCCACAGGCTCGCCAGACCTTCGCCAAGCCAGAGCGGAAGATTGGGCGTCGTGACGTTCGCGAGGAGGTGGTGGTACTCGTGGAACGCGACGCCCGCCGGATCCTCCGCATCGAGGCGGACGCCGATCTGGACGCGCACCCCCACGTCCTGGAAGAAGCCGACCGGTCCCGCGCCGTTTTCCCAGAGCCAGGGCGCGAGCACGCGCAGTCCCCTCTCGTTCCGGGTGACGACGACGAGAACCGGCACGGGCGGATCGCCGGCGTCGAACGCGGCCGCGAAGACGCTGCGGATTCGCTCCAGGTCCCCCGCGATCTCCCGAAGCTGCGAGACGCGGGTGTTCCCGACGACGGTGAAGTGATCCGAACGGACTTCGGTCCAGACCTCTTTGGCGCTGACTCGAACGGAAAAAAGAAGAAACGCGACGAGAAAGACGAACCGCACGTCTAGTAACGCGGCTTGACGTCCTTCTTGTCCTTCTTGTCCTTGTCCTTGTCGGTCTTCGGACGGCCCTTCTTCTTCGCGCGCTTGCGAGCGGCGATCGACTTCTTCTTCCGCTTCACGGAAGGCTTCTCGTAGTGCTCGTGCCGACGGATGTCGGACAGCACGCCGGATTTTTCGCACGCCTTCTTGAAGCGCCGCATCGCGCTCTCGAAGCTCTCACCGTCTCGGACTCGTATGCCTGCCATTAGGGGGCGCATAGGACATCAAAACCCTGTCCCAGCGCAAGCTTTCCGACTGCCGAGCGCCCGACCGGTTCGGGGCCTCGCCCGGGAGCACTTTTCGTCACTCCCTTTCGGTTTCCCCCATGTTTCCCGCGATCGGCCCTGCGCACGCGGCGTGCACTCACTCGTTCCTCGTGAGGCGAGTGACCAATCGCGTCGCTGTCGCGTGCGCCATCGTCTTGTTCGCCGGTGGCTGCCTTCCGGACCGACACTTCGACGACACGACCGTGATCGAAGCGCGGTTTCCCGGCGCGACGATCGAAGAGGTCGACGCCGCCATTACGATCCCGCTCGAGGCGGCCCTTCGTTCGATCGACGACGTCGCGGGCATCACGTCCGAGACGCAGGCCGGGATCTCCCGCGTCGAGGTCCGCGTGGTCGGAGGCACGCTGCCGTGGGTAACGCGAGGCCAAATCCACCAGGCGATCTGGGGCGTTCAGCACAAGCTTCCTCGGGGCTCGCGCCCTCTGGTTCGGAAGCACGAGCGGAAGGTCGTGTTCCACATTCGCGACCGTGACGGCGCGTCCGATGGCCCGACATTCGCCGCGATCGCCGAAGGCATCGCCGAGAGATTGGGAAAGATCCCGGGCGTCGCCGGCGCCGAGATGGTCGGAGACCGGCCGACGCGCCGCGTGCGCGTCGATTCAACCGCACTCGCCGAGCGAAACCTCGCGACAAGCGACGTGCTTTCGGCGCTGCGCCGGCGACGCGCCTTCACGTTTCCACTGGAAGAGCTCGGTCTCGTTCCGCTGGCGGCCGGAACGCGCCTCGCGGATGTCGCGGACGTGGAGGATCTTCCTGGCGCGAGTCGCGGACCCGGCGCCGAGGTTTCGGTTCGACTGTCCCGATGGCTCGGCCCCACAGAGACGGAGATTCTGTTCGCCGCGATGTTGGGACCGCCGCTTCCTTTCGGTGCCGAGGTTTCGATCGAAGAGCGGTCGGAAGGCCCTCGATACGGTGATCGGCGGATGGAGGTCGCCGTCGTCGGAACGGCGCCCTGCGATCGCGAACGTCACGCGCGGAACCTCGCGAGCGAGATCGAGCATGCCGGCATCGCACACGGCGTCGATGTTCGGCCACCGCCCGTTGGCGAGCCGGTGGTCGAGATCGATCGCACGCGCGCCCGCCTGGCAGGTGTCGACCTGCGAGAAATTCTCGACGTGCAGAAAGCGGCGAGTGATTTCGGCGTCGAGCTCGGAGCGACCGCAGAAGGTCTTTCCGTGATCGCTGCCGTGGAACCGGAAGGCGCCCTATCAGTCCGCGCGAAAACTGGGACCATCGTCCCGCTCCGCGAGCTCGTCTCCGTGACGCTCGAGCCGCGGGTCGTCCGCCGGCGTGACGGCGTGACGCTCCATACGGTTGTCGTTCAACTGCCGGGATGGGAGATCGGCCGCTCGCTGGCGGTGCTCGACTCGATTCTCGAGTCGCACCCGGCCCCGACGGGATGTCGCGCCACGATTCTCGATCGCGGCCCACCGGACCCATCCGCCCTGACCGCATTCGTCGACGGCGTCCTTCTGAAGTCACTCGTCGGGATCGGTCTGGTGGCCGCCGTGCGAGCGTTTCGTGTCAGACGGCGCCGTTAGTCTTCTTGCATGACGGCACGACCTCTTCCGAAGCGGTCCGAGATCCACGCTCTTTCGAACGACGCGCTCGACGCGAGGCTGCGCACACTCGTTGGAGCGGAGCGGCACATCGAGCTGGAGTTCGTTCTCCATCTTGCGGAATTCGACACACGCAGGCAGTACGAACGGAAGGGTTTCCGTTCCCTCTGGGACTACTGCACGCGATCGCTCGGGCTCCTCGAGGGCGCGACGCGCCGCCGCATCGTGGTGGCGCGAGTCATTCGCGAGTTTCCTGAAGCGATCGCTTACCTCCGCGATGCGAAAGTCTGGGTTACGACGCTCGCGATGCTCGAGAAGCATCTGACTCACGAGAAAGCCATCGAGCTCCTCGAGGAAGCATCCGGGAAATCCGTTCGCGACGTGGAGAAGCTCGTCGCCAAATTGAGCGCGCCCGTCGTCGAAGTGGAGTCCGTGACGTTCATCGAACCCGCCGTCGTTCCCGTCACGGCCGAGGAGGCGACGCTCCTGAGGACGTCACCAATTCCTGCGACACCGGAGAACGTCGCCACGGGCGATCCATCGCCTGCCCCCGCACCGACGAACCTGGCATCCCTGTTCGCCGTCGTTTCGCCGGAGGTGCGTGATCGCGTTCGTGCGGTCTCGCCGGAACAGTACGACTTCCACTTCACCGGAGATCGGGAGCTCTACGACCTCTACATCGAGCTGAAGGATCGAACGCCGAACCACGGCGTCGCCAACCTCATGAAGCGCGGGCTTCAGGCACTCAAGAATCAGATCGGCAAGAAGAACGGAACGATCCCGGTCCGCGAACGATCGTCACCGAAGAAACCCGACGATCCACCGAGTCCACGAGCGTATGTGTTGCGAAAGGAGGGCGATCACGAACGTGCGCGAAAGGCCCACATCCCGATCTCGATGTGGCGGGAGGTCTTCGCGCGTGACGAAGGTCGATGCACCTACACGCTACTGAACGGTGACCGCTGCAATTCGGAACGGTTCTGCGAGCCCGACCACATTCTTCCGGAAGCGCGTGGCGGCAGGACGGCGCCCGAGAATCTGCGAGTCGTCTGCCACGACCACAACCAGCGTCTCGCGGATGTCATCTTTGGAAAATCGTTCATGGACAAGCGTCGCAAGAGCACGTGAGTGGCAATACGAGTTGCCGCCGGCGCCGGCGGCAACTCGTATTGCCATGCGAATCTGCCGCGGTCGTCGCTCGCGCGCTTTCGCTGCGACTACGCGGGGCTCTCTTCGTCTGCCGGAGGTCGGTACGTCATCCAGGGCATCGTCGGTGGGCGATTCCCTCGTTGGGCGCGAATCTTCATCTCCGCTTCGAAGTAGCGCTTCTTGTTCGCACGAACGGTGCCCGTTGCCGCCAGGAAATACTCCGTCGCGGTTCTGGCCGGTCGCTGCTTCGCGCGGTCGTATCCGAAGAGCATCTTTCCGTCCTCGACGATCGCCTTGAGATCGGCACCGGTCAGTCCATCGGTTTCCTTGGCCACCCTTCCCATGTCGAGCTCACCAATTCCACTGGGAAGCGAGGTCGCGTGGTCCGCGATGATCTTCTGGCGCGCGGCTTCATCCGGAAGCTTCGTCTCGAGCCAGAGCTCGATGCGTCCGCTCCGAACGAGTGCGGGCGGAAGACCCGCGACATCCATCGCCGTCAGCATGACCGTGACTCGACCGGCACTCTTCGATTCGAGTCCGTCGAGAAGAGTCAGGAGATATCGATACAGACCCTCCTCCTTCCCTGTCTCGAAGATCACATCAGAGTCGTCGATGAAAATGACAGACGGCGCGTTTTGCTGAGCGGCGTCGAATACACGCTTCACCTTGTCATAGAAGTCGCGGGTCCCACTGATGATCGTGCCGTCGATCAGGAAGAACTTTCCCTTGAGGCGGTGCGCCAGCGCGCGACCCACGGTCGTCTTTCCGGTTCCGGGCGGTCCGACAAGAAGTACGCCCCGCTTCGGCTTGATTCCGAGCTCGGTTGCGACCGCGTCATTTTCAAAGGGCATCACGATCTTCGCCTCGAGCTCCTCAATGAGCTCGTCGACGCCTCGGAGGCTGGAGAGCGAAACCGCCTGCACTTCGCCGAGATCGACATTTGAAACCATCCGCTTGTCGCGCATGGTCGTGATGAACTTCTCCGTGTCGACGGACTTCTCTCCTCGCAGCTCGAAACACGCACCGCGGAGCTGCCACGCATTCAGCTTCGGTGCAAACCGATGGACCTTCTGCGCGTCGATCGCGCTGGCACGCTTCTCACCCGCAAACGTCCGGAGGAGGAAGCCGTAGTCGTCCGCGGTGAGTTGATCGATGCCCGCGTAGATGCAGCGCTGATTCAGCGGATAGGGTGCCGAGCCGACCGTGCCGACGATCAGGTGCTTCTTCGCCTCCTCGGCGTACGACACGACCACTGAGTAAGGGCCGCGCATGAACTCACGACGTGGGTAGTAGTGGTTGCAGCAAACGACTCCGTCGAGAAGGGTGAGGTCATCGACATAGACGAAGTCCTCCTTCTTCAGAGCCGCCAGAACGAGCTCCTGGAAGGTTTCCTCGAATGCCTGGGGGTCCGCGCTCGCGAGCTTCTCGACGTAATCGCGCATCGTGAGAAATGTCCCGCCGGTTTTCCGATGAAGTGCGCGCATCATCGTGGTCTTCCCGAATCCTGACGCGCCCCATACGCTGAGGAGGCTGGCGTCCGGCAGCGCCTCGAGTGCGCGACCGACGACTTTTCCCTGCGACGGCGAAAGGGCCGCAACGAGATTGGGAGTGGTCACGCTATTGTTCTTGGGTCGAGTCGCTGAGCGCATCGTCAGAGTCTACGCCGCGCCGAATCCACGCAAAAACGGGCCTGGAGCGTTTCCGCCCCGGCCCGCCCGTGCTCGCGTGCGTTACGCCTTGATCGTCGGCGCCTGCCCCCGGCTCGCCGGGCCGTTCATCTGCATCACGCTCTTGATGTCGCCGCCGTTGCCGATCGGGAGCGCCGCGAGCAGCTTCTCGGCGACTTCCGACACGCTGTTGCCGCCGAGGATCGCCAGCGGGGAGAGGTTCTTCGAGAGCTCCGCCGCGAGCGCCTGGTTGCCGAGGTTCTTCAGCGTCGCGATCAGCTCCGGCGCGAGCGCGCCCATCTGCTTCTCGAACGCCGCGACCTTCGACTCGAGCGCGCGCCGCTCGAGCTCGGCCTCGCGCTCCTCCGCCGTCGTCCGCGCGACGCTCGAGATGCCGAGCGCCTCCGCTTCGTTCGTCGCGCGTCCCACCTTCTCCAGCCGGTCGAGGTCGATCGTGGAGCCGACACGCGCGAGCGCGCTCTCCTTCTTCGCCTTCTCGAGGTCGACCGTTTTCCCGAGCGTGATGATCTGCGCCTCGTAGATCTGGCGGTTCACGTCCTCGCGCACGCGCTCGTTCTGGAGCCGCATCTCCTCCTGCTTGCGCCCCACCTCGCTCACGATGGCCGCACGCTGCGCGTCCGAAAGCAGCTTCTTCACGTCGGCGTCGAGGATGTGGACGTCGAGCACTTCGACGTCATAGACGAACAAGCCGTTCTCCTCGAAGTGCTTGCCGACCCGCTTCTCCGCGCCCTTGCCGCCGAGGATCGCGGAGCGCAGCAGTTCCGTGGAGTTCGCGTGGAACGCCTCGATCGACGTCGCCCGCGCCGCCGCACGCAGGATGGAGCCCAGGTGATCGCACAACAGCGCGACGTAGTTCTTCACCTGGAACCACTTCTCCAGCCATTCCGAATCCCGCGAAGCGGGCGGCGTGCCGCGGGGAGCGGCCTCGCTCGCCTTCACGTCGGGTCCGGCCGAAGGCGACTTCGGAACGAACGACACGCGATACGAGAGCAGCGCCTCGAGCTCCACGTGATCGGCCGTCTTCAGCCGCACGATGTCGCTGACCTTGTTCCCTTCCGTCTGCAGGAAAGACGTGGAGAGAAGCTTCTCGTCGCTCTTCGGCCGCCCGGTGGAGAGCGTCAGCACCTCGAGGTCCTCGTCGAACTCGAGGATCCGCGTCTGCGGCCCCTTGACGACCTCGCGCTTGTTCTTCGCGGTGACGAGCACCGCGTACGACGGCGGGATGTAGATCGACGGCGCCCGCAGCGGGTTCTGGTGCGAGATGCCGTAGAGCGCGAGCGTCTCGGCATCCAGATAGCGCGGCACGATCTCTTGCATCGTCGGATCCGGAAGAAAGTTTGTCGGGCCGGCAACCGTCGCGATCCTGCCGCTCGCGATCTCGCGGACGTAGATGCCTTCCTTTTCGGCGATGGGGATCGACTGCACCTCCGCGACGATCTCGATCTGTTCCGTCGGGAAGAAGAAACCCTCGCGATCCTTCAGAAAGAGATCCTGCCCACTCGCGTAGGTCCCGGGCGGGATCTGATCGCCCGCCGGCGCCGTGAACGGCTTCGTCACGCGCACGTGGAGGCCCATGTTCTTCTTCATGCGCCACGCGCTGCGGACGTAGCCCTTCTCGAAGGGCACGACCTCCTGCCCGGTGCGCGGGATGAAGAAGCTCGTGTCCGAGCCCTTGATCACCTTCAGCGTGCCGATCGGCGAGTCGTCGCCCTCGACCTTGTCGTAGACGCGCACGATCAGGTATTCGTCCTCGCGCAGCTCGTGGCCGGGGATGACCTTCGCCTTCTGGCCGGCCCACAGCGGGAACGTCGCCGGTCCGGGCACGACGACCTTCCGGCCCCAGAGCAGCTCCGTCGCGGAGTTGCTGCCCTTCACCGTCTTGACGTTGCCTTCCTTGGCGGGGTTGTCGACGACGATGTACTGCGCGCTGCTGGCGGCGACGAACGGGCTCACTCCCAATCCGCCGTCTTCGCCGCGCACCGGCACGAAGCGATCGCTCTTGAACTCGACGAGCCGCTCCGTGTTCGAGAGGCTGATCTTCGTGGGACCGACGTAGAGGACGATGTCGCCCTTCGTGAGGTCCTGCACATACGCAAACTCGTTCGACGCGACGAGGATGTCTCGTTCGCGCACGTTTTCCCGCTCGGCCATCTGTGTGTGCTCCTCGGTTGTTGTGACGACGAGCCTTTCAAGAGCAATGCGCGTGCACACCCGGAATCGGCGCGGCCATTGGGTTTCCAGGACGAGAGTGACGCGGCGCACGCCGATCCGGCGCAGGTCGCGGTACCGGAACGGAGCGGTCTCGACGCCTCGGCCTGGACGAGCGCAAGCTCGGCGTTTCGCGCTCGGATTCGCGTTCGACGCATCCGCGTGAGCTATCCTCCACGCTGATGACCGCGACGACTGCCGAGCTTCTCTCACGCGCGAAGGACTGGATCGACCGCGGGCGGCTCCCGAACGGCGACGCGCCGATGGTCGTGGCGACGGTCGATGCGGCCGGCTATCCGCAGGCGCGCTGGATCCTCCTCAAGGGGCTCGACGCGGCCGGCTTCGTGTTCTTCACGAACACGAAGAGCGCGAAGG
>Ga0163152_10001702_pt1 | contig 33881 bp, 19 predicted proteins | sample OliLakLV19MP8IB2_FD_148635 | JGI IMG/M metagenome (GOLD analysis project Ga0163152, IMG submission 148635) | Freshwater microbial mat bacterial communities from Lake Vanda, McMurdo Dry Valleys, Antarctica - Oligotrophic Lake LV.19.MP8.IB-2 | ecosystem: Environmental > Aquatic > Freshwater >...
GAGATTGCGTTCATCCAGGACTACGAGAGCGATGCTGCGAAGGTGTCGCTCTTTCGCGAGGTGCGCGCGGGCAAGGTGCGAATCCTTTTCGGCAGCACCCAAAAGATGGGATCAGGAACCAATGTGCAGGAACGGCTGATCGCCCTTCACCATCTGGATGCGCCCTGGCGGCCCGCCGATGTCGAGCAACGGGAAGGTCGCATTCTTCGTCAAGGTAACACCAATGCCCAAGTGCAGGTCTATCGTTATGTCACCGAAGCCTCGTTCGATGCCTATATGTGGCAAACGTTGGAAACCAAAGCCCGGTTCATCTCGCAGGTAATGACCGGGGAAAGCGACCTTCGTCGCATTGAGGACGTGGATGGAACCGCGCTCACCTACGCGGAAGTAAAAGCCATTGCTTCGGGCAATCCTCTCGTGATCGAAAAGGCCGGAGTGGATACAGAAGTGGCGCGACTCACCCGTCTGCAAACCCAACACCACGAAACCCTATTCAAATTACGCCAGCGCATCCGCCATCATTCCGAGGAATTGCCGCGCCTGGAAAAGCGTCTAGAAGCGCTGCACCTCGACATTGCGATACGAACAGACACGCGCGCAGACAAGTTTGTGATTCAAATCGAAGGTGAAACCATTCGAGATCGCGGCATCGCGGGTGAACTCATCAGCCGTCGAGCGCAACGGGTGCGGGGCAAGGGTGGTGAAATGCTCATTGGCAGCTTCGCCGGATTCAATTTGTTCGTCGCCGACAACTTCATGCGAGGGCCGGAAATCCTCTTGAAAGGGACAGCCACGCATGTGGCCCACGTCAGCGACTCTGCTCTCGGGACCATCCGTTCGGTCGAGCATAGCATCCAGAGTCTGGAGGAGGTCATAGAAAGCCTTAACCGACAAATTGCCGAAACACGAAAGAGAACGAGCGATCTCAATATACAGAGCGGGCAACCGTTTGAATATGCCGAACGACTTTCAACCTTGATCCAGCGCCAGCAGGAAATTGCGGACCGTCTGGACTTGACGAAGAACCAGGCTTCCAGCCAACTTGCCAGTGAAGTGAATTCCTCCACCTCTGAAGAAAACGAAATGAGCCTGCGCGAAATTGGTTTCTACGATTACGAGTAACTCCTTTCGCCAATGCGGCGCTGCCTACAGTTGCGTGAATTGATTGCCAATGAAATTCACCTACCGCCTGTCTCCAACTTTCTGCGACGGGAACGGAGCGAAGGTGTCAGGTCGTGGAGAGGGTCATGACTCGACACCGCAGTGGAGTGAAGTGGTAGGAGAAGAAAGTGGGAGAGAGGCAGGGGCTTGAGGCAGGCAGTCTGCGTTTGCACCCGGATGACGAATATTACTCGTTTTCAAATTTTTGAGGGCGCAGTCTGCCAGCCTAGTTATCCTTTCTTGGTACATGCCACTGACATTCCGAAATCCCCTCTCCTGCTCAATGAGAGTGAGAGTGGTAAGGCAAGCCAGTGTTAGCGACATGGCCAACCAAAGGCTGAAGATATTGATTGAGATGATCACACCATTGGATTCTTTCAAAAAATGCTAGATCGGCTTCGCTCATTCATCTTGACAGCGCGGTGGAAAAATCCTGCGTGTGCTTCCTGCCTCTCGCTCGCTTTTCCGAAGTTCCGCTAACTTAACTCCAACCAAAGCGCAACTGAGTTCTCGCTGCTGCCGCAGAGTAAATGTTAAAGGGGGCCACGCCTCATTGCTTCGTTATGCTCCGGTAGAACGCACCAAGGTGTTGGGGTATCCCGAACACTTTACACAACAAGCGCTTGGGCAAAGTGGCTAATGGATCGTACGCGAAGAAGGCCTTTGTCACCTTGCCTTCATTGGTAAGTTACGAACACGAATCTGCTGCGAAAGTCGGAAATCTCCAGCAGCAGGGAGGATCATTAACTTCGTTGGAGGTTTCTAGTTGGCCTCCGTTTCGCGTGCCTTGTGAACCTTGATCGTCAGAAAGGTTGATCTCTGCCGAAACCCGCCCAGTAAACATACCCTTGAGGCCGGTGCGCAATTTCAAGTTCGCCCACGAATAGACATTAGGGAACACCTTGCCAAGAGCATGTTCCTCGTCGAAATATTCGGGTCGGGTTTCATAACTGAGGATTCGCTCGAACCACGATTGACTTCCGCCAGTAAATTTCTAGAGCTATTGACAAACGCCGAATCCTTGCCGGGCGTGTTGCCGAAAATTTGAACCACTCGTGCCCAATAAAGCAGTGGTATTTGCCCTATATGCAAAGAAAAAAGAGTTGTCGAATGATATTGATTCACTCATGACATGTACATGTATCAGCGAAGTGATCACCTATTTTCCATCATCGATCATCGCTCCGAGGGATGTTTCTACCCAAGCTTATTCTCCTTCGCTCGTTCCGTGAAGTGAATCAATGTTTGCAATGAAAGGACCATCCGCAATCTTGTGATTAAAATTATCAAATTTCTCTCCCGAGTCGACTTGGACGGCCTCAGAATCAAATTCAACGCCTGGTTTTTTGTAATAAGCGTAATACTCACCGGTTGGAATTCGGTTTCGGTCGCAAAGGATAATGTTTCGATGCTGAACGCACTGCCTCTTATTTTGGAGGGGGACCCGTCCGCGCGGATGGTGGCCGGAAGTAAGGAATTCTTATTACGCGAGACTCGCAATACAATTGGACGAAGGCCGGATCTTTGGAAGCGAGATTTCTCCTCTATTGATACTTACTACAAATCCATCGCACCCAATCGCGATCGCTTTCGTCGGTACATCGGCGCTTCCGATCGGCGTGCCTCCCGGACCTTCCTAGAATACGTACCTTCGACCAATCCGTCAGCGAAAATCAGCGAGACGGAAAATTACACGGTTTACTCAGTGCGGTGGCTCTCTTTTGGGGAGGTCTATGGCGAAGGATTGCTACTACAACCGAAGATGAAGCCCTTGGCACGAATCGTCGCGATTCCTGATGCGGATCAGACGCCGGAAATGTTGGTCGGGTTGTCTTCGGGAATTCCAACTAAGTCGCAGTTTGCTCGGCGATTAGCGGAGAGTGGTTGTCAAGTCCTCGTCCCGTCTCTAGTTGATCGCCAAGATAACTGGTCGGGTAGCGATACCCTGGAAAGCCGTTTTTATATCCGACGGACGAATTTGCCCCATCGGGAGTGGATTTACCGGCAGGCATACGAGATGGGACGCCATATTATCGGGTACGAGGTACAGCAGGTGTTAGCCGCCGTGGATTGTCTTGAAGAGCTGGCTGCAGGCGACAGCCGAATCGGCGTGGCAGGTTATGGCGAAGGCGGCTTGATTGCGTTCTATAGCGCGGCCTTGGATTCGCGCATTGCTTCGACTCTGGTGAGTGGCTATTTCGGCTCACGCCAACGAGTGTGGGAGGAGCCAATCTATCGAGATGTCTGGGGACTGTTGCATGAGTTTGGAGACGCGGAGATCGCTAGCATGGTGGCCCCTCGCAGCCTGGTTATTGAGTACAGCTCCGTGCCGAAAGTTGCCGTGCCGCCGAAACCGATAGATGGACGAAGTGGTAATGCAGCTCCGGGACGGTTGTGGACGCCTTCGTTAGAGACTGTCAACGCTGAGATTATTCGAGCGAAATCCTTTTTTGCTATGCAGGGGATCGTGCGACCCGACATCACGTTGATTGCAGGCGAAAACGCTGAAACGATTGAATTTGGATCCGAGAAAGCACTCCGGGCTTTTCTTGATGGTTTAGGAGTCATCAAGGAAATGTCGGCACTCGGTACTTCGCCGGAGGACCAGCGCACCTATTTTAATTCCGACGATCGTCAAAAGCGGCAAGTGAAACAATTGGAAGCGCACACACAAAAGCTTGTACGCCTCAGTGAGCATGTTCGGACAGACTTTTTTTGGAACAAGCTCAAGACAAACTCTCCCGCTCAATGGGCAACCGATATCAACCCATTTAAAGAGTATTTCTGGGAGGAAGTTCTGGGAAGATTTCCGAAGGCAGATTTGCCGCTCAATGCGCGAGCAAGGAAGATTTATGACGAACCCAAGTGGTCAGGCTATGAGGTAGTGTTGGACGTTTGGAAGGATGTCTTTGTCTGGGGGTATTTGCTCGTGCCCAAGGATATTAAATTAGGGGAGAAACGACCAGTTGTGGTATGCCAGCATGGCTTGGAAGGAGTGCCGGCCGATACAGTAGAAGGTGAGAGCAGTGCTGGGTACAAATATTACAAATCGTTCGCGGCGCGTTTGGCAGAAGAAGGCTTCGTAACTTTTGCTCCGCATAATCCCTATCGTGGCGGAGATCGATTCCGTGAACTCCAACGTATTGCCAATCCGCTTAAGAAGTCATTGTTCTCAATCATTGTCGGACAGCACGATCGAATTCTGGACTGGCTATCTGAATTGCCCTTTGTTGACCGGACACGCATTGGTTTTTACGGACTGTCTTATGGGGGAAAAACGGCGATGCGAGTTCCCGCGGTCTTGGATCGTTATGCGCTCTCGATTTGCTCTGCGGATTTTAACGAATGGATCAAGAAAAACGCGACGGTCGATTCAGGATACAGTTACCTCTTTACGATCGAATATGAAATGCCGGAGTTTAACCTTGGCCACACATTCAATTACGCTGAGATGGCCGGGTTGATTGCGCCCCGTCCGTTTATGGTCGAAAGAGGCCACCATGATGGTGTGGGGCCAGACGAATGGGTAGCGTATGAATTCGCAAAGGTGCGGCAAATTTACGCTTACCTCCGCATCCCGGATCGCACGACGATCGAATTCTTCAATGGACCGCACACAATCAACGGAGTCGGCACATTCGAGTTTTTGCACAAACATCTCAATTTGCCCAAGCGTTGAACAGGAGACGATGAACAACCATTGGCACAGTGCTGAACGGAGGAGGGGCGAAAATGGAAGTCGCCTGGCTGGTTACGGTGTCCGGACTATCAAGTGGAATGAGCTTGTTCTACTCATTTTTTGGCTCACGCCGTTAGTTATCAGTTTCATCCCGCAGAGAACTTATCCTGCAGGATTTTCACCCACGGAGGCTGTGCAACGCATGGAGGTAGCAGACGGACTTGAGGTTGGGGTATATGCGAGCGAACCAGAAATCCGGCAGCCGGTCGCAGTCACTTTTGATGAGAGAGGCCGGATGTGGGTAATCCAATATCTTCAATATCCGGCGCCGAATGGGCTGAAACCGGTCAAGGTGGATCAGTTTTTACGGACGGTCTACGACCGCGTTCCGGAGCCTCCTCCGGCAGGACCGAAAGGAGCTGATAGGATTACAATCTGCGAGGATAGCGATTCCGATGGCCACGCCGACAAATTCACCGATTTCATCATCGGACTGAATCTGGCGTCCGGCCTGGCGATTGGGCATGGCGGAGTTTATGTCGTCCAATCACCTTACTTGCTATTTTACCCCGACCGGAATCATGACGATGTGCCCGATGGCGATCCGGAAGTGCTGTTATCCGGCTTCGGCATGGAGGACGCTCATGCTTTCCCGAATTCGTTGCAGTGGGGACCCGATGGCTGGCTTTATGGCGCCCAGGGCAGCACGGTGACGGCCCGAATCCGCGGGGTAGAATTTCAGCAAGGAGTCTGGCGCTATCATCCGTTGAAAAAGGAGTTTGAGCTATTTGCCGAGGGCGGTGGTAATACTTGGGGAGTTGATTTCGACCGACCCGGGCGCATCGTCGTCGGCTCCAATGGCGGGCATGTGATGTTCCACCAAGTGCAAGGCGGTTATTACATAAAGGGTTTCAGCAAGCATGGTGAACTTCATAATCCTCATGCCTATGGCTATCTCACCCGGATTCCTTATCCCGATTCCCAAGGAGGGCATGTCACCTGCGGCGGAATCATTTATCAAGGTGGGGCACTGCCGCAACAATTTCATGATCAATATATCGCTGGCAATCTGCTTGATAACGCGATTTATTGGCACAGGCTCGAAACAATCGGTTCGTCCTTCAAAGCCAGCCGGGGTGGAAATTTCCTCGTAGCGCATGATCCGTGGTTTCGCCCAATTGATTGCCAAACCGGACCGGACGGCGCGGTTTACATTGCGGACTGGTATGACAAGCGAGCCTCTCATCTGGATCCGCAGAATAACTGGGATCGAAGCAATGGGCGTGTATATCGTGTCAAAGCGATGGGAAGCAAATCGCTGCCGAAATTTGATCTGCATCGGCTTGGGAGTGAAGAGTTGATTAAACTGCTGATTCATCCGAACGATTGGTATGCGAAGGAGGCTCGGCGCATCCTTGCTGAACGAAGAGATCCGAAGATTCTTGCGCCTTTGGAGAAAAACATTTTCGAGAGCAAAGATGAGCGACTCGTCCTGCAATCTCTATGGGGGTTATACGTTTCAGGAGGCTTCCGCGAGCCACTATATGAACGCCTTCTAAAGAGTCCTCACGCGGATGTCCGCGCTTGGACAATACGTTTTTTGGGGGACAGCCGCAAAATCTCCTCCTCGATTCGATCATTGCTTATAAGGATCGCTCGTGACGACAGTAGTCCAATAGTGCGAAGCCAATTGGCCTGTTCCGTTAAGCGACTTCCCGGCAACGACGCTTTGCCAATTATTCGCGAATTGCTGTATCGCGGTGAGGACCTGCACGACGAACACATTCCGCTTCTCTTATGGTGGGCCATTGAAGACAAAGTTATGTCCGATCGGGAGCAAATCCTAAAATTGTTTGCAAGTTCCGAACTCTGGCAAGCACCGATCGTCAAAGAATTCATTGTCGAGCGGATTGGACGCCGGTACGTGGCAGAGGGAACGAAACAGGATTTTACGACTTGCGGCCAATTGCTTGATCTCGCTCCAGAAAAAGAATCACTGAGCCGACTGGTTTCCGGAATGGAAAAAGGATTGAGCGGACAACCTCAAAAGTCTTCACGGGGACTCGAAGCTGCTCTGGCCAAGCTTTGGCAAAAAGGATCTCCAAGCCCCGCCGTAATTCGTTTCGCCTTGCGCCTAGGGAGCGAGCCAGCTCTCACCCCGGCCTTGAATCTGATCGCTGATCCAACAGCGCCTCTTACCGAACGGATCTTGACAATTGAGGTTTTGGGGCAAGTCGGTCGAAACGAGTGTGTCTCGGCTCTGCTACAGATCCTCGAAACCGCTGATTCGCGAGAACTTCAAAATGCGGCGCTGAGATCCCTAACCAGTTATTCGGCTCCGCAGATCGGCAAACGCCTTAGCGAGCTGTATCCGAAGTTCGACAAAGATTTGCGCAAGCTGGTGCTCAACGCCCTGACTGGACGGTCCCGGTGGGCAGTAGAGTTGGTCCAGGCGGTGAACGAAGGGACTATTGATGCCGCCGAGGTGAAGTTTGAACACTTGCGCGAGTTGGCTCGGCACAAAGATTCGCAGTTATCGGAAATGCTCGAAAAGCGCTGGGGCAAAGTTCGCCCTGAAAGCTCCCAGGATAAAGATAACTTCATCAACCAATTGGCGCTGCTGTTTAACCCGAACAATAAAAACAAAGGTGATGCAATAGAGGGTCGAAAGCTCTACCAGGCGAATTGTGCTGTTTGTCATACCTTATTCAATGAGGGAAATCCAGTTGGACCGGATTTAACAGGCGCAGACCGGAAAAATACTGATTATATGATTTTAAATATCGTAAATCCCAGCGCCAATGTGCGGTCGGAGTATGCCAATTACGAAGTCGAAATGAATGATGACCGAGCTATCAGTGGACTGATGGTGGAATCGAATTCGGCCGCCGTGACCATGCTTGACCGGAATACCCAGCGGAATGTTTTACCACGAGATCAAATCAGAACGTTAAGACAATCATCGTTATCACTGATGCCGGAAGGTCTATTGGAAGCGTTGACCCCTCAACAGATTCTGGATCTATTCAGTTACATTCAGAGCGAAGGGCCACCGTCCGATTCCTCAGCAAAACTAAAGCCGTAACTCGCATACTGTTGTATGAAAAGCCTTTTATGAAAATCGTTCAAACTGCAAGCGACGATATTCCGGAAGATCGCGAGCGTTTAACAGGAACCAACTCCGCCGCTTATACAGATCGGTCTGAACGAATCTCGCGTGCCCAGTGGATGGTATTGTTGGCTGCTTTCCTCGGCTGGATGTTTGATGGGTTGGAAATGGGGATTTTCCCTTTGGTCGCTCGTCCTGCTTTGTCGGAGATGCAGGCTGCAATCGGTATCGCCGATGATAAATTCATCGGCTATTGGATGGGCATAATTACGGCTCTGTTTCTCCTCGGTGCGGCGCTTGGCGGATTCGTGTTCGGTTGGCTGGGCGACCGCTTTGGGCGGTTGCGCGCTATGGTTTTAAGCATACTCACTTATTCCCTGTTTACCGGGTTGGCCTATTTTTCGGAATTGCCCTGGCACTTGGGGTTGTTCCGCTTCATTGCAGCCATAGGAATGGGGGGCGAGTGGTCATTGGGTGTCGCTTTGGTGATGGAAGCTTGGCCAACGAAACACCGACCACTGCTGGCCGGAGTCATCGGAGCCGCCTCCAATATTGGGTTTTTGTTGATCGCAGTTGTGGGGATGACCTTTTCGGTTACCAAAGATTCTTGGCGTTGGGTTATGTTAATAGGCGCTGCACCAGCGTTGTTGACATTTTTTATTCGTTTGTTCGTGCCCGAGTCCGAACGATGGAAAGAGGCTGTAAAGAAGACTCCCGCGCGGCCAGTTCGCGAAATCTTTTCTTCGGCGTTGTTCAAAATCACGTTCTTAGCAATCATTTTTGCTTCAATCGCGTTAATCGGCACTTGGGGATCAGTGCAATGGCTGCCGTTATGGGCGGATCAAATGGTTGGTGTAACTTCACCCAAAGCCAAAGCATTTACCCAGGGAGCTTCGGCGTTTGGAGCGATAATAGGATGCTTGATCGGGGCGTGGATGGGGGGAAAGTTTGGGCGAAGACCCGCTTACTTTTCACTTTGTTTGGGATCACTGGTTCTTTGCGGTCTTTTATTTCGCGGGATTAACGACTATGGAGCGGTGTTTCTGATCATGGTTTTTCTCGTTGGAGGCATTACGGCGGCGTTTTATGGATGGTTGCCGCTTTATTTGCCCGAATTATTCCCGACCCGGGTGCGCGCTACAGCCCAAGGCATTGCTTACAACTTCGGACGTGTGTTCGCTGCGTTGGGGGCGATTAAGATGGGCGACCTCATGCAGCAATTCGACGGCAGCTATGCCCGAGCCGGAGCCGTCATAAGTCTCATCTATGTTGTGGGTTTGATCGCGATCTGGTTTGCGCCCGAGACGAAAGGGAAGCCTTTACCAGAATAGTGACGAGGCTTTTATGACCGAATCCAAAAATTAACTGACTATGGGAAAGCAAACCGACATTCGCGTCATTGGGACTTCTTTGTACTTTTTGCCAGTACGCACGCGGGTCCCGCTAAAGTTCGGGGCCGAGACGCTTGACTCGGTAACCTGCGCACGGGCTTGTCTCCGGGTCGTGGACAAATACGGGCGGATCGCAGAAGGCTGGGGCGAAACCCCTTTGAGTGTCCAATGGGCGTGGCCGAGCAAAGCATCAATTGAATACCGCCAACAAGGCATGGAAAAATTTTGCGTCCTGCTGGCCGAAGCGTGGTCGAAACACGATTTCATGGGCCATCCCATCGAAATCGGCTCTGATTTTGTTGAATACGTTTTGCCCTCTTCGCTGCGTCAAATTAACAGCAATGGAAATGGTTCGGGGGAGAAAATGCCCTGGCTGGCTGCCTTGGTTTGCTGCTCCATGTTCGATATCGCCATGCACGACGCCTACGGCAATTTGCATCAGCGTCCGATTTATGAAACTTACACCGCTGAATTCATGAACCGCGACCTGAGCGATTTCATGGCTCCTGCGAACGGATGCAACAACCCCTTTCACCAGAAATATCCACGGGATATATTGTCGTCGGACAGCAACACCGAACTGTGCGCCTGGCACTTAGTGGGAGGATTGGACCTGCTGGAGGCTTCCGAAATGGCCGGCGGCGAACCGAACGATGGCTATCCGGTGGTGCTGACCGATTGGATCAAACAGGATCAATTGAAATGTTTGAAGGTTAAACTTCGAGGCAACCATAGTGATTGGGATTTCGAGCGGATGGCGCGAGTTGGAAAGATAGCCATCGCGTCAGGCGTGGATTGGCTTTCAGCAGATTTTAACTGCACTGTCACCGATTGTGATTATGTCAATTCGATCCTCGATAGATTTCGCAAAGAACACCCACGGATCTACGGAATGATTCTTTATGTCGAGCAGCCCTTTCCGTATGATCTGGCGGCGAATCAGATTGATGTCCACAGCCTCTCTTCGAGCAAACCCCTTTTCCTGGATGAGAGCGCCCATGATTGGAAAATGTTGAAAATGGGGAGGGGGCTTGGCTGGACAGGTGTGGCGTTAAAAACTTGCAAGACACAGACGAGTGCCATTCTTAGCTTTTGCTGGGCGAAAACTCACGGGATGGGCATCATGGTGCAGGACCTGACCAACCCCATGCTCGCCCAAATTCCTCATGTACTCCTGGCGGCGCGAGTGGGGACACTCATGGGAGTGGAAACGAACGGCATGCAGTTTTATCCAGATGCCTCCAGAATCGAAGCGGAAGTACATCCCGGTCTATATCGACGACGAAATGGAAAGGTGAGCTTGTCCACCGTGAGAGGGCCAGGGTTCGGTTATCGAATACACGAGATTAAGCGGGAACTCCCCTCGCCAAGTGCGGAATTCATGGATTCTAACATTCTAATGGCTTGAAGGTGGTTATGCATCATTACCAAAATCTATCTCGGCGAGAATTCATCGCGTCTGCGGCGTTTGCTACCTCGGCGCTTGCTCTGCTCCAGCCGATAAATTCGCCAGCTAATCCTGCGCCACGCCCCATTTGGCCCATTGCTTGTTTCAGCAAAGCATATCAGGCGTGCAACTTGAATTTCGAAGAGACAGCCCAAGTCACGGCCGAGATTGGATTGGACGGGATAGACTGTCCGGTCCGCCCCGACGGACAGATTCTTCCGGAACGAGTCGAGGAAGATTTACCAAGAATGGCCGAAGCGCTGAACAAGTACAAATCAAAGCTGCTATTACTGACCACCCATCTTACCAGCCGTGAGACGCCCTTCATTGAACCCATGCTGCGTACCATGAGTCGCTTGGGCATTAAATTTTATCGCTTGGGCTATTGGCAATACGGTCGCGATGAGGATCCTCGAAGTAAGTTGAAGGAGATCAAAGCGCAACTTAAGGACCTGGTTGCGCTTAATAAAGAACTGGGGATTTGCGGTCTGCTGCAAAATCACTCCGGTGAAAATTTCGTAGGCGCCAAAGTGTGGGATAATTTCGAGCTTGTGCGGGACTACAATCCCGAGCACATCGGAATCGCCTTCGACGTGGGGCATGCGATGAAAGAGATCAAAGCGGACTGGAGGCGGGAGTTAGAGAAACTGCGATCACACTTAAAAATTGTTTATGTGAAAGATTTCAAACGAGATGGAACCTGGCCTCCGTTAGGCCACGGAGAGGTCGATGGTCCGGCTTTTTTTTCGATGCTGAAAAAGACGGGCTATAATGCTCCCATATCACTGCATGCGGAATATGAATTACCCGGCAGATCCTCGGTTGAAAGACGTGAGAGCCTGATTCGGTTACTGAAGGAGGACTTACAGCTTTTGAAAAAATGGATCGCGCAAGCCTGACGGAACTTAGTTTTGCTGCGGGTGGACATAGGTGATCGGCGGTGTACTACATAGCAAATTTTTGAACTGGTTGAGTATGAAAAACGATGCTTTCTTGAACTGTTTTAATTCGCGGGTGGGGGGATTGCTAATGATCCTTCTGACAGGAACCCTTTCGCTAAATGCCGCTTTGATCGAACGGCGACCCCTCCACCGCGAAACTGAACTGGGTCGGCGAGACGCCCCTGCGGCGGTAATCCTCATTCCCGACTCCGACGAGTATCGTCGTATTGGCCGCGATCTTGCAACCGCCATCGAGGCAAAGACCGGCGTCAAGCTTGAGGTCGAAAATGCTTCCAACTTTACGTTTGCTTCGCCACGAACGATAAGGCGGGAAAAGCTAAGTAGGCATTTTATTCTGCTGGGCCAATTTTGGAATAATTCGGTTTTAGAACGATTATACGCTAACTTCTATAGCGGCCCTGATTCGCTTTATACTGGACCCGGCGGTTACGAAGTGCGGACAGTCTGTAGTCCGTTTCGGCCGGGACACAATTGTATTGTGGCCAGTGGATCAGATTTGGAGGGATGCCAGAAGGCAGTCGACTACCTGCTTGAGACTATCCAAACAGAGGAGGAAAAGTATTATTTTCAGTTTTGGCTCAAAATCAAGCTCACCGGCGCCGCTGCCGAAGCTGAAGCTGAAAGTCGGGCGAAAGTCGCTCCAATTCTTGTGAACTTCGATCAGTATTGCGTGTTTGGCCATCCCGAAGCGAAAAGTTTCTGGGACGAAGATCCGCACAATCTGCTGCCGTGGAATTACCGCAACCTGGGAGCTGCGGCGACTTTTGGTCGCGCGTATTGGCAGACGGGCAACCGACAATACGCTGACGCATTCCAACGTATAGTGCTCGGCTGCCGCGAGCAAATCGACAAGATCAGGGAGCTGTACAAAGAGGGACGGCCCGATTTGATGGATTACAGCGGCGCTGGGCTGACAATAGCATGGGACCTGATTGAGGAAAGTGATGCTTTTACCGAGATTGAGCGCCAACCAATCACGGATTTTATCTTTGATATGGCTTTTCTTAATCGAAATGTATACTACCTTGTGAAATGCAAAGATCTTCCCTTGGAAACATGCATAGAATAATCATCAGTGAATTTCATGAAACGACGAAATCCCAAGCATAGGAAGCGTTCGAGACTTTCAATCGAACGAACGGCTACGGCAAATAGTTTCAGAACTGCGGAGAAGGAATTGGTTACGAAGCCAAAGGTAGTGCCCATGCCAGATTTTGGTGTGTGTGTTTTTGAAAGTCGCCATGCGCCTGGCTTCGCTGCGCCGAAGTTGCGTGATGAATTTGGCAAGTTCCTTTTGGTTATCTCGGGCCATGCGCGTTGGGGTGATGGAGGCAAATCCTACCTCGTCGGGCCGAATAGCCTTGTCCATGTTCCCCGGGGGATAGTGCATTGTCAAACGGATGTCCGGGCTGACCCGGTCACCCTGTTTGCTATTCACTACCAGCCGGAAGTTTTGTCTAGCTCCCTTTACGAGCGCTTAAGCGCGCGAAAATTCTTCTTTTGGAATTTGAGCGGCTCGGACCTTCCGCTGGCTCGGTACTTCCGCGCGGATTTTCGCGAGATGCTTTTCGAACAAGGGACGAAAAGGGAAGGGTGGGAAACAATAATGCTCTCTTGTCTTGGCCAACTGGCCGTACGGGCAACGCGTCTTTCTCATCAGCCGACTGATACGTACACGCCTATGTTTGAAAAGGAGGCTACTGGAGCAGAACGCGTAGCGACTTATGCGGCGCGGTTGCACTCCACGTTTTATCACCAGAAGACTCTGGACGATGCTGCCCAAGCTACTGGGCTGAGCCGGAGGCAGTTTACTGCATTGTTCCGGAAGATTACTCAGCAGAGTTGGAAAGAGTGCTTGCAAAAGCTGCGTCTGTCCCATGTGCGGGATCTCCTCGTACAAACGGATAAATCAATCATCGCCGTTGCTTTCGAGTCGGGATTTGAGGATCTATCGCACTTTCACAGAGTGTTTAAACTTGCATTCCATATGTCTCCTTTATCCTATCGCAAAAACCAGCAAAAGCCGTCGGAGGCGTTCCTTCATCTGAATCCACCCTAAATACCATTTCTCAAATGCCCAATTTGCAAAGAATGCCAACCTACATCCGAAGATATTTCAACGAACTTGGAAAAGGATTTGCTTGGACTTTGTCCTGGCTGAACGAACTCTAGTTCAATACATATGATGAAAGTTGATTTATCGCTAATTCTTGGTTCCAAGAAGCGTACGATTATAACAACATCCTTTGCAATCACTGCTTGGCTTTATTGTTTCGCAGCGGGAGCGGCTCAAGATGTGATGAGCTTGCCAAGCGTGAAGCCGCTTGAGACGACAGAGGATCTCTCGGTCGAGATGGTGGCAGGGATCAATAAATTTTTATTGAGAAAAATAGATGAGTCTGCACGAACGCGCTCCAAGCACTGGCAGCGAGATTTCTTCTCCCCTGAGGCGTACGAGAAATCCATTGCCCCGAACCGAAAAAGGCTTCAGGAATACATCGGCGTAGTAGATGCCAGAAGTGGATTTAGATCCATGGAGTACTTGAATGCAAACTATATCGGTCCAGTCGACGAGCGTTTACCGAAAACTTTCACAGAGTTTACGCCCCAGCGCGATATGGCGGTCAAGGTCGCTGAAACCGATCTCTATGCCATTTATTCGGTTCGTTGGCCGGTGTTCGAAGGGGTTTATGGAGAGGGCTTGCTCTTGCGGCCATCTGGCAAGCCCCGAGCTCGTATCGTGGCATTACCGGATGCCGATCAAACCCCAGAGATGTTGGTCGGACTCGCTTCGGGACTTCCACGTGAATCACAGTTTGCCCGTCGGCTTGCGGAAAACGGATGCGAAGTACTCGTTCCTACGTTGATTGATCGCCGGGATACGTGGTCGGGAGACCCGACCAGTGGTCGATTCACAACAATGCCCCATCGGGAGTGGATCTATCGCCAGGCATACGAGATGGGACGGCATATTATCGGATATGAGGTGCAGAAAGTGCTCGCGGCGGTTGATTGGTTTGCCCAGGAAGCTCCACCGGAGCTAGAAATAGGAGTAGCGGGGTATGGGGAAGGTGGCTTGATTGCCTTCTACAGTGCGGCACTCGACACGAGGATCCATGCCGCTTGGGTGAGCGGCTATTTCGATTCCCGCCAGCGCCTTTGGGAGGAGCCAATCTATCGGAACGTTTGGGGATTATTGGAAGAATTTGGCGACGCCGAAATCGCCACTCTAGTGGTTCCGCGAGGCTTGCTGATCGAATATAGCGAGCCTCCACAAGTTGAAGGTCCGCCAAAACCCCGTGAAGGTAGAGTTTGGTTTGGGCGCGGGCACGCTGCTCCTGGCAGCATCCGGACGCCATCATTTGATAGCGTGCAGCAGGAATTTGATCGCGCCAAATCATTCTTTCCAAGCGGCCAGAGTGTTTATTCATCCATGGAATTGGTATCTGGGCAAAATGGAAAACCAAATGCCTTTGGCTCCGGAGAATCGCTCAAACGGTTTCTAAAAGCGTTAAAGCTGGAGGGTGCCATTAGTGCCCCGGAAACTCTGCCCGAGGAGAGGCGGAAAGATTTTTCAGTGGATGAACGGCAGAAACGGCAGATCAGGCAGTTGGAAGATTTTACCCAAAAACTGCTTTGGACATCCGAGGGGGTAAGGGGGAATTTCTTTTGGAATAAGCTCAAAACGACCTCTCCGAAAGAGTGGGAAGCTGGCACTAAAAAATTTAAGGAATATTTTTGGGAGGAAATAATAGGACGGTTCCCGGAGGCGGATCTGCCCATGAATGCGCGGGCGCGAAAGATTTATGACGAGCCAAAATGGGTGGGGTATGAAGTGGTGTTGGATGTATGGAACGATGTTTTTGTCTGGGGTTACCTGTTGGTGCCGAAGGATGTGAAGGCTGGGGAGAAGCGGCCTGTGGTCGTCTGCCAGCATGGGCTGGAAGGAGTGCCTGCGGATACCATCAGCGGACCAGAAAGTGGAGGCGCATACCAGGTGTATAAATCTTTTTCGGCTCGTCTGGCCGATCGCGGATTCGTGGTATTCGCTCCATACAATCCTTATCGTGGCGGGGATAACTTCAGGGTTATTCAACGCAAGGCCAATCCGCTCAAGAAATCATTGTTCTCGGTCATTATCGCGCAACATGAACGCATGCTGGATTGGCTGGAAAAACTGCCCTTTGTGGATCCGAAGCGCATTGGATTTTACGGCATCTCCTACGGCGGTAAAACTGCCATGCGAGTGCCGTCACTGCTGGACCGTTACGCCTTGTCCATCTGCTCGGCTGATTTTAACGAGTGGGTGCGGTTCAATGTCGTTGTGCGCGGCGGATATTACATGTTCAGTGGCGAATACGACATGTTGGAATTTAACCTGGGTAACACATTCAATTACGCCGAAATGGCCGCCCTGATTGCTCCTCGCCCCTTCATGGTCGAAAGCTCAAAGGATCATCCTTCAACGCGGTGGGTTGCCTATGAATACGCGAAGGTACTCATGCTTTATGCTGATCTGGGGATTCTGGATCGAACGGCCGTGGAGTTTTTTGACGGAGGCCATACGATCAACGGCGTTGGCTCGTATGAATTTCTCCATCGGCACCTCAACTGGCCCTCTCCTGAACAGCAACCCGCGGGGGCGCAACAATGAAGACCCTTTCTTCGCGGGAAGACCTAGTGCAAATGAAGAGTCGTTTTCAAGGTCGCCCCTGTCTAGCAATTCCGCGTCCTCTCATTATCCTTCGCTCAACTCGAAACACAAATCTTATGCACGTTGATAGTGGATTCCGTTCGCTGTGCTGGATGGGCCTTGTCTTGCTGACTTTTTCGTTGAAGGCGTTTGCGTCCGCGCTTTCTCCTGAAGAAGCAGTCCGCTCAATGACCTTGGCCGATGGCTTCGAAGTTAAAATATTTGCCAGCGAGCCCAATATTGTCCAACCAGTTTCCGTAACCTTCGACTCGCGCGGGCGCGCGTGGGTGGTTCAATATCTCCAATATCCTACCCCCAGCGGAGTCAAAGTGGTCAGCGTCGATCAATATTCCCGCGCTTTTTACGACCGCCTCCCCGCTCCGCCGCCCAAAGGGAGCAAAGGCGCCGACCGCATTACCATTTGCGAGGACACTGATGGTGATGGGCGTGCGGACAAATTCAAAGAATTCGTGACAGGACTCAACATGGCCACGGGGCTTGCTCTCGGTCACGGTGGAGTTTTTGTCGCCCAAGCACCGTATTTATTGTTTTATCCAGATCGTGATGGTGACGATATTCCCGAAGGAGATCCGGTGGTGCTGCTCTCCGGGTTTGGGATGGCGGATACGCACTCGCTCGTCAACTCACTGATATGGGGCCCGGATGGATGGCTATATGGCGCGCAGGGTAGCGGGGTGGTTTCCACAATTCGAGATATCGAGTTTCAGCAGGGCATCTGGCGTTATCATCCCTTGACCAAAGAATTCGAGCTTTTTGCTGAAGGAGGAGGAAATACTTGGGGAGTTGATTTCGATCGTCATGGAAACCTCTTGGCGAGTAGTAATTTCGGATACGGCATGTTTCATCAGGTCCAAGGTGCTTACTATGTGAAATGGGCCGCCAAACACGGTGAACTCCACAATCCATACGCGTTCGGCTATTTTTCCCATGTCCCGCGCGAGAATTACAAAGGCACCCATGTCATCTGCGGAGGCATTATTTATCAAGGGGGATCATTTCCCGAGTACCTCCATCATCAGTTCATTGGCGGCAACCTGCTGGATAATGAGGTTCACTGGTACAACGTGGAACCGGACGGCTCCACCTTCAAAGCTCGTTTTGGCGGTGTTCTGCTCGCCGCCCATGATCCTTGGTTTCGACCCGTCGATTGTCTCACGGGTCCGGACGGCTCAGTCTTTATCGTTGACTGGTACGACAAGCAAGCCTCCCACGTTGGGCCGCGTGATGACGCCTGGGATAGAAGCAACGGGAGAATTTACAAAATCGAAGCGAAGGGGACGAAGCCAGTTGCCGCTTTTGACCTGTCACGAGAATCCAGCAAAAGCGTGGTCAAGCTGTTAACCCACCGGAACGAGTGGTTTGCTTCTGAAGCGCGCCGCATTCTGGCGGAAAGGCGTGATCCTGACGTGCTCCCAATTCTGGAGCGGAATATTTTTGAATCCAAAGATGAGCGCCTCGCGCTGGAATCGTTATGGGCGCTCTATGGAAGCGGCGGATGGAATCAGGCTCTCGCCGGGAAATTGCTAAAACATCCGCAGGCCGATATTCGCGCTTGGGCCATTCGATTCATCGGAGACGAGCGCACGGTCTCTCCCGCCTCGGCGAAGGCGCTAGTCGAGCTCGCCCGAAAGGACAATAGTCCGACGGTGCGCAGCCAGCTTGCGTGTAGCGCCAAAAGGTTGTCTGGAACTTACGCACTGCCGATCATCACGCAGTTGCTCCGCCGCAATGAGGATATAGACGACCAGTTCATCCCGATGTTGCTTTGGTGGGCTTTGGAAAGCAAAGCTATCAGTCATCGCGACGAGATAGTGGACCTCTTTAGAATGCCCGACTTATGGCGGTTCCCGATCGTTCAGAAGTACGTCTTGGAGCGAATCGGAAGGAGGTACGTTGCCGAGGGGACGGACCAAGGATTGAACACCGCTGCAAAGATTCTCGCACTTTCGGCCGGAAAACCTGAGTCCAGAATGGTCGTTTCGGGAATCGAAAAGGCGCTCGAAGGGCGACGGACTGACACAGGCTTGAACCAATTGAAGGAGATCGTGGAAAAGCTGTGGCCCGTCAAGAATCCAACCGCAGAATGGATACGGATAGGCTTAAGATTTGAAATCCCACCATCATATCCCGCCGCGATGATGTTCATTAAGAACCAAGAGTGGGCCATAGGAGATAGACTGTCGGTGATCGAGGTGCTGAGTCAGTTAGGTCGGTCGGATTGTCTCCCCTTGCTGCTGGAGTTGCTTGAGCAAGACAATAGCGAAGATTTCCAGATGGGTCTCTTAGGCGCGCTTGAACGATTTCCTGAACAGCAAGTCGGTAGCAGGCTGGTAAAGCTATATGCCAGATTAGGTGAAAATCCGAGAAAACGGGCGATCAGTCTTTTGATAAGCCGTCCAGCCTCGTCCCTCGTGCTGGTGCAAGCGGTGAAAGCTAAAGAAATCGACCCCAAAGATGTTCGGTTTGAGCAGCTACGGGCCTTGATGAAGCACAATAATTCGCAACTTAGTACGCTTGTTGAGCAGCTTTGGGGAAAAGTAATGGCGGACTCACCTCAGGAGAAAAAGAAAATAATGAACCAGGTAAAATCGCTGCTGAATCCCAAGGCCGCAGGCAAAGGAGCGCCTGTCAGGGGAAGAGAGATCTTCCTGACCTCGTGTAGTGTTTGTCATACCTTATTCAACGAGGGAAATTCAGTTGGACCGGATTTAACAAGCGCGGACCGGAAAAATACGGAGGAATTAATCTATCACATTGTCGATCCCAGCGGATACATCCGGCCCGAGTATGTGAGTTATGAGGCGGAGCTAAAGGATGAGAGATCAATGAGCGGTCTTTTGGTGGAATCAACGGCGACAGCGGTTACTATCCGTGATCGGAACAATCAGAAGACCGTTCTGCCAAGGCTGGATATCAAGGAATTGAAACAATCGGCGGTATCTCTCATGCCGGAAGGATTGCTTGACACGCTTACCCCGCAACAAATTCTCGACCTATTTGCATACCTCCAAATTGATGAAGCGACCGCAGTGATTGTTAAAAGTTCTGCAACGACCCAGGAGAAAAAATGAAATTCAGGCACTCTCGTGGATTCTATCGGATCGGTTATTTAGCGGGGCTTGTTCTCGTCTCCAACGTCGCATGGGCGAGCGCCCAGATAGAACGGTTGCCGGTCCATAAAGATACGGTCATCGTCCGAGGGAATGATGTTTCTGTGGTAATACTGGTGCCGGATTCACAAGAATATAGAGATCTTGGCCAACAGCTCGCGACTGCCATCGAGAAGCGCACGGGAGTTAAGATCAAGGTAGAGGAAGCGTCTGGATACGTCGCGGAGCGTCCAAGGTTAGTTGCGGAAAACCGACTCGATAGAAACTTTATTTTGCTTGGTCAATTCTGGAACAACGCAGTTCTTGAACGTCTCTACAATCGGTTTTTTGATCCGATTGATGCATTCTTTCCCGGACCGGGCGGTTATGAATTGAGAACGATCTCTGGTCCGTTCAAAAATGGTCACAATTGCATTGTCGCATCCGGTTCGGACCTGGAAGGATGCCGTCGGGCAGTCGCTAGATTGCCTGAGGTAATAAAAAACAAAGAAGGGGTGTTTTCTTTTCCATTTCTGCGCGAAGTCCGTTTGGCTGGAGAGGCGGCGCAAATGGAGGCTGATTACCGAAAAATAATCGCTCCCTATTTAAAGGATTTGGACCGCTACATCGTCTATAATCATCCGCAGGCCAAATCATGGGTGGGAATTTTTGATCCGCGTTACAAGACCACTTTCACGAGTCATAATCTGGCTATGGCGGGCGTATTTGGTTTGCGGTACTGGGTTAATGGAGACCCCGAAGACGGCCAAGTGTTTAGGCGGATCGTGTTGGCTTGTATCGAAAATCTTCCTATTTTAGAGGCCGGTTATCGCGAAGGGCAGCACGATATAATGGATTACGCCGGGCCCCAGTTTACCATTGCTTGGGATCTCATCGAGGAATCAGATATTTTCTCAGAATCCGATCGACAGCGGATTACAGATTACTTGTTTCGCTTGGGCAACCTGAGCAGCAAGGCGTACTACATTGTTCATTGTAAAGACAAGCCACTGAATGAAATCGTGCTCGGAGGACGTCATGCTGTAGCGGGGACGTTTTGGCTCGGCCTGACAGCGGATTATTTCGCTCGTAATTGCCGTCTTACCAGCAAACAGAAAACGTTAACTGATGAATGGCATGCTAACGCACGAAGGTTTTTGCAACGGTTGAGCGGGAGCTATCTTTATAGTGATGTTCCAGTATTCATCCGAGACGAAATGCAGATTGTTACACGCTATTCTATGATGGTCGGTGAAATGGAAATCGTGGACAATGGCACGTTACGCTCGCTCGCCGATTATTGGGTGGCCAATAACAACAATCTTCAACAATCATCGCAAGGGAGTGAGATGCTGAACCTCGCAGGCTGGCTTTTTCCTGGCGAAGGGTATCAGTGGTTTCGCAGCAACCTGTGCGGGCGATGGTCTTACAGCGAGTTTTTCTTTTACACTATGACCTATTCCATTGGGGTGCCGATGCCTTTCTATCATTGGGAACTGCCGGCAAAGGATGATGGTTCGGCCAGACTCAAAGAACGCATGACCGGTATATTCGTAACGCCAATTCCTGATGCGCTACATGAGTATACCAGAAATCATCCTCAGGCCCGCGCTGTTGGGGGTGTGTCCGGCATGGGATACCGCTATCCTGAAGAATCTGTGCCTCCTTCGCGCTCTTGGAAGACAATTACATTTCGAAGTGGATTTGAGAAGCAGGATCAATTTCTCCTGCTTGACGGTTTACAAGGTTTAAATGGGAATGATGATTTGAATGCCGTTTTGCAATACGATGAGCTGGGTCAGCAATTCCTGACTCCAAAGCTTAACAAACAGGTTCTCGAAAGCCGCCTCGATTTGAACTCCGTCTTTGTAAGCCACGGCAGACCGGAAGCTACTCAATCAACCATGGCCACGCTGGAGACGGCCGTGGATTTGGGACCACACGGCTTGGTGCGGAGTCAGGCAAAGCAGCATGATGGAGTTCAATGGACACGAAATATTTTTTGGCAAAAGGAGGGTTGGTTTCTTTTTGCCGATGAGATTCGCCCCCTCGAAGATGACACCTATTTTGTGGCCCAAAGTTGGATTTCCGGCAACAAGTTTACCATTAATGAAGCAAGCGGTTGGGCCGAGGTAGGGGACGTCCGCTTTACCGTGCTCGGAACTAAGGACAGGCTTCTCGAGCCTCTTCACGAGAATCAAGGGTTACGACAGACACTTACCGCTAAAATCTCTCCAAATAGTCCTCGACTACTTTGGTCGCTAATTTATGGGAGTAGTTCGGGATCTCCGAAACTTTGGCATCTGCGCCAACTCAGACCGAACGCTGTATTGCTTGTCGGCCCGAGCGTAAAGGAAGCCAAGGATGATCTGACACTCGCCTTTCTGGGCGAACTTGATTTCGGCGGAGTTAAAATCAAAGCAGACATTGGATTGCTGACGGCGAACCGAATGACCTTAGCTGGTTGTCGCGAGATAATCGTCTCTGGTCAGAAAGTCTTTTCTGCGGATGAAGGTCGCAATATCGGCTGGAATTTTGTCCGCAATAGTTTCGAATCAGGAAAGCGCGGTTTTGGCTTGATGCAAGCGGCGGAACTCTCTATTTCGGAACAGATAAGAACGGTAGTAGAGTTAGGAATTGCCAAGATGTTTAGTGCGGCGGCGGGCGAGCCCGAATGGAAGACAGATGGCCGTGGCGCAAGCGAAAGTGTAGAGCACTTTTCTTTAATTTCTAAGGTTGATCGATTCACATTGACACCGCCGGTGAGACTTGCGGCTGCGGATTTGGAGGGAAATGGCAACGATGAGTTACTGTTGTATCGGGAAGATGGAAGTTTCCGTTTTCCAGGTCTTTCAGAGTTGCGGTGCGACCCGGTGGGTATCGCCTTTGATGGTAGTAGAAAGCGGGATGTTGCTTTGGCGTTCAAGCAAGCCGTGATTATATACCGACGAGATGGAACGGTCCGGTGGCGGCAAGAATTGACGAATCCTCATTTGGATGTCATGGGTGCTGGAGATTTGGATGGAGATGGTCGTGAAGAGCTCGGACTCAACCTTCTGAATTGGGCAATGGCGCTGAACCATGATGGGCAACGATTGATAGATGTCGATGCATCTGGTTACCAGGGCACTGGGGTCGCTATCGCTGATGTGGACGGCGACGGAGAAAACGAACTCGTGACGGTCGGATCCGGTGGTTTAAACATTTCAGGTGTCGGCAAAAAGCGGTATACACTGAGCGGCTCGGTTTTCGCTTGGTTGCCTTGTCGGATTTGGTTGCGCGACTTGGACGGAGATGGAATCGCCGAGTGTTACATTGGCGGCGGCGGGACTGAATTGGCTTGTTACGCCGCCAACACTAAAGCAGGGAAAGGTGGTCTCAGGTGGAAATTTTCAGGTAATATCCGCCCTCGTGATGTGACTCTCGGCAACATTCGAGGAGATGACAAACCCGAATTGATCAGTGGCGGAGAAGACGGCTTCCTTTACGTCGTCGATTACACCGGCAAATTCTGCTTCAGCCAGCCAATCAACCACTCTATTACCAGTCTCGCGTCTGTTACTGTCGAGGGTAACAAATCCGATATTATCGTCGCCGGTTTGGCATCCGGCGATGTCATCCTTCTGGGCCGCGACTTAGCACCCATCGGAAAAGTCCGCGTTGGGAACAACGCCGTGAATCAATTGGCGGTGCTTCAAAGGGTGGGAAAGACTCCGATCATCATAGCGGCCGATGATTTTGGGCAAGCGGTGCGGCTGGAACTTCCAATAGCAGCGAAGGTGAGATGAACATTGCGACTTCAATTGCGAAGGCGTTGCGACATTGGTTACGGCTGGGACATAGTATTATTCGATGCCGGCTTGGGCAATTCGTGTTCTTCATCTTGATGTGCTTTGGAGCGGCGTCCGCGAAGACTCAGGGTGAGGAGGTATCCCCAGCCTATACTCGAATGAAGGGCTATCTCGACACGATCCCGATCATTGACACGCACTGCCACATACGCCCCTTTGATACGTTATTAGGTTTTGTTGAAACTGATCGTGGACGTGGCATGACTCTCCCGAGCTTATGGCGCAATAGCTACTATCCTTGGATTAATCCGCTTACGCCATGGGAGCCAGGCGGGCGCTTCGAGGATTGGTGGACCAAGGGGAAAAAAGATTTCCAGAATGCGCGCGCGACCAGCTTTTATCGTTACCTGTTACCTGCGTTTAAGGATCTATATGGAGTGGATTTCAACCACATAACTGATGAGCAGGCTTCGGCGTTAAACGCACGCATATTTCAAAATTATGAGAGTTCTCAGTGGATGCATAACGTCATAACACAGCGAGCTAACATTGAACTTATGCTGATCGACCCGTTCTGGGCGCGATTGGATTTCAAGACGGACTATCCCTTCGCCGCCCTCGTATTTAATGTTACCAGCCTTGGTAAGGGTTTTCATCCTTCGGAATTCTTCAACCCGTTGGATAATCCGTACCGCTTCGCAAAAGAGGAGGGGCTCGAAATTCGGTCTATAGACGATTATGTGACTGTCGTGGATCGGCTATTTCAAAAAGCCAAAGCTGCTGGTGCCGTCTGTTTGAAGACCACATTGGCCTATGAACGTACGCTTCGGTTTGAGAATATTCCCAAGGAGAGGGCCAATAAAGCCTTCGGACGATCACGCAAGGCTGTCACGAACGAGGAGGTCAAGGATTTCGAGGATTTCATTATGTGGCGGCTTGTCGAACTAAGTGCGAAATATGAACTTCCCTTTCAAATCCATACCGGCCAAGCGCGTATCCAAGGGTCAAATCCGATGCTGCTGGTCGATTTGATTGAGGCAAATCCCAAAACCAAGTTTATACTCTTCCACGGAGGTTTCCCTTGGATCGCCGAGACGGGCGTTATTGCAATGCGCCACGGCTCGCATGTTTGGGTAGATTCCGTATGGCTGCCTACCCTCAGCTTTTCGGCGGCGAAACGTGCATTTCACGAATGGCTGGAGGTAATGCCATCCACTCGGATCGTGTGGGGGGATGATGAGCACCATGCCGAAGGTATCTACGGTTCCACCGAAACAATGCGGCGCTGTCTGGCTGAGGTGTTGAGCGAGAAGGTGGAGCGCGGCAATCTTGATGAGGAGAATGCAAAAAGAATTGGCAGGCAGATACTGCGGGACAATGCCCTCGAACTGTTCCCACAACTACAAAGCCGACTGTGGAAGAAAGACAAATAACCGCGCCAACGCCCTCTGATATTTTCAGGTTCCTATCACCCAAAATGCCAATAAGCAAATGCCCGATGTGCAAAGAAAATGGAATGTCGTGAATTATAATGCGTAATATGCAACCCAATAAAGATGAGCGAACAACTTTTGTTGAATCTTGCAACGAGATAAGGAACACAATGCGAGCGAGACACATTGAAATAGCCTTTTCCGGTGGCAAGCGTATCCGCTTCCTTCGCGCTTTCACACTGATTGAACTGTTAGTTGTGATCGCCATCATTGCCATTCTAGCAGCGATGTTGCTTCCAGCGCTTTCACGGGCAAAAGCAAAAGCACATCAGATTCAGTGTCTGAGCAACCAGAAACAACTTGCAATCGCGTGGTTTCTATATGCGGACGACAATAAGGATTCCTATCCAGTCCATGACGGTTGGGCGGCTTTCGGCGGTCAGCTCGGTAAGGTTGGCAACCATCATGGGGGATTCACACAGCCAACCAATCGTCCACTAAATACCTATATCAAAAAGTTAGAGTTGTTTTGGTGCCCTGCGGATCGAGGGGACACAGAGCAGCCCAAATCCAAAACGGCTTGGGAAGCTTATGGTAACAGCTATCGCGGGCAATGGGCCATAGATTCTTTTCGAGTAAAACACACCACTGGTGATTCCTTGGCGTATCCAGGCAGCCCAGAGGCTAAACCTATTAAGCAGAGTGAGATTAGTAAGCACCCCGTTAATAAGATTATTCAGGGAGATTGGCCTTGGCACGGTAACCGCGATCCGAACCAGCCCCAGACCGTTTGGCACAACTATAAGGGCCGGAGGGGCTTTAATATGTTATACGGTGATGGGCACGCTGCATTTTTTACTTTTCCCCCTGACATGGGGACGTGGGACAGCATTCCTCCAGACCCAAAATTCACTTGGTGGTGATGTTCTTAACGAATAACAGGGATAAAGTATCGCGGTAAAAACTCTCAGAAACGGTAAAATCTAAACTATTGATACAACCCAAAGAAATAAATGCTATGAAAAATGACACACCCACAAAAATAACGGCCTGCGCCTTGCTATTGTTTGCATTGAATCTGAATGCCGCGTCGCTCGTCGCCCATTGGACGCTGGACGACGGGACCAACTCAACGACGGCAAGAGATGTATCCAGTTCGCTTTATGATGGAACATACGTAGGTGGCAGAACGGAGGTCGCGGGGGCTACAGCGTATACTGGATCTGCTGTGAGTCTTTCCGGTTCCGGCCAATACATCAATGTGCCTGATAATGCCGACCTTAATCTTGAGAACACAGAATCCTTTACCATTTCCTGCTGGGTTGCAACCGCAACGGTGGGACAGAGCCAAGATAGTCGTCCATGGGGAAAGCTTAGTGGCGGTAGCATAGGAGGGTACAGTCTGATTCTACAAGGTGGAAGCATCAAGGTTCAGCTCCGTGACAACAACGGGGCTGAGGTTTCTGTCTTGCCAGCCGGTGGCGGCGGAACGGGTCTCAACGATGCGCAATGGCATCACGTGGTTGTTTTGTATGATGGTACGGCTGGGAGCTATCCGCTGGTGCCAGTAGTAAGAGTGTATGTAGACGGTCAACAAGTCGCAATGAACACTGGGGGAGCGATGCAGACATCCTGGGTCCACACGAGTGATTTCGCAATTGGCCGTGGCGGCGGTTCAGACGGCTTTAACGGAAATGCGCATCGTGGAAGTATTGATGACGTTTGGTTCTTTAAAGGGCTGTTGAACACCAACCAGATCGCAGGACTCTTTCAGGCTGGAGCCCTCTTGATCGGACGCTGGGGTTTGAACGATGCCACGAATGGTGTTGGAGGAGTGACCAGCGACTTGAGCGGCAACGGTTATGATGGCACGTATGAGAATTCCGTAACAAATGCTTTAGGTGCGCGACCTTTCACGGGAAATTCCGCGCAATTCTCCAACGGCGGTTATGCTGATATTCCTGTCGTGCCTGACTTCAATTTTGAGAACACGGAGCCCTTTTCCATTGCTTGCTGGGTGAAAACTACCTCCAGCGGCGATCACCGGCCTTGGGGCAAACTAGGCGGCAGTGGAGCCTCAGCCTACAGCTTGATCGTGCAAGGTGGCAGTTCCCTCAAAGCTCAATTCCGTGACATAAATGGCGTGGAATGCGGAATCGTCTCCAGCTCTCCGATCACTGTTGGTGATGGAAATTGGCATCATATCGCCGTAGTCTATTATGGAGGTACAAATTATCCCTTGGTTCCGAAAGTCCTTATCTATCTGGATGGAGTTTCGATTCCAACGACCACGTTCGCCTCTATGGCAACCGGCTGGATTCACCCAGCCAATTTTGCCATCGCCCGCGGCGGCGGGGCAAACGGATTTAATGGAAATGCCTTCAATGGAAGTATTGATGAAGTATGGTTCTTTAGGGGTGTACTCGCACAACAGCAGGTTGTGAACCTAAGAGATTTCAATCAATTGGTCATTCCTCCCGGTCCTCCGATTATTGGCGTTCAACCTACAAACCAAACAGTATTGCAAGCAAGACCCGTGACATTTAGTGTGGTTGTGTCAGGTGTAGAACCAATAACCAATCAGTGGTATAAAAGCGGTTCTCTCATTCCGGGAGCAACCAATTCCAGTTATACGCTGGCTGAAGCTATGCTGAGCGATAATCAAGCGGAATTTTACTTGGTTGCCAGCAATGCTTTTGGGAGTGCAACAAGCAGTAACGCCATTTTGACCGTTATCGCGGATTCAACACTGCCGACTGTGCTTCGTGGGCTAGGCAGTGTCTCCTTGACCAACGCAACGCTCATTTTCTCGGAACCCCTTAAGTCATCGACCGTCTTGAATTTGAATAATTATTCGTTCAGCGGGGGCTTGCAGGTTTTTGGAACCAGTCTCTCCCCAGATCGCACGAGGGTTACACTTACAACCGGCAGCCAGACTCCCGGCGGGCTTTATGTCCTCACCATCAATAGCGTTCAGGATCTAGCGGGCAATTCGATCACACCAAATACCCAGGTGAACATTGGAAATGTCTTCCTGGTCGGTCATTGGTCGCTAGATGACGCGGGTACGACCAACGCGCTGGATTCAAGCGGATTGACTAATCATGGTACTTATATAAGCAATCCGGTGAGCGACTCTGGAGCCAGACCTTTTACAGGAACTTCAGCCGCGTTCAATGGCGGGAGCCAGTATGTTGATATTCGTGATAACGCTGACTTCAATTTCGAAAACAATGAAGAGTTTTCCGTATCGTGCTGGGTCAAAACACTGCCAAATCTTTCACAGGATGGCAGGCCATGGGGCAAACTCTCGACTGGAAATGCAAGTGGTTTTAGTTTAAACCTTGTGGGTGGCTCGCAAATTAAAGTTCAGTTACGCGATGTAGCCGGCGGCGAAGTTTCGTCTTTTGCTTCTGGCAGTCCCCCTGTCGTTAATGACGGGACTTGGCATCATATTGTAGTAACCTATTCTGGTGGGGGTGGAAACTATCCTTTGAACGCAACCGTACGTTGTTACGTTGATGGGTCAGAAATTAGCATGGGGACTCCTGGAGCATTCACGCGACCCTGGGCACACACAGGCAACTTTGGAATCGCAAGCGGTGGTGGGTCCGACGGATTCTTGTTTAACAAGTTAGCAGGCAGCATGGACGAGACATGGCTGTTCCGGGGCGTGCTGACACCCGGCCAAGTCACTTCACTTTATAATTCAAATATAATCAATTTCGCTACGGTTCCACAGGTCCGGCTAGATATAGCTTCTGGCGCCAACAACACCTATATTCTGTCCTGGCCTTCGTCAGTCACAAATTTCGTCTTGCAATCAACAACTTCCCTATCGGTTCCGTTCACGCCGGCTTCTGAACCATCGATAGTCGTGGGAGGCAATAACACAGTCACCGTTACAAACACCGGAAGCAACAGGTATTTTCGCTTGAAAGACTAGCAAGGGCCGAGGGTGTTGCGGGAGCGCCCCTTCCCTTGTCGGATTCAAAACCGATCCCTCCCCACGGGGGCGAGTCAACGTCTCAAGCATCATAAAGTTAATCGTAAAACAATGAAGCCTTTAAGTTTTGTCATATTGCTAAGTATTGTTTCCTTCACAGGATTACAGCATAGCGGAATTGCTGCCGAAAATACCGTCGGCAGAACCAATCTTGTTGTAGATTCGAAGTTTGAAAAGGGAGAAATTGGCTCTCTGCCCCATGGCTGGGAGGTTGTGGCTCCGAACAAAGCACTAGCGCCGCGCTTCGAACTTCAAACGCTTGAGGGCAAGAGGAAATCCTTGACGGCTTCAGGGAATGGAAGATTAGAGTGCTTCGGGTATTTGCGCTATCCCGTTCGACTCGAGTCCGACCGGGCCTACCGCATGTATACTAAATTCCGAGTTCAGGGGTTTGAAGATGTCAACCGCCACGTGATTCACAGTATTAATGGTGAAGGATTCAATGATGGAATTACCACAATGTATCGTAAACAGGGGGATTCAATTATCGGCGAAAATCGCTTTTCTGGGCCTAAAAAACCAACGGATTCCGAGATCAGACTGTACTTTCGTTTCAGCCCTAAAGGAAAGGTCTGGTGGGAAGAAATTGTGCTGGAGGAGTGTGATCCAATTCCGCCGCGCTTAGTCAGAATCGCTTGCAGTTGGGGTAAACTAAACATGAAGCAGTGGGCAGAGTGGCTTGATCATGCGGGAAGATCAAAAGTGGATATTGCTTTGTTGACGGAATCCTTCAATGATAAGCATACGGCAGAAGACGCTGAACCTATAGATGGGCCTTCGGGAACCCTGATGAAGGACAAAGCCCGGCAATGGAAAATGTATGTGACGGGAACATTTTATGAGCAACGCGGTGATTTGGTCTTCAATAGCGCGCCGCTGTTCGACCGCCAAGGTGGATTGGTAGGCATTTATGATAAGGGTCAACTTTTCGATCCTGAGGAACACATCGGTATAACTCCCGGCACAAATTATCCAGTGTTCAAAGCTGACTTCGGCAAAGTCGGCATTATTACGTGCTATGATAGCTGGTTTCCAGAAACGACCAGGCTACTGGCATACAAGGGTGCCGAGCTGGTTCTGCTGCCGAATGCCGGATATTGTATGGATTTGATGCCGGCGAGAGCGGCAGATAACGGGGTTTGGATAGCTGTTAGTAGCGAGAACTGCCCTCCGGGAGTCTGGGATTCTGGTGGTGCAATGGCCGGAGAGAAAAGCCCAAGCCCCACCCGTTATGTTGAGTCGTCCATTTCCGATTACGAAAGAGATGAAAAGAAAAAAATTCTCATCGTGACGGTGGATTTGAGCCGACGCTTCAGCCCTCACTGGTGGGGGGGGCCAATGCTTTCCGCGCCGGGTGGCCGCCGCGTCCGTCAAACAAACATAGTTCCGATCGAGGATGAGATCGCCCGCGAAGCAAAAAGGTGGCTGCAAAACTGAAACGACTTCGAGCACTAACCTCGATGGGTTCAAAACATTCACTACCGAAGAAATGGACTCGCGGCACATACATCGTTGCCAGTCAGAAATATTTGGGGCTGCAGGTCAACCGTACGCTCACTCGGAGTATCTCCCACCCATTAGTAGATTATGAAACCGCCTGAAGCCTTTGAGATCATGCAGATGGATGACCTTGCGGCTGTGACCTGCCCTTGCGGAGTCGCGCGACGCGCCTTTGTTAACCCAACCAGCGTGGCCAGTCTGCATGTCACGGATATCAAGACTGACGCCCGCACCCACTATCACAAAAAAGTGACCGAGATCTACCTGGTCCTCGACGGCGAAGGACAGATAGAATTGGACGGTCGGCTTTATCCTCTGAAACCAATGACCGCAATTTATATCCAGCCTGGGTGCCGGCACCGGGCGATCGGACGATTACGCATTAATATAGTGGCCGTGCCTGCTTTTGACCCAGCCGATGAATGGTTTGATTGATAAGACTGACAATACCCGTTCTCTCCCTCCGACCGAGAGACGCACTCTATCCTTAACTCTTATGAAATGTCTCACTTTGAGTGGTACAGCTATGTCCTGGTATTCGAAGCTTAAGCTCCTTATCACATTCCCGTTCCACCTGAGCCGGTCCAAAAGGAGCACTAGCTGGAATTTCTCGCGCAACAACCGGCAATGGACACGTTGATCGCGCCGGTCAGTGGAGGAGGTCTGCTCAGTGGAATTGCTCTCGCTGTGGCTGCGGTCAGTCCCGGCACGGAGGTTGCCGGAGCCAAACCGGAACAGGCCGACGATGCCGCGCGCTCGTTGCGCGAGGGGATGGTGCAGCCTCCGCGTCCCGGCGACACGATCGCTGATGGTTTGCGCGCATCACTGTGCGAACGCACTTTCCCATCCTTCGCCAGCATGTCCGGGATATTTCATCGTGAGTGAGAGCGAGATTGTGGAGGTGATGCGTCTGGTGTGGGAACGGATGAAGATCGTAATCGAGCCGTCATCGGCGGTCTTGAAGCACAAAGAACATTTTCGTGGCCGGCGCGTGGGCATTGTGCTCACCGGCGGCAACGTGGATCTGGAGGAACTGCCATGGATAAAGTGATGATTGATGGAATGGAGTGCGAGGGCGTGCATGTGGCTACGGGGAAATCAAACATCCTGCTTTTGCGCGGACGCAAAGGCATGGTCGGCTGCGGCTACTTCGACATTGCCACGGCGAACCGATTGGGCGAGGTCTTCGTTATCGTGCGTGGCGTGAAAAATTACGACGACATGCTCAACGCCAGCGCAGCACAGGTGAGCGAAGCGGCGGCAGTGCTGGGCATTCAGGAAGGAATGAAGGGCCGCGAAGTCATGGCGCGACTCAACCGGTGAGAAAAAACGCGTCGCGGTTTTATCTCGCGTGACGTACTTCAACTTAAAATTCCTTTGACCACATCCCGTTCCTCCACGCCCGTGAGCCGTTGATCCAGTCCTTGGAACTTGAAGGTCAGTTTCCGGTGGTCGATGCCCAGGCAATGCAGGATGGTGGCGTTGATTTCGCTGATATGCACCGGGTCTTTTACGACGTTGTAGCTGAAGTCATCGGTTTCGCCATAAGTCATTCCGCCTTTGATTCCGCCTCCTGCCATCCACATCGAGAAACAGCGCGGGTGATGGTCACGACCGTAATCCTCCTTCGTCAATTTGCCCTGGCAATACACGGTGCGGCCGAATTCGCCGCCCCAGACCACGAGCGTTTCGTCAAGCATTCCTCGATTTTTCAAATCGGTGATCAACCCGTAAGAAGCGCGGTCCACATCGCGGCATTGCAACGGTAAATCGCGGGGCAGATCGGTGTGATGGTCCCATTCGCGATGAAAAATTTCGATGCAACGAACACCGCGTTCGGCCAGACGTCGCGCCATTAACGCGCTGTGCGAAAACGTCCCGGGCGTGGTTGCTTCCGGTCCATAAAGTTCGAGCGTGGCTTTGGATTCCTTGGAAATGTCCGTCAAGTCCGGCACGGATGATTGCATTCGAAACGCCATTTCATATTGCGAAATCCGTGTGTTGATCTCCGGGTCGCCGATTTTTTTATGTTCGAGCAGGTTTAATTGCGCGAGAGCATCGAGCATGTCGCGGCGCGTTCGAGAATCCACTCCGGGTGGGTCTTTGATGAACAAAACTGGATCGCCTTTGGCGCGCAAACTGACTCCGGCGTGTTTCGTCGGCAAAAATCCTGAACCCCACAAACGTTGGTAGAGGGCCTGCGCGTCCCGCTTTGCCGACCAGCTCGGTGTCATCACCACGAAGGCCGGCAAATTATCGCACTCACTTCCCAACCCATACGAAAGCCACGAACCGAGACTCGCATTCCCCGGAATCTGCCGCCCCGTTTGAATGTAGGTCACCGCCGGATCGTGATTGATCGCCTCGGTATGAACGCTTTTGATCACAGCCATCTCGTCGGCGACCTGTGCGGTGTTTTTCAGCAACTCACTGAACCACGTCCCGGATTTTCCGTATTGTTTGAATTCGTATTTCGAGGGCGCGATGGGAAAACGCGATTGCCCGGAAGTCATGGTCGTTAACCGCTGTCCCATGCGAATTGACTCCGGCAGATCGGCGTCAAAACTTTTTCGCATCCCCGGCTTGTAATCGAGGAGGTCCATCTGCGACGGCCCGCCGTTCATGAACAAGTAAATCAGGCGTTTGGCTTTCGGCGCGAAGTGGGGCAAACCGGGAAGTGAGGGATGAGCCTGCGCAGCAATTTTTGAAGAAGACGCGCGCACCACTTCGGGCAACATCAAGCCGGCCAGAGCAATGCGGCCAACCGCGAGTCCGGTGGATTTGAAAAAGTGGCGGCGGCTGAGAAGGTGGAGGTGTTCTTGAAACGGGTTCATAAGGTCTTCAATTCTTGTTCAACGTTTCATCCAGGTTCAGCAGCAAGCTCGCCACCATCGTGTAGGCCGCCAACTCGGATGACTTCAAATTTTTGTTAGCAGGCGATTCACCCACGGCAATTAATTTTCCAGCGCTGTCCGGATCGCTTTCGTATTTCGTGAGATGTTTCTGCAATGCTTGTTTCAAAATCGATTTTTCGCTGGTGGAAGGACGACGCGCCGTGACAAGGCGAAAACCAAACTCCAGTCGCTGATCCAAATTCTGGCTTTGTTGAATCATTCGCTCGCCCAAATGCCGTGCGGCTTCAACGAACTGAATGTCGTTCATCGTCACTAAAGCCTGGAGCGGCGTGTCCGTCCGTTCGCGGCGCACGCAATATTTTTCGCGGGACGGTGCGTCGAACGTCGTCATTGACGCCGGGGCCGCCGTGCGTTTCCACAACGTGTAAAGGCTGCGGCGGTACAGCGCGTCGCCGTGGTCCTGCTTGTAATTCGCCGTATCACTTTTTGTGTAGGCGACGGCTTCCCAGATTCCTTCGGGTTGATAGGGGCGAACCGGGCGCCCGCCCATTTTTTCCTCAAGAATTCCACCAACGAAAAGCGCGTTGTCGCGAATCTGTTCGGCATCCAAACGAAACCGTGGCCCGCGCGAGACGAGCCTGTTTTCAGGATCGATCTCATATTTTTTTTCAGTAACCCGGGAGTCCTGGCGATACGCCGCCGAGGACACGAGCAGCTTCTGAAAGGCTTTGACGTTCCAACCGA
>Ga0163152_10001703_pt1 | contig 33879 bp, 37 predicted proteins | sample OliLakLV19MP8IB2_FD_148635 | JGI IMG/M metagenome (GOLD analysis project Ga0163152, IMG submission 148635) | Freshwater microbial mat bacterial communities from Lake Vanda, McMurdo Dry Valleys, Antarctica - Oligotrophic Lake LV.19.MP8.IB-2 | ecosystem: Environmental > Aquatic > Freshwater >...
CAATCGGAGCGTACAATGCAATCCAAAGCCACCACGCACGCGGAGCGTGCGAAGCTAGGGGTTCTGCTCGAAATGGGTTCTGACTTTTTCAAACAAACACCACCAAATTTGATTTGCTTCCGAATTGACCGCGCCCGCGCCTTTGGCGCGGGCTTGGGCTGGCATTTCCGCCAAGAAATTCCAAGGGGTTTTGAATTCCGCCAAAAGCATTCCCGCCGCGAGGCGGCGGTTCCACAAGCTAATGCTTGTTCTGTGCTTCGCACAGGATCCGATGCAGTGAGATTAAAAATTGTCGGTGTAAGTGCAATGCCTTTATCAATTTAATTCCCGAAGCTATGACAAAATATTTTATCTATTGCAGAAAATCGAGCGAGGACGAAGAACGCCAAGTTTTGAGCATTGAGGCGCAACTGACGGAGCTTCGGGAATACGCCAAGCAAAATCAGTTATTTGTCGTCCGTGAGTATTACGAGAGCAAAACCGCCAAAGAACCTGGTCGTGTAGTATTTAACGAAATGCTTGGCGAAATTGAAAAAGGCACTGCACAGGGAATTTTAGCGTGGAATCCAGACCGTTTAGCGAGAAACTCGATTGACGGTGGCAAGGTCATCTATTTTGTGGATACGCAAAAGATTGTTGCGCTAAAATTCCCGACATTTTGGTTCGAAGCGACACCGCAAGGAAAATTTATGTTGAGTGTCGCTTTCGGTCAAGCAAAATATTACACCGACAATTTAAGAGAAAACATTTTGCGCGGTATTCGGCAAAAGATACGCCGTGGTGAATTATCGGCAAAAGCTCCAATCGGTTACTTTAACGAACCGAGGCTTCGCACTATTGAACCTGACAAAAAGACGTTTCGTAAAGTAAAAGAAAGTTTGGAGGCTTTTGCTACGGGACAATTTACACTCACTGGTATTCAGCGCAAAATGTTTTCTCTCGGCTTGGTTGGCAAGACCGGCAAGCCCCTCGCCCTTGCTTCCGTTGAATATATTTTGACTAATCCTTTTTACTACGGACATTTTCAATATCGTGGCGAGGTGCATGCCGGATCGCATAAGCCAATGATTGCAAAGAAACTTTTTGACCAAATACAGGAGGCACGTGTCGTCAATGGGAAACCCCGCAAAAGGCGAGGACCGAAGAATTTTCAGTTTTTAGGATTTGCTACTTGTGGGGTATGTGGGTATGCGATAACCGCCGAGCGACATATCAAGAAAAGTGGTTTGAAATTTATTTATTATCGTTGCACCCACAAGAGCAAAACTATTTCCTGTACTGAAAATCGCTTTTTGCGGGAGGAAGAATTGACGCGACAAGTGCAATCAATGGTTCAAAAAGTTTCTTTGCCCGATGAGTGGCGGGAAAAATATCTTGCCAAGTTAGAAACCGAAACTGTGGATTCCCGCCACTCCTCAGACCTTTTCGCTCAAAATCTCCGCGGTAGTATTTCCGCCCTTAAAACACGTATGGAACGACTGACAGACGCATATCTTGGTGAGGCGTTGGAACTTGTGGAGTATCAAGAGAAAAAGAATGTTTTAATGGCGGAAAAGAAAACAATTGAGGAAAGATTATCGGATTTTGAACGAAAAGGTAATCATTGGCTCGAACTCATGCGAAACTGGATTATCGAAGCCAACCAAGCCGTAAATCTCTATAAACAAGAAAATCCCTCACGGATGAGAGATTTTCTTGTTTCCATCGGCTCGAACCGCCGACTTTCGGCGGGAATTCTTTTGGCGGAATTCAAAACCCCTTGGAATTTCTTGGCGGAAATGCCAGCCCAAGCCCGCGCCAAAGGCGCGGGCGCGGTCAATTCGGAAGCAAATCAAATTTGGTGGACCCTACCGGATTCGAACCGGTGACCTCCTCATTGCAAATGAGGCGCTCTACCAACTAAGCTAAGGGCCCATATTTTATTTTCAATTCAAGGACACAGAACAAGTTACTTTCACGACACGCTACAACTAAGCTAAGGGCCCCAAAAAAACTAGGTTTTAGCTATCAGCTTAAACACAACCCAAACACGACACGCAATACAATACAGCATATTTTCCTTTCTTTCAAACCTTTGAACTTGGAGCTAGTCACATGATATAGTCTTCTTGTATTTTTAAAAAGCTAAAAGCTAACACCTATAAGCTAGAAGCTAGTTCTGGGCCTATAGTATAGTAGTAACACGCGTCCATGGCATGGACGAGTCCGGGGTGCGATTCCCCGTAGGTCCACACGAAGTGTGTTGAGCACAGCAAGACAACTGCTTGTCTTGCGTGGGGAATCGCAAGGCGCAGTTATATCGGCAAAGACGATTAACGAGCCCGGGCAGGAGTCACTTATGAGCCTGTGAATTAGTGAGCTGACGCCGATTCCCCGTAGGTCCACCAAAGTTCAATACGCCACCCTGCGGTGTATTCAAATGGCTAAGATAAAGGCCCGCTGGATAGCGGGCCCGAGGTGTTTATGGCTGACTATTCTAGTTTCCACCATCTTCAAGGTGGACATGGATGGTGAGGGATCCAGAAAAATTTCTGGACAACAGATCAAGAAGTGTTTGGACACGTCTTACTGGTCCGAGAGCTTCGCTCTCCCCATCTAGGATGATGACTTGGGCCTTCCTTTTTATCCAAATGAAGGCCCCGCCCAGTGTCTCGCAGGTAAGGAGACCGTCACGGTCAATCTTTATGATAGATTCCTCAAATAACTGTCGGATTTTTTGATGTCCCAGTTCATCATCAGAGCGTACAAAGTAGCGCTCGTTTCCATCGGTGTCAGAAACCTTAAAGAACACGAACCTTCCTGAGTTTCCTGATACATCTGGGACCCCTTCAAGTAGCATACTTCCTCCAAGGTTGATTTTAAAATCCGTTGAACAAATCTTTCCCCATAAGAGCAAAAAAGAAACCGAGTGTCAAATTAAACAAAACCGAATTCAACCCCCCGTTGCTTTCATGGATTATAAATGATAGATAAAGATAGGCGTTCTTTAATTTTTGGAGGGAATATGCTTGCTCCACTTGCAATGTCGGCTGGTGAATTTTTGTGGAGGGTTGGTGTTGCGCTGTCTCAGCATCACCCAGAGAGTAATTTCAGGTTTAATAGGCCCGTAATCTCTGCCTTGGCCGCCCACAATGGAAGTATGCTCAAGTCTTCACATCGGATGGCACTTGTCTTTTTTTTAAACGGCAAGAGATTCGTTGTTTCTTTGGGTCTCATCAATCCATTGGTTTTTGCGACGGCCCATCTAGTGGCGATAGAAGTTCCGGGAACATTAAAGGTCAACGAAATTCGTGCCAAAGAGGCCCTCTCCATGAGGCAAGATTTCTGCAACTCTCTTTTTGTCGCTGGCACTGACAACTTGGCTGTTCGGGTGGTCAATAGTGACGATCCATCTTTCAGCCCAATTTTTGCTCAGGCAGTAAAGGTACGCTTTACATCAGCGGTGCTTAGGGGTGTCACTCTCCGCAAAAGGCGGAGGGAAGGCAAGCCCATGCCCTCTGATTTTTCCTATCTCTACTATCCTCCAAGTACATTCAGGCCAGAGCCTGTCCAAAGTTTTGCGAGGGAAGTCTTCAAGATTCTTGTTGCCCACGCAGGGTAACTCCAATACTGGAAAGTGGTCCATCATTTTGCATAGCAGTTGGTGGGCCTTTTCTTATTCAAATAACATTGGTGTAGATTTCACTTTCTCTGATATAATATTCTCATATGCCAACAGACTATACTCATGCAAAATCTGCACCAGTTATTATAATCTTTGTTAAGTATCGAGATAAATTTCTTCTGGTTAAGAGAAGTGAAAAGATGCTAACTTATCAAGGGCTCTGGTCTTGCCTCGCAGGGTTTGTGGACGACGATAAGACAATTGAAGAAAAGGTTATGTTTGAGCTTGAAGAAGAGTTAGGACTTAAAAAAGAAGATGTGAAAGGGATTAAAAAAGGAGATACGTATCTTTTTGTAGATGAAAAACTAGACCGAGAGTGGATCAGGCACATTTTTTTTGCAGAGATAACTAATCCAAACATAAAACTTTCTTGGGAGCATTCTGAATTAGTTTGGATTGCGCCAGAAGATGCAAAGAACTATGAGACAACACCCGGTCTTCATGAAGATATGGTAAAAGTTATGGCTCTGTAGGCCCTATTCCTTGTAGTATAATGCTTAGATGAGTCTAAATCTCCGCCAAGCAATGACAGTCAGTGTGCCGTCGATTGATTCTGCAAAGGACGCCCTGTCTTCACGTATTCAGGAAATCGCCAGTGCCTCAAAAGATTTTTCTTATAAAAGTCCGGAAAGTTTTTCGGCTTTTATTTTTGACGAAAAGATTTTGGAAGAGATAAAAGATATTGTAGCCAAGAAGACACAGAACGGTCTTCCCAAGGTGGTTTTTGTTGTTGGTATTGGTGGGGCCAACCTTGCATCAAAAGCGGTTTATGACGCTATTTTGGGCCATGGGGAAGCTGTATACGATCTTCCTCGCAAGATGGTATTTCTTGATGCGCTTGATGTTGGGGTTACAGAACCGGTTCTTTTGCTTGTTAATACGATCAAAAGTATTGATGATTTTGTCATTGTGATAGTTAGTAAATCAGGAGAAACACTTGAGGTTATGGCAAATGCTGAGTTTCTCACGTATCATCTTGAGCAGAAGTTTAAAAATGTTTCGGACAGAGTGGTGGTGGTATCGCGAGAAGGCTCTCCTTTGTGGAATGAGTCTTCAGAAAAAAATATTGAAAGGATCTCTTTGCCAGAAAACTTATCCGATCGTTTTTCAGCGTTTTCGCCTACAACGCTTGTGCCTCTAGCGCTCTATGGATTCTTGATTGATGAATTTTTATCGGGTGCTCGCGACGCCTTTGACAGTGCTCTTGGGGTAGATGGCATTTCTTTTCAAAATGCGGTTGCTATAGACGAACACTATGCAAATGGAATGAATATCTATGATTTATTCTTCTTTACTCCAAGGCTTGAAACTTTGGGTAAGTGGCAAAAGCAAATTGTCGCAGAAAGTCTCGGTAAAGACGAAACATTAGACAAAGAAAGTGATGAAGAGGAGGATCGGCTTGGCCTTGTGCCCGTGGTGTCCATTGGATCAACAGACCTTCACTCCAGTCTTCAATTGGTTTTGGCTGGTCCGAGAAATCGAGTGACTACTTTTGTGTCTGTAGAAGGGGGAGAAGGTGAAGAAATGGGCGACGGAGAGACGCTTGATGTCATAGAAAAAAGTATTTCAAAAAAATCCGTAGGGGAGCTTAATCAAACACTTCTTGCTTCTGCACAAGAATCTTATTTTAAAAACAATCTACCCTTTGCGGATATCGTTTTACCAGATGTTACTCTCAGAATTCTCGGAGAATATATGATATACGCAATGTTTGAAGTTTTGTATATCGGCGCATTGTGGAATGTTAATGTTTTTGATCAGCCGAATGTGGAGGAGTATAAGAAGCGGGCCAATGAGATGCTAGAAAACTAATAAATAAATGGTTATTCTTTTTGACATAGGGGGGACAAAAATAAGGGTTGCTAATGTTTCTAGACCAGATTCTTTTGATACGCCTACTGTTTTTGCCACCCCAAAAACTTTTGATGAAGGTATTGAACTATTAAAAAAGAAAATTAGTGAACTTTCTGGTGGGGAATCAATTGAATATATTATTGGTGGCATTGCTGGAATGTATAGCGAGGAGAAAAGGGCGTTGCTTGATGGTAGAAATCTTTCTGACTGGGTGGGGAAGCCGATTAGTAAGATCTTATCTGAATCTTTTGGCGCTGAAGTTATCATTGATAATGATGCCGCACTTGTAGGCCTCGGTGAGGCTGTTTTTGGTGCAGGGAAAGGTTTTGATATTGTCGCTTATATTACAGTGAGTACTGGCGTTGGTGGGGCTAGAATTGTAGGCAAAGAGCTGGACGAAAGGTCACTTGGGTTTGAGCCCGGTAAACAGATCATAGATTTGCATGGTGATACACTTGAAAATCTGATTTCTGGCGGGGCTGTTGAAGAAAAAACGGGCAAAAAACCAGAAGAGATAAAAGATCCGGTGTTTTGGGACGGCTTAGCCAAGACTCTTTCTTATGGTTTAAATAACATTGTGGTGAATTGGTCTCCATCTGTGGTGGTGGTTGGCGGGTCCATGATGAATGAAGTTGGCATCTCCATTGAGTTGGCAGAAAAATACCTGCACGAAGTGCTTGGTAAATATCCAAACATACCACCGCTTAAAAAAGCAGAGCTCGGGGATTTTGGTGGGCTTTATGGGGGGTTGGCAATGTTACAAAATATAAAAAGAAAACAAAATGATTAAAAATTTTTTCATGCGGAAGTTAATAGAATCAAAGATGAAAGATGTTCCAGCCGAACAGCGTGATCAAATTATTTCAATGATGGAGAAAAATCCAGAATTTTTTGAGAAGATTGCAAAAGAAGTGCAGGGGAAGGTCGCTGGCGGTAAGGAGCAAATGGCCGCGACGATGGAGGTGATGCAGAAGTATCAAAATGAACTTAAGGGATTAGTGGGGTAGGGGGGGGTTAGGGTGTATAAAATAGAATGTTGTACGAAAATTAGAACGGCCTCACTAATTTGTACGATATATCGTACAAATTGGTGGGGAAGAGAAATGTGGGAAACTTTAGATAATTAATTAAAATAATGAGAAAAAAGAAAATTTTCATACTTTTAGGTCATCCAGACTCTGACAGTTTGAATGCTACTCTTGCGAGTGAATATGAGAAAGGGGCGCTCGAAGCTGGGCACGAAGTACGGAGGCAAAATGCTGGAGATATGCAGTTTGATCCGATTCTTCACAAGGGATACAGAGAAATTCAAGAATTGGAGCCAGATCTACTGTCTTTCCAAGATAATGTGAAATGGTGTGAACATTTTGTTATTTTCTATCCAACTTGGTTTTCTACAATGCCAGCACTTCTCAAGGGTCTTTTTGACAGAGCTTGGGTTCCCGGTTTTGCTTATTACTTTTTAAGTGGGGGATATATTTGGAAGAGACTTCTTAAAGGTAGAAGTGCCACTGTCGTGGTCACTTCTGACTCAATACCCATAGCTCTGCGAATATTCTTTGGTGACACTACCAATGAAATTAGAAAAGGTATTTTGTGGTTCGCTGGATTTTCTCCTGTGAGACTTCACAAGTTCGGATATTTAAAACACTTTGGAATGTGGAAAAGGGAACATATGAAAAGAAAAGTTTTTAAGCTAGGAAAGAGGGGGAGGTAGTTTTTCGTGAGTAGATAAATTCATTGACAATTCTACTGAGGGTGGAATATACTTGTATCAGATTGTAACTTACTTTATAGACAACGGCGTGCTGCCAGATTGCCGAAGCTGAGTGGGTGGGAAAAGACCCGAACCCTGAAAACGGTCCCTTTTTCAACCCCGCCGACATCTCTGATATTTCAGGGTATCAGACGTGTTGTGTGTCAGATAGGCGTAAGTATCGAGTATGCCGCCTGCTTTCACCCCCGCTTGCTTGCAAGCGGGGGTGAGTTTTTGTATTTATGTATTTACTAAAAACTAAAAACTCTCTACTCTATGAGTCTATCAATCGGTATGGTTTGAACACGATCGGACATACCAGTAGGGTAGAAGAGTCTAAGCTGATTCCACTCTCCTTCACTATCAAACTTCCTTTACCAAATTGGCAAACAGTTAAACGAAATTGACACAACTGCATACGGTTGATAAAAATGTCTTTTAATATATTCTTATTGCATGAAAAGGAAGTCAAAGAATTATGCTTTTATCGATAGCCAAAATCTAAATCTCAGTATTCGTGAGCTTGGATGGGTTCTTGACTTCCACAAGTTCAGAATTTATCTGAAAGAGAAATATGGAGTGGAAAAAGCTTTTATGTTTCTGGGTTTTGTAGAAGGCAATACTGAACTATATAAATCACTACAAGATGCTGGGTTCATTTGTATTTTCAAACCAACTCTTAAATACAAAGATGGAACCACAAAAGGAAACTGTGATGCAGAATTAGTTCTGCAGGCGATGATTGAATACCAGAATTATGGGAAAGCCCTAATCGTGACGGGTGATGGTGATTTCTATTGTCTGGTCAAATATCTGATTGATCAAAAGAAGTTCGAGGCCCTATTAATTCCCAACAAATCCAAGTATTCTGGTCTCTTGAAGCTAAGAGAGTTCGGGCCTTATTTGAGGCATATGAATGAGTTAAGAGAAAAGCTCGAATATAAAAAGAAAAGGCCCCATGCGGACGGAACCGCATAGGGACACTTTTCCGTTGGTGATACACATTCAGTATAGACGGACGAAGTTAAAAAGTCAAACACAACATGAGTAAAACCCAGATAGGAATTGTTGGTCTGCCAAACGTTGGTAAGTCCACACTATTTAATGCTTTAACAAAAAAATCCGTCCCAGCGGAAAACTACCCTTTCTGTACCATTGATCCATCGGTGGGTATTGTTCCTGTGCCAGACGAGAGACTTTGGAAACTTGCGGAGTTTAGTAAATCTGCGAAGACCGTTCCGGCTGTTATTGAGTTCGTAGATATTGCGGGCTTAGTAAAGGGGGCTTCAGAAGGAGAAGGTTTGGGGAATAAATTTCTAACAAATATTCGAGAGGTTGATGCTATCGGAGAAATGGTGAGGACATTTAAAGATGATGATGTCATCCATGTTCACGGCAAAGTTGACCCACTTTCTGATGTTGGAGTTATCAACCTAGAGCTTGTTCTCGCTGATAGTGAAATTGTTACCAAGCGTATTGGTAATTTGGCCCGTGATGTTAAAAGTGGAAATAAAGAAGCGGTGGCTGAAGAAGCAGCGCTCAAAAAAGTAGAAGGGGTGTTAAAGGATGGAAAATTGGCTAATACAGCTGAACTTACAGAAGATGAAAAGAAGATTGTTAAAGGATTGAGTCTTCTGACAATGAAACCAATTCTTTATATTCTAAATGTTTCTGAAGCTAGTGAAAATGTTGCTGATGAGGTCGCTTCTAAAATCCATGGTGCGTCAGTGAAAGTTGACCCAGTTTTTGGAACTGGTTTTGATGATTTGATAAAAGAAAGTTATAAGCTACTGGGCCTAATGACATATTTTACTACTGGCGAAGATGAGACTCGGGCTTGGACTGTTCCTATTGGCTCTACTGCGCCAATGGCGGGTACAGCGATACATACAGATTTTAGAGATAAATTTATTCGCGCAGAGGTGATTGAATGGAGTAAGTTGTTAGAGGTCGGATCATTTGCATCAGCTCGTGAAAAAGGCTGGGTTAGAACAGAAGGGAAGGAATATGTTGTGAAGGATGGCGATGTGATTGAATTTAGAATTTGATATGTGCCATATCAAATTCTAAATTCAATCATCCTGAAGTTTGTTCTTAAAACAAACTGAAGGATAAGTAGAGTTCAAGATTTAATCTTGAACTCGAAGATCCCGATGTAAGAGGGATAGGTAGAGTTCAAAATCTAAAGTATTCATCACAAATGGCATATGTGCTGTCCAAACAATTTACCTAACTCTGACGGTCGTCAGAGTTAGGTAAAGGCCATAATTATTGTTTTACAATCATTTCTGCCATAAATAACTTATTTTGCAAGAGTGGCGTGAAAGAGATATAATAGACAGCATATGAATACAAAAGCAAAAGATTTTTTTCTGCATTTGGGAGCCATGGTATCTCTCTATGCTGGGGTGATAGCGCTTCTTAATTTATTATTCAGAGTCATAAATACAGCTTATCCGCAAATTGATAGATATTTCTATGGCGGTAGTTCTATTAGTCTCCCCGTGGCAACACTCATCGTTGTGTTCCCAATATTTTTATTACTATCAAATATTCTGAACAAAGGATATGAATCTGATCCATCACGCAAAGATTATGCTGTTCGCAAGTGGCTGATTTGGATTACACTTTTCGTAGCGGGCATAGTGTTGGTGGGAGATTTGGTGACACTTCTCTACTTCTTCCTTGATGGCAGAGAATTAACTTCAGGATTTGTCCTGAAGGTATTGTCAGTATTTGTTGTTACTGGTGGTGTGTTTGGATATTACATAGACAACCTTCGTGACGTTTTAACCGGACAGAGAAGGAATATGTGGAGAATTTTTTCAGTTGTCCTCGTATTGGGAGCTATTGTGATCGGTTTCTCTGTTATAGGTTCTCCAAAGAGTCAGAGATTGATGAATTATGACAACCAAAAGATAAATGATTTGCAGAATATTCAAAGCCAACTAATCTCTTACTGGCAGTCAAAACAGGCACTTCCTGAAACTTTAGATGGTTTAAGAGACCCAATCTCTTCTTTCTATGAAGTTTCTCTAGATCCGCAGTCTTATGCTCCTTATGTTTACAATAAAACAGGAGATATGAGTTTTGAACTATGTGCAGAGTTTAATTTAGCTTCTCAAGTGGGTAACCAGCCAGCCCGCCCTAGCAACCCTTATCAGGGTGGCGTTGAAAGTGTTGAGTGGTCTCATGTGGAGGGATATCAGTGTTTCTCTAGAACGATAGACCCGGATTTCTATCCGCCATTTACTAAGTCACTATAAGTCTGGTTTTGAGGAAAAAAAATTGTGAAAAGATACGATCACAAAAAAATTGAAAAAAAGTGGCAGGGTGTCTGGCAAAAAAACAAAACATACGAAGCCTCAGATAAATCCAAAAAAAAGAACTTCTATGCTCTTATGGAATTTCCTTATCCATCTGGGGACGGACTTCATGTTGGCCACATAAGAGGTTTTACTGCGATGGATATTGTTTCTCGAAAACGTAGGATGGAGGGATACAATGTGCTTTATCCAATCGGCTGGGATGCTTTTGGGTTACCAACAGAAAACTTCGCCATAAAGACGGGCAAAGACCCTGCTGTTATAACAAAACAAAATACTGATAATTTCAGAAAACAATTCAAATCTTTGGGGATATCTTTCGACTGGTCTCGAGAAATCAATACGACTGATCCAAAGTATTACAAATGGACTCAATGGCTTTTTCTTCAATTTTTAAAACATGACTTGGCCTATAAGGCCCGTATTCCTATAAACTGGTGCCCAAAAGATAAAATAGGTCTTGCGAACGAGGAAGTTGTGACCCGTTCGACAAGCTCAGGGCAGGTGGGCGTATGTGAGCGCTGTGGTACTCCAGTAGAAAAACGAGAAAAAGAGCAATGGATGCTCGCTATTACAAAATATGCCGACAAGCTTTATAAAGACCTTGATGACGTAGATTTTCTAGAAAAAATAAAAGTTCAACAAAGAAACTGGATAGGGAAATCAGATGGGGCAGAGATAGAATTTCCGACATCAAAAAAATACAAATATGTGTTTTTACACGGATTTGAGGGAAACCCGAATAAGGGTAAATATTTATGGTTGAAAAAAGAACTTGAATCTCGAGGCCATACTGTTGTAGCTCCTACACTTCCCAATATCAATAATCCCATAGAGAAAGAGCAGGTACAGACGGCTTTGGAGGCGACAGACTACGATGAGAATACCATTCTTTGGGGGCATAGCTTGGGTTCTGTTGTCGCTATGAAGGTATTAGAAAAAATTAGTAAGCCAATTGCGGGGGTTGTACTGTCCGGCGCTTTTATAGATCCTGAGTTTGAAGATGGGTTGGACGTTCCATTTAAAGATACCTTTAAATGGGAGTTTAATGTAAAAAAAATAAAAGAAAATTCTGGGTTTATTAACATTATCCACGATATAAATGACGACAGGGTTTCAATTAATCAATGTGAAAGATTAGAGAAGATGATTAATGTTACCGCAAGCAAGGTTATTGCAAATAAGCCTCATTTTGATGCAGATAAGGAACCGGAGATTCTTAAAGCTCTCAGTCCTTCAATTAAAGTTTTCACCACAAGGCCTGACACAATATACGGGGCGACATATTTAGTGCTTTCACCAGAGCACCCATTTGTGACAGAGCTTATTAATGGCAATGATTCAGCAGTAAATAACAAAGACGAAGTTGTACGATATATCGTACAAAGTAAGAAGAAAACAGAAATTGAACGAACCGCAGAGAATAAAGAAAAAACAGGGGTTGAATTGAGAGGGGTGAGAGCAATTAATCCAGCTAATAATGAAGAGATTCCTGTTTGGATAGCTGACTATGTCCTAGCTCATTACGGTACAGGGGCAATCATGGCAGTACCAGCAGACGATAAAAGAGACCTTGAATTTGCAAAAAAATTTGATTTAGCAATTATTGAAAATTATAAAAAAGCTGGATTTGAAGATTTTGGTAAGAAAATTACCCGTTTCAAGCTCCGTGATTGGGTGTTTTCTCGTCAGCGATATTGGGGTGAACCAATACCAGTGGTGCATTGTGAAAAATGTGGCACGGTCCCTGTGCCAGAGAGTGAGCTTCCTGTTAAATTGCCCAAGGTTAAAAACTATGAGCCAACAGACACTGGCGAATCTCCGCTTTCATCAATTTCTTCTTGGGTAAATACTAAATGTCCGAAGTGTAAAGGAAAAGCAAAAAGAGAGACGGATACTATGCCAAACTGGGCTGGTTCTTCTTGGTATTTCTTGAGATACATTGACCCCAAAAATTCAAAAGTTTTTGCTGATAAAAAAAAGCTTAAGCAATGGATGCCCATAGATTGGTATAACGGAGGAATGGAACACACAACCCTGCACCTCCTGTACTCTCGTTTTTGGAATAAGTTTTTATTTGATCATGACTTAGTACCGGTGTCAGAACCATACAAAAAGAGAACTTCTCACGGCCTTATCTTGGCCGAAGGGGGAGAAAAGATGTCTAAATCAAGGGGCAATGTTGTGAACCCTGACCAAATAGTAAAGGATCACGGAGCGGATAGCTTACGGCTCTACGAAATGTTTATAGGCCCATTTGATCAACCCGTAGCTTGGTCTAAAGACGGCATAGTGGGGCCAGTTAGATTTTTAGAGAAGGTATGGAGACTTTCTAATAAGGTGAACACAAAGATTACTAGTGTAGAGGATACAAATATTGAAACATTACTTCACAAGACAATTCAAAAGGTGACAAATGATATTGAAACAATCAATTTTAACACCGCAGTTTCTGCATTAATGATTTTTATTAATGAATTGGACAAGCAAGACACGGTCGTAAAGTCTCATTTTGAAGTTTTCCTTAAACTTATTGCACCGTTCGCTCCACATATCGCTGAGGAGATCTGGATGAACCTTGGAAACAAAAAAACTATCCATCTGTCAGAATGGCCTAAGTTTGACCCCAAAAAAATAGTGGAAAACACCACTACGATAATGCTACAGATTAACGGTAAGGTTCGTGCTAGCTTTATTCAAGAAAGAGATATTGATGATGAGAGCACGATATCTAGAGCTATAAATATGCCTGAGGCAAAAAAATGGATTGGAGATAGTCCGATAAAGAAAACCATTGTGGTGAAAAATCGCCTTGTAAATTTCGTCATATAGGTGGCATTTAGGCAATTCTTGACGAAGGGCTTGACTTATAGTATTGCCAATGATAGAAATAGGTTATATATAGTAATCAGGGCAAATCTTGCTTATAATAAACAATCAATATGAGTGAAGTTCTAATAATAAAATTTAAACCAAAACAGGTTACCAAGAACCTACTTTCTGTCTTGAGTGACAGAGGTAGGGACGTTATTGTTAAGAGATATGGTCTCGACGCCAGTGCTAATCATATGACCCTTGAGGCTATCGGAAAGAAGTATGGCATCACTAGAGAGCGAGTGAGACAAATTGAAAATCATTCTTTGGCCCAAATAAGAAAATCAAAAGAGTACGCAAAAGAAAAAACCGCCTTTGATCAACTAAAATCGTATATTCATTCTCTTGGTGGCGTGGTTGCGGAAGAGGATATTCTCAATCATGTGAGTAAAGACAGGGCAACTCAAAATCATGTCTATTTTATGCTTATCATCGGTGATGAATTCACTAGGGAAAAAGAAGACGAACACTTCAAGCATAGATGGCATGTAGACAAAGACCTCGCAGAAGACATTCATGGGGCTCTTAAGAAACTTTACGCAAGTCTTTCTGATGATGAATTGGTACTTGAATCAGATATGATTAATTCATTTTTGGAATATGTTAAAGATGTTTCTGATCAACATAAAAATGAAGAAGTCACCAAGAGATGGCTTTCTCTCTCAAAAAAGATAAATAAAAACCCACTCGGAGAATGGGGGAAGACGAGCTCTCCTAATGTGAATGTTAAGGGGATGAGAGACTACGCTTTTCTTGTGATTCGAAAGCATGGATCCCCAATTCATTTCAAAGAAGTGGCCAAGGCCATAACGCAATATTTCAATAAAAAGGCTCACGTAGCTACTACTCATAACGAGCTCATTAAAGACAAACGTTTTGTATTGGTTGGGAGAGGTTTATACGCTCTCGCTGAATGGGGTTATATGTCTGGAGTTGTAAAAGATGTTATTAAGAAAATTATAGATAAGAGCGGACCTCTAACTAAGGATAAGGTTATAGAAAAGGTTCTAAAAGAGCGATATGTGAAAGAGAATACTATTTTGGTTAATCTTCAAAATCCAAAATTCTTTAGAAAAGACAAAGATGGTAAGTATAACAACCTAGAAAAATAAGAGAAAAAACCCCGCAGCATCGCGGGGTTTTTTCTAGAAAGCTTCTTGTCTTTGTTGTACAATAGATGATGATGATTGACGCTTTTTTCTCCCTTTTTCATTCAGAACTTTTTTCTCAAACCATTGGGTTCTTTTTCTCATTTACTTGGCTTTGGCTTCCTATTATCCTTGGTAGTGCTTTCTTTCAGACTTGGATTAGATATACACGAGCAAAATACATAAAAGGAGAAGGGGGATATTTACTTGAACTTCGTTTACCAAAGGAGCTCTCTAAATCTCCGGCTGCTATGGAGATTGTATTTGAAGCAATGTCTCAGCCAGGTGTAGGTAGTTATTTAGATGTATACCTAAAGGGGAGAGTTCGCGCGTGGTTTTCTTTGGAAATAGTTTCTCTTGGTGGGCAGGTTAGTTTTTTTGTTTGGACACAAAAGAAATTTAAAAACTTGATTGAGGCACAGATATATTCCCAATTTCCGTCAATTGAAATCCATGAGGTACCCGACTACACAATGGAAACATATTTTGACCCAGAAACACATTCTTTGTGGGGTATGCAGATGAAGCTTACAAAGGCTGATGCATATCCAATAAAAACATACATAGACTACGGCTTACATAAAGATCCGGACGAAGAGTTCAAGATTGATCCGATTACGCCCCTTTTGGAGTTTCTAGGCTCTTTGAAGCCCGCTGATCAGGTGTGGATTCAGATTCTGGTTCAGGCACATAAAAAAGAGAGTATGAAGGATCTAAGGGTCAAAGAAAAGCCGGATTGGAAAAAAGACGTGGAAAAAGAAATGAAAGAAATCGTGGAAAAACAGTCATTGGTAAAATTTGAAGAAGGAAAAGCTACGATGCAAGGTTTAACTGATGTTCAAAAAGAAATTCTTAATTCAATGCAAAGAAATCTAGGAAAGACCGCTTTTGAAACAATGATTCGTGGTATATATATTGCTCCAAGTGATGCATATAATAGCGGAGTAATTTCAAGCTTCACTAGTGCATTTAAAGCATTTGGAAGTCCCACTTTAAATGGATTTGCACCAAAATTTACCACAGGATTTGATTACCCTTGGCAGGACTTTGGAGGTAGGAGAGTTTTGACGCAAAAGAAAAAGATTTTTGACGCTTATCGAAGACGGTCTTTCTTTCACCCCCCGTATAGAAATTTTAAAGGCAAGCCATTTATTCTAACTACTGAGGAATTGGCAACCCTATTCCATTTCCCTGGTTCTGTTGCTGCCACGCCGACCTTGACACGAACGCCTTCCAAGAAGGCAGAAGCGCCAAGCAATCTACCTATATAATTTTGTATGTTGAAAATTAAATGGTTTTCTATGAGGAATATTTTGGGTGTCATATTTTTAGCTGTGGTTTTTTTGAGCTTCAATGTATTAATTTTTAGTTTCCCACCGTCTTCATTTCCTAGAGAAGAGACAATAAAGATCAAAAAAGGGAGCACCCTGTCACAGACAGCAGAGACCCTTTTTCAGGGAGGTGTCATTAAGTCTGTATTTTGGTTTAAGGTGGTAACAACGCTAAATGGTGGCGCGAGAGGGGTCATTGCGGGAGACTATTATTTCCACAGATCTCAAAGTTTGAGTAGGGTGTCGCAAAGAGTGGTTTCAGGAGAAGAGGGTCTAGTGCCTATAAAAATGACGGTACCAGAAGGACTATCCGTATTTCAGGTAGCTGATTTATTTGGCGAACATTTCTCTCTTTTTGATAGACAGGAGTTTGTTGAATTTGCTCCGGAGGGCTATCTTTTCCCCGATACGTATTTCTTTTTTTCTAACATAACAGCGAGAGATGTTATAGAGAGAATGACAGCAAATTTTAATGAAAGAGTTGGCGAATTAAGAATAGAAACAGAAGAACAAGAAAAGGATTTCAGAGATATTGTCACTATGGCATCTATCATTGAAGAAGAAACACACAATAGCGAAGATAAGCCAATAATATCTGGCATTCTCTGGAAAAGGATTGAAATAGATATGGCACTGCAAGTGGATGTTACCTTTTCTTATGTAAATGGCAAAAATACCTACACCTTGAGCCGTGAAGATTTAAGAGAGGAGTCACCATATAACACATATATAAACCGAGGACTGCCCCCGGGGCCAATATCAAATCCAGGACTTGATTCACTAGAAGCGGCTCTTTATCCAACAGAGACTGATTATTTGTATTTTCTTTCTGACTTATCTGGAAATATGTACTATGCCGAAGATTTTGACGGACATCAGGTTAATAGGGAATTGTATTTGAGAAAGTGAGGATAGTTTATAGTCGTTAGTTTTGAGTTTTTAGTTGGTGTTTTATTCTGTGGGGTTTTTTGATAGAGTGTCGTGGTGAAAAAACTTAAAACTAAAAACTACTTACGCCTCACGGCGCGATTTACTAATCGCCTAAAAACTGCTCCCAAGGTTTTTGTAGGCCTCTCTGGTGGCGTAGATTCTTCTGTGTCTGCTGGATTACTTAAAGAACAGGGCTTTGATGTGGTGGGGGTATTCATAAGGGTGTGGAGCCCTGACTTTTTGCCCTGTACTTGGAGAGAAGACAGGAGAGATGCAATGCGAGCATCGGCGCATTTAGACATTCCATTTATGACTTTGGATTTAGAGAAAGAATATAAAAAGGAAGTGGTGGATTATATGATTAGAGAGTACAAAGAAGGCAAAACACCCAATCCCGATGTGATGTGCAATAAGGAAATAAAGTTCGGTGCATTTTTTAAATTCGCTATGAAAAATGGGGCGGATTTCGTAGCAACGGGACACTATGCAAGGAAATGGCAATATGGAAAAGAAAATATTGAAATTATCCAGGAGGGGATAGATAAGTCCAAAGATCAGAGTTATTTCTTGTGGACACTAAAGAAAGAGCAGATTCCTAAAGTATTGTTTCCAATTGGAGATATGCTGAAAGCAAAAGTCAGGGGCTTAGCTAAAAAGCTAAAACTTCCAAATGCAGAGAAGAAGGATAGTCAGGGGCTTTGTTTCTTGGGCAAAGTAGATATGAAAGATTTTCTCTCTCATTTTATATTTGGAAAGAAGGGAAATGTTTTAAATGAAAAAGGAAAAAAAATTGGGAGTCATCCGGGGGCAGTATTTTTAACACTGGGGCAAAGGCACGGATTTATTGTGGAGAATGAAAAAACAAATTCCAAAGCACTTTTTGTAGTAAAAAAAGATATAAAAAAGAATACTATTACTGTTTCTCCTAATAAACCAGATGAAAGGGTCTCTGGAAGTAAGGAGTTTTTATTGATAAAAACCAGTTGGATTGTACCTCCACAGGATGGAAAGGTTTATAGAATTAGATTTAGGTATCATCAGAATCCATTAGTTGGAATAATTTTAAAGAAAGACAAGAACTTTTGGATTTCGCTCAAAAAACCATTTATTGCTTCTTCTGGGCAGTCAGCGGTTATTTATGATGGTGATTTTATGATCGGTGGTGGGGTGGTAAATTAGGGCCAATTAGAGCCATTTGAATACGCCACCCGAGTGGCGTATTGAGGGGGTCCTAAGGGCAGGCCAGATTTTCAGCTCGTGATATTCTAGAGATATGAAATACAAAGCCATCATTGAAATCCCAAAAGGATCAGACAAGACGAATTCATATGAAATATGATGGAAGTGGATTTGAAGATTTCGGACCGATAAAAGAAAAGATTCCAATTAATAACGGAATAATGCCGATCGCTTATGGTTATGTCCTTGGTGCTATAAACAGGGAGGAAAAAGATAATGTGGATGCTTTGATTTTTTCAAAAAATCAATTTAAAACTGGTGATGAGGTGGAGGTAAATATTATAGGTCTTTTGAGGCGTGATGATGGTGATCATAAGGTGATTGCAGTCGACGATTCTGTAATGTACACAAATTTAAATGAGATTTCTACAGAAGAGAGGACCTTGATACTCGAATATTTTGGCTATAATCACAAGATTATGGTGGAGGATCAGAAAAGTGCTTTAGAATATCTAGCAGAGTGTGCTATTTAAAATAGTCTCAACTTCGTGTTAGATCCACAACCGACGTTTTTGATATAATCAGTAAATGACAAAATAAAATGATTAATCCAGAACACATTCAAAAAATCTGCGCTGAGTATGATCTTGGAGAAAGTATCAAAGTAGAGGAAATCCTTGAGGGGGCACTGAATCATAACTACGCTCTTGAGACCACTAAGGATAAATACTTTATAAAATCGATACGAGAAAAAAAGAAAGAACAATCTCAGTACGTTTATGACGTTGAGGTATTTATGGGGTCTAAAGGAATACCAGCTATTACTCTGCTCAAGACCTTGTCTGGGAAAATATCTCTCGAAATAGACGGTAATATTTATAGACTGTACGAATATATAGAAAGCGACAGAGGGCACACGTATTCATTAGAAGAATATCGAGATATGGGCGCCCTTCTGGCTTGTATCCATTCTGTCGGTTCGCAAACACCAGACACATTCCAAGAAAAGCAACTTAAAGTACTGTCTAGGCCACTCGCTATGGAACGACTTGAAGGATGGAAAAAAGATTTGCTTGTCAAAACAGAACGAACGGATATAGAAGAATTATTTTTACGTTTCATTAATTTAAAACTCGATTTGATATCGAAACTTGGTAATCTTGAAGTGTCTCCCAACTCCACACTTATTCACGGGGACTATCATCAAGGTAATTTATTAGTAAGCAAGGAGACAAGGGAAATTATTGGTGTTTGTGACTGGGAGCTGGCTCTCATTGCCCCCCGAGGATATGAACTTGCCAGGTCTATAATGTATGTCTGCTTTGGTGACGAATTTGAAGTTGAATCAGCAACTGAGAAAGCAAAGAGTTTCCTAGCTGGTTATAACTCAACATTGCCCATCTTGGCCTTGGATTGAGGAAGCTTTTTTTGTACGTGGTGACACTAGGAGCAATAGATTCATCCAACACGAAATGGACCTAATAAATCTTTTCGTTATCAATAAGTTTGATATCAATAAATTCTTCTAACGCTCGAGACGGTCAGCTAATTAAAATGACAATTCCAACACATGTAATTCTAGGAGTACTGATTGGGAAAATCACGGGGGATTTTCCTACCGCCATAGCAGTATCAGTACTTGTAGATATTGATCATTTGGTTTCATATGTACGACATGGAGTGCTCACAGATTATAAAAAGTTTCTTAATGTGATTACTGATAAAGAAGACCCATACGGTGATCAGCGTGGATACTTACACAATATTTTAATTGCTGGGCTATTGTCTGCACTTTCGTTTCTTGTGGGTATGTCATTTGGCTTGGTTTTCACCCTTTCGTATTTCGGGCATCTGTTGTTAGATGCTCTCGACAAATCAGATTATTGGTCACTATTTCCGTATAAAAAAATAAATATTCGGTGGCCTATTGAATATTATTCATACCAAGAGATACTGCTTATGTGTGTCCTTATTGTAGCTATTATTTTCTTACCACTATAGTGGTTTCAATTTCGCACCCGCCTAGCTACTTCATTCCCTTTTTCTTTTCCTCTACTCTAAATAAGATCGCTAGCTCATCAACACCTCTACGGATTTGTACGACTGCGGTGTTGGATGCTTGTTGAGTCGCTTCGGCAATCTCTTTAATGGTTTTTTCTTCTTTAAATCGTGATAATCTTATATTACATATGAATAAACAAAAAATTAGTATTGTAGTCGGCAGTTTAGCAGTAGTTATCGTTCTGATATTTGCCTGGATGTTTTTCAGAGGCTCTGTTAAGCAGGGGGTGTCTATGGAAGAACCTATTGATATTGTTTTAAATTTTTACGATCAGTGGTTGCTGGAATTACAATCACCAGATACTGATCCATATCAATCGGGATTAGCTCAAGCATCAATTTTGAGTAAAGAGCTAAAGAAGAAGATTAAAAACGCAGGAGGAAACGTAGAGGGTGGGCTTGATCCAGTTTTGTGTCAGACTACACCTGACGTTAAAATCGCCACAAGGGAGGTGTATAAACAAGAAGATAAGGCCCAGATAGTTGTCACCTCACGAGATCAAGCATTAACTGGGCAAGCAATCATTATGCTTCTTAAGTATAACGAGGGTTGGTATATAGATGATATATCCTGTTCTCCTGGGGAATTTGGTCCGCCACGAGAATTTAGTTTTGAAAGAGAAGGATTTTTGCTCAAGGATAATATCCCAGCTCCATACGATTCTCAATATTGGCATCTCGTCTTTGAGGAGAATGATGAACAGGGGCACGTGGCACCACTCTTTTTCAACGCAGAAAGTGAGTGTACTAATTTAAAGGAGGAAAAGACCGCATGTGTTCCAGAGCAATTTTCAGAAACGAACAAAGTACTAGTACAGGGTGAAATGACAGAACGTGGCGCTGAAGTAAAAAAATTAAAGTTTCTTGAGGAATAGGGTATTTATAAAAGTTTCAACTCAACAAAGACATGAAAGCCTTTATTTCATATAGATTTACTGGAGAAAAAGTAGAAGCTTTAAAAGCACTTCTTATACCAATTCAGGATTCACTAAAAAAATCTGGTATTGATGCTTACTGTAACTTGTCTGACGACAATCTAGAGGAGAGGTCAAAAAATTTTAAACCCCAAGACCATGTCTTTGACGCCTTCAAAATAATTGATGCCGTGGATATTCTTTTTGTTGTATTAACGTCAGAAGATAAAAGCGAAGGCATGATACTTGAAATTGGTTATGCCATAGCCAAAGGACTTCCAGTTGTTGTAGCTCTAAAAGAAGGGGTTGAGAAAACCTATTTACCTGGAATGGCTAAGTTATCTATTTCTTGGAATGATATCGATGACTTACTTTCGAAGATCAACTCAACAGATTTTAGGGCTTTAACTGTATAAAGGTTTCAACATCGTGCCAGGTTTCCAGCTCGTGATATTCTAGATATATGACTAAATATAACAAATTAGTACGGGATAAGATTCCTGAAATTTTGGATAAGAAAAAACTTCCTTACGAAAAAAGAATTGCTAGCCCGGAGGAATATAAAGAGGAACTTATAAAAAAGTTAATTGAAGAATCATCTGAATTTGCTGAAGCCAAGACAGAAGAAGAGCTGGCAGATGTTTTGGAAGTAGTTCTTGCTCTCAAGAATTTACCAGAGTATTCAAATGTAGATGAAGTTAGAAAAAAGAAAGTAGAAGAACGGGGGGCATTTGATGAGCGTATTATATTAAAAGGGGAGAAGTAGACCTAATTAGAGCCATTTGAATACGCCAGCGGGTGGCGTATTCAAAATATCGGCCTAAAGAGCGAGTTTTATACAATTTGATATACTGATACGACAATGCCAAATTCTCAAATATTTATTGTTAAAGCAAATGGCGACAGGGAGCTTTTTAATCCCACTAAGCTCGAAAACTCACTTTTGAATGCTGGCGCAGATCATGGAGCGGTAGACGAAATAGTTTCCCATGTTGGCAAAGAACTTCAAGATGGCATGTCTACCTCGCAGATTTATAAACACGCTTTTTTTCTTTTAAAGAAAAAACAAAAACCAGCAGCTACCAGATACTCTCTCCGTAGAGCCATTATGGAATTAGGGCCATCAGGATTTCCATTTGAAGATTTTATTGGTCACGTTTTAAGAGAAAAGGGTTTTGAAGTTCTCATTGGGCAAAAAATTCTTGGTGGTTGCATAGAGCATGAAGTTGATGTTGTCGCTTGGAATGAAAACAAACTCATAATGGCTGAGGCGAAATTCCACAATAAACTCGGTCTCAAGTCTGATGTAAAGGTGGCATTGTACGTGAAGGCAAGGATTGACGACATCAAAGAAAATATGTTTTTCTATGGTAAAGAAAGAAAGGTAGATGAGGGCTGGCTTATTACAAATACTAAATTTACGACCACGGCCATTCATTATGCAGAATGTAAGGGTCTAACTCTCATTGGGTGGAACTATCCAAAGCAGGGAAATCTTCAAGATTTGATTTTAGATGGCGACCTTCACCCGCTCACTTGTCTCACCAGCATGTCTCAGTCTCAAAAAAGTCTCCTTTTAAATAGGGGAGTGGTTTTGTGCAAGACAGTAAAAGAAGATCCAACACTTTTGCGTTCCATAGGTTTTAATGAAGAGAAAACTAAAAAAGTACTGGAAGAGATCGACCAGCTTTAATTTGTTAAAACTAAATGTCTAAATATTACAACCCAAAAAGGAATCCGAATTGGAATTATGGTGGCAAAAACTGGCGCCTATCTCGTTCAAAAATTGATTTGTTTATGGATTGTAAAAGATGTTTTTATATTGATAACAAACTCGGCACCACAAGGCCTAAGGGGTACCCATTCACGCTAAATAGTGCAGTAGATAAGCTTCTAAAAAAAGAGTTTGATATTCATAGGGCCGCCTCAAGTCATCATCCACTTCTTAAAGCGTACGGACTTGATGCTGTGCCGTTTAAGCATGAAAAAATGGACGAATGGCGAGATGCCCTAAAGGGGGGAATTCAATTCGTACATCAAGCCACAGGGATGCTAATTTCTGGTGGTATTGACGATGTGTGGATTAATCCAGAGGGTGAACTTTTGATTGTTGATTACAAAGCAACATCCAAAGATGAAGAGGTAAATCTAGATGCAGAGTGGCAAGATGGATATAAAAGGCAGATGGAAATATATCAGTGGCTTTTTAGGAACAATGGATTTAAAGTTTCTGATACGGGGTACTTTGTTTATGTAAACGGCCAGACAGACAGAGACTCTTTCGACGGCAAATTAGAATTTGATGTGAAGCTCATCCCCTATGAAGGAAAAACAGATTGGATTGAAGATGTGATTCTGAATATAAAAAAATGCCTTGATGATGACAGAATCCCAAAATCAAATACGGAATGTGACTATTGCAGTTATGTTGGATCCTTGGGTGATGTATTAAGAGAAAATGCCACTAAAGATAAGACTTCTACTGAGGCAAGACCCACCGGCTCAAAAGATACACTTTTTTAAAACATGGTAGAAGAAAAAGTAGAACAAATGAGGCAGATAAAAGAGGAAATTATCTCTCTTCAAAGTTCGCCCCTTTTCGAGTTTCGAACTGAACAGGGATATTTGCCGGTTATTGGAGAGGGAAGTCACGACGCTAAAATAATGTTCATTGGAGAGGCCCCGGGGAAGAATGAAGCAAAAACTGGCAGGCCATTTTGCGGTAGAGCAGGAAATATTTTAAATGAACTTCTGTCTTCCGTGAATATTAAAAGAGAGGATGTATATATTACAAACATTGTTAAAGATCGGCCACCAGAGAATCGAGATCCATTACCAGAAGAGATAAATTCTTATGGCCCATTTCTTGATAGACAGATCGAAATAATTCAACCCAAGGTCATCGCCACGCTCGGTAGATATTCTATGGTTTACATACTTGAGAAGTTTGGACTTAAGGATATGCTTCTACCTATTAGTGCAATGCATGGTAAATCTTTTGAAGCTGGCGCTTCATACGGTAAGATAATGATTGTGCCTCTATACCATCCAGCGGTGGCTATTTATAACTCGCATACCAAAGACACCCTTATCCAAGATTTTCAGATCTTAAAAACATTTATATAATAAAAACCTTAACCATGATCCAACCAAGTCAACTTCTCCTTCTGTCCTCAGTTCTTGAATTACTAGGAGCAATCCTCATTGCTTTGGTGGTCTATGGGGTACACACTCGCATTGTTAAAGAAAAAAGTATTGATTCAGAGGTTTTGGTGGCAATGAGGCGTGAGAGATTTTATGTTTATAGCGGGATAGGGCTCCTAATAATAAGTTTTTGCATAGAAGCCTATGTTCGTCTGGGTGGCTACATTATTTTATAAATTATGGACTCAAAAGAAATCAGAAAAAAATTCCTGACTTTTTTTGAAAAGAGGGGACATAGAATTATTCCTTCAGCATCTTTGGTGCCAGAGAATGACCCATCTGTCCTATTCACAACAGCAGGCATGCAGCCATTGGCCCCCTATCTTTTAGGAGAAGCGCATCCCCTAGGAAAAAGACTTGTAGATATTCAAAAATGCGTGAGAACTGGAGATATAGATGCAATAGGAGATAACACTCATCTGACTTTTTTTGAAATGATGGGCAATTGGTCTTTAGGAGACTATTTTAAAAAGGAAGCGATAGAATGGAGTTTTGAACTTTTAACATCAGAAAAGGAGGGCTTTGGACTTGACCCCAAGCGCCTGTATATTACTTGTTTTGAGGGAGATGATAATGCACCTAAAGATGAGGAGTCTTATTCTATCTGGAAAGAGGTATTTGATAAGAACAGCATTTCGGGAGAGAGAATTTATTTTTTAGGGGCCGAATCTAACTGGTGGAGTGCCGGAGACAATGGGCCCTGTGGTCCTGACACGGAAATGTTTTATGACCTAACGGGAGAAATTACTTTAGGTATGACCGAAGAAGAATTTCTCAAAGCCGACAAAGACCAAAAAATTGTAGAAATCTGGAACAACGTTTTTATGGAGTATGAAAAAAAGGATGGGAAAGTTATAGGGAAACTAAAAAGCAAAAATGTAGACACCGGCTCTGGACTTGAAAGGGTCACGGCGGTTCTTCAGGGCAAGAACAATGTTTTTGAGACAGATTTGTTTTTACCAATAATTGAAGAGATAAGAAAAAATTCTAAAAAAGAGAGTACAGAAGCCGAAAGGGTGGTAGCAGACCACTTAAGGGCAGCCACTTTTTTAATAGCTGATGGCGTTAAGCCAGATAAAAATGAAAGAAACTATGTTGTTAGGCGCCTATTAAGATTGGCGACTACTGCTGATTATCTGTTTTTATCTGGAATTTTAAATAAAAATTTTTTCTTACCACCCCTAGAAAAGATTTTTGAAACATATGGCACTATCTATCTAAACTTGATTAAAAATAAAGATGAAATAATCTCTATAATATCTAGAGAAATAAATGACTACCAAGGGCTACTATTGGAAATGACTCCTGAAAAACTGACTAAAAAATATCTTTATTTTTATAGTAAAAAAAACATTTCGAACATCGTTGATTTCAATAAACCATTGGATGGTGACATTATCTTTAATATTAGGGAAACTTTTGGTGTGGGTTGGGAAATTTTGAAAATGATGCTTACAGATATGGGATATAAAATAACGGAAAATACAAGATCTGAATATGGAGAGTCCTATAAAAGAAATCAAGAAATTTCTAGATCTGGTTCTGAACAAAAATTTAAGGGCGGGCTTGCAAATACAAACGAACAGACCATTAAGCTTCATACTGCCCACCACCTGCTTCTTTCGGCCATTCAACAGGTCCTTGGAAAAGAGGTGAAACAAAAAGGAAGTAACATAACAGAAGAAAGGCTTCGTATAGATTTCTCGTATCCTAGAAAGTTAAGCCCCGAAGAGTTGAAGAGGGTGGAAGATATTGTAAACAATTATATACAAGCTGATTTACCTGTTGTTCGTAGAGAGATGCCACTTATAGAAGCTGAAACATTGGGCGCTGAAATGGAGTTTGGTGCCAAATATCCAGAAATTGTTTCCATATATTTTATAGAAGACAAAGATGGAAATGCCGTATCAAAAGAATTTTGTGGAGGACCGCATGTCGAGAATACTCGCGAACTTGCGAGTATTCGAGATCCCGAAGGAAACATCCTGAGGGACGATCGGGGTTCGTTTAAAATTCTTAAAGAGGAGGCCGTATCTTCCGGGGTTCGGCGCATAAAAGCTACCCTTTCTTAATTATTAATTATTTTTCCAGTATAATGAGTATTATGTTTCGTTCTAAAAAAGAACATCTTTGTGTGGTTTGTGATGTTGGAAGCACCTCAGTAAGTGCTGGGATTGTTCTATTTAGAGAAAACCAAAAACCAAAAATACTTGCTACTAATATTTTTCCCATTTCAATCAGCACAAAGCCAGATATTCTAAATTTAGAAGAGAAAGCTGTGGGGTTTTTTGAAAAAGCCATGTTTTGGGCAGCACATGATGGCCTCGCCGTCGCTTATAAACAAGGTGTTTTTAAAAATAAGGTTGAACATGTATGCGTAGTACTATCCTCACCTTGGTATGTTTCAAAAACCTCGAAAGTTGTAATAGATAAAGAAAAGCCATTTGAACTCGATAATGAGCTGATTCAAACAGCAGTTAAATCAGAAGAAAACATCTTTGAACAAGATGTTCTGTCAGGTAAATATGAATCAGTAAAAGGAAAGGATATAAAAATGATTGAAAGGGAGGTTGTGGCGGTAAGGCTTAATGGATATGAAACTCTAGACCCACACAATAAAAAAGCTACAAATGTTGAGTTTTCTTTTTTCATGAGTGTGGTACCAATGAAAATGGTTACATCGATGAATAATCTTGCGAAAAAATATTTTCATATTGAAGAAATATTTTTTCGCACATTTCCACTTTGTTTTTTTAATTCAATAAAAAAGATTTACCCACATGAAAGTGACTTCATTCTTTTAGATGTAGCCGGGGAATCAACTGAGGTGATTTTAATATCTAAAAACATCATTGAGCGCTCAGCATCATTCTTTTCTGGTGTAAATAATCTTAGGAGACTTGTTATGGAAAAACTTGAAGTTACGGAAGAGATCGCGTATTCATTTCTAATTATGAATAAATCTGGAACAATTGAACCAGCTTTCAAAAAAGAACTCGATGATTTGGCGTTGAAAGATTCTGAAACGTGGACTTCTTCTCTCTCTAATATTCTGGATTCATTTCAAAAAACCTCTATTCCTCTACCGACTACCTGTTTTGTGGTGTGTGACCAAGCCATGCTAAGTTTATTTGAGTCTAGAATAAAAGAATTGAGTGAGAAATATGGGATTTCCCATATTGTGGCTATTACTTCTGACAAAATTCTTGATCATGTAGAAGTTGTTAAGTCTGCCAAACAAGTTGAAATTCTTATGATTGAAACTTTATTTCTTGAAAGACATGGAATTGGCCTCCACAACTAGGTTTTTAATATGATTGTTTTTGTATTATAATAAGGGTGATAAGTATTTGGTAAAAAAATAAAATTACAATGGCTAAAAATATTCTACAAGACATTGTCCCACCCGAGCGTCGCTCTATTCGTAATGTTCCATTGCCAACAAGGCGGGCACCTGGCCAACCACCCACAACGAGGCCATTGGATTCAGAATTGAGGCCAGCATCACCACCTCCAGAAGCACAATCTAACGAAATTTTTCCACCCAAACCACCGAAAGCATACCCATATGAACAGTATTTAGGGTCTGGTAGGGGATATTCCAGAAAGGCTATTTGGATTGCCTGTGGCGTGGCAATTTTGATCGTTATATTTTCATTCGCATCTCTTTTCTCAGGAGCAACATTGCGGGTCAATCTGAAACAAGAAACAGTATCTGCTTCCGGACAAGAGTTTACAGCCTTTCAAGGATCTTCTGGTTCTGGGGTTCCATTTGAAGTTATAAAAATTTCAAAGGATTTAGGAAAAACGGTCCCAGCTGAAGGTGAAGAAGAGGTTGAACAAAAGGCAAGCGGACAAATCATCATTTTTAATGATTTTGATACAAATGACCAAAGATTGATAAAGAACACACGATTTGAAACCCCAGAGGGTCTTATTTATCGAGTAAATGAATCTGTGGTTGTGCCTGGAGTAAAGAGCCAAAATGGAAGTAAAACACCGGGAAGTGTAGAAGTTACCGTCTACGCAGATGAGCCGGGAGCAAAATATAATATTGGATTAAAGGATTTTACGATACCTGGGTTCAAGGGTGATCCTAGATTTGAAAAAATGTACGCACGCTCAAAGACAGATATGAAGGGAGGGTTTGTTGGTATTATGAAAAAAGTCTCCGAATTGCAACTCAAGACAGCTAGAGCTGAGCTTTCCGATGAACTGAAAACCTCTTTAAAAGAAGATATGGAAGCGCAAATTCCTGGAGATTTTGTTGTCTATGAACAGGGAATGTTTTTTGATTTTGAATCACTTCCCCAATCAGAGTCACGAGGAGACTCTGTCCAGGTGAATGAGAGAGGTACCCTTTCTGCTGTTATGTTCAACAGGGCACTTCTCTCAAAGTATATTTCAGAAATTCTTGTACCAGAAATGTCTTCTATAGGCAAGGTTTCAATATTTGAAATTGAAAATATGCCTGTAGTTATTGACGAATCAGGAACATTTGACCCATCAACAAGTGGAGTATTCTCCTTCTTCGTTGATAGTTCTGTAACGTTTGTTAGTCAATTTGATGAAGAAAGTTTAATTACAGATCTGGTTGGTAAGCATAAAAAAGAATTGGCATCTATTTTAGAATCTTATCCGTCAATATCAAAGGCTGATGTTGTTATAAAACCTATCTGGAAAAGGACCTTTCCAAAAAAATCCAAGGATATTAAAGTAGAAATAGTGACCATAAATGATTAGTTGTATATTGACTACCAAAGACCTAGGCCGTATTATACTCGTAACCTTATGAGTATTGAAAAAGAGAAAGAGCAAATTATTGTTGGAACCGTCACGGAAGCACTGCCCAACATTCTTTTTCGAGTTATACCAAATGATAGCGAGAAAGAAATGCTGGCTTATCTTTCTGGTAAGATGAGGATGCATAAAATTAGAGTATTGGTAGGAGATAGGGTAGAAGTTCAGATTGATCCATATGGTGGCAAGGGAAGGATTATACGGAGACTTTAGTGGTTGCCTATCAAATTTACGGGGATTGACAGAGAACACCCCTCTGTATTAGAATTGCTTGCTACATTATATAAATATGAAAGTTCGAGCTTCAGTAAAAAAAATGTGTCCAAAATGTCAGGTGGTTCGAAGAAAGGGCTACGTTTATGTCATTTGCAAAGGAAATGCGCGCCACAAACAGAGACAAGGTTAAACAAAATATAAAATTATGAGAATTCTTGGTATTAATATTCCCGATGAAAAAAGATTAGAGATAGGACTTACGGCGCTTTTTGGTATTGGACGACCACTTGCTCATATAATACTTAAAAAGGCAAAGGTTTCATTTGAAGTTAAAGCAAAAGATCTCACTGTTGATCAAGAAAATGAAATTAGAAAATACATTGAAGGATATAAAGTTGAGGGTGATCTAAAGCGAGAGGTGGCAGGAAATATAAAGAGGTTAAAAGACATTAAAGCCTATCGTGGGCTACGACACGTCAGATCTATGCCGGTTAGGGGCCAAAGAACAAAAACCAATTCTCGTACACGAAGAGGAAATGTCAGAAAGACTATGGGTACGGGTAGAAAGGCGGCAGATAAGAAATAGTTTTGGGTTGTTTACAATACTTAAAAGATATGCTATTAATAAATAGAAAGGGGTGATTTAAAAGTTTGAGAAAGTTAGCGCCTTATTTGATAGAAGAATGGGCGCTACTTTTCCACTTTACTGTGTGAATCATTTAAAGAAACAAAAATTCAATGGGTAAGAAAAGAATAGTAAAAAAAGCTGGGGAAGAGGAATCACAGGTATCAAAGCCTGTTTCGTCTATTTCTAAAAAAAGGGCGGACGTAGGGATTCTTTCAGTCCAATCTACATATAACAATACCAAAATCGTATTAACTGACGTGAAAGGGAATACTTTGTGTTGGTCTTCTAGTGGATCCTTGGGGTTTAAGGGCGCAAAAAAGGGAACCCCGTTTGCCGCAGCCAAGGTTGGAGAGGTTGTTGGAACTAAGGCACAGGCCATTGGTGTAAAAGAGGTTTCTGTTGTTATCCGTGGAGTTGGCTCTGGTAGAGAATCTGGTGTTAGGGGGTTTCTCTCAAAGGGGATTAATCTTCTTTCAATCAAAGACGTTACGCCAGTGCCCCATAATGGCCCTAAGCCTAAAAAACCAAGGAGGGTATAAAAATATATGAAAATTGGACCAAAATACAAAATTGCAAGAAGACTTGGGGCTCCTGTGTTTGAAAAAACACAAACACAAAAATTCGCCCTTTCCCAAGCTAGAAAAGAGAAAACTCGACGTCGTTTTTCTAGACCGAAATCAGAATTCGGTCTTCAGTTGCTAGAGAAACAGAAAGCTCGCTATACATACTGCATAACAGAAAAGCAGTTTTCAAAATATGTAAAAGAGGCCTCTTCAAAAAAGGGAGTTCTCCCATCAGCACGACTTTTTGAGCACCTTGAATTACGCGCCGATAATGTGGCCTATAGGGCTGGGTTTGCACCAACACGATTGGCTGCAAGACAGATGGTTTCTCATGGACACCTCAATGTTAATGGAAAAAGGATAACCATCCCATCTTTTCGAATGACGATGGGGGACGCGCTGTCTATTAGACCAGGAAGCTTAGCTAAGCCACTTTTCGTGAATCTTGAAGAAAGGCTTAAACAACATAGTGGCCCAGCGTGGATAAGTTTTGATCATGAGAAAAAAACAGCGACAATTCAAGGTGTTCCGATTTTTCAGCCAGCCGAGTCTTTATTTGATATTAATGCCATTTTGGAATTTTATAGTCGATAGTGTTTCTTTTTAATTTTTTTAAAAAACCATGCCTGATCATTCAATTGTTTTGCCATCAAAACCAAGAATTGTTTCCGAGGATCAATTTACTGGAGTGTATGAAATAGACGGCCTGTATCCTGGATATGGACACACTCTTGGTAATTCACTACGAAGAATTATACTATCATCACTACCCGGAGCTGCTGTAACTTCAGTAAAAATCGATGGAGTTGACCATGAATTTTCAACAATTACGGGAGTAAAGGAAGACGTAATAACAATCCTTCTTAATTTAAAAAAGATTAGAATTAAGATGTTAACCCAAGAGCCTCAAACACTCACTTTAAAAGTAAAGGGGGTTAAGGATATTACGGCTGGAGATATTGAGAAAAGTGGACAAATTGAAATACTAAACCCAGAGCTTCATCTGGCCACTATTACAGAAAAAAGTACGGAGCTTTCAATTGAGATGGCCGTTGAGAGAGGTATGGGGTACATTCCTAGAGAAATTCTCCAGAAAAACAGGGTGGATGTTGGTATGATTGCACTCGATGCCATTTTCACACCTATTCGTAGAGTAAGTTACGAAGTCGAAAATATGCGCGTTGGAGACCGTACTGATTTCAATCGACTTAAAATCTCCATAGAAACTGACGGAACTATCACACCGAAAGAAGCCCTAGAGTCTTCTATTGAAATCATGATTAATCAACTAAGATCTATAGTTGGATTCAAGGAAGAATTAGAGATAATGGCGGACACATCTTTAGACGAATCTTCAAAAACTGATTCTACAAAAACAGAGGTGGATCCTGAACTTTTGAAAACTCGAATAGAGTCTATTGATCTATCTTCTCGAACCCAAAATGCCCTAAATAACGCCAATATCCGTACAGTTGGTGGACTTGCAAGAAAAAAAGAAAAAGATTTACTGGATATCGATGGACTAGGAGCAAAGGGGATACAAGAAATAAGAACAGTTTTGGCCGGATACGGAATCACCCTTAAATAAGACCTCTTATTTAGTAAACAAAATGCGACACCACAATCAAAATAGGAAATTCAACAGGAAAACAGGACAAAGGAAGGCTCTTCTGAAAGCACTCGCTGTGGCTTTAATTATGAAAGAAAAAATCCAAACATCTGAAGCTAAAGCTAAAGAATTACGTCCTCGGATTGAAAAACTTATCACCCTTTCAAAAAAAGGAACGCTTTCCTCGTATCGTCTAGTTATTGGCTCTGTTGGAAATGTTGCAGGGAAAAAAATGTTCACAGAAATTGCCCCTCGTTTTAAGGATAGAAAGGGCGGATATACAAGGATAACTAAGCTTATAGACAGGAAGAGTGATGGTGGTGCTAGGGCTCAAATAGAGCTAATAGGTTGAAAAGTTTAAGAATTTTGATAAGGTAATCCCACTCAAATGAAATACTCTATAGATGCAACGAATAAGAAAATAGGAAGACTTGGAGCAGAAGTCGCTAGTATTCTTATAGGAAAAAACTCCACCTCATTTCAAAGGAATAAAATTCCAGACGTTGAGGTGGTTGTCTCTAATGCCAGCAAGATGAGTATTTCTGAAACAAAAAAAGAAGACAAGGCATATGCTTGGTATTCAGGATATCCTGGTGGACTGCGTTTTGAAAAGATGAAAGACGCTTTGAATAAAAAGGGATACAGCGAAACTCTTCGACGCACCGTGTATGGAATGCTACCAAAAAATAAATTGCGTTCAAAAATGATACAGCGTCTAAAGATAAGTGAATAATTCAACTATGGAAAAAACAACAAAGACAAAAGAGCAATACATTGAAACAGTGGGACGAAGAAAAACTTCTGTCGCTAGGGTTCGCATAACCGAAGCCAGTAAGAGCGCCCTTACCATAAACGACAAAGATGTTACAGAATATTTTCCTACAAAGGAATTGCAAAATACAGCTTTCGAAGCAATAAAAGGCGCAGGACTTACTCAGAAATTTAAAATAACAGTAAAGGCTAACGGGGGAGGTATTAGTTCACAGGCTGGAGCTGTAAGACATGGAATTGCGAGAGCTCTAATTCTTTGGGATGAAAACCTTCGTAAGACTATCAAAGGTTTGGGCTTTTTGAAGCGCGATGCTCGCATGAAAGAGCGAAGAAAGTTTGGCTTGAAGAAAGCAAGGAAAGCTCCACAGTGGAGTAAGAGATAGTTTTTAGTTGTTAGTTTAAAGAAAACCGCCCCCAAAGCATTCGACGGCGATTTTCCGTCTTTGCCTCAAGGGCGGGATTTATCAGGTCACACAACCCCATCTGGCCTGGATCCCACGACCCATCGCCGAAGAATGGTCACCTTGTGACAGTTCTTACAATTCAGAAGCTCTCTCACGTGGGAACAATGGCCAGGATAGGAGGCGTCTGGAGACATCTCCGCGACCACCCTCATTCTCCCATTATAACTGTGACATTTGGGGCACTGAACAGGTGGCCAATTGACCCACGCCACAATGAGTACAATAAAAGCAACAAGTGAAACAACGACCAAGATGAGGTCCATAGAAAACTCCAGGTTGAGGTTTGGTGTGTACTCCTACTTTTAATTATAACAAATCTATGAAAATATGTCAAGCGTTTGAGGTAATGTGCACACACATATGGCGGTTTCTCCTAGAATGGAGAAATGAGCATAATTATGGTTAAAACAATCAAAGAAGAGAGGTTAAGATGGGTACTCCCAATCACAAGGAAGGAGGTGAGGTTAGTTGATGTGGCAAAAGTCTGTCCACATGGAAGGCGAAGTATTGAAAGGTGGGTACATGCGTACAAGATAGGTGGGGAATCTGCTTTGGAACCTAAATCAACTGAACCAAAGAAATACAGG
>Ga0163152_10001711_pt1 | contig 33800 bp, 24 predicted proteins | sample OliLakLV19MP8IB2_FD_148635 | JGI IMG/M metagenome (GOLD analysis project Ga0163152, IMG submission 148635) | Freshwater microbial mat bacterial communities from Lake Vanda, McMurdo Dry Valleys, Antarctica - Oligotrophic Lake LV.19.MP8.IB-2 | ecosystem: Environmental > Aquatic > Freshwater >...
ATGCAACAGGAGCAGGAGATGGCTGCTCAGGCTGCTGCCATGCAGGCTGGCGGTACCACGCCGCTGCCACAGAATAACCCCATCTCGGGCGAGATGCCAGCCGGGGCGGCGGAAGCCGGTCTTGGGCAGGGGCTAACCGTCCCAGAAATCCCACCAGACGAACAACAAGGCGTGCTCCTACAGTAATGGTTTTCAAAATTGGACATGAGGTCTCGCCGGAACTTCGTACCATCGTTGCGGCAGCGCAGCGGGGTAATCAACACGCAGTAACTCACGACGAACCGGGTAACTGCCGGTGGGCCACTCCGAAAGAACAGCGGGCAAATAGGCGGGTTGCGCCCTCTATCCCATGCGAGGTACAATGACAGTAGAGACGCGCGATGTCTGGGGAGCCGATTCGTATGAAGAGATAGTTACTCGAAACACTCTTTGGATGAAAACCTTCGTGGTGCAGGCGGTGAAAGCCTTGCGCCGTGACGGTCGGCCCCTCGGGACTGCTAAGGTTTCAGAACAAGAGCGGATGCTTCGCCTCTTAGAAGCTGGGCCTGCTTTTTGGGACGCGCTTCAGCGAGACGACCCCGAAGCAGCCGCTCAGATGGCAGCCGACATTTTTCGCGCACGCGCCGCTGGACGCATCCCCGCCGAGGGGCCACGCGTCGAGGAAGCGGCCCAGATGGAAGAAGAACAGGACGACGGCACCCAGCCTGCGTCTCCGCTTCCCACGTTCGCGCAGCAACCAACGGATACCGTCGTATGAGCATAGGCAACATTCCCGGGCTTTTCTCAATCATCCAAGGGGCGAAAGCGCAGCCGCGTTTCCCCCAGACGCATCAGATGCCTGACGGCAACGCAATGGCTGGCCCCTCTATGGGCGGCCCCAACACCCCCGGCTACCTGTTCGGCGGCGAGATGGCGGTGGGCGGGTACGCGGGCGACGAGCCAACACTTGAAGAGCGATTTGCGGCTGACGGCGACGACGACGGCGACCCCGAGCCGGACGCAGACTACGCTGTCATTGCGCGCATGGGCGGCGACGGCGGGTACGAGGCCGGGGTAAAGACTTGGGTTTTTATGACTCCCGCACAAAAGGCCACCGAACGAGCCACCTTCGACGCCGAGAACGCTTCCACGCTGCGCGACCTCGCGCCTGATTCTGATGGCGGCTCGGCAGCGACGTACGCAGGTATTGCACAGCGCGCGGCTGAAGCCCGGATGCAGGACGCCCGCGAGCGCGAGTTCGAGCGCAACCGCATGACAGAGCAAAAGCGGGCGGCTGCGGTCGAGCGCGAGAAGGCAGGCCAAGATTTCTTCAACAACCGCGAACTGCTGAAGACGCAGCGTGCTCAGTTGCAGGCAGACCGCACGACTGGCGCGCTGAACGCGTGGAGTCAAAACGTCGGACACGCCAACATTCCCGGCATCGAAAATTACTCGCTACAGGGCGGGCAAGGAGCCGAAGCAGCCGTGCAAGCTGCGCGGCCCAAGTTGAACTTCAATCCTCTCGCGGCGTACGCACAGTCGCCTGAGTGGGAAGAAGGCACTGCGCCAAATATCCCCGGATTGGACTACTCATAATGGCGGTTAACAACACCCCGAAGCCGCGTCAGTATTCTGACCAAGAACTTGCGTACTTCAAGATGATTGCCGACCAGCAAAAGGCAGGCACCTATAACGAAGGCGCGCACAATGCGTACCTCGCGTCTGTTGCCAAGCCTAACCCTGCTACAGGCGCTCCCGCATGGGTGCAAAACGCTGACCCGTATCAGGTGAATGCTGGCTCGGCAGAACTCATGGATGCGGCGCAGCGCGACGTATGGCGGCAAGGAGCCGAGATGGCGCGGCAGGGGCTTGACTTTAGTAAGGGCCAAGCAACAGGCTGGGTAGACGGCAGGCGCACCATGGAAGGCGTCAAGCGTGACGACGACTTGCGGCGCAACCCGATGAACGCGGCCATCTATGAGCAGGAGCGCCGGGGCTTCCGCAGCGGCACCGGCACAGGCGACCCCGAAGCAAATATGTACGGCGCAGTTGGCGACGAGACCGGCGGCGTTGCGGGTGGCAGTACCACACCCGGTGCCCCAAAGCGGGCAAAGAAGCCGAAGGTCGCGGCCATCGCAGGTGAGCAGCCTAAGAGCGCCCCGCGTTCAGCAGGCCAGACCAATGAAGCGTTTTACAACGCTAACTCTGGTCAGTATGAGTTCTCCACGGATGGTGGGGGCCGTTTCTCGGTAGACAAGGCGACCGGCGCACGGCTCGGGGCTGGTGACGCAGGGCAGAACACGCGCGGCACAGGCGACGACCGCGTGGCGAGCGGCAATACTGACTACAACAAGGGAGCGATGTCGCGGCAGGTACAAGACCTGAACAAGCGCATGGGCTCCATGACGGCAGGCCAAGCGCAAGCCTTCAAGGATTACGACGACGCAAAGGTCGCCGGACGCATGGGCGGCGGCGATGTCGAAATCCCCGGTTACACCGGAGAGCTAGACGGATACGGCTTTAGGAAGGGTGAAGCTGAGAAGTTTCGCAACACCATGGCTGACCAGTTCCGAGCATACGGGGCTAAACTGGCGGCACGCACGCCCGATGCACGACCGTCACTAGACGACATCAATGCGCGCTTCGGGAGCCAACTTCGGGACGTAGCGTTCGTTCGCGATACTGCTAGAGAAGTGCGAAACCTCAAGGACAAAGGCGAGGAAGACAGCGTTTTCCGCACCCCGGAGTGGCGGCAGCGTCTTTCTCGATTGAACCAGATTCTTGACATTGACATCAAGGGCAGCAGTTCCGGTCTGTTCGGCACGAACAACCTTAGGGGCTATCCTGATGCTGCGTTGCTTGATGACTCCCCGGACGATAGTTGGACGGAAGGAAATCGGTCTGAACGTGCCCGCCAAGACGCCGCCGTGAACTTCATGGTGAAACATGCGCAAGGCATTGACCCGAACAACGTGGAGAGCGCCTTCAACGCGTACAACCCGGACTGGTACCGGAACCGTGACCTCCTGACGTACGCAACGGACACGCCGCGTCCCCTCAAGAAAGGCGGTCAGATGACCGTTGGCGGCGCTCCGCACTGGATTGTGAACTCCATGGGTAAGCCTGTTGCGGCGCTCACCGAGGACGGCAAGGACGAAACCGTCAAGGGGCGTGGCGGCGTTGAAGTCATCCCTACTGACCCTGCCCGCAAGGCCAATTACCTGAAGCGGCGCGGCGGCAATCGCCCCGGTGCGGCCAGTGGCAACTCGACCAAGACGCTCAGCGGGCGCACCTCGCAGTCCAAGGAAGTCAACGCGCGCACCAAAGGCGCGAAGGCTGGCGACAAGCGCGTGAACAACGGCAAGACGAACAATGGACGCCCGCGCGACCCCGGCTCCCCGCCCAAGAGCGGTGTGACCGACAAGGACGCGTCCGGCGTACGGAAAGCTGTGCGCGGCCCGTTTCCTATCGAAACGCCGCTGTCGATTCCCGGCAACGAGTCCATCACGCCGTTCCCGCCGCAGATGTCCATTCCGCCCATGGCTCCCTCAATGGGGATTCCTCAGTTCCCTAGGCCGTTTGATGGCGGAAGCCCACAGGTGAATGAAGGCCGACCGGGGATTGCGACGCTTCCTATTCGGGAGCCGAATGGCGCAGTGATGCCGTACCGCCCTGTGGCCGGTGGCACAATGGGCATGGTCGCCCCTGTGTTCCAAGTGCCCGGTCGCGCGGCTGGTGGCCCAGTCGGGCTGCCGTCAAGAAACCCGTACGGCAAGGAGCGTTCGGGATTGACTGGTGGGGTTAGTTCTTCACAGAAGTCGCTTGCCTCATACAATCGTATGGGCGGTAAGGGCGGCGGTTCTTCGCTCGACCTTGCATACCGGATGCGCGCCGGTCAGGGTCTCAACCTTGGCAAAGGCTATCGTCGCGAGCGCGCACCGGGAGCAGGCTCAAGTACACCCGCTCCGACCGCTCCCGGTATGCCCGCCATGGATGCGTCCGGCGGGAACCGAATTATTGGAGACGCAACCGCCCCAACTGCTCGATACGGTTTCGACAAGAACGCACCCATCGACATCGCTGCACAAGGCGCTACGCGCGGGGTAAAAGGGATGCCGGGAGTGCAGGTGGCCCAGCCGTGGAAGCAAGGGCCGCGCGCCCTGCTACAGCGTGGGGCGTTTGGCAATCAACTGTTGCAGTCCTACTGGAACGCGACCGGCGCTGCACCTGAAGACCTCGCAGACAGAGGTCGTGTAGCGGCCCCTCGTGCGGCGGGTTCGCAACGCAGTTTCTACTAACCAAAAGGCCATCTCTTAAATGCCAATTCCGGGCGTTGACTATGAGTCGCTAGAACAGCGGGCGAAGAAGGATGTAGGCCGACTTGCTCGGGCTAATGCGTCCAGCAAAGCCTACGCTGCCAACCTTGCCACCATCAGTAAGGCGCAAGAAGACTACGCCCGCGACGCGGAGCAGGCGCAGCGCCAAGCTGAAGCAACGTCCAAGAAGAAAGCCCCCATGTGGAAGAAGGGGCTAGGCTACGTCACCAAGGGGCTTCAGTACACGTCCGGCTCTGAGTGGGCATACAAGCTGCCGAAGATTGGCGACGACCTTCAAGCAGGCGTCGAGAAGGTACCGGGCGCGCGCACGGCGCTTGCGGCTCTCACGAACCCCCTCACGTACATTGCCCCCGGCGTCGGCGGCGCAGGCATTCTTACCAGTGCTGCGGCACGTGCTGGTGCTTATCAACTGAGCACGCGCGCTGCTATTCAAGCTGGTCTCAAAACATCTCTTGGCGCTGGTCTTGGTGAGGCCGCTCTGTCGGAAGAGGGGCTGGGCCTTGACATCCCCGGTGTCTCTGAGAAGTATGAAGGCATGGTGGGCGGTGCCCTTGGCGGGCTTGGTGGAATGGGTCTCGCGCACCAAGTTACGCGTGGCGGTATCGGGAATATCCCCGGGCTGGGTCGCGCTGTGCCGCAGGGTCTCAAAGAGTTCGGCATGGACGCGACTGCCAATTTCGCTCGTCAAACTGAATTGGCAACCCGCGCGCAGGCCAAGGCGGTCGCGACAGGGTTCGCGCAAAAAGGGCAGACGCTCTTCACGCGTGACGGCCTTGAAGCTCTGAGCCACAAGCCCTCACCTGTCAAGAGCACACTGCAACTCACCCTCGAAGACCTCGGCGACCCGTCTGTGCTGCTTCGCGATGCTGTAAACAATGCAGACCCGGACTCTGTGTATGCCGTCATCACAACTGACGATGCGTTCCAGATGGCTTTGCACAGCTTGCGGAAAGACAGCAAGCTCTACGGCAACGTGAACGAGATGCCTGACGGTGGACAAGCCGTCATTCGCGTTCCTCGAAAATACACAAAGCTCGACCCGATTTCGGGACGGCCTGTGCTGAAGAATGACCTTGTAGCAGACTCGGTGCATATCTACACCGCAGACCCGCGCGGCGGGGACTTCACATGGCGCACCATCAAGGGGTTGATTGACGACAGCGACCCGCAGCCATGGCGAGACATCCCCATCACGAATGAGGCCATGGGCAAGGAATGGCTGTGGGAAGGCGACTTGAAGAAGTTCGTCCGCAACACGCCGGAAGCCCGCGCCCAACGCGAAGCCATCGAAACTGCCCGCATGATTAAACAGCAGGCTGGCGCGGTCATGACTGACACTGCTCCTATCCCGCAGGGTCAGATGGAGTTTCCCGGCCTGAACAGGTTCGCAACGCCTGCGCCTCGCCCTGCGCCCGTAGCCCCTGCCGGGATGCGCATCATCCAGCCGGGGTCGGCTCTTGCTGCTGACCCGCGTGCACGGCCTGCGTTCGGTAGCGGGGACATCTTCTCCGACCCCGACAACCCGCGCTTGCGAGAAATCATTGACGCCACGCTGGACGAGACGATTGAAGGCGGCGGCGGTTCGAGCACCAACGTACGTGGCGAGGTGATGAAACCCGGCTATGGCGTGAGCGAGCACCCGGAACTGACGAAAGTCATTCCGGCAGCGGAGTTCCGGGAGAACCCAAAGGCGGTGCTCGCGGCGTACCGCGCGGCGAATGCCTCAATTCTTGACGACCCCGCGAACTACCTCGGCACGTGGCGTTCCCCGCAGACAGGCAACGTCAGCCTTGATGTGTCCATAAACCCTTCCGACGCTAACAAAGCGTACGAGGTTATGGAACGATTCAATCAAGAGGCGATGGTTCAGATTCATCCTGATGGCTCCGTCACCGTCATCCCGAACAAGCAGGTGCCAGAGCGCCCTAACTCAGGATACGACTCAACGCGCGGCCCTGAGGCCATGGCGGCTGGAACCGCCGACGAGGTAGCTGAGGCTGCGCCGCGCGTACCGAACCAACAGGTACAGGCGTCAGCACGGGCCTACGCCACTGAGAACGGTTTGACGCTTCCCGATGCGCACCCTTACGTTGACGTTGACCCTGTAGAAGCGAAACGCATCGCTGACGAGTACGCGGCGCTGAAGCCGTTCGACCAGCAGACCCCCGGCGAGCAAGCCAGCGCGCGTTTCGCCTATGGTGAGGCTGCGAAGGAAGTCCAGAAGCAGTGGGACTGGGCCACACAGCGCGATGGTATCACGTTTGACCCGTGGAGCGGTGAAGGCCAGCCTTACGCGACTGCGCAGGAAATGCGCGACGACGTTCTGAACAACAAGCACCTGTCGTTTTACACGGGCGGGACGGAGCACCCGCTCTGGGGGAACGCCACGCGCGATGCTTCAGGATTGACCTTGAACGACAAGTTTCGGGCTGTGCACGATTACTTTGGTCATGCACAAGAAGGTATGGACTTCGGCCCTCGCGGTGAAGAGAACGCGTGGATTATCCACAGCCAAATGTTCAGCGAATCGGCGCAGGGTGCCATCACGACGGAGACGCGCGGCCAGAACTCGGTCGTGAACTTTGCTAACCCGGACATTCGGGCGGGGGCGGCTCCGGTCGTGTTCCCGGAGCAAAAGATTGGCCTCATGTCCCCGGAGACGCGGGACTGGAACGCTGTGCTTGTTGCGCGCGCTGGGGCACCGGCTCCCGGTGCCGACCTACCTACTGCGCGTATGTCGCTTGCTCACTACGGCCCAAAGGAACTCTCAGAGATAGACCCTGCGTTCCAAGGAAGCGGGATTCCTAGCGCAGAATTGAAGACGGCTGGTGTCAATCCTAACAAAGCGGCGCGGTTCCAGTCATTTTACGACGAAGGCGCGACGCCCGAGAAGCAGTTTGTTGACCAGAAGACGGGTGCACAACGCCCCGGCACGGTCAAGCACACTGTCGAAGGCGACTTCAAGGTGCTCGACCTCAACTCTGAAGAGGGGCGAGCGTTTCGCGCACGTGGCGCAACCGAAGACATGGACTCGGCTATCGTCAAGGCCGGGTACGACGGCTACAAGGACGCGGGCGTTGTCCGCATGTTCGGCAAGCGACAAGTTTCCGCTGTCAACGACATCCCTGTTACCCGGCGGACAGCAACAGGTATCGAGGTTCACCCAGACGGTTCCGCGACTGATGTAGCGTTTGGCGCACGCAAGACGACGGGTGCGGCAGACGACGTTGACCCACGTGCTCGCGCCGCTGACTCCGTTGGCACGGCAGAGCCGCGTGTCATCTCTAAGAAGGTGCGTGAAAACACAGAAAAGAACACGTGGCTTGAGAAAGAATATCGCTTCAATGCGGACGGCACGGTCGAGAGGCGCGGTGTCACATATTCATCGGGTGCTCAATGGGGGCGGCGGACGTATGAAACAGACTGGGTGGGCGTCAGTGACAAAGACGGCGACCTTGCGCAGCGACTCCGCTCCGAAGGCTATGAAGGCGCAGACGATGTTCCTACATCGAACGCCCTGTCCCCCATCGTGGAAGCAGAACACAGCAAACTGGTTGCCCTTGCCAGTCCCCGGCCCAAGGCTGCCCGTGCTGCGGTGGAGCGGCTACGCGCTAAAGGCATCGACGTTTACGACACAGAGAGCGCGTTGGACGAGTACGATGCGCTCGCTCGGGGCGACCCGGACAAGGACGATGCGTGGCAGGACGTACTGGACGCCATGGCGAACAGTCAGGACTTGCGCGCTGGTTCTAAAGTTGACGACGTAGTTGAGCGCATCGTCGGCGCTGCGACCGACACGAGCGAAGCGGGGCAAGCGCCCCCGCTCGGTTACAACGATGCACAGAAAGCGATTGACTCGTACGAAGATGTGCTGGTCAAAAAGTACGGAACTGATGACGTGCTATCCGTAGAGTTGGAGCCGCGAACGGGTGAGTTTGCGAAAGACCCGTCGCGCCCAACGAAGCTCAAGCCTAACGAAGTGACGCGGCTACGGAATCTCTACCGCGCGAGGGACGCGATTGGGGCCGCTGGTGACGCTGATATGCTGCGGACGGCAATCAGCAACATCGCACCCGGCCCAGCGTCTAACGACCTAGTGGCTTCCGTGCTGGCTGATCTTCAACAGCGCGGCAACCTCGCGCAAGCTCTCGATGAAGGTGCAGTTGGGCGCGAAGAAATCATCCGCGAGATGTATGTCGCGTTGTCGCATCGTCTCGTGGACAGCCCGGCATATCCGCTACCAGAGGAATTGGCGGGAGACTTTGAGGCAGCAATCCGTGAGGCGCTGCGGCCAAGCGGCGGGTACGGGACAAGTCCTGAGCCGCTGTTGCGCCAGATTCGGGAGACGGTTGACGCTATCGCGGGAAAGCCACCGCCGCCTAGTAAACGCGAGTTGGAAGCAACTCTATCACAAGGTCGAACAGTTGAAGCTGTACAGCCGGGGGCGGGCGTTGCGGCGTCGGCCAAAGCGGATGAACTGCTTGGTTCCATCGCGGACGACCTCGGCAAGGCTGATGTTGACCCACGTGGCTACATGCCTACGCAGGGCACGCTGCGCATGAAGGGTGGCGTGCTTGAAGAGAGCGGCGCGTGGTTCCCGGAGCGTATGCAGGAACTCATGCAGTCTCCCAAGACCATCGCGAGCGGTACAGTCGGTTCAACGACGGTTCAGGACATTCTTGGCCGCATGGCTGCTGCCACAATTCTCCGCAAGGGCAAGATGCTCAAAGCGGACTGGACTGCGTTCGCCGTCCGCGTCAAGGAAGACCTCGGCATTGACTTGCTCGGCGGCGAAGGAGCCTACACGTTCAAGCAAGCTGGCAAAGGACAGATGGGCAGGCGCACCCTGTTCGACCTCGTGAAGTCGCGCGCTGTGCAGTACGTCAACGTAGCGGCAAGTAAGCAACCGTACAAGCCCGGTGCTGGTACGCCAAACATGCGGCGCATCATCAACATCATCAAAGCCTCTGACCCGGAGGACGGGAAGTGGTATGAAGGCGTGCTCCCGTGGTCGTACGAGCAGTTCGGCGAGCAGGATGGCGACCTGTTCATCAAGTTCCTTGGTGTGCTTGGTCAATCCGCAGGCCCGCGCGAGAACCTGCAAATGGCCCTAGACGCGTTCACAGACTACAAACTGGGCTACCTGAGCAACCCGGCGCACCGAGTGAATGGCGCGACGAATGACATCATGGACAGGCTGCGCATCGTCATTGATGGCGGCGACGTGACCGGCATGAAGATTTCGTCCTACACGGGAAACCTCGGGCTGGATGACTTCAACGTCACAATCGACCGTTGGATGTACCGCCTCTTCGGATATGAGTACACGACGGGTGCCGCTGGCTCCGATGCGATGTACGAACTCATTGCCCAGCAAATCCGTGACATCGGTACGGAACTTGGCATGACGCCGCGTGAGGTGCAAGCGCGCCTGTGGGTTGGCACCCGCAACGAGATGAAGGGCGGCGTTAATGAGCCGTTTGAAACATTGGCGCTGGGCGGCGGTAAGTACGACGACGCAGGCAAGCTGTACCCGGACATGGAAGGCACAGGCGGGCTACCTAGTGCGAAGAAGACGCTGAACAACCTGCTCACGATGCGCGACCAAGGTCTCGTCGCTCTGCCGAAGGACACGAAGGCCGCAGTGCAGCGAGCACAGGAGATGATACAGGAAACGCAGGCGTTCCGGCAGGGCAAGGTCGAAGTTTCAATCCAGCAGGCCCGCAAGCTGGCGACCGAGAAGGGCATTGCTTTCGCAGATGACGAGGACGCACTCAGCATCCTTGACCGCGTGTACAGCCCGGACGACATTCGCGGCTACGAGTTCGTGCCAGCAGACCTGAGTCGGACTGCTGCGGGCGATGCTGAACGATACGCCGCACGTGGCGGCACGTACGAGCCCAGCTTGCGTGACCGTGAATCCGGCGCTCTTGACGAATGGGCAGCAAACTCTCGCGAGTTCAAAGACCTGAGTGACAGCGGCCAGCGCATCGCTGACGAGTTTCGCGAGTCAATCAGCCTCATGGACGACCTCGAAGTCGAGATGCGATACCACCTCGACACCCGCACGCCAGAGTGGCACCGCCGCATTTTGTGGGAAGAAAACCCCGGCGCTGTGCAGGCGGACACGCTTGCCGCCAACGCTGCCGACATTGATGACGCGGCTCGTGCTCGCATCACCCCCGGTGGTGAGCGGCCCGCGCCCGCGCACACCCTAGAGGGCGGCGCTGAGGCGCTGTTGAAGAAGCGCGGTATTACCCCGGCGGAAGACGTTAATCCGAAACTGGATGTCCTGAAGGATGACTTGCGCAAGGCGGGGCTGGCTGATGACAAGGTAGAGGAAATAGCGGAGAAGTACAGGGCTGAGCTTGGAGGCGCGGAGCCGCAAGGAGCCACAGAGGCGGGTCAGGCTGTCCGCGCAGCGTCCCGCGCTGAGTCGATTGCTCCCGGGCCATACAGTGCTTCTGCAAACATTCGTACCCGCAGCGCCACCGCGCCGCGCGTTAACAACCGCCCTGTCGTTGCGACCATCCGGGAAGACGAAGTTCCCGAACTGGTGGTGGCGGCTGACAAAATCCAGACCATCATCGCGGAGTCAACTTGGGCACCCGTTTTTGACCAAGAGTTTTCCGATGCTGTAGACTTCGCCGTTGGTATCTTCGGACGCACCGTGTACCGTCTTGATGGCACCGGCCCGAAGTCCGGTGGTCTCTTCTACACCGATATGGTTCTGGGGCTATACAATGACGTTGCCCTGCCTGAGGCAGGTGAAGCAGTAGGGTTGTTGGGCCGTGCTGACACCACCATCCACGCTAACCCGGTAGACCTGTTCGTACGGGCGCGGCGTATCTCCCAGACCACCGGGAAGCCGGTGACGGAAGAACTCGCCCACGAAACCCTAGACACCGCGCTGCACGAGGCCGCACACGACATCGCCTACCACCCCGGCAGCCGCACACGCGGTGGTGCTAATCGCGAAGAGCAGTTTCACAACGTCCTGAAGGCAATGAAGGAACAAGATGAACCGGACATCGAAGCATACTGGCAACGTCTCGTAACCAAGTTCCAAACCATGGAGCGAGATGGTACACTGGTGAAATGGGAGAACGACAGTGCCCGCATTAGACGAACAGCCGACGACGCCCGAAGTGCAGGAGTCGCCCGCACAACTGCCCAGCGCAAAGCCACAGGAGCTATACCCGACTACGTGGGCCAACCGCCTCGCGGGGATGCTGTCGGTGGCCCTCTCGAAGCCGCAGCCAGAGGTGGACGTGGTGAAGGCGTACCTCAGGGCGCTACAGGACGAGGGAGCCAACCCGCAGGCGGTGTACGCGCAGGTGTCGCAGGAGACGCCGAATCCGCCTCCGTACGAGCAAGTGGCCCCCGCGTCCGGCGACTCGACCTCGACGACCCCAGAGGCCGCACCAGCGCCCCGGGTCAGGCGGGAGCCGTTAAGCCCGTCGTCACCCCTGCCCCCCGTGTCCTAGAGAAGGCGGGAGACGGCAAGGGCTTCGAGACTCCTGTGAAGGGTCGCATCAGTGCCGCCCCACGCAGCATGGATGACATCGCTACGGACATCTTCAAGGATGACGCGATGCGCCGTGCGGCCACGCGCCTTGCCAAGACGAACCCTCTTGTGAAGCGGGTACTCTCCACGCTGTCCGGCAAGGCCGCGACGGCGGAAACAGGGCTCGAACGTGACATGGCGCTGTATGCCGTCAAGTCCGATGTGGACAAAGCGCGTGTCGTTGCCATGATGTCAGAGTTCCGCCAAACGCAGCGCCCATGGGACAAGCTGGAAGGCAACCTCGTCAACGCGGTTGATTGGCGCGGGAACAAGGTTGTCGCACCGTTTGGTGACGTTATCAGCCACCCGAAGAACTTCATCATGAACAAAGCGCAAGAAGGGTACATCAAGCGGTTCCACGACGTTACGGCTGAACTGGTGGAAGATGCTCGCGCGCAGGGCATCGACATCCACGAGCTTGGCCTCACGAAGCAGGGCAGCTTTTACGTCCCCCGTTGGGTGCAGGGCGCTGAAGGCGTGGACATCGAGGGCCGGTACGCGAAGGGTGGCCTAGGGACGAAGCAGCGGTTCGAGCGTACCCGATACTACGATACGGAGGCGGACGGCATTCAGAATGGCGTGGTTTACCACGACACTGAGCAGGCGTTGGCGAACTTCGCCGAGGCCATCATGAAGCGCACACGGGACAAGGAAATCATTGACCGGGTAAAGCAGTACGGTAAGACGGCTGCCGACCTCCTTGGCCCCGGCGCGCGCTCCCCGCTCGACGCCGTGGGTGCCAAGCTGACGACTGCGCGCAAGGCGCGTGGCGCAGCGGAGCGAGCACTGGCGAAACTGCTTGGCACCGACAAGGGAGTGCAAGCCGGGACGAAGCCGCTCAGCCCCGCTGACATCAACGCTGCCATCGCTAAGGACAGTGGCGTGGTTGGCGCACAGACAGAACTCAAGGTTGCCAACCGCGACCGCGACGACCTGCTCCGCCGGTACAACGCATCCAAGGCTCCCGACTCACAGTCCAAACTGGGGCAGCAGCTTGAGGTTGCTCGCGCTAATGTGGAGAAGGCCCGGGAGAACCTGAAGACAGAGCGCACGCGCGTCCGGCAGGGCGTTACGGGTCAGACGCGCTCGGAGACCATGGTGACGAAACGCGCCTCGAAGGCGGAAGTCAAGGCAGCACGCGCCACCCTCGCGGATACGCAGGCCGAGTACGACCGCATTTTTGCCGATTCCCGGCAGGTGAAGCGCGACTACACATCGAGACTGCGCGAGAAGCAAGCGACGTTCAAGGAGAGCGGCATGAAGTTCGGCCTCGGGGGCGATGTTATCCCCGTGCGCCAGACCCGCGAACTTCCCGGTCTTCAAGGCCGCATCTTCCCGGCGGAAGTCATGGACGTGCTGGAACGCGGTTTGGGAGACAAAGGGAGCACGGGGCTCATGAAGGTCGCGGCGGTCAACGACCTCGCTCGGATGTTCACTACATCCACAGACTTCGGTGCCACAATGTTGCAGGGTCTCCCCGTGCTGGCGTACAACCCCAAGGCGTGGGCGAAGGCATCCGTCGCGAGCGTGAAGGCGTGGTTCAGCCCGCGTGGGTTGCAGACGTACTACGCAGCTAACCGCCCTGTCATGAATGAGATGGCGCACTACGTCGGCGGCTTTGGAAACAACGAGTTCTTCAGCAGCGCGGTCGGCGGAAAGACGTTGGTCGGCAGGGGCGCAGAGAGTAACATTCCGCTCGTGAGCCTGCCTGCTCAAGGCGTCGAGCGGTTCGGCGTGGCGTTCGACGCGTTCCTCGATGTCGCCAAGATTGAGATGTGGAAGTCTCTGCGCGGCGTCGCCAAGACTCCAACGGAACTCGAAGACTTGGGTCGCCTTCTCCGCAACCTCACGGGCACCACGTCCACGGCACGGCTCGGGGCTTCCACAACGCAGCGCCAAGTCGAGTCATTGCTCATGTTCTCCCCGCGCTTCACGCGCTCGGTGTTCGCGCTCGGCGCTCAGGCGCTTCAACCGGGCACAGCAGGCAACGAGGCCCGCAAGGCTCTTGGTGGCCTAATCTTCGGCTCCATGGTGCTGTACGCCGGTATCAAGACGGCGCTGAACAAAACTGGCGCAACAGAAGAGCCATTCAACTGGAAGGACTTCGACCCGACGCAGGGCGGTCGCTTCATGAGCATCAAGGTCGGGGACAACTACATCGGGATTGGCGGCTCCATGCGGGGCGCTATCCAGATGCTTGGCTCCGCGACGGCGGCAGCCGCGACCGACCCCAAGAAGTTCTTCAGCGGCGAGACAGTCGGAAAAGATGCAAACCCGTTCCTGCGGTACGCGCGTGGCCGTTCTTCCCCCTTGGCTGGTGAAGGCTGGAACGTGGTGACAGGCAAGGACGCTATCGGCGAGGAATACGAAGGCCGGGGAGACTGGCTGCAAAGTCTGCCAGATGCGTTCGTGCCATTCGCAGTGCAGTCCCTCGCGGAGACAGAGGGCGGCTGGGAATCGAAGGCGGGCATTTTTGCCGGTCAGTCAGTCGGGTTGCGTACGTTCCCGGAGTCGAAGAACGAAGACCTTACCACGTCTATCAAGGACACGCTGAGGAAAATGGGCACCGATGCCCCCGGCTTTAGCCAAAGCGAGCGCGATGAAATTGACGGCTGGCGCGACCTGACGAAGTTCCAGAAGCAAACGCTCTTGCAGCGTAACCCGGAACTGCGGCCCCTCCTTGACCGCAAGGAGCGAGACTTCTGGGACGAGCGGAAAGCCCTGACGGCTGACGCGGCCTCGGCGAAACGCGACCTCGGCCAACGGCTGCTCGACACGTGGGCGAAGCAAGAGAGTGGCGAAGCCCTCACGGTTGACGACATCACGCCTGAGCAGTACCGGGACGCTTTGGCAGACATTTCGCAGAGGCACCGCGCAGCGGAAGCGCAACTGCGCGGCGCGAACGCCATTACGGGCCTCGGGGGTGAAGAGTTCAACATCACAGGCCCACGCACGCACCGACAGGCCGTCATGGACGCGTTCTACCAAGCTGTAGACTCACAATCGTTCATCGACCCCGAGACCGGCGAGTTGGATTTCAACGTCAAGGACGAAATGGAAGCCAAGTACCTTGCGGCGCTGTCCGCCGCAGACCGCGCCATCATCGAGCAGGAGAAGGGCGCAGAGTTCGACCTTGTGGCGCGAGAGTTCAAGACTGCCAAGCTGGCGCTTGCCCCCTACTGGAACCTCGGCGACGATACAGCGCGCAAGATGGGCTTCGACAACTCTCAGGATATGGCCGTGAACGGCACAGTCTGGGAGAAGAAGCAGTACGCCAAGGCGTCCGCCACTGTGAAGGAACAGTACCGGCGGGCTAACCCGGAAATTGATGCGCTCCTGATTCGGTGGGAGTATGCTTCAAAGCCCATACTGGAACAAGGAACCGGAAGCAGGAGCCGTGGTTCCTCCCGGGTGAGCCGCCCGACCCGCAAGGTAACCCGCGCTGCGCTAAGGTAGTTGACAACATAGGTCGTATTATGCGACACTTCATTAGAGTATAAGGAGACCAAGATGTCTGACGAAGCCACAGTACCCGGTGCTGAAGTTCCCGCCCCAGACCCCAATGCTGGCGTAACCCCTGCCGCGCAGCGCGAAGTCGATACGACGGCTTCCGCCCCAAAAGACCAGCGCCCCGGTATCGCCAGTCTCTTCGCAGAAGCGAAGGCCGCGCAGGACGTAGCAGACGCTACTCCTGATGAACCTGTCGATGACACCCCCGACACCCCTGACACCCCTGACGTACCCGTAGCCGTCGCCCCCGACGCTGAGGCCGTCAAGCGGCTCGAAGCCAAGTCCGAAGAGGAACTGAAGGCGCTGGCTGATGCCAGCCCGGAAGCCCTTGCCGCGCTCGCTGAGGCTGAGAAGGCCGAACCGGAGACTCCCGCAGGCGAAGACCCGGTTGCCCTCAAGGCTGAGCTTGACGCCAAAATCGCCGAGTTCACCAGCGTGGACGTTCTCAACGCCGCGCTCGAAGCGGCAGGTGTGGACAAGATTTCGGAACTCCCGGCGGTCAAGGCGCTCGTTGGGCGCATCCGCCAGTCCGCCATCGACTCCACGAAAGCGGAAATCGCCAAGGCGCAACAGGAAGCAGCCCAGCTTGCGGACGTAACCGCCGAGGGCAAAGCAGCCAAGAGCAAGGTCATCAACGAAATCAACAAGTTGGCGACCGACATCGAGAACGGCATCGAGAGCGTCGAAGAAGGTCTCGTCATCCCTACGGAAGAGTCCATCGCGGAAGCGTTCGAGGAATACGCCGGTTCCGCTGTGGGCGAGTACCACACCAAGGCGTGGAACGTCCTGAGCGAATCCATCTACAGCCTGCCCGAGATGGGCGGCGTGGTGCCGGAAGGCGTAAGAACGCAGCCCCCGGCGTTCACAGCGGCGCAGTCAGCTTTGCTAGAGGCAGTGAAGCAGGCCGACCCGGCAACATGGATGGCAGCGCACCTCGCAGTCGAGCGCGATGTCCTCTGGTCGTGGGCACAGGCCGAGGCTGAAGCCAACGAGGGCGCGACGTACGCGAACGAGAAGATTGTCTTGCAGGCGGCGCATCAGAAGGAACTGAAGGCGCTGACCAAGCAGCACGAAGAAGCCATCAAGGGAGCGCGAGAAGAAGCCCGTCTCGAAGCCCTCGCTGACCAGTCGAGCGGTAAGCTGCCGCCGAAGACGCCAAACAGCACCCGACCGCGCACGAACGAAACTGACCCTGACGATGATGGTATCCCTAAGGGGGCAAGCATCGGGGAAATCCGCCGCATCGTCAAAGCGCGAGGCGGAGTCGGAGCGGAAGTCTAGTACATCCCCCGCGCTGTTCGCGGCTGTGGGGGCACCGGTGGATACCCGGTCGGAGCAACGAAAGAATCAACGGAAAGCGTGTAGGTGTGGGCATGTCTGTTCTAGCACGTAAGCGTGGAGCTTGGATTAACCAATACAGTCAACCTTCTCACGCGGTTTTCCTGAACCGAGCGCGGCAGGTTGACTATGTTGTGATTCACTATGGCTTAGCGGCCTATGAGGAATCAGCGCGCCAGTTCGGCGTTATGTGGGGCGCTGAGCGGATGGGAGAGAGTGGAGTGGGCAGTCAGGACGGCCCCTCTCATGCCGTCCAGTACGCCACCGAATTGGCAGCGCAAGCGAATCAAGGTGCTGCGTTTGCTGTCATCAATCTCGAAGAAGCGGACGGCGGCTGGCACGCGGATGATGGCTGGGCCACCCTCAAGCTGGTCAACACGTTCCGTCAACTTGCACCCGGCAAGCCTCTCTTCGCCAGCCTTGACACGCGCGGCTCCCGTCCGAACTCCCCGTACCAGCGTGCAGCCGCCTCACTGTGCGACGGCGTGATGCCCATGGTGTATCCAAAAGCATTCGGCCAGTCGGCCCCGCTCGCGTTTGCATCCGCCATCACGCCTCTCGTGCGCTCGCGATGGACAGGCAAGGAAATCCACCCCACGTACCAGACGTACGACAACGCAGATGTCCCGTCCCAAATGGCAGAGGTCTCCCGCCTGTACGCAGAGGGGATTATCAACGGGGCCAACAGCTACACTCTGGGGCACGCGACTGAGGCGCAGTGGCTACAGAGCCTGACCTTCAACCCCGTGGCAACACAGCCTGTCCCGCGTGCGCCTGACGTGCAGGGTGCTTTGATTGCCCTGCGCAAGCTGTGGGTCGAAGGCTGGCACACCATAGAGCAGAACGGCACCGCCGGGGAGGCAACCGCGTTTGCTGACTTCTGGCAGCGCGTGCTCGGCCTTGCCCCTGTTGCCAGACCTGCCTAGCGGGGCGGCGTTCTGGCGGGCCAAGACCCATTGCCCTCAAGGGCATCCGTACGATACAGTGAATACATACACCCGTCCAGATGGGAAGGGCAGGGGTTGTAAGACTTGTATCTCTCACAGAAGCAGAGAGCATCAAGCACGAAAGGCAGGCACACTATCCACGCTCTAGGCGAGATTAAAGCAGAAAACAGGTACATGACGCAGCCGAGTCTCGACGGCGGGTGGGACGTGGTTGACCGCGTGAACGGCTCCAAGGTCGGCACGTACGCGTCGGCGGCGGAGGCGGTGGTAGGGGCCAAGGAGCGCAACACCCCCGCCATCAACTAAGTCGTTCCAGACGAAGGCACTCACTCCTAGCTGTAGAGAGACCCGCTAACGCGGGTCTCTTTGCGTCCGAAAACCTTAGCACCAAAATGTGCTATATTGACTAGAGACCAATCTTTATACCCATCAGGAGCATGTCATGGCAATCTACCGCGCACAAGCGTTACCACCAACGTCTCGTCCGAGAAGCAGAACGCCGACACCATCACCGCGTTTGACGTAACATTGGGCGTTGCGGCCACTGCGCAAGCCCTTGTGGTCGTCCCGGCGTTGAAGCGCGGGCGCACGCTCTCCATCGTTAACGAAGGGCCGGGTGACGCCGCCATCAAGTTCGACGGCCCCGCGACTGTGACCGACGTACTCCTGAAGGAAGGGGACGCGTTCTCGAACGACAATCTCGACTTCGCAACGAATGTTTCCTTCATCAACGTGACGCTTGCGGCGCTGCCGCGTCTGCGCGGGATGCTCGGTAGTGGAGCCGCTTCGTAAAGCGATAGGCGTTCCTCATGGCGATAACCCCTTTCCCCGCCCGAGGGCTTACTCAGCGTGGCTTTGCCGTAACTCTTGCCGCGCTGGGTACCCCTCAGGTGCTCTTTACCATCCCAGCAGGGCTTGAGGGCGTCTGGTTAGAACTGCACTGTACCCTCGCGGATGCGTTAGTGACGGTCGAAGGGACATCTATCGTCAATATCCAGCAGGGATTGAGGATAGATGACGGGGGGACATACGGCCCGATAGCTTGCACTGTCAGAGTAGGGCTGTGGCTCGTCAATGCCGACGCAGCCAAGCCGCGCATCGTTGGCAACATAGGACTGCGCAGGAGATAGCTGTGTTGCGCAACCGACGCTACGGGTTCGGTACCCCCAAGGCCACAGGCTATGAAAACCTGATTGTGCCCGCGCTGAGCGCCGTGGGGTTCCAGAACTTACCACCCCCGGCGTCCGGTTCCAATGCCATCGTCCACGTCACGGGAGCCGCCGTACGCTGGCGCGGAGACGCGCCGCCGACCCAGACTGAAGGTATCCGGCTCGAAGTCGATTCCTACTGGGAAATGATGGAAACGAATCTCGACTGGAACGCCGTGTTCCAGACCATGCAGTTCATCTCCCTAGGCTTAGGCTCTTTGCTCGAAGTCCAGTATTTCGGGTAATGCTCGCCTTAGTGATACAAGACCTCGGCACTTGTTGCTAACTATCGAGGTATTGTCCGAAAACCGTGCTCTTTTTCGGACGCTTAGCTGGCGGCGTTCAGGTATCGAATAGCCTGTGCCAGCCGTTCGGGGTCGTCAAAGAAGCGGCCAAGGCCGTTGTTGCAGTTGTTGCAAAGCAGCCCCCGCACAACCCCCGTCTCATGGTCATGGTCAACGCCCAGCCTCTTGTCGGGCTGTTGACAGATGGCACAGACCCCGCTCTGCCTCTCAAGAAGAGCAGTGTGCTCTTCGGCGGTGATACCGTACTTTGTCTTCCGGGCTTGAGCAGCTTGTCGGCCTTTGGTGTGTGCTAGGTCTCTGTCGCCCCAGTAGTCTTCCTTGCGCTTTGCCGCGATGACCTCAGCGTTGTCTCGGTCGTACTGGCGGCGCGTCTTGGTTATCGCGTCTTTGTTAGCCTCCCGGTACTGCTTCTGATAAGCATTAGAGGCGGCTCGTCCTTCAGGTGTGAGTCGTGCGCGGTTGGCGGCGGCGCGAGCAACGCCACAGGCTCGGCATTGCCTGCCACCTGCTTTCCCTCGGATGGTGTTTTCATCGGTGTATTCGTGCCCTTGCGGGCAGTGAGTCTTCTGTGAGTTGTGCATAGTTTGAGTATAGCAGGCCGGAGAAGTTCGCGCAACTTGACAGGCGGTTCGTATACGCGATACCATAAAGAGAAGGACAGGAGCGATACCGCCTTCGACCTCAGTTCTGAACTCGGTAGCCTCTCGCTTCCGCAAGGGAGTATGAGCAGAGGTGCCGCCACTAAGGACTATGAGTAGGTCAGTGCACTAGCGGCACCCCTCGACCTACTCGCACTGTGATTCCACAGGCGAGCCAACCAACCACCCCTTGTTGGCTTGCGTCTTCAAACACTCAAGCCCCATTTCTCCAAAGGAGATTATGATGGCAGGCAACACGAATTACGACGTGATAAATACCACGACCCTAGAAAAATATGCCGAGCACACGCTACGCGACCAAATCTTCGATTCGTCCGCGTTCCTGCGACTTATCAAGGAGCGGCGCAACGTCCAGTTGGACGGCGGTTCCAAGATTGTTGAGCCGCTGATGTTCGGTCGCAACGGGACGGCGGGTTCGTACTCGCAGTACGACGCCCTCTCCAACACCCCGCAGGGTGGCATCAGTCAGGCGGAGTTCGCGTGGAAGCAGAACTACGCCAGCGTCATCATCTCGGGCCTCGAAGACGAGGTTCAGAACACGGGCGAAGAGGCGGTCATCAAGCTGCTTGACGCCAAGATGGCGCAGGCCGAAGAGTCCCTGATTCGCGTCATGAACCAGCAGTTGTACGCTGACGGCACCGCCAACGGGGGCAAGGACATTGTGGGCCTCGCGCTCGCCATTGATGCTTCCGGCACGTACGGCAACATCAACCGCGCAACTGAGACCTACTGGTCGGCGCAGGAGTCGGCGGCTGGTGGCGCACTCGCCATCGAGGGCACGAACGTGTCCATGCAGCGCGTCTACAACAACTGCTCCAAGGGCGGCGGCAAGCAGGCTCCCGACCTCGCGCTCACGACCCAAGAGGTCTACGAGGCGTACGAGCAGTTCTTCACGCCGGACAAGCGGTACGCGGACTCCAAGATGGCCGAGTACGGTTTCGTCAGCCTGAAGTTCAAGGGCAACTGCGACGTGACGTGGGAAGAGGACTGCACCTCGCAGACGCTCTTCTTCATCAACACGAAGACCTTCAAGTTCATCAGCCACCCGGCGAGGAACTTCAAGGTGCAAGGCCCGTTCTACCCGTCCAACGAGGACTCGAAGATTTGGCGGGTGGTCTGGGCCGGTGCGCTCACCTGCAACGAACCCCGCCGCAACGGCAAATTGACCGGGATTACTAATGCTTAGTAGCTGGGGCTACTAGCCATGGGGCGACCATCAGTCCCGTTTGAACAACGCTGGGAGTCGATGGTAGACAAGACCGGAGACGGTGGCGTCTACCACGGCCCCGATGGAACTCCTTGCTGGATATGGCAAGGCGGCTCGCCGAAGAGCCAAAAGGGGTACGAAAGGATTCACCGCTCCAAAGGTCAAACTGTCGTCGCCCACCGGGCCATCTATGAAATAGTGGTTGGCCCGATTCCAAAGCGAATGACTCTTGACCATCTGTGTGAGAACAAGCCGTGCACACGGCCTTCACACATGGAACCAGTAACGCACACTGAGAACTCTCGGCGGTACTGGAAGAAGAACTGGTTCTCATGGGCCGACAGCGCGATGCCAAGTTGTCGAACTCCCATCACCGACGCGGCATAACAACCGATGTAGCCTGCGTGGCTATTCAAGGAAAGGTTTATCGACATGGCTCTCGGCGCAAAAGTCAACAGCACCCTTCGCTCGGGCGGTCTCATTCGAGGCTCGGGCTACAACGAACCGGCGTTTCAGCCCGGTGGCCCGCACGCCCGCGTAACGTATTGCGCCCTCTGGGACAATACCGTGGACGGGGCACTGCCTGTACAGGTCTCCAACGGTGGCATGGGTCTCGGGGTCTTCATCCCGGCTCTCTTCACCATCGTCCTTTCGCACTTCGACGTGCTCGTTGTCCCGGTCGGGCCGACGAACATGGGCGCGTCCGTCGAGGCTGACTTCGACCTCATTGCCTCGGCTGCCATTTCTGGCGCTCCGTGGTCAACGACCGGCATGAAGAACGGCGTGGTCATCGACGACGATGCGGCGAACGTCGCCGTGACGACCGAAATCAAGACCACCGTCGTCCGCGAAATCCAGCTTGTCGGCACGGTTGCCGTCTCGTCTGCTGGCCGCGTCGCTCTCTACGTCGAAGGTTACGCTGGCGTGAGCGCGACGCAGGGCGCAAGCTAAGAACTGACGGGGGCGGGTAACCGCCCCCTTCTTCATCCGATGTGGGGTCACCCCATTCAAGGAAAGGTTGGGCAGTAGCCATAACTATCAAGACAAGGAACATTGCAGACTCGGCAGTTACGGCTGCCAAACTCGCGTCCAACGCGGTAACGGTAGCCAAGCTGTCCGCAACGATGCAGACGGGCATTATCGACATTCCACTGGCCCGGTGGCGCGTTACTGACAACGCCAACTCGAACGTCGGTCTGGTCGCGGCCACGGCTCTCATTGGTTCAGGTGGTGTCGGTGGTATTGACGCCGAGCCTGCCCTGACGCGTGTGAACGCGGCCACGGACAAGCAGACCAAAATCATGTGGGTTGACGCGAAGCTCGACCCCATCTGGGCCGACTTCAACTACCCGCCTGACCTCGATGACGCAGCGGTCATCACGTTCAACTGCATCGCGTCCATGTCGGGCACGAACGATCTAACGTCCACCCTGACGCTCTCGTTCTTCGAGAACGGCGTAGGGACGTACGCAGCGGACACGAACGCTGGCGGGGCCACGGCTGCCATCGCCACGGCTAACCCCCTTCTGTACACGGTAGTCATCGCGGCAGCGAATGTCGGGGCTTACCCGAAGCACGTTTCTGTTGACCTGACCCCAACCTCACCGGGTACTGACTCGATGAACCTCTGGGCGACGTGGTTCACGTACACCCGCAAGTAAAGACCAAGGGGGCCGGGAGACCGGCCCCTACTGCCTTCGGGCCAGAGCTCCTAAACGAGGTATAATGAATCATGCCTAAGTACGACTTTCATTGCACCAGTTGCGACACCACGACCGAGCACACATGCGCGATTGCCGATAGGGAATTGCAAGTGTGCGACGAGTGCAACGCCACACTGGTGCTGTTGTTTTCTCCCCCTTCGCAAATCATCGCCAGTCCCCGGTCGTTCAAATACACGTTCGGCGAATTGTACGGGACAAGCAGCGAGAAGGACTACCTGCGGGAGCACCCCAACGTCGAGCGCATCAATCAGTCCACCTTTCGGACGAAGAAGCAGCAGAACGAAGCGAAGTGGGCGAAGGCCCATAAGGATGCCGCCAGCATTGAGCACGCGATTCAAGCGAACCGCACCTTGACCGCTGGTAGCAAAAGAAGGAGCGCCTAAATGGCCGCGAAGAAGAAAGCCTCGAAGACGACAGCCCCGGTGCGCACAGTGCAGGTGTTTAACGACGCCTCGCCCATGCCCACCATTGCCGAGTCTCACGCCGCAGCCGTTGCGGAAACCGACGACCGCGCCAACATGGCGTCCCTTATGGAGCAGATGGCGGCGCTGACCAAGCGCGTCCAGACGGCGGAAACAGAGAACGACCGGCTTGCGCGCGCGCTCGAAGACGCCGCGAAGACGGGCGAGTACACCGACGAAGCAGGACAGGTCGTCAGGATTCTCGACCCTGCGATGAACAGCGTGAACGCCAGCATCCATGACCGCCCCGGCACCCTCACCGAGAAACTGGACGCCATGGAGCGACTGGGGAAGCTGAACCGGCAGCCATTCAACAGGGAGCGCACCCGCGCTATCCTCATGGGCGAAGAAGTCCCAGACCTCGTGGACTACATCTGCCCGCACTGCGGCAGGGCTGAGGAAAAGTGGAACGACAAGGTGGAACTCTTCGATGCCCACCTTGAGCACCACCGCACAGGCGGACGCCGCGCCGCATACCCGAGCCGCAAGAACATTCGCGCCATAGACGACCTCGTGGACGCAGGCTAAGGAGCCGTCATGATTCGGAACCTACAAAAATTGGATAGCAACTTCACCATCGCGAACGGCGCGGCGGTAAGTGACGCGTTGGGAATCCCGGTGGGGTATGTTCTAGCCGCCCTAGAGTTTCCTTCCGCTTGGACAGGAGCCGACGCCGGGTTTCAATTCAGCACAGACGGGGGAACGACCTTTCTCGACGTGCTTGACCCTGTGCGCGCAGCGGCAACCTCATTCGCGCGCGTCCTAGGCATCCCGACTGGCGCAGTGTCTTTCGGCCTGACGCCGAGGTCGCTAGAGATTGGTCTTGGTATCAAGGTCAAGCTCACCAGTATCAACACGGCGTCGAACGCCGGGGTGAACCAAGGCGCGGAACGCCTCGTGCGTGGTTGGATTGGGAAGGTCTCGTAATGTACTCAATCAGCGAACTCAGAATCAACGAAGCGGACGAAGATTCCAGTCTTCCGTCCCGCAAGAAGAAGACGATTAGTGTCACGGTCGAGTGCTCCGGTTACGAGAAGCACAAGCTGGCCCGGTCGTACGAGGTTGACTACGCGCTCGCTGGGAGCGGTCGTGGTGAGGTCGGCCCACAGCACATCTACCTGACCCTGCCGTACACCGAAGACCCGCGCAAGCTGGCCGCGTCCATCAAGGAAGAAATCGTGAAGATGAAGCGCGATGACTCTGCTGAGAAACTGTTGCTGGGGAAACTACGCCAGCTTGGCCCTGCGGCTCTAAATCCATAAGGGGGCATGATGGCCGACGACGACACAGGTGCATTAAAGCGGGGAGAGTCCGGCCCAGCATGGTCGATGGCTGTGGGCCGATTCAACCAGATTGACACCTCGATATACCAGCTACACCAGAAGGTGGACAAGCTGACCGAGCACGTCAATGACGAGCGCGACGACATGCTCGTGCTGATTGGCACGAAGGTGGAGAAGGGGAGCGTACTGAGCGACCTGCTCAGCGCCATCAAGACCAGCCGACTGGTGCAGTTTGTTCTTGTAGCAACAGCCTTGGCTATCGGGCCGGTGGTTTTAGACCACTGGGACATTATCTTCACGAGGTTTAGCGCCTAAGAGAGGCAGAGCGACATGCCGTTTCTGCCTAACGAACAGGACGCTGCTCTCGACGGCGAACAGGCCGAACTAGATAGTGTCCATCTGACAATTCTGCTCGATGGCTTCCGCCTGCGCGGCGTGAAGTCCGGCTGCGTTGTCTCTGCGTCTTCCCCCGCCGCCATGACTGCCGAGGTGTCGGCTGGCACAATCTCGTTTGACGACGGCGTAAGTGTTGTCGTCGCGAGCGGCACGGTAGTGTTCTCTGCCGGGGGCTCCGCTCTGCGCTTCGACCTCGTGGTCGCTGACAATGCAGGCGTACTCAGCGTTGTCAACGGCAGCGCCTTCTACACGACCCAGTATGGCCCCACGCTCCCCACCTACACTGACAAAGTGGTGCTGGGTGTCGTTGCCATTCAGCCCAACACGACAACCGTTGTAGCGGCGAACATCGAGCAGACGCGCGTTCAGCTTAACTTCCCCACGGGGGTCGGCGTCCTCGACCACGGCGCACTTGCTGGTCTGGCTGACGACGACCACGTGCTGTACCACACTGACGCGAGAGCCTTGACGTGGCTCGGTACGAGAAGCACGAGCGACCTGTCGGAAGGTACCAATCTCTACTTCACTGACGAGCGTGCGCAGGACGCAGTGTTCAATGCTATCGCGGACAGCGCCAGCATCGACGTAACGTACAACGACGCAGGCAACTCGTTTTCCCTTGCCGTGCTGGCCGCAGGCGTTGACCACGGTGGTCTAGCAGGACTGGCTGACGACGACCACACGCAGTACACGCAGAAGGCCACCCTTACGACCATCGGGGACATCTACTACGCCAGCGCCATCTCTACCCCGGCGCGGTTGGGCGTCAGTATCCCTGCCGCCAACGTACGGAACGTCCTCGGCCTCGACAACGGCGATACCGTCCCGACATGGAAGATTGCCCTCGACGGTACGGCTCCCACAACGTCGGCTCTCGGGGACGCAGCATCGGCTGGTACCAGCCTTGTCTTCGCCCACCGTGACCACGCACACGGGCGCGAGGCGTTCGCCAGTCCCACCATCGCGCTAGGCACTGCCGCCGCTGCTGGCGTGGCTACAACGCCAATGCGTTCTGATGCCACCATTGTTGCCTTTGACGTGACGGTGCCGACAACTATCGGCGTCTCCGACGCGGCGGCGGCAGGTGTCATCAACTTTAGTGCCCGCCGTGACCACCAGCATGGTTCCCCGGCGACATTCCCAGCTACCGCGCACGACATCCTTAGCGCCATCCACGGCGATGCTCTGGCCGGTGCTGTAGTTGATGGCAGTATCGTCATCGGCAACGTCACACCGAAGTGGTCTTCTCTCGCTATTTCTATTCCAGCCGCGAACATCGTTAACGCGCTAGGTGTGGTAAACGGGGAACTGCGCCCGTCGTGGAAATCCCTGATGGACGCGACGGTGGCAACGACGCAAGCCTTCGGAGATGCGGCTGCCGCCGGTACGGGCGTCCTGCTGGCGCGGATTACCCACAAACACGCAATGCCCGCTGACCCCGTACCGGCGCACGCGGCGGATGGTGACGCGCACCACGCCACGGCGCATAATCTCTTGAGCACACCGCACGGGGACACGCTGACGGGCACGGTCGTTGACGGCGACATCATGATTGGTAACGTGACTCCTAAGTGGAGCCGACTTGCCATCTCGGTGCCAGCCGCCAACGTGCGAAACGTCTTTGGCGTGGATAACGGGGAGACGCGCCCTTCGTGGAAGACCGCCCTCGACGGCACCGACCCGGCCAACATAGCAGCAGCAGCCAGCCCCGGTACCAGCCTTCTCTTTCCGCACAGAGACCACGTACACGCACACCCTGACCTTGGAGACCTGCACACTGGCTACTTACTTGCGAGCGGGGCACGAGCACTCGCAGGCGACTGGGTGCAGTCTGGTGTGTTCGGCCTTTGGACGGCTGGCTCGATGCGTGTTGGTAGCTCTACGGCTCCGATTAACGTCACGGCTGGCGACCTGACGGCTGTGCGCGCTGTGTTCGGCACTGATACATCCATTCCGATTAGTGTAGACTTGCTCGTAGCCACCAACGCTGCGCGCTTTACTGGTGCCGTCTCACAAACAGCAATCGGCAGCGACCGAGTGGATATTGGGGTAGCCACAACACCCCGCATCGTATTTGAGGACAATGCGAGTGCCACTGTTTGGCTGGTAGACAACTCTGCCGGTATATTCCGGTGGTTCACCCCCGGCGTAGTACAGGCGCAAATAGATACCTCTGGTATGGCGATACGAGGATACGCCCGCGTCGGCAGCAGCAGTGCGCCTACGAACGTCACAGCAGGCGACCTGACAGCCACGCGGATTTTCGTGAATAACGACAGCGACTTTTCTCTACAGTTCAACGGGTCTAACCCGCGTATTCGTTTGAACTCAAATGCCTTCATCAATTACACCCGTAGTAGCCATAAGTTTGAAATCGACTGGACGGGAATCACCAACGGTACTGTATTCAATATCTTCGGCGGGCCCTCCGCACAGCACTTTCAACTGTCCAGTACACGGTTGGATACGTCGCTTTCCGGGGCCAAGCAGTTCTATGTGTTCCAGCCGTTTATCAGTGATCCCGGCATCACATTCACCCTTGATGCTGACATTGCGGCTGGCGACGTGTCGTTGACTGTCGGGGCGGGACAAGGGGCAAGCGCTCCTGTTGTTCCATTCAATATTCGCATCGACAACGAAATCATACAGGTAACGGCTAGGACAACGGACACCTTCACCGCGATTACCCGCGCTCGGTATGGTACTACGGCAGCGGCGCACACAGCTACAACAAACATCGGCGTGCTTGCGGGGTCGGACTTCCGGTCGTTCGTTGCTGATACCTTTATCAACGCTACTTACGGGACAGGAGCTATTTCAGCATTTCGGTTTGGAACCCGCTTGCGTGTTACGACAGCCAACGCTAGCTTTGACACTCTTACGGGGTTCACGGGGATTGGGCTAATTCTCGATACCGGACAAGCTAACTTCCAACAGGTTGTCGCTGTGGACGTGATGAATCTTCAACCCGTTAGTCGCACATCAAACCCAACTGGAACGATTGCTACCGCGCGTGGGCTGCGGTTTGTAGACTCCGCGTCGGGCAGCTACACCCTCACCGAACAAGTAATGATTGACATCCCCATTTTGATAAAGGGCGCAGCGAACATCGGCATCCGCAACGCTTCGTCCACCGTGCTAACGCCCTCGACCGCTCAAATACTGGCCGCCGCTACAGCCCTTCTTGCTAACGCATCTGTGGTGCGTATCACGTGTTCCGGTGCCGTAACTAGCACTGCCGCACCCTTCATTGCGGACGGCGTGGACGGGCAGATGCTCACCATCGTAAACGTGGACACGGCGGACGCCTTTACTATCTCAGACCAAGGGACTCTCGCGGGCAGCAACCTGCGGCTCAGCGCCGCCACAATCGTCCTAGGCCCGCGAGACAGCATCACGCTCATGTACTCGTCAGACATCGGCGACTGGATTCAAATCGGACAGACGAACGTAATCTAGGGCTAGGGACATAATGGCTTTTCGCATCCGTCGTGGCAAGCTGCGTGGCAGCACCAATTCCCGACTCCGAGAGGGCATCACTGTGCCTGCCAGCACGGTTAGTCCGGGGGCGGGCGTCGCCGGGGTGACGCCGGGGGTGCGGACTAGCACTACCATGAACCCCGCCCCGAGACCCCGTGTCCACATGGCGCAGCCGGGGGTGACTCCCATAAGACATTCTGTTACACTGAAGAAAGGCCCAGTCGTGGTGTCTACTGGGCGCACGTCTCCGCCGAGGCCCGCTACAGCCCGTCCTTCCGCCGCGAAGGCAACGACAGCCACAGCGCCAGCTTCAACCCGCACGACCGCTCCTGAGACCCAGAAGCGTGCTGTGCAAGGCGTCCCGCCTGACTTGAGTTCGCCTGAAACCATAAGGGGGCCGACCGTCCCTGACCAAGCAATCGGGATTGTCAAGCCACAAAAAAGCGTCGTCGTGCCGAAGAACAGGAGATAGAGATGGCCGTTGACATTGTACTTCCGCTCAGCGCCGTGGACAGTTTAATTGGCGTTGCCGCTAACAAGTTCGATACGATGAAACTTTACCGGGCATCGAGCCGGGGCGGCACGTATTCCCTAGTCACCACCATCACGCTCGTGGCCGCAACTACCACGTATTCGTACTCTGACACCTCTGGTATTACGTCTAGCTGGTATAAGATTACCCTTGCCAACTCGGTGCTCGTGACTGAGACCTCGGTGAACGAGAGCGAGCCATTTCCCGCCGCACGCGACCTGACAACAAGGGCTGAGTTGCGCCAGAAAGTCATCCGCAACTTCGGCGGCGAGATACACACCCCCACCGTGTATGCAGCCCAGAGTGTCACGCTTCCTGACGCCGCCGACAGTGACGACGACAGCGACTACTTCCGGGGCTACCACATCTACCGCCCTCTCGCCGCCAGCAGCGCCGACTACGACCGCCGCGTGAGCAGCGAAGTGGGCGGAGTCTTCACGCACGGCGGAAAAGCATACTCCGACACCGTAGTCACAAGTGAAGAAGTGGAACTGTGCAACATCGACATCCCCTTCACAGTCCTCAACGAAAAAATTGGTGACGGGCTGACCAAGACCCGTTACCTCAGCCGGTACGAGTTCGGAGCGGCGGAAAGTGCTTTGCAGTACAGCTTGCCGAACTTTGTCGAAGGGCCAGAGTTCGTGCCGGATGGGTGGATTCGCTTTGGCACGACCGTGGACTCCTACAGGTGGGAGCCGCTGGGGTCGAATGGCCGTTGGTGGAAGGTACGCGGCAGTAACTTCCAGTGTGTGCTTGACATCAACCCGGCAAGAGCCGCCAATGAAGTCATCGCGCTCGACGTATGGCGACCCGGTGAGAAACTGGACAGCGAAACGGACTTCACTGTCGTGCAGCCGCTCTGGGCGGAAGCCGCCGCCATGGTCTCCGTCATCAACTTCCTGATTACGCGCGACGTAGCGCGGCACGCTACCAGTCCTTACGGTGCGCTGTTGGAAATCTGGAATACGGAATTACGGAAACAATCGAAGCTCCACGCGCCCACCCCGGGTATGCGGCAGCAGTTTCCCTCTCCTATCGGCGGGTTTCCCGCGATTTAGAGGGAGATAAACAATGAGCGATGCACGCGGCGCAGGATACGTGTCCCTGAATGGCGAACCATACCTCGTAACCAAAGACCCGACGACGGGGGATTTCGTGTATCAGCGTTCCAGCACGCCGAAGAAGGCCGTCCAATCGACGCGACGCAACGCGTCTACAGGCCAAAGCAACCTCGTTGAGGTGGAGTTTCGTTACGTCGATGGCTTCGGGGACGAGACCGTTGACGACGCGCGAGACACCTACCACTACGCGATGAACTTCTTCACCGAGCGTGAAGGCGAACTCGTAGTGCTCCCCGGCGTGCTTCAGTTCGAGCCGGACACGACTATTCCCTCAGGGGCAACCGACGCGGACATCAACCTGATGTTCTCCCCGCCTGTGTTTGTGTGGGAGCAGGTCATGATTGCGGACGAAGAGTCCAAGCAGCTTGACACGTTTTTCCTAGGCGACCACCGCGCCTTCGCTCTCAACACGAAAAGCGCCATGACTATCAGCCTTGACGAGGATATGTTCTTCGAGGGAAGGACGAGCCCTACGGGCGGCACTGTGTTCAACAATGACGCGTACGCAGCCATGGGGGGTGGCAAGCGCAGCACCGACCGCTTCATCCGTAGGCGGGACGGCGATGATGGCCTGTGGACGAACGACGACAACAATCCCCTGAGCATTGATGAAGTCTCGGCGGCGGAAGTCGTCAGGACGACCACGCCACACGGATACCTTGTGGGTGACGTGGTGTACATCACCGCCTCCACCATAACGGCCTTCAACGGCCTGTGGACAGTCACCGCTGTCGGCGATACGACGCACTTCACCATAGCGGCTTTGGCGAGCAGCGGAGCCGCTGTAACGGCCACCGTCAACGTACAGGACTCGGACGTGAAGGCTGAGCAGCTTGCTATCGTGGGCGACGAGATGGTGCGTACGTCTTACCACGCGACGAAAGGCTGGCAAGTGTCCCGAGTGGACATTGTAGGCAGCAACGAATTGCTGGCAGCCAACTGGACAGCAGGCGTTGGCGCAGTGAATGTCGGTGACAAGTACAGCACACCCACCGCCCTCATTCCCGTAGGCAACGGCGAGCTAGTCATGAAGCCCGAGGGTGTTTTCAAGTACGACACTGCCCTCGCTTTTTACGCAAATGAAATCCCAGAGTTGGAGCAGCACCGCCACCCGGACAACGGTCGCGGCTCCTTCGAGTATAAAGGCTGGGTGTACATTCCGACCGTCATTGGGCTGCTTCGCTGGAAAAATGGCATCACGCAGGACGTGACGCCGGGTCGCGGCGGTACGCAGTCGTTTGACTCTCCCATTGGCCCTATTGGGTTCATGACGGGTGACGCGAACAGGATGTACGCGGTGACGCAGCCCTTCATGGTGAACCAGCCGCAACTCGCCGAAGCGACTATCAAGGAGTTTGGGTACAACACAACTACCGACGCGCCAATCACCAAAACAACGGATGTGTTCGACGGCGACAGGGACACCAGCGTCGCGCTCACGGGGCTGACGACATCTGGTCGTTTGTACTTCGGTGCGGCTGAGCAGTTCCATCGCATCAAGCTACAGTTCGATTCAACGGTCTTTGCTGCTGCTACAGGCGGCGCGAAGGTTGTCGTGGAAATCTGGGCGGACACTGACAACGACGGCGTAGGAGATGCGTGGGTCACGCGCAGCGTACTGTACGACGGTACACGTGGCTGGTCAAATACGGACGCTGACCCCACTACCTTGCACCAGACGGGCGACATCGTGTTTGGCCCTCTCGGGCACGTGTCAACCGGGGAACCAATCTGGGGCACGGACGGTAACCTCTTCGACGCGTCGCTTACCGCCGGTCTGTACTGGGCGCGGCTCAGCATATCGACCAACCTCTCTGTCGGTGGCGTCTTGGAAGAAGTGGACTTCGGCCTGCACGTATCAACAGCGTTCGAGCCGATGCACACGAGCGAGATTGCCAATGACCATGGGGGCGTCTGCTACGTCCTCAGCATGACGGAAGAGCAAGGGCGTGGAGTCGTGTGGCGCACTATGTGGGCGTTTAGCGTGCCTGATATGCTGCGCGACACGACAAGATACGGCGGCGCTCAGCGCGTCGGTGCGTGCAAAATTGTCCAGCCGGGATTCTTGCGCTCCCACATTACCGGCGACCGCTACCTGTTCATAGGAATGCAGAACATCAGCTATCTGTGCCCGCTTGGGAACCATCCAGACCCAACGAATCAGCCCTATGGGCAGTGGTACCCCTACACGGGTGAAGGGTTCGACGGCGGCGTCCGGCCTTGCGCTGTCGTCCTGCCCCGTACCGACTTCGGCCTTGCCTCCACTGTCAAAGTCTTCAAGGAGATTGAGTTCCAGACGAGCGGCGTAGACCTGAGTGGGGTGGAAATCTGGTACCAAGTGGATGGGGCGGCGTGGGTATTCGCCGGTTACGCGGATGACCTTACCCCCAACATGCCCTTCGTGTTTACCGCCGGGGCGGAACCAGCCGGGTACGACTTTGCCGTGGCCCTCAGTTACGAAGCGGACACTGAGCGGGTACTGAAGCTCGACCGTTTTTACGAAATCACTCTGCGAGCACAGCCCCGCCCTCAAATGGCCGAAACCATCCGGCTCACTATCGAGTTGGAATACGACCAGAAACTCCCCGGCGCTATCCGGCGGCAGTCGCCTCACAACGCGTACGCGGCGTTCAAGACGTTGCAGGACAGTCAAGTCACAGTGCCATTCAGGAACATCTCGGGGGACACGGAAGACGTGCATGTCTTGCAGGTTAGCCAACGGGCCAGCTTCAACCCGAACAGCAAACCAAAATTGTTCGCTGATTTGATTCTGGCGGTTGGGTCAGCCAGGACTGAGGCTTCATAATGCCAGAAGAACTTTACGGCATTGACCTTTCCCCCGGCGGCGGCGTCCCGAGCGTCCCGGGCGGTGCAACACCGAATGGCAGCATCGGCGGCTCCGACGTAGGCGCAAATGAGCAGGACGACCAAAGGGTTCGTGACCTCGTGGAGCAACGCGTCGAAGAACTCAATATCGTGAACAACATCAAGGTTCTTCAAGCTGCCAGGGCCGACAGTGGAATGGTGTACGAAGGGGGCTTGCACAAGACAGGCTATCAAGTCGTCACACAGCTTGCGAACCCGCACGTAACCTCAGGGTCAGGAGGCGTCGGGACGTTCTGTTTGACGTACGCCACTGCCGACCCAAAGTTGGTGCACTTCTCCTGTGAGATACTGGCGGAATGGAAGTCATTGGCAACCGTGTTTCCTGCTAGCCACAGATTTAGTATCGAAATATACAATGACGGTGTGTTCGTGGCGGAAATCATCAATGAGATTTCGTTCTGGAACACGGCTCTTACATCGGTGCAGTTCACATGCAGTGTGGACTTCTTTCTAGGGCACGGTGCAGCCTTGGCAAATCCTGCAGTCTTGGTGGCAGCACAGACTCCCCTTGTAGCCGTTGGGGAGCATAGCTTTCAAATTGATGCGGCATGGCTGGCCATAGACTGCGTAAACGGCACATTTGACTATCAGGTGAAGAACGTGCACATCGACGTGATGCGCGTGAACACCAACGCGGTGGCAGCCAATAACTGCGACGACTAGCAAGAAGGAAGACATGGAGAAGTGATGGAAGAAAGATTCACCACTACAGACTTGTACCTCGCGGGCCTGTTGTTCGCTAAGGGAGTACGGTACCACGGCCTCGAAGACGTGCCCGGAGACTGGAAGCGGGCGTTCGTATTCGACCCGCCGGACGCCGGGGTACTGGTGGGCTGGCAAGATGGTACTCTTGAGATACG